>Ga0126370_10000048_pt1 | contig 33546 bp, 23 predicted proteins | sample PanSoiMetaPlot_3_FD_92586 | JGI IMG/M metagenome (GOLD analysis project Ga0126370, IMG submission 92586) | Tropical forest soil microbial communities from Panama - MetaG Plot_3 | ecosystem: Environmental > Terrestrial > Soil > Tropical forest > Bulk soil | place: Panama | collected 2016-02-17 | reverse complement strand
GCGGCCGGCCGACGTTGGCTTCCACGTTGAATTCGCGCTTCATGCGGTCAACGATGATTTCCAAGTGCAGTTCGCCCATGCCGGAGATGAGGGTCTGCCCGGTTTCCGTATCCGTATGCACTCGGAATGTAGGATCTTCCTGCGAAAGCCGGGAAAGTGCCTGTCCCATTTTGTCCTGGTCGGCTTTGGTCTTGGGTTCAACGGCAACGGAAATAACCGGGGCGGGAAAATCGATAGCTTCGAGGATGATTTGCTTTTCTTCGTCGCAAAGCGTGTCGCCGGTAGTAACGTTCTTCAAGCCGACGCAGGCACAAATGTCGCCCGCGTACACCACGTCAATTTCTTCGCGCTTGTTGGCATGCATCTGGAGCAGACGCCCGATGCGCTCGCGCGTGTGCTTGGTCGAGTTGTAAATGTAGCTCCCGGCCTTCAGCACGCCGGAATACACCCGGATATAAGTCAGGTGGCCGACAAAGGGGTCGGACATGATTTTGAACGCCAGCGCGGAAAACGGCTGCTCGTCTGAAGCGCGCCGCAAAATCGATTCGTCGTTTTCGGGGTTGATGCCTTCTACCGGGGGAACATCTACGGGCGAGGGGAGATAATCCACCACGGCATCGAGCAACGGCTGAATACCCTTGTTCTTGAACGCGGACCCGGCAAGCACGGGAACGATTTTCATCGCCAACGTGGACTTGCGGATGGACTTCCGCATCTCTTCGACGGTCAGTGTTTCCCCATTCAAATATTTGTCCACCAACTCGTCGTCGTGCTCCGCGATGTACTCAACGACTTTGCTGCGATGGTCTTCGTAAAACTTCTTGTCAATCGCCGAACCCTTCAGGGCGGCGGCAATATCCGGACGCGAACCGACGAACGCCGCGTCCCAGAGCTTCTCGACTTCAAAGACCTCAAATTTCGCGCCCAGGGTCTCTTCGAGCCACACAATCACTTTCTGTTCGAGAAAATCAATGCACCCGATGAAGTTGTCTTCTCTGCCGAGGGGGAACTGGAGGGGAACGGGGTGGGCTCCGAGGCGCTGGCGCATGGTGCGGATAACGTGGTCAAAATCCGCGCCCATCTTGTCCATCTTATTTACAAAGGCCAATCGCGGGACGCGATACTTGTCCGCCTGCCGCCAAACCGTTTCCGACTGCGGCTGCACGCCTGCCACGGAGTCAAAAATAGCCACTGCGCCGTCCAGCACTCGCAGCGAGCGCTCGACTTCCACCGTAAAGTCCACATGGCCGGGGGTATCAATAATATTGACGCGGTATTTCTTCCCGGAGCGGTCCCAGGACGCGGTGGTTGCGGCGCTGGTAATGGTGATGCCCCGCTCGCGCTCCTGCTCCATCCAGTCCATGGTGGCCGTGCCTTCGTCCACCGAACCGATCTTGTAGGTCACACCCGTGTAATAAAGGATGCGCTCGGTCGACGTGGTCTTACCGGCGTCGATGTGCGCCATGATCCCGATGTTGCGGGTGTCTTCGAGTTTGAATGCTCGTCCCATAGTCCCAGTAGCCTTTTTGTCTCCGGGCCGGATTGCAACTGCTTCACTCAAGATCTCACCAATTCCTTTTCCTTAAGTCTTACCAGCGGTAGTGGGCGAACGCCTTGTTGGCTTCCGCCATACGGTGCACATCTTCCTTCTTCTTGATGGCTCCGCCGCGCGCATTGGCTGCGTCTATCAGTTCATCCGCCAGCTTGTCCACCATGGTCTTGCCCGAACGTTCCCGCGAGTATTGAAGCAGCCAGCGAATCGCCAACGACTGCCTGCGAAACGGATTCACTTCCACGGGAACTTGGTAGTTCGCCCCGCCCACGCGCCGGGTCTTTACTTCCAGGACCGGCTTCACGTTCTCGACGGCCTTCTTGAAAATCTTCAGCGCGTCATCATTGGTCTTTTTCGCCACCTGGTCCATCGCGCCGTAAAACACGCGCTGCGCTGTCGACTTCTTCCCTTCCCACATCATCGAGCAGATGAACTTTTCCACCAGATCATTGCCGTAGACCGGGTCGGTCGCCTGCACTCTCCGCGAAACTAATCCTTTGCGTGGCATTGCTCTCTATCGCTCCTTCAAATGCTCTTCGCGAAACTCTTACTTCGCTTGCGCCGCTTTTGGCCGCTTCGCGCCGTACTTGGACCGCCCTTGCTTGCGGTTCTCCACGCCAGCCGCGTCCAGCGTTCCGCGCACGATGTGATAGCGCACTCCCGGCAAATCCTTCACGCGGCCGCCGCGCACGAGCACGATCGAGTGCTCCTGCAAGTTGTGACCGATCCCCGGAATGTAGGTCGTCACTTCCACCGCGTTCGTCAGCCGCACGCGCGCCACTTTGCGCAACGCGGAGTTCGGCTTCTTTGGCGTCTGCGTGTACACGCGAATGCACACCCCGCGCTTTTCCGGGCAGCCCGCTAATGCAGGCGACTTCGTCTTGCTGATGACCTCTTCACGGCCCATGCGGACCAGTTGCGAAAACGTCGGCACAGTCTTCCCTCTTTTCGGCCACACCGCGGCCAAACTCTTACGCGCACCTTCGCGGGCTCTCGCCGGGCGCGCAGACAAAAATGCGCGAGAGCGCTCGTATCTGCTGAAAGGTCTACTGCGAATCCGGAGGTACAACCAGCAAGAAACTCCGTACGCACTCCAAGAGGTAGAGCTAATCTCTTGGTATCAGTTCGGAGAGGCTTACTCGGCTTTGCGGGGCAGGCGCCCCATTCCGGCCGCTCTTCCGTCCCATTCCGTCTTGCGTGTTCCGGGACCGAAGATAATCCTTCCAACTCAACGGTTCCAAAACAACCGGAACCGCCCCACTCAGGTTAGTAACATCCCTGACAAACAAAAGAGTATAGGGAAGTTAACGTGCTCTGTCAAATGCCTTTTCCCATGGGGCTGTGAGAATCTTTGTGGGAAAAAAGGTCCTCTTGCCAGGGGCTTTACTTACCTGCCGTCCCTGCCAGCTTGGCTCGCGCGTAAGCAAGAACCGGCTTCAACGATACCTTATAAAGGTTCCCCAGGCCGTTCGTCAGTTTTTGCATTTCCCCTTCAAATTGTTGATAAGTCAGGGGTTGTGTAGGTGGCTGGTCCAGAAATCCCTTCTCGCTGGTGAAGTAGAGCCATTCGCCATCCCCGGAGATCCGCGGGCTATAGTCCCTTGCACGGGTATTGATCTTCGGGCCCAAGTTCACCGGCTTGGTCCACACCCCGTTTTTCTGAAAGCACACATAAAGGTCCGAGCTGCCATAACTTTCCTCTCGGCCAAAGCTGCCAAGCAGCAGATAGCTCTCGTCCGGGGCGATGGTCGCCTCGAAGGTGTTGACTGTTGGACCATTAAGTAGCGACCCCATATCCTCCGCTTCTTCATATTTGCCATTCACCAGCTTCGACCGGAACACATCGTAGTTGCCAGTTTTTCGCGAGCTTGCAAAGTAAATAGTCCCGTTCGCCGCCATCGACGCAAACACCTGGCTTCCTTCCGCGTTTACCGCTCCAGGAATCAGTCGCGGCTCTTCCCAGCCTTTTTCGCCTCGCATCGCCATCCAGATCGACCAGCGATGTAGATCTTTTCCATTCACTGGCCTGTCCGATGCAAACAGAATCGCCTTTCCGTCCGGCGTCAGCACCGGGTCCGTGTCACGGTACCTGCCGGAAATCGGGAGAATTTCCGGCGCGCTCCATTGTCCATTCACGAGATGCGATTCGCACATAATGTAAAGATAGTGTGGCGCCGCGGATTTCTCGAAAATAAGCGTATTCCCATCCGGCGTTACGCCGCCTCCGAGTTCGTCATCGGGCGTCGAAATCAATCCTGGCCCAATCATCTCTGGATCAGGAATCGTCGTCAATTCGGGTGTTTTCGCCGCTCGCTCGCCTGCCACAGCAAGCGCCGTAATCAACACCAAGAAGATTCCTCCCATGGCCAGCCGCATCACGCGCGTTTTCATTTCGCACCCGCGCCCTTCACGCGGCTCAGGGCGCCAAATGGAAATGTGAAGATATTTCCGTGGCCGTTCATTACGGAATGCACGAGGCGCTCGAACTCCGCCATATCGATGCGGTGCGGCATGGGAATTACAAATGGACTGCGTTCGCTGGAAAAAATAAGGAACTTCCCGTCGGGAGTCAGTGCCGGCGAGCTGTCGTCTGCAACGCTGTTCACGCGGCTGCCGAGGTGCACCGCTCTCGTCCATTTTCCGTTCTCGCGCCGGCTCAAATAGATCTCGCCTCGCGCATACGGGAACCCACCCGTATACAGCGCATCCTCGCGATGGCGGAACGGCGGAACGCCTTCGCCCGCCGAAACGAATAAAAGGATCGACTCGTCTGCGTTTACGTAAGGGTCGAATTCATTGAACTCCGAGTTGATTTCTGGACCCAGTTTTTCGGGCTGCTGATAGCTGCCATTCATTAGCGCCGTGCGGTAAATTTGCGGCCGTCCGGGCTGGTCGCGGTCCGAAGCGAAATACATCGTTCCGTCTTTGGTCAGCGAAGCTCCCCAGCTCCATCGCTCGGGTGGATCGTTGACGGGTGCAGGCGCCGGCTGCGGCTCGCCCCAACCCTCGCCGTTTCGCTCCACCTTCCACACGTGTAACGCTCGCGCCTTGGAATCCGGCAGTGGGCGGGACGAACCAAAGTACAGGGTCCTCCCATCCGGGGAAAGCCGGGGCAGCAGGTCCAGATACTTGCCGGAGAAAGAAACCACCTCGGGAGCTCTCCACTTCCCCTCGCGCCAGTGTGCAACGCACAACAGTCCCACGCGAGGAAAAGTGGTGGTAGGGTTCGTCCTCACAAAATAGAAATCTTTGCCGTCTGGACTGAAGACACCACCCGACTCATCCCCGGGAGTGGAAATTACGCCTGCCGCGAGCAAATGCGGGCTCTTGGTGTCCCGCGGCAGCGTCTCGTAGGAAAGAGGTCCCGCCTTTGCATCGGCACACAATAAGAAAGGCGCAAGAAGCACGTTCAGAATCAAGCCAATCTGGCTTGAGCGATTCATACACCCCCCAAAGCGCTTTGCCCCTATTGACGCAGGGCAGGCAAAAAGGATGCTTCCTGAACTTGGGCTACCGGCCGAAGACATGCCGCGCAAAGAATCCCGCGAAGCCTCGTTCTGAGGTAGAGTCTCAACACATTCGACCAAGCCCCTTGTTTGCAACAGAGCATGACGAGGGGACGCGAGGGGAGCAACGAGAGGGGCCATGCGCAAAAAGCTTGCGACGCGAGTTCGAATCTTTCTTTCCATATCGTCTTGCTGGAGTTTGCTCGGGATTCTCACGAGTCTCGCCTTAGCACAGACCCCACAAGCCGCAAATTCGGATGCCGACGTATCCGGCACTTGGAAAGGAGAATTGGGACTGGGCTCCGCAAAGCTTCATATCGTCCTGATCATCAACAAGCAAACGGGTGGCGGCTACAGCGGAGCGCTGAACAGCGTAGACCAGGGCGCAACTTTGCCGATGGACAATATCACTGTGAAGGGCGAGACCTTCCAGTTCGAAGTAAAAGCCGTTGGCGGTGTCTATGAAGGGACGCTGTCCTCCGCGCGCACCGAAATGAAAGGAACGTGGACGCAAACGAATGTGCCATCACAGCCGCTCTCCTTCACGCGTGCCACCGCAGACGCATTGGCAAAGGAGAAGGAAAAACTCCCGGAGGGCCCGAAAGAAAGGCCGCTCTCGGCATTCGAGGATCTGGTGGTGCCAATTGCTCCGACGGCCTTCAAAGCCGATGGAAAATGGCACATCGTCTATGAATTGCATTTGAATAACATGGACCGCTGGCAGCACCAATTGACGGCCGTGGAAATGCTCTCCGGAGATCCCGCCGGGCGATCACTGGTCAAATACTCGGGCGCCGATTTGGAAACCGTTTTGGCGCGGCCGGGCCATCCAGGAGCTGCGGAAAAAGCGAAGATCGAACCCGGGGCCATGGCTGTCGTGTATTTGTGGGCCACGGTCGAGTCGCCCGATGCACTCCCCTCAACCGTTCGTCAAAGGCTAGCGATCAAAGTAGGAACGTATCCAGAAGAGCTGAGCGTTGAGACCGCGCCCATACCTGTGGGACGCGGCCCCATCGCCATCAGCTCGCCGCTCCGGGGCGACCACTGGCTGGCCGGAAACGGTCCCTCCAATACCTCCGGACATCGCCGGGCGCTGATTCCTATCGACGGGCATGCGGCCATCGGCCAACGCTTCGCGATAGATTGGGTCAGGCTGCGCGACGATGGAAAAACATTCAGTGGGGACGAAAAAGACAACAAGAATTATCGGGCTTACGGAACCGAGGCTCTAGCGGTTGCCGACGGCGTTGTCACCGAAATTAAGGACGGCATTCCCGAAAACGTCCCAGGCCTCGATTCGCGGGCCGTTCCAATCAATCTCGAAACCGTCGGCGGCAACCACGTAATCTTGGATATTGGCGGTGGGCATTATGCGTTTTACGCTCATCTTCAGCCGGGCTCGCTGCGCGTGAAATTAGGGGAAAAGGTGCGCCGGGGGCAGATCGTGGGGCTGGTCGGCAATTCCGGAAATTCGACCGAACCACACTTGCATTTTCATATCGGCAACGCGAGTTCACCATTGGGGGCCGAAGGGTTGCCCTACTCGCTGGCATCCTTCGAAGTCGTGGGTCATGGCTGGGGGTGGAAGCCTTCGGATGCTAAAGGTCCCGCGGAAACCCACAAGAACGAAATCCCTCTGGAAAACGAAGTCGTCAATTTCTCAGCCACGCCTTAACACGCCGCCGAGAAAGAGCTTCGTCCCGCAAGCTCAGCGCACTTGCTTTGGTGGTGGTTGGGCTACTGTATGCCTCGGGACGGCCGCCTTCCCTCCCTGCACCACGCTGTAGCCGTCACGAATTACCAAATCCACTTTCGTTAGATCGTCCAGATTCTCGTCCGGTTTGCCACCGACCATCAGTACATCGGCCAGCTTGCCGGCCTCCAGCGTTCCCAAACGGTCGTCCATGTCCAGAATCTCTGAATTCGTTTTGGTGGCCGCCACGAGCGCTTCCGGGATACTCCATCCGGCCGCAACAAGGTTCTTCAACTCGCGAATGTAAGGCCCGGGCATGTAGCGGTACCAATGAAGAATCAAATCCGTTCCCACGCCACACTTCACGCCCGCGCGCCTCAATCTCCTCAACATTTCCAGGTTGGCATCGTTCGAAAAAGTGAACCGCCGCGATGTCGAACCAAAATATCCTCCCCACTCGTCAAAAATAATTTGATACGGAATCAATGTCGGATCGGCGGCTACGCCCTTCTTCGCCATCAATTGAATCGTCTCGTCCGTTCTCGGCAAAGGATGCTCGATGGTGTCCGCCCCCGCTTCCACGGCTCGCTGAATATAGAAAGTTTCCGAATCTACCGTCACCTTCAATCCAAGCTCGTGCGCCTCCTGTACCGCCGCGCGAACTTCCTCTACAGAAAAATGACTTCCCAGCTTGATGACGTCTGCACCTTTGTGGAATTGCTCGCGCACTGCCAAACGCCAATCATCCGGACCCGTTGCGATTCGCGTGGCACCCATCTCCCTGATCCACTCGTCGGGAGTGTTCTCCGTCGAGTGCCCGCCCTCCGCAGTGATGAATTGTCCCGCCGGAAAAACGCGCGGACCCGCGAGCCGATTGTCGCGCACCCATTCTTTCAACCGGAATGTCACGTCGCCTTGCGAGCCGACGTCGCGCACGCTGGTGATGCCGCTCTCCAAAAAGTAGCGCAGCTTTTCGACAGCACGCAGCGTCGCGTCTGCTTCGCTCCGAGCATGAAGCACATCCCCTTCCGTCAGCGGATACGTCAGGTGCGTGTGCAGATCAATGAGGCCGGGAAGAATGGTTTTGCCCGACGCGTCCACCACCTCGGCGCTCTTTGGCCAGTCGCTCGACGACACCGGTAAGATTTTCGAAATTCTATTTCGCTCGATGACCAGCGTGCCTTCATGCGCCGCCGCTCCTGTTCCGTCAAAAATTCTTCCGCCGCGCAAAACCAAAACGCGGTCCGGTCCCTGAGGTCCAGGCTTCACCGGAATTCGCCGCGGGTCGTCACTCACCGGCGTCGAAGGATCCAAAAATTTTCTCCGGTCCTGTGCCTTTTCCTGCGCGTTCACGAAAAGACAAGAACCGAGTGCCACGACCAGCAATGTCGTAACTTTTGTTTCCCTGGTGAAGTTCAGGTTCACGATGATGTTCCTCTCAAGCTGTTCTTTCTAGCGCGCTTCATATCACAAGTCGCAAGCCTTTTGCCGCCAAAATAATACGCCGCGCGCCGAATTTCCGCGCCATTGTGCTGATGAAAGTCGGCCCTTTCCTTGAGTGAGCGCTCGCCATTCACCGGCACTACGAACACGCAGCTCCGGCCCCACCTAGCTAGGCCCGAGATCCTCAAAAAAGTTCTTGTATCCCCGACCTGCGTTTTTGGGTATACTTTCTTTAGGCGTTGTCCCCCGTCAACGGTCGGTTTGAATGACCAGCCCTGATCTTGACGCTCCAGCCCGGGTCAGCTGCTTGACTGCCGTAAAGTCCCCCTTCGGCTCTCTGCGCGTTTGTGCGCCTGCGGTTCTGATTTTTTCCTTTGTGGTTATCGGTGCTCCCCCAAGCCGCGCTCAGGACCAACCTCAAGATCAAACTCAGAGCCAAAAAGACCAAAGCGTTGCCGAAACCGCCCGTCAGGAACGCGCCCGCAAAGAAGATCAGCAAAAGAAGTCCAAGCACGTCTACACCGCCGATGACCTGAAGCGCGACCACATCCTGACGCAGGAAGATCGCGCGCAGTTAGAAGCCCACAAGAATCAACAGCCAGCCGCACCAACCAACTCACAACGACCGCAAGACGCAGTCGCTGCTTCTGCAGTGGCGCAAGACGTAAATGGCTCCGCGGCCACTCCTGCCGCTGATGCTACAGCGCCGGACGCAACTTCCGAAAACGTTCCGCTCGGCGACGTCGCTCGCCGTTTGAGGAAAGAAAAACAATCAGAACAGCTTCAGCGCTCCGCTGAGTTTCAACTTCCGTTCGAAAACGCTCCCGTGCTCGCATCGCCCAAGGAGCCGGCCCAGCCCTTGGTTCCTCCTGCTGTTGTCACAGTTCCTCCAACATTGGTTAACCCTGCTCCGCGAGTGGTCGCACCGTTGCGGCCGTTCGTCAAGCGGTCCCCCTTCGAGCGGCCGCGCGTTTTACGCGCGCCGCCTGTTGCTCCACGCGCGTTCGCGTTCACCACCGCGCCTCCTGCGCTCGCTCCTGCGCCGCGCGTTCTTCCTGCACCGCCTACGCCTCGCATCTCCTCGGCCCCGGCGATCTCTGGAAAATTAACCCTCGTCACCGTCCAGCCCGGCGACACGCTCTGGAAGTTTGCGGCCGCGCGCCTCGGCAACGGACGCCGCTGGCAGGAATTGCTCACTCTGAACCCTGGTCTACGCAATCCCGACCTTCTCGAGGTCGGTTCTCAAATTCTCGTTCCAGCTTCTCTCGCTGCCCCGCGCGCCCCCACGAAGTATACGGTCCGTCCCGGCGACACACTCTGGATCATCGCGCAAACACAACTGCACCGCCGCAGTTCCTGGTCATGTATCGCCAACGCGAACCCCGACCTCAACGATGCCAACCTCATCCATGAAGGCCAAGTCCTCCTCCTCCCCGCTTCGTGTTCCGTGAATTAAATGTAGTGCCGGTTACTCCGCGGAGGCTTCAGCCGGGCATCTCCTGCTCGATCATTTTGTGAATCGTTCCCAAGGCATGAGGTATTCACGCTAGCTTGCGACAAGCAAGGACGTGGGAGGCACTCATCTCGTTCAAGCTATAATGTGCTCTTCTGTATTTTGTAGGCGCCTTCAAATTCCTGGATTACTCCAAACGATTGAGATTTCTTTTATCAATCAAGCCGCGGCATCTCACGCGATAAGTCTCTGATATTGAGCGCGTTCCCCCGCCGATGAGTTTCCGGCGCTTCTGGTACCCGGATTGCCACCGTCTACGCGGGGCCGTGTGTTCTTCAAGGGGATGGGGCCTCATTTCAAGAATCAGTTCTAGTGAAACCGTGCTTGTTCCGCGGCGCTGTTCTTCCAGCAACGACCCACGGAATCGGTTGAGAGTGGTCACTTTCATCTTGATCGAGTCTGTTTGACTCCAGGAGGAGCCGCATTATGCAAGCTGTTGCAAACAGGTTGTCACTTCGAAATGTCGCAGCCCGGATTCTTCTCTCCGTGATTGCTCTCTGTGCCCTGGTAGCTCCCGCGATGGCCCAATCCACCGCCAGCCTCAGCGGCACGATTACCGACGCCACCGGTGCCGCCGTCCCCAATGCCAAAGTCACGGCGACCAATCAAGCCACGAATGTCGCCTCGACCACCCAGTCTGATAGCGACGGCGCTTACCTTTTTTCGTCTCTGCCTGTGGGCAAGTATCGCATTGAGGTCACAGCTTCTGGTTTTCAAAAGGCGATCTTCGCGGACGTCGATCTCCCGGTGGCCACCTCTGTTACTCGAAACGTGCAGATTAAGGTTGGCGAAGCCACGGAGACCGTCGAGATTACTGCCGAAGCCGCGGTCATTGACACGACCACCAACAGCATGGGCCAGGTCATCAATGACAAGACTGTTCAGGACATCCCACTCAACGGTCGGCACTTCACGGACCTGAGCCTGCTGACTCCCGGCACTTTGACACCTCCGGCCAACGGCTTCCTTTCCGCCCCTCTTCGCGGTCAGGGATCGTTCGGCATCAATACCGCCGGTCAGCGCGAGGACACGACAAACTGGCTGGTCAACGGCATCAACCTCAACGACAACGTTCAGAACCAAATTACGTTCCAGCCTCCGATCGACACTCTTTCCGAGTACAAGATCGACAACTCCGCCTTTCCCGCGGAATATGGGCGGAATGCGGGTGCCATCGTCAACCTCGCCACTCGCTCCGGAAGCAATGCCTTCCATGGCGAAGCGTTCGAATTCTTCCGCAACAACGACCTTGACGCCCGCAATTTCTTTAACACCGTAAAGAATTCTGCTGGTCAGTTCGCTCCACAAGCCGCCTTCAAGCGCAACGAGTTTGGCGCCGATTTCGGTGGGCCTGTCGTTAAGAACAAAGTTTTCTTTTTCCTGGCCTATGAGTCCATTCGCCAGCACCAGGCTATCACCGTAGCCAGCGTGGTTCCGAGTCAGGATGACCGTGCCACCGCAAGCTCGGCCGCTGCTGTGCAAAGCCTGCTTGGGTTGATTCCAACCGCAAATACTCAGCTGACCCCAAGTGCAACCCACGATCTGCCTGGTCAGCCCAACACTTGGACGGGCTTCACTGGCGCAACACTCGCTAATGTCAACCTGAACCAGGGCTCAGCCGACATTGACGTCGAATTTCGCCAGAACGATCGCCTCCACGGTTATTACGTCGTCCAGAAGGATCTTCGCCAAGAACCAACCGCTGGCGGCGCAATCCTTGCCAACCTCCCAGGTTATGGCGATACGCGCGACGGCTTCCGCCATCTCGCCACTGTGAGCGAAGATCACACTTTTGGCCCGACCCTCGCCAACACCGTGCGACTCGGCTTTAATCGCATTCACCTGACCTTTTTGCCGAACGCCCTTTTGGACCCCGTGAAGTTCAACATCAATATGCCGCCGGGCTCTCCCGTCGCTTCGGGGTTGCCTTTCATCAATATCGCCGGCGGCTTGGGCTTTGGCGGCCCCACCGGCGAACCTCAAGGCCGTGGCGATACCACCGCCGTCTTGAATGACACGCTGAGCTGGCTCCGCCATCGCCACGCTTTTGCGTTCGGTGCGGAAATTCGCCGCGCTTATAACAACAACATCGCCGAGAATGTCGGAAGCTTCACCTTCTCTAGCGTGTCCAATTTCCTCCAGGACAAAGCCAATTCCGTAACCGATCAAATTGGCTCCGGCAACGACAAGATCCTTCAGCCTTCTTACGACGTGTTTGTCCAGGACAGCTTTAAATTGCGCCCGAACTTCACCCTGAACGTCGGCCTGCGGTACGCCTGGAACTCCTCTCCTTCCGAAGCCCTCGGTCACTTCACGAATTTCGATCCCACGACGGGCACGCTTATTTCGGCTCCTAACCCCTATAAGACCAACAACAAGAACTTTCAGCCGCGCCTCGGTTTTGCCTGGGATCCCTTCAAGAACGGCAAGACTTCAATCCGCGCCGCTTATGCCATCATGACTCAGGATCCCACAACAAACATCGTCACCGGGTTGAGCTCCAATCCGCCGTTCGCTCTCCCTGTTTCCGCGAGTTCCAATGCCAACAGCATTACGCTGGAGAATCCTTCTGCCTCCATTGGCAGCGTCAACATCGGCCCGTTTGCCGTCAACCCCGATTATCAGGATATGTACGCACAGGACTGGAATCTGACCATCGAGCGCCAGCTTTCAGCGACTCTGGGTCTCGAAGTTGCCTATGTCGGCATGAAGGCCACGCACCTCCAACTCACTCAGAACATCAACCAGCCGTTCGTAACCAACGGCTTCTACAACACCACCAGACCCTTCCCAACCCTGCCGCTTTCCAGCCCCGTGATTCCGACGTTTTGCCAGCCTCCTTTCCCTCTTTGCACTTTCGGAAACATCAACCAGGTGAACAGCGGCGGCAACTCCAATTACAATGCCCTGTGGGCTACCGTAACCAAGCACTACTCTCGTGGCCTTCAGTTCAATGGCTCCTACACCTATTCCAAATCCCTGGACTACAACTCCCTTTCGACCGGGGAGACGCTCATTCTGCAAAACGCATATGACCCGCACGCGGACTACGGTCCCTCCGAGTTTGACGCCCGCCATCGTTTCGTTTTGAGCGGCTTCTACGAATTACCTTTCAAGTCCAACCGTCTTACCTCTGGCTGGCAGGTCGGCCTCATTCAACAAATTCAGACTGGCAACCCGTTGAACCCTGCCGCGGGCATCGGTCTGCAAACCGTTCGCCCGGATCTGTTGCAACATGTCACCGGCAGTGGCGGGGCTAGCCAGTATTTCTCGAATGGTGTAGTCTGCCAGCGATTTAACGGTACCCCTTCTGGCGCTGCTCCGGCTATTCCGGATTGCGCGTCAACACCCAACGCCGCGTTTGCATTTCCCTGCACCACCAGCAGCACTCCGACAGCTGCGGGTGGCAGCAACTACCCGATCGTTGCTGGAAGCTGTCATCCCGGAAGCCTGGGCCGCGATGCCATTACCGGCCCGGGGTTCTTGAATACCGACTTCTCGGTCACCAAGAACACCAAGATCACCGAGCGGTTTAATCTGCAGTTCCGCAGCGAGATGTTCGACATCTTTAACCATCCCAATCTCGGCAATCCCGTCCTGTCCTTCACCAACTTGGCCTTTGGACACATTACAAGCACGCGCTTCCCGCAAGGCGACTTCGGCTCTTCGCGACAAGTCCAGTTTGCTCTGAAGCTGCTCTTCTAACTGCGGGGTCGTTTTGTTCCAAGAGGGCGGGCTCCGACCCGCCCTCTTATATCCGTCTCTCGCCTTCTTGTTCGCGAATTTCGATTTACCCGCGGCCTACAAAGTTCCGTATACACCAACTCCTTTGTTTTCACACTCTTCTCAAAACTCCCGGGGGTCTACTTACTTTCTTCCCAATCCGGAACCGAGTACGGCACAAGGACGCCACCGGCAGCTCATCCCTCGTCGGCGTTCTTTGTTTTCAACGAATTACGCACTGCCCAATTTGCACCTCTTTTGTTTTGATCACGATGCAACAGTGGGGGGTATCAGGAGCTCAGAGTGAAGGGTGTTGCTTGAACTCAGTATCAAGGGCGAATTTGCCCGGACGGCCCAGCTAGGGGGTCGCGGCACCAGAAGTGTACTTCGGCGCGTTACGGGTCAGCTTACGGATGACGAATTCCTGCAGCACATTGTTGGCGGCGGACGCGCCGATGCCGATCAGTGTGTTTTCAAAGGTCACCGTCGGGTCGCGGTCGCTCTCGGGATAATAGAGGTTGGAGAGGCCCCCGGCGGCGAGGCTGCCTAGGAGCGCGGAGTAATTAGCTTGCCAGCGTCCATTGTCGCCTTTGCAGATTACGGAGTTGGCAAGCGCATAGAAAAGGCGCCGATGCCGCGACCCGGTCCCTTTGTAGAAGTATCTCGGGTCCTGTTTGAAGAGCGACGGCAGAATTGCGCCGCCAATAAACGTGCTGGTAACCGAGTCGGTGTAAGCCGCCCCGAAGCGCTTTCCATAACCCTGTGCACCTTGTCCGTAGCCGCTGAACTGATTGGCCGCCTGCTGAATCCCGGCAATGGCTGCGGTCAGGCCAAAGTTCACTGGATCCACGGTGGCTTTCCAGGCCAACTCGAATTTTTGCCTCGAATTCAGGGGCACTGCGGCGGGATTGTACGTAACGTAGAAATTGGGAATGACGCCGAGGACGCGTTGCTTTTCTTCGTCCTTAATTTCGGCCTCGGCCACCTCGACCGGCGTCATTGCAACTCTTACTTCGCTCGCAGACGCGGCCAGTGGCAGCACGATCGGAGCAACCGAGTAATCCTCGCCGGCGTGCAAGGTTCCGGCAGCGCTCTGCGGCGCAAAACCGGGCGACGTAATCATCAGTTGGAAGGGGCCGGGTGCGATGCTGCCAAAATAAAACTGTCCGTCGTTATCAGACGTGGCTTCTTGAGTGAAGGAGGGGTTTTCCTGCGACAATTTCACCTGCGCTCCAGCAATCACGGCTCCCGTTCGATCCACTATAGTTCCGCTGATGGTTCCTGACCGGACCGGTTGCTCGTGACTTGCATCGGTCGCCGGTGGGTCCGGGGATTGCTGGGCACTGGCAAAGTTGGGATACACAAAGGAAAGGAGGAAACAGGCGCTTAGGCGCAGTACTGGGGAGAGGGCGAAGACCGATGGCTGGTGGGTTCGGCCCGGAGGATTCTTGTAGGACCCTGGTCTTCCGGAGTTCACGACGGAGCCTTCCATTAGTCTATGCCGCTTGTCCTTCTTGCACCCAGATTTAGCCCCGTGACGTTCCTTTAAGTTACCTACGACGGAAACCCGTCAAAGTTCCCGCGGCGTCCGCAATCTGACAACGCTGTTCGCGCAACGGCTACTTTTTCGATGTCGTTGCGTGTTCTCGGGTTGGCTGAGTGAGACGAAGGATTCTTCGATGCTTTCTACTCTTCCCTGAGGACCTGCAGGGGATCCAGGCGTGAAGCGCGAATTGCCGGGGCCAGAGCCGCTAACACGGCAACCATCAACATGAGCAGAACTACGGTGAACAAAGTCGGACCGTCGGAAGGAGAAACTCCGTACAGCATCCCGGAAAGTACCCGCGCAGACGCTGCTTCGAGGCCCCAGCCTGCGGCGCAGCCGAGCAGCGTAATCGTCAATCCTTGCAGGAGAAACTGCTTCACAATTTGCCCTTGGAGGGCACCCAGCGCAAGGCGCAGTCCCACTTCGCGCCGGCGCACGGTCACTGAGTAGCTCAAAGTCCCATACAGACCGATGCAGGCAAGAGAAACTGCCGTCACCGCGAAAAAGGCAAGAAGGATGGTGCGAAGCCGATTCTGTGCGAAAGCATCGTTTAAATGCTCTTCGAGCGGAACAATGTCGAAGACCGAGCGCGCTGGTTCAATTTCTTTGACCTTGCGGCGCAGGGCGCCTGCCATCGCACTCGGGTCCGTTTTTGTTCGCACCAAATAATAGGGATCGGGGTCGGCAGCGCTCAAGCACCAATACACGGTAGGAACCGGTTCGCGGTTCAGGCCTACTTCCCTGGCATCTCCCACGATTCCGCGAATTTCGCCACCCGGAAGGAACGGGTTCGTCGGTTCTTGAACGTGATGCCCAATGGGGGTTGTCCCCTGAAAATACGCGTTTGCGAAACTGCGATTCACCATCGCATTAACGGAATGGACGTCTTCGCGACATGACTCTCCCGCGAGGACCGGAATCTTCATCAAGGCGAAATAGCTCGGCGAAACCACGCGTGTTTCGGCAATAATCTTCCGATTTGGATCGGTCTGGGCTTCTGCCAGGGTCAATTCGTTTTGGTAAGTATTCGGTACTCCAGGCAAGGACATCGCTGTCCCGGCAGACTCTACGCCGGGCAAGGAGCGCAGTTCCTCCAGCGTCCGCCAGATCCGCGATTGAAGTTTCTCCCAATCCGCGGTTTCTCCGTAGGAGCCGGTGATATGAAAGCTGAGAACGTTGTTTGCATCAAAGCCGGGGGACACTCGGCCAAGAGCTTGAAAGCTGCGCCACAACAATCCCGCACCGCCCAGCAAAGTTACAGCAAGAGCCACTTGCACGCCTACCAGGAACCACTGAAGCGGTGTGCGGCCGGATACCTGGGAGCGGCTGGCCTGCGCGAGCGCGTCGGAGAGACTGCCGCGCGTACCGCGAATAGCGGGAAACAAACCGCAAAGAAGAGTCGCCAGGACCGAACACGCTAGGGTATACAGCAGTATTCGCCCATCGAGATGAATCTCTTCAACACGCGGAAGATCTTTGGCAAGAGATCGAAAAACGCCGGAGGCGGCGCCAGCAAGACCCAAGCCGAGAAGCGCGCCGGCAACAGCCAAAACAAACGATTCTGTGAGCAACTGGCAAACCACCATGAAGCGCGGAGCGCCGAGCGACAGCCGTACGGAGATTTCGTGCCGGCGCTGCGCACCGCGAGCGAGCAGTAGCGCGACAATGTTCGTACAGGCTATCAGCAGAAGCAGGGATACCGCGCCAAACAGCATCCATAGCGAACTTCCCACGTCGCCGATGGCCGTTTCCTTGAGCGGCACGATTCCTGGCGTCAAGTCGGCGTCCGTTTGCGGAAATTGCTTGCCGAGCTGCGCCTGAACCGCCTCAAGGTTAGCCCGTGCCTGATCCGCAGATACTCCAGGCTTCAAGCGTCCGATGGCGATGAACCAACCCCATTCTCTGTGTTGCGCGTAGGGCGCGTCAGGAGCAACGGGCAACCACACTTCCGCGTCGCGGTCAGGAAACGCAAAGGAAGGAGGCAGGACGCCGACAACAGACCAGGGAGCATTGTGAAACCGCAGTTGCTTTGTAAGCACATTGGGATCAGCGCTGAAGCGGCGGCGCCACAAGCGGTCACTGATGAGAACCGCGTTGGGCCCGCCAAATTGCCCTTCCGCGGAATTGAAATCGCGGCCGAGGGCCGGTGCGACTCCGAAGACCTGGAAGAACCGCGGCGCGACGTACGCAACCTCTATTTTCTCTGGCAAGGGGCCGGAGGTCTCAGAGTCATCTTCCGTGTAAAAACCGGTAATGGCATCGAAAGTGGCATTGAGGCGGTTCCAATCCTCAAGGCGCGGAGGCGCCAAACGGGTTTGCGGCTTTTGGACCTTCTGATTGATCTGCCGTAGCTCCATGAGGCGGTCGCCCTCGGGATACGGCAAGGGCCGCAGAAGAATTGCGTCAATGGCAGAAAAGACAGCGCTATTCGCGCCAATGCCCAAGGCCAGGGTCAGCATGACAACCATGGAGAAGGATGGAGATTTGAAAATGAGACGTAGAGCCCATTTGAGATTGTTGAGCGCGGTTTCCAGGACGGGAATGCGATGAACGTCTCGCAACTCTTCCTTGATTTGCTCGGAGCCGCCAAATTCCAGGACGGCGCGCCTTCGTGCTTCCTCCGGGGACATGCCCTTGGCAATGAATTCATCGGTGAGCTTGTCAACATGAAACCGGAGTTCGGAGTCGAACTGTGGATCGAAGGTACGCTTGCCAGAGGGGAATTTCCACGAGGGCATGACTCACTCCTATTGAGCAGTCTGAAGAATGTTGGCCACAGCTCCGGCCAAACGATTCCAATTCGATTCCTCTTTCTTGAGTTGCTGCTTGCCTTTCGCGGATAGCTTGTAGAATTTGGCCTGCCGGCCGTTCTCGGATTCGCCCCACTCGGCTTCGAGCCAGCCGCGCTTTTCAAGGCGGTGAAGCGCGGGATAAAGCGAGCCTTGCTGGACGAGCAGCACCTGTTTGGAGATCTGCCGCAACCGCTGGGAGATGCCGTAGCCGTGAATCGGGCCCAGCGTAACGATTTTCAAGATGAGCATGTCGAGCGTGCCTTGCAGCAAATCGGATTTCTCAATTGGCATGGCGTCTCCTAGACAGTCGACCTATGTAACACGTCATATGTAGAATGTCAAGGAGAGAGAGGGTTCTGAGAACCGGCGGGAAAAGCCGAGGATCGGCAGGACGGAGCGCGCCTTCCCCATTGCCTGCCGATGGTAGAGGGTGCTAGTCTCGGTTACCGAGAGCATAGACCCGAGCAAGCCTTCGGATCTCGTACCAAACTCAAAGAAGCGTGAGCGTCGCGCGGCGAACGGAGGTTGGAGATGCGACCGGAACGTTGGCTGTACACGATTCCGATGCGGCTACGATCATTGTTTCCTCGGGCGCGGGCGGACCAGGAATTGGACGATGAGTTGCGTGATCACCTCGAACGAAAAACCGCGGGATACGTCGCGCTAGGGATGACGAAAGAGGAGGCGCGCCGTCGCGGGCGCCTCGACTTGGGCGGTATCGAGCAAAGCAAGGAAAAATGCCGCGACGAGCGCCGCGTAAACTGGATTCAGGACTTCGTGCAGGATGTGCGCTATGGCGTGCGTGCGCTGCGCAAATCTCCTGGGTTCACTGTCGCTGCTGTCCTAACCCTTGCGCTCGGTATTGGCGTTAACACTGCCATTTTTAGCGTGCTCAACGGCTGGTTACTTCGGCCTTTGCCAGTCCCTATGCCCGAACAGATTGTCGTTCTCGCTTCTCAACAAAAAGATAGAACGGATGCGCAATTCTCGTATCCTGAGCTTGAGGACCTTCGAGCACAGCGCGATGTGTTCTCCGAAGTTTTCGCCTATGGCTTAGGCGTTGGAGGACTCACTGTCAACGATAAGGCGGCCGAATTCGCGTACTCCAGCGTCTCTGGAAATTATTTCACGGCTCTCAATGTTAAACCGGCTCTCGGCCGTCTCTTTCTTCCGGGCGAAGGGGAGAAACTTGGCGAACCGCTCTTAGTCGTTCTCGGTTACTCCTACTGGCAAAAGCGATTTGGCGGCGACCCTGGAATTGTCAACAGTCCACTTCGGGTTAACGGAAAGGCCGCCACTGTTATCGGCGTTGCGCCAGAAGGATTCCACGGAACTTTGTTCGCCTTCGACATGGATGGATATCTCCCAATCAGCGCGGCATTCCAGGATGGGCCATCAAGCGCCCTGTGGAACGACCGCAGCGCTCGACGCCTAAACGTACTTGCCAGACTGAAGCCCGGCGCAACGACTGGACGCGCGCAAGCCTCGGCAGACGTCGTTGCGCGACGTTTGTCCGCGCAATATCCTGAAAGCGAGCGGGACCTTTCGCTACGTGTGATTCCAGAGAGATCTGCACGTCCGGCTCCGTTTGTTGCGAGCTTTGTTCCGGTTATCGCTAGCTTGTTTCTGTTTCTCGCCAGCGTCGTCTTGCTGCTGGCATCCATGAACGTGACGAATCTCCTCCTGGCCCGGATAAATTCGCGTCGCCAGGAAATCGCCGTTCGAGCAGCTCTCGGCGCGGCACGAGGCCGTCTCATCCGCCAAATACTCACAGAATGCGCTCTTCTAGCTATCCTCGGGAGCTTCGCCGGGGTCGCTCTAGGCGAATGGGCCATGAATGCAGCCGGGTCATTCCTTCGGTCCGTGACTACGACAACAAATTTCGCTTATAGGCTCGACTATGGTTTTGACTGGAACGTCTTTGCATATACCCTAGGCTTGGTTGCCCTCACGGGACTCTTCGTAGGCTTCTGGCCTGCTTTCCGCTTCACGGGAACAAATCTAAACGCAGCCCTACACGAAGGTCACAGGCAAGCTGGCGCTAACCATCATCGAGTTCGTAGCGCCTTAACTGTGGTCCAAGTCGCTGGCTCTCTGGCCTTATTGGTGATCGCCGGGCTTTTTGTTCGCAGCTTTGAGCATACTGAACATATGTATCTTGGGTTTGAGCCTGAACACGTTTTGAACGTAATGCTCGATCCCCATCAAATTGGCTACGACGAAGCGCAAAGCAAGGCTTTTTATCAGGACCTGAAGGAACGCCTCCATACACTACCGGCAGTGGAATCAGCAAGCTTTTCGTATGCCACTCCCCTTCAATTCCCCGGTCACACGGGAGCCATTTACGTGCAAGGCCACGCTGTAGCCCCTGGGGAGCATCCACTCCCTGCTTCCTACAACAGCATCGATGCCGCCTACATCGAGGTTATGCGAGTCCCTCTTCTCCAAGGCCGCGCTTTTAAGGAATCGGACGACGAGAGCTCGCTCCCTGTTGCGATTGTCAATCAAACGATGGCGAGAAAGTTGTGGCCCAAGGAAGATGCCATCGGGAAACGCTTCAGTTTGAAGAGTTCCTCTGGCCCATTCCTCGAAGTAGTTGGCATCGTCGCTGATGGACAATATTTGTTTATTTCCCCCGAGCCTCAGCCCTATTTCTATGTCCCGCTGGCACAGAACTACTCGTCATTTCAGTCGCTCCAAGTCCGGTCGTTGCTGCCGCCGGAAAAACTAAGCCTGCAAATTCAAGCGCAAATCCACGCCGTCGCCCCTGATCTTCCGTCAATCGACATCAGCAGCATGCAAAAGATAGTCCACGGCCTTGCGGGGCTTTTTGTGTTTCGGCTCGCGGCTGCCTCAGCAGCGGTAATGGGGATCCTATCGCTCGCCCTCGCGCTAATGGGGGCTTACGGCCTCGTAGCTTTCGGAGTCAGCAGACGAACGCGCGAAATCGGGATTCGCATGGCGCTTGGAGCGAGTCATGGCCAGATTCTGCAGCTCATCTTGAGACAGGAACTAAGGATGGTGGGCATTGGGTTGCTTTCAGGCCTACTTCTCCCATTGCTTCTGTCGAGAGCCGTTGCCAAATTGCTAATCGGCGTGAGCGCTGTCGATCCAGTGACCTACATCCTCGTTTTTTCCGCGCTCGCGGGGGTAACGCTTGCTGCGTGCTGGATACCAGCACGCCGTGCGATGAGCGTCGATCCGATGGTGGCCCTGAGATACGAGTAAAGGACGAGCGCACTGCTAAGCCATCTGGCTGCAACTTCGGTTACAATGCTCTGTAGAGTTTTTTCGTCCCCAAGATCGAGGCACGAGAGTGATTCACCCGTTCATTTTTCACAACGAGAGCCTGCTTCCCATCGAGAAAGTGCGGCTTTCCCCCGGCCAAGCCGGACTCATTTGCGGCTGGGGCATCTTCACCACCGTGCGCATCTCCCGGGGCGAGGCCTTCGCGTACGAACGCCACTGGCGCCGCCTGGAGAAAGACGCGGGCATCATCCGGCTCCCTATGGTTTACACCGGCGCGAAGATCCGCGTGCATCTTCACGAAGTGATTCGCGCCAACAAAGTTACGGAAGGCTGCGCGCGCATCTATCTGGTCTACAATTCCGTCGGCTTCTGGCAAAGCAACGAGCAGCGGCCGTCTGTTGATCTAGTCATTTACAGCGCTGGGCTGCCGGATCACCGCGAAATCGTTAGGCTGGGTTTGCGCGCGCACGGGCGGCACGCGGCTTCCCCTCTCGCAGGCGTGAAGTCCATTTCGTGGCTCAACAATGTCTGGTCCATTGCCGAAGCGAATAAAGAAGGGTTCGACGAAGTGGTGATGCTCAATGAGCGCGGCGAAGTGGCCGAATGCACCTCCGCAAATATTTTTGCCGTTAAAGAAGGGAAGATTTATACCCCGCCGCTCAGTTCCGGCTGCCTGGAAGGCATCACGCGAGGCATTCTTTTGGAAATTGCGCCCGAAGCGGGACTCTCTGTTGTCGAGCAGACGCTGCGCCCTGAGGATCTTTATTCCGCGGAAGAAGTTTTCATCACTTCGACGAACCGCAATTTGATCAGCGTGGGCGAGATCGCCGGCCACCACATTCCCGCTACAGGTCCCGTTTGCCAACGATTGCTCGAGCTTTTCGACGCCTACGTTTCCGACTACGTCACACGCCGTCTTGCTTCCGCCGCCAGATAAAGGCATGACGCCGACTCAAGCCAATACGTTAATAGAAGTGCAGGCGTAGATGGCCAGCGGCACGAATCTGGAAAGTGTGCAAACGCAGCCTCATGTGGAAGCCGCGTCGAAAGCAATTTTCCCGGTTCTTCTCTCCATCAGCTTTTGCCACCTGCTGAATGACACGGTGCAGTCGCTGATCCCTGCCGTTTATCCTGTGCTGAGCGATGCTTTGCGATTGAATCTCGGCCAGATAGGGATAATCGCGCTCACTTCACAATTTACAGCTTCCATATTGCAGCCGCTCGTTGGCATGTACACGGACAAGCGGCCCCAGCCGTACTCGTTGGCGGTAGGAATGGGAGTGACGCTCCTAGGTTTGTTGTTCTTCGCGGCTGCGCAAACGTATGGCGCGGTTCTTGGTGCGGCGGCGCTGGTAGGGATCGGTTCGGCGGACTTTCATCCAGAATCTTCACGAGTGGCGCGGCTGGCTTCCGGGGGGCAGCACGGAAAAGCGCAATCGCTTTTTCAGGTTGGAGGCAATGCTGGAACTTCGCTAGGGCCGATTCTGGCGGCCAACGTTTTGAGAAACAGCCAGCCACGAATCGCCTGGTTTTCCCTGCTCGCTTTGCTTGCCATCATCCTGCTGATAAGAATCGGGCTATGGGTGAAAGTGCATCATTTTGATCAGCCTAAATCCATTGCCGTTAACGCCGACCGGCTGGCGGCAATGCCACATCATCACCTGAAGCTGTCCAGTAAGAAGGTTGCTTTCAGCCTGGCCGTCCTTGTCGCCCTGATGTTCTCAAAGTTTTTCTATCTCGCCAGCCTCATCAGCTATTACACGTTCTACTTGATAAACCGCTTCCATCTTTCCCTGCCAAGCGCGCAGCGTCACCTTTCCTTGTTCCTTGGGGCCGTGGCTATCGGAACCTATTTCGGCGGGCCGATGGGCGATAAACTCGGGCGCAAAGTGGTCATCTGGTGGTCCATTCTTGGCGTCCTGCCGTTCACGCTGATTTTGCCCTATGCGAATTTGTTCTGGACCGGCATTCTCAGCGTCATCATCGGATTGATCCTTGCGTCTGCGTTCTCGGCAATCCTGGTGTACGGACAGGAGCTTATGCCAGGAAGAATTGGCATGGTCTCCGGCCTATTTTTCGGCCTGGCGTTCGGTCTGGGTGGCATCGGGTCAGCGGCGCTCGGCAAGCTCGCCGATCACACCAGCATTGGTTTTGTCTACCACATCTGCGCGTATCTTCCCGCGATTGGCATCCTGACGGCGTTTCTCCCGGATCTGGGTCCCGCCAAAGTACATCAACCGAAAGCTGCCACCGTTTAAACCTAGAGTTTTCTCAGCGAGGCTAGCGTTGTGAGGCACTCATATTCCTGCGTAATCCTACGCACCCTAAATTAGTCCGAGTTGTTTTCTTTGCTTTTAGCTATTTGCTAATTCCAGTAAATTCAGCAACTTCCCTTCCGATGCGGTTGGCCCTGCGATTGCTCATTCATAGGCGGGAGGGTTTTTTCCAAATGGCCTTCGTCATCACTGACACCTGCACCAAGGACGAGAACTGCATCGAGGCTTGCCCGATCGGATGTATTCACCCCGTAAAGGATGAAGCAAAGTTCACGCAGGTTCCGCAATTTTTTATTGATCCAGACGAGTGCACTGACTGCGGCGCCTGCGTTCCGGCGTGCGATTACAATTCGATTTACGCCGTGGACGACCTCCCGGAGAATTTGAAGAGTTTTGCTGAAAAGAACGCCGCCTACTATAGCTAGCAACAATCCGTGGCAGCCTTAAGCTAATCTTCATATCGGGTCCCACTCTAAAGCTACGCTGCAACATCCCAGCGCGTTTTCGCGTGCTACAATGCCGATACTGGAATCCAACTGTGTCGGATACCATCCTTCCATCGGAAGACGCCGTACTCGAAGTCGTCTCCCCAGACGGGGCGCGCCGCTACGTCCGCGTGACGCAGTGGCCGTTCCTGATCGGACGGGGAGCGGAAACCGGGAACCACCTGCAACTTTCCGACCGCCGCATTTCGCGCAACTGCGCGGCCATCGTGATCGAAGCCAACCGCTTCTACATTGAGGACCGTGGGCAGCGCCGCGGGCTTTTCATCAACGGAGAAAAGGTGGAGAGCCGCGAACTGCAAAACGGCGACGTCATCACGTTCGGGCTGGAAGATTCTTACGAGATTTTCTTCCGGTTTTCCAGCGGCTCGGACGAAGGCTCCATCCCACATTTGCTTACGCGCATTGAACACATCACCAGTTCTGAACCAGGCGGCGGCCTGAGCAAGCTGAATAAGTTGTTGGAGGCTACGGCACTACTGCATTCCCAGCTCCCGCTGGACGAAGTGCTGGCACGTATGCTGGATCATGCCGTTTCGATCACCGATGCGGACCGCGGCTTGCTGCTGGAACCCGACGCCGCGGGCACGTTGAAAGTGAAGCTGGCGCGGCGCAGCGGCGGCCTGCGGCTTCCGCCTGAAAGCCTGACGCCCAGTCAGACGGCCATTCAACTTGCCCTCAAGCAGCAAGCGCCGGTAATCACCGAAGATCTGGCGCAGGCCGAAATGGATTTACAAGCGGCCCAGAGCGTCGTGGCGCAGCGTCTCCGCGCTGTGGTGGTGATTCCACTGTGGGCCATGACGCGCGCGAACACGGAAGAGTCCTTGATCAACATCAAGCGTGGAGAACTCCTCGGGGTTCTCTACCTAGACTCGCGCCGTCCCACGGCATTCTCCAAGCTCGACCGGCAAATTCTGGACGCGCTCGCGGCCGATGCGGCGAGTACCTTGGATCACGCTCGCTTGATCGAACGGGAGCGTGAGCGCCAGCGACTCGAGCAGGAAATCAACATCGCGCGGGACATTCAGCAAGCGCTCCTGCCGCGCGACTTTCCAAGCACGCCCGAGTTTGCAGTCACCGGAGTGAATTTCCCCTGCTTGTCGGTGGGGGGCGACTATTTCGATGTTTTCCCGGTGGGCGATGGCCGGACGGCGTTTGTCATCGCCGATGTTTCCGGGAAGGGGCTTGGCGCGGCTATTGTTACAACGATGCTCCAGGGAGCGCTCTCCGGCATGACGCTGGGCACGGACCCGGCGCGTGTGTTCAATCACGTCAATCGTTTCCTGTGCAATCACACAGAAGTGGGACGTTACGCCACTGTATTTTTCGGTTTGCTGGACAACAACGGACACTTGGAATTCATCAATGCGGGGCATCCTTCACCGTTTCTCATTCGGCGCGGGGCGGCTGAAGAAGCGTTCACCGAAGGCTCGTTCCCGGTAGGGCTTGTCCCTGAGGCGGAATATACGGCGGCATGCCTCAAGCTCGAGCCGGGGGACACGCTGGTTCTTTTCACGGATGGTGTGACGGAAGCGATGGATCCTGACGATCAATTGTTTGGCGTGCCGCGGCTGAAGAGAGTCTTGACCGGGCAAATGGAATGTCCGCTTGAACAGTTGCAGAAATGCGTGCTCGAAGCGGTGGAAAACTTCACGCGAGGGGCGCGCCAGGCGGATGACCTTACGCTGTTGATTGTGCGTTACCGCGCCACTGCCGCTTCCGCTGCGACGGACACCGATGTGCCATCGTCCGCGTCCGACTCCTCGGCCGCTTCGGCAGCGTCGGGCACTTCGGCGGCCTTATAACCCAACAGACTCGGCTTATTACTCTTCCCGGAGCAAACGCGCGGGATGAATACGCAGAGCGCGCTGCGCGGGAATCCACGTAGCAACGAGACCTAGCAGCGCCATAGTGATCAGAACTCCACCAAGCACCAGCGGGTCGCGCGGTGTCGCCTCATACACAATCTGGGCGAGCAGTTGGCTGGCCACTACACCAAGTAGCAAGCCGATGATGGAGCCGGAAAGTAGCAGAATAACGGAACGCTTCAACGCTGAGCCAATGAGCTGCCTCGGTTGAGCGCCGACTGCCACGCGGATGCCGAACTCTCTCTTTCGTTTCGAGACTGAATACATGGCCATGCCAAATACTCCGGTGACAGCAAGCATCGCAGCTAATAAGCCCATCACGCCGAGAGTGGCCGTGGCAATGCGAGCGGGGAATTGAACGAAGGCCAGCGCGCCTAACCAAGTATGAAACACAAACGGCAAGCTCGGATCAATTTGGGCAAGCACTCGGCGGAGCTCGGGCACGACTTGATCGGGCGGCAGCGGCGAGCGGACCATCAAGGAGGTGTCGCTTTCGGAGCTCTGCGCTAGCGGGAAGAACACGGCCGCCCAAGGCGCTTCCGTCAGCGACTCGTACTTTCCGTTTTCGACGACGCCGACAACCTCATAAAGAGCCCCCTGCCCCAGCAAGAAGCTCTGTCCAATCGGCGATGCCTTCCCAAACATTCTTTGGGCGAAAGTCTCGTTTACGATCGCGACTTTGGGCCCTTTGGCGTCGTCGTGCCAAGTGAAATCGCGTCCCGTCAGCAAGCGCGTTGCGGCGGCATTCAAATACCCGGGCGAGATGGAGTAATACTTTGCGTCGAATGCGCTAGTGGAGGCCCGGAAATCAGTCGTGCCCATGCGATAAACGTACGTGCTGCTACCGCCCGCGCCGAGTGGAGTCTCATCGATAATTCCGACGGAGCTAACACCAGGGATGCGGGCCACTTCTTCGATCATGCGCTTCTGAATCTGCGTGGTGGAAGCATCGGGGTATCCCCCCATGTGCAAATCTGTATCGGCGAGGAGTACGCCTGGCGGCTGGAAGCCGAGCGGCGCGTGCAGGGAGCGCTGCATGCCGCGCAATGCAACAAGAGAAGCCGTGACCAACAAGGTGCAGAGGGCGATTTGAACGCCCAGAAGAAGGTCACGAAGCGTGAAGCGGTGAAAAACAAACGTGCCTGCCCCGCCAGTCTTCATAACTTGGACGGAGTCGGTGGCCCAGATCTGGCGAATCGGAACCAAGCCCCACACCATGCCGCTGCCGATCGACAACAGCAGAGCTACGAAGTAGACCCTTGGATCGGGACTGACGGTCACATGAATCGGAAACTCCGGAAACGGCTGCCATCGCGTCAAAGCATCCAGCAAGATCGTAGAAAACAGTGTCGCCAAAGCACCACCGAGAACCGAGAGAAGAATTGCCTCAGAAAGCAGTTGCCGGAGGACATTCCAGCGGCTAGACCCGATTGCCAGTCGGATTGCGAGTTCGCGGCTGCGATCCGCGGTGCGCGCCGCGAAGAGGCTGGCGAGGTTGGCGCAAGCCGCAAGCAGGACGAGAAATGCCAACACCATAATTCCAGCCAGAAACGACCGGGCGGGGGCTCCGAACTGATCGCCCATCCAACCAGGTTTTGTCAGTCTCGCGTCCAGGCCATCGTCGGCGCGGTTCTGCCCAGCGAGTTCTTGCGAAATGGCGTTGAGATTACCGGTGGCTTGTAGCGGAGTGACGCCGGGCTTCAACCTTCCGAGAACCATAAGATTGTGCGAGAAGCGATTCGACAGATACTCCGCAGTATCGCCGCTCGGGCTGTTGACGATCGGCATCCAGAAATCCGGCCAAATAAATACCTCGGTCCCATGAAAGGCCGGCGGAGCGACTCCGATCACCGTGAACGGATGTTTGTTCACATCGACCGTAGCCCCAATAATGTGGGAATCGGCATCGAAATGTGTGCGCCAAAAGCCGTTGCTGAGCACGATGTAGGGAGCCGAGTTCGGCCCATGTTCGTCGCTTGCGTGAAAGAACCGGCCCTCGGCAGGCTGCGCTCCCAGCACGTCGAAGAAATTGCCGGAAACTCTGTAATACCAACATTTGTAGGCCGCGTCTCTTGTGCTGAGACCTGCGAATTCGACGCGGTAGGCGGCCATGTCGCTGAAAGTCGAATTCTTGGTCTGAAAATCCTTGTAGTCGGGATAGGACTGATTGTCGTACCCCTGCTGTTTGTGCACGACGTGGTAAAGGTTGCCAGGTTGTGGCACGTTGAGCGGATGCAGAAGCATGGCATTCAGTACACTAAACACAACTACGTTGGCGCCAATTCCCAAAACTAGAGTAATCAGGGCGGTCGCGGTGAATGCCGACGACCTCCGCAACTGGCGCGTGGCGTAGCGCAGGTCGCGTCCGAAACCATCCAACGCAGTGGCCGCATCCGCAGCCGTCGTGCGTTCCCTCATTACAACTCGATTACCGAAACGAAGCAGTGCGTCGCGGCGAGCTTGTTCGGGAGACATCCCGGCGGCCATGTTGTCCGCAATGCGCATTTCGACATGCGATTGGATTTCTGCGTCAATTTCCTGATGCAGTTTCGAACGGGAGAAGGTATTCGCGATGCGACGAAAGACAGACATGGCTCACCTCACGCATACCGCAGGATGGCGCGGATTCCTTTGACGAGCTGTTCGAAACTCCTTTCCGCGCTCTGCAACTCTTTCTGCCCCGCAGGAGTCAGCCGGTAGTACTTGGCCTTGCGATTGGTCTCCGTCACCCTCCACTCCGAGCGGATCCATCCGCTCATCTCCATGCGATGCAGAGCGGGATAGAGGGAACCTTCTTCGACGGAGAGTAGTTCGTCGGAGGCTCTCTGGATGTGCAGGACAATTCCGTAGCCGTGCAGTTCTCCCATCTGCGAAAGAGTTTTCAAAACGAGGAGGTCGAGAGAACCCTGGAGATCGTTTCGTGCCATAAGCCGCTACCCCTAGACAACTCGGTACTGCCCAAGATAAGCCTAGAAGTAGGGGTATGTCAATCGAGGTGTTCTTTGGTATCGCCCAGGGGTATTTCCGGAGCGACGAGCAGCGTGCGGCGCGCGTTGGGATTGCCTGGGCTAACGCAATTCAGAAAGACAAAAAGCGAGGAGCCCAAGAGAACGCTCCTCGCCTGGATAACCTGCCGACCGAAGGTTGGCGCGAGGCCAGTTCGGGTGAAGGTTAGGAACCGAGGTTGTTCAGGTCGTCCTTGGCTTGCTGTTCGGCGTTCTTAGTGGCGCCTTTGGCGTCCGCTTCAGGATTCATGGCATGGATTGCTTTATTCAAGGGCAAAGCTTTTTCGCCATCGGCCACTTTGCATCCGGAAACGTCGGCGTTGGTATGCACACCGGTCATGGCGGCACTCATACAGGTAAAATTCAGCCCGAGATTGCGGCTGGCGTGAAGCGCAGCGAGGCACTCATTCAGAGCCGTAAAAGCAGAGCACGCCTGCGTCGCATCGGAGCTTGCTGGCAGAAGTCCCTGTGCTTGCAGCTTGGGCGTTAGCTTCTTCTCGAGGTCGGAGCGGCCGCCGTTGGCATCCTCGGACTTCTTGTCCTTCTTCACCCATTTGATGGGATTGAGAGAATGGGGTGCATGGATGGAAGATCCTTTCGCGGCTTCAGATGCGCCGGCGCCAGCGGGCCCCTGCGCCGCAGCACGGTATGCGCCGACGCTAAGGAAAGCGGACAAACCCAGGGCTATGAGGGAGACCTTGAGAGCATTTCCTTTCATGTTTACCTCGTCGAGGATTTTTTGGAATGCGGGGAGAGGTAATCGCATTCGGCCTCGCCTCCAGTAGGCCACGGAGCGCAAAAAATGCTGTGAATTCGCTGAGAAGTACTCCCCGAATCGGTCACGTTGTCCGTCGGTACAGGTGGGAAGAGTTGAAGAGTCCAAGGTTCAAGAGTCGAAATAAGAAAGAACACTGGGAACGACTTAGCAAGGAAGGCCTGAACGAGGCGCAGAGAACACAGAGGAGAAAAGGCAGGAAGTAGCAAAGATCAGGATCTGGCTTTTTGAATGAGGCCGTAAAGTGTGAGGCCCAAACCGCCCAGAAAAAGCAGCGGGGAAAGATAATTCACAACGGCGGGTTGAATGGCGACGGGAATCTCCAGCGGCTTAGCGTATCCTGCGGCGAAGTAATAGATCACACCCGCCAGCAACATGTACAAGAGCCCGCGGCGGATTTGCTGGCCGCCCGCACCGCTCGAAGTACGGGACAGGCGTACTTGCGGCTGCATCTCGCGGCAAAAGGGACACTGGTTCATATGTGCGCCAATCTGTTTACCGCAGAACGCGCACTGCCGCATTTGCATAGCCTGATGTCCTATTGCGCTCATGAATTTGCCAGAGATGGACCCTCTTTCAGGCTAACAGAGAGGCGCATGGGGTCAAGGCGAGGTGATGTACATGGCAACAGCAGAATGAAAGGCGGGCTCGGGCTTGCCTTTTTGCTAACACGTGCTCTTCCTTGCAGGAGTTTGTGGAGGCCGGTCTGTGCTAAAAAGGCTCCGCGACCAAATATCAATTCCCATTTCGAGAGAGCCGGATTCCTTGACGAGTGAGGGAGGGACCATGAGGAGTTCATTCCAAAGAGCGGCCCTAGCCATAATATTTCTGGCACTTACTTTGTTTGTGGGTAAAATCGCTCACCCTGCGATGGCGCAAGAAAAGAAGGTTGCGCAAGCCAATGGCGTGGACAACAGCAAAATGGGAGCCTATCGCGCACTGGCCCAGCACATTTACGGCGACTTCCAAAAAGGTGATTTGGCAGGGGCGGCCGAGATGAGCCGGGTGCTTGAACGTCTATGGGACAAAGCAGAAGATTACGGCGGCGATACAGCATTGTCGAAGACCAATCGGAAGCTGTTCGACGATATTGACAAAGCCATGGACCAGTTTATTTCTCCCATTATGGAGGCCAAGGGGAAGCTACCAGACGCAGCCAAGGTGAAAGCCGCGTATAACGCTTACCTGGAGAAACTCAAACTGGCTGATTAAGAAGCTTTAGGGTGTAAGTTCTGGGTATTAAGGAAAGAAAGAAGAAAAAGAGGCCTTTGAAAGGCCTCTTTTCTTTTGTGCTAGATTTTGTTGGTCATAAATGGGGCGATAACGCTGCAAGCGGAAATTTTTAGCAAACCGTTATAGCTCTCGGAGGGCAGTGGCGACGGGAAGCTGTGCGGCGCGGACGGCAGGGAAAAAGCCGCCGAGAACTCCCATTACCAGAGCAAAAATAACTCCCTCAGCCAGCAATCCTGGTGTGATCTTAAAGGCGAACGCGAGATTGGAAAAAGTTTGAAAATTGATGGTGCTGGTGGTCAAACCATTCAACCGTAGAACAGCAAGGCAGCCGAGAAGGCCCCCCACAAAAGAAATCAGCAGTGCCTCGAGAAGAAAAGAAAAAACGACCGAAGGGCCGCCGAAACCAAGAGCCCGCATGGTGGCAATTTCCTTCCCGCGATCGGCAACCGCGGAATACATGGTGTTCAGGGCACCAAACACCGCTCCGATGGCCATGATGAACGCCACGAAACCGCCGAGACGAGTGATGAGCGTGGTCATGGTCCTCGATTGTTTCGAGTAGTAGTCGATCTCGCGCATGACATCCACGTTAAGACGAGGATCGGTGGTGAGCGTATCCTTCAGCTTGCCCAGCGCGTCCGGGGAAGTTAGATGGACCGTTGCGGACTGAAAAAAGGTATCCGGCCGGTCGTAAGCGGCGGTAAGCAGATGCGAGTCTCCCCAAACCTCCGAATCAAAGGAGCTGCCGCCCGCGTCAAAGATTCCCACTACTTGCCAGCGCATCTTGCCAAGTCCAAGGCTGTCGCCGAGCTTCAAACCGGAGTATGTGTTAGTGGCATTCTTTCCCACAATCACTTCGGCGAGGCCAGGCTGAAACATCCTTCCCTGGGCAATTTTGACTTGCTTGCGGATCTCGAGCACATTGGGCGAAACGCCACGAAGCTCCACATTGGCGTCCGTGCCCGTGGAGATTAGCGGAATAGGGGCCATGAGCACGGCTTCCGGGGTCACCAGGGGACCATTCGTGCCCCGCGCAATTCCTGGAGCGTCCTGAATGATCTTAACGGCATCGAGTCCAACGCCGCTGGTCATCTCTGAGGTTGCACCAGCCCGAACGATCAACGCATTGTCTTCTGAGCCGGACGAAACCAGGGTGGCTCTGAAGCCCTTGGCGAGAGAAAGCATGGCAACAAAGACTCCCACGGTTCCTGCGATTCCCACCACTGCAACGATGGCTGAAGTCCACCGCGCCCTGACACTGCGAATGTTGTACACAATGGGAATGGCCATGTCAGACCCTCCGCAGCGCGTTCACGACGCGCATGCGCATGGCGCTGACGCCGGGAAGCAAACCGCTGGCGGCACCGACGAAAAGCGCAAAGCCCAGGCCAAACAACAACATGGTTTTCGACAACAGCAACGGCGGCAACAAGCCAGTGAGTGCAGCGCCAATCACGGGAACGGCTAGCCACGCAAGTAACAGACCCAGCAGCCCGCCAAAGAAGGCGATGGCCACTGACTCCGCGAGTACCAGGAAAAGAACGGAGCGATCAGAGACCCCGATGGCTTTCAAAACCCCCAATTCGCTGATACGTTCGCGAACGGAGATGGCCATGGTATTGCCGGTGACAAGCAGCAGCGTGAAAAAGACCACGCTGCCAATGGTCAAAATGAGGAATTCGATGTTGCCAAACTGCTTGGCAAAATAACCGGCGAAGGCGGATTCGGTCTCGGTTTTTGTCTCATGAGAGGAATTGGCAAATTTCTCGTCAATGGCTTTAGCGACGCTGGTAGCGTCATCCGGACTGTTCAGCTTGATGATGTACCAACCTGCAGTGCTCTTGATGACGCTGGGAACGTTCTCGTCAAAGTATTTCCATTGGAGCCAGAACTGTCCCTGGTCGCCGTCCGGTTTGTCGGTTTTGTAGATGCCGTCGAGGTTGAACTCCCACACTGCGCCGCCGTAGAGCGTGGTCTTGATGGGGATGCGGTCTCCCACATGCCAGTGGAACCGCTCCGCGAGTTTAGCGCCTGCGATGCAGCCTTGGCGATCATTCGCGAAATTCTTCCACTGGTCGTCTGGAACCTTAAATTCGGGGTACACCTGGCGATGATTTTCCACGTCAATGACAAACTGGGGGAAGAAATTCTTCTCGTCTTGGTAGACACCGCCAAACCAATGATCGTGCGTGACATACTTTACACCTGGAATTGCACGGATTTTGTCTGCGTAGGAAACGGGCATCAGGTTCATCAGGCCAACGCGATCAACGACGACCAGCCGGTCAGCGCCCGCGATTTCGACGCCTCGGTTGAAAGCGCTCCTTACGACGGCCAAGAACGTAAAGAGAACCAAGGCGATCGCGAAAGATCCCACAGTCAGAGTCAACCGAATCTTTTTGCGGAAGAGGTTGGCGAAGATGAGCCGGCGGAATTTCATGCCGCACCTCCCGCGAGAACGCTCTCGCGAGAAGAAGCCTTGCCCTCAACGAGCACGCCTTTCTCCAGGTGCAGCGTGGTATGGGCGCGCGCGGCGACGACGGGGTCATGCGTGACCATCAAAACCGTCTTGCCGTATTTGCCCACGAGTTCCTCGATAAGGGCCATGATTTCCGTGGCACTCTTGCGGTCCAGGTCACCCGTGGGCTCGTCACAGAGGAGGAAGGTCGGATCGGAAACGATGGCGCGTGCAATCGTCACGCGCTGTTCCTGACCTCCGGAAAGCTGTCGCGGGTAATGATGCATACGATCGGCGAGGCCCACGACGGCGAGGGCAGTTTCCACGTGCTTACGGCGTTCGGCGCCGGAAAGTTTGGTCAACAAGAGCGGGAGCTCAACGTTCTGGTACGCCGTGAGAACAGGAATCAGG
>Ga0126370_10000047_pt1 | contig 33656 bp, 25 predicted proteins | sample PanSoiMetaPlot_3_FD_92586 | JGI IMG/M metagenome (GOLD analysis project Ga0126370, IMG submission 92586) | Tropical forest soil microbial communities from Panama - MetaG Plot_3 | ecosystem: Environmental > Terrestrial > Soil > Tropical forest > Bulk soil | place: Panama | collected 2016-02-17 | reverse complement strand
GGAGAATCGATTGGCGGCTGGCCGGCGCTCATGCGTTCTCCAGTTCAGGATTCGGATTCCGGACCGCAGCAAGGTACGTAGTGCGCGGGCGCGCATTCAATTCGGCCATAATCGAGTAATTGCGCTGTTGGGCCCGCAATTTGGAAACCCGGCTGTTGGGGTCGTTGGCATTGCCGAAAACGATGGCTTGCGAAGGGCAGGCTTGTTCGCAAGCAGTGATAATGGCGCCGTCCGCGATGGGCTCGTTCCTTTTTTCGGCTTCAATACGCCCATCGTTGATCCGCTGTACGCAATATGTGCACTTTTCCATGACGCCGCGGCTGCGCACGGTGACTTCCGGATTACGCATGAGTTTGAACTGCGGCGTTTCCCAGTCTTGGAAGCGCAGGAAATTGAAGCGGCGGACTTTGTAAGGACAGTTGTTCGAGCAATAGCGCGTGCCGATGCAGCGGTTGTAGACCATGTCGTTCAGGCCCTCCGCGCTGTGAACGGTGGCGCCGACGGGACAAACTTGCTCGCAGGGAGCGTTTTCACATTGCTGGCAAGGCACGGGCTGGAAAAAAGTGTCGGGATTATCGAGCGCCGCCTGGTATTCGGAAGGGTCACCGGTGGATTTGCCACTGCTCAAGATTTCTGACTGGTTCGTAGCTGAAGCCGTATTCGTGTAGTAGCGATCGATGCGAATCCAGTGCATTTCGCGGCCGCGCATCACTTGCTCTTTGCCGACGACCGCAATGTTGTTTTCCGCCTGGCAAGCGATGACGCACGCGTTACAGCCGTTGCAGCTATTCAGGTCGATGGCCATCGCCCATTTGTTGCGCTGGTAAGGGAACTCGGCTTCGCCCTTGTAGAGGGAAAGTTCCTTCGGCGGAAGTTCTTCATGTTCATGAGCGAAATTGGGGTTCTTGTGATAATCGTCGAGCGTGCCGGAAACGAGGATGTGGCGGCCTTCCATGTTGAAGTGGTACTGCGTGCAGGCAAGGGGGTAATCATCACCGGTTTTTCGGATTACGCTGCTGGGCGCGTTCGTGGCCCAAAGAGCGTTCGAGGAACGGACTGCGTAGGCGTTGAACCCTTTGTTCGTGCCAGTATACCCGGCTTTTTTGCGTCCATAGCCTAGCGGCAGAACCACAACGCCTTCGGCTTGCCCCGGCAGGATCCAAGCCGCGGCAGTGACTTTACTCCCGGAAAGCGAAATGTCGACGACGTTTGAAAGAATCTGTCCGTGTTCGCCACCGCGTGACGGGATGCTGTGCGTGACTCCGAGCTTTTGCGCGGTTGTTGGACTCACCAGCGCGGCATTGTCCCAGGTGAGCTTGGTGACGGGCTTCGGCAATTCCTGAAGCCATCCGTTATTCGCAAAACGCCCGTCGTAGATGCTGGGATCGGGGCGGAAAAGGAATTCGAGTTCGCCGGGAGGGGTTTCCTTGGCCGGGAGAAGGCTCGCGGGGTTGAATTTCAACGAAACATTGATGGGAGCAAACGCGGTACCTGCTACTACACCGTCATTCAGCGTTTTGCGCCAAGACTTCTCGAAATCGCCGGAAGGATTCGCGGCCTTCAGACGGTCACGAACTGCATCGTAAGCAGAAAGGCCAGGCTTGTCCGTAAACGCAGCCAGCGTCTCGTGAACGGAATGAGTGCGGTACAGCGGCGCAATGAGCGGCTGAACGACGCTGACGGTACCGTCAAAAGCGCGGGCGTCGCCCCAGGTTTCGAGGTAATGCGATTCGGCGACATGCCAGTCGCAATACTGCGAAGTCTCGTCAAAATGCGAGCTAACGTGAATGACGGTTTGGATTTTTTTGCTTTTGACTTTTTCGTCTATGCGCAGCTTGGAGGCAAAATCGAAATCGTGTGGCGCCGTGTAGACCGGGTTGGTGCCGAGAATCAGCAGCGTGGAGACCTTGCCGGCGTCAATGTCCGAGCAGAGTTCGTGGAGCGATTCGAGGTGATTGACGGGTCGCGCCTCGACCGGCTCGGTGTAATAGAGTGTGGTACCGACGTTGCCAAGCGCGGCATTCACCGCGTGGGCGATAGCATGCACTTCGGCAGGCTGCTGTTCGCCCGCGACCACCAGAGTGCGGCGAGGATACTTTCTCAGATCCTTGACTACAGCATCGAGCCACTTCTGGGTGTCGGAAGCGAGTTTTCCACTGCCTCCCAAGCCCAGTTTCGCCGCTAGCGCGCGCGCGAATTGCTCGATTTCCGCGCTTCGCAAGGGCAAACGATGGTCGGCGCTCGAACCAGTCACCGAAGGGGTGGGCTCGACCACGTACAAGCGGCTCATCTCGAGGCCGAGACGATCCGCCTCGCTGAACTGATCCAGCTTACGGCGGCCATAGAACTTTCGCATGTAGCCGACGTTGCCAGGACCGCTAACGAGAAAATCGGAATCTAACGAAAGGATGACCTCGGCATTCTCGGGGCGATACACGGTGTTGACGTAACTCCCAAAGGCGAGCTTCGCGCCCTCGCGAGTTCCATCCCCAACGGCAGGTTCCCATTGGTGCCATTTCGCCTGGGGATAAAGCGTCAGAATGGTTTGCAAATCCGCGATGACAAATGGCGAGTTGATGATTCCGGTGAGAATGCGGAGCCCTTCGCCCCGAGTGCTGCGAAACGTGGCGGCAAGGGATTGTGCGGCGTCCAGGAACTGCGACCAAGTCCGAATCTCACCGGCCTGCGTGACCGTTTGCGCGCGATCGGGGTCGTAAAGGTCCAGGATGGAGGCTTGCGCAAACGCATTGGTTGCGCCAAGGCTCGACGGATGATCAGGATTCCCTTCGATCTTGGTTGGCCGTCCCTCATGACTCTCCACAAGCAGGCCAATCGAGTCGGCCCCAAAGGGCATGGCCGTCGCATAAAACTGCGGTTTGCCAGGGACGAGGCCATCTGGTTGTTTGACGTAGGGAACAATCAATTGCTCCGGAGCGCGTCCGCAACCGGAGAGGCCCGCGAGCGCCAGGGAAGCGGCCATTAGCCTTAAGAAGTCGCGCCGGTCCACGGAATCGTCCCATTCCGAGGGGGCTTGGCGGGGAAATTCGCGGTGAAGTAGTTCCGCAAAGTCCGGATCGCCAGCCAGCTCTTCTAGCGTGCGCCAATACTGCTTACCGGTTTTCGATTGCAGCTTTGCTCGGACAGCTGAAAGATCCAGCGGCCGCTGCGCGGGAGAAAGGTCGCTCCGGCGTTTGTCTGAAGCCAGCCTGTCGTCTTTGTGTTCTGCCTGTGGTCGATCGCTCATACGTTTCGTCAGCGGTGACAGGTCGAGCAACTCGTGAGCTCGGCCGTGGTCCGAATGTTTCGTTCCTTCACGAGTCTCTTTCCGATTTCTTCCTGGTTATCCGGAGCCTTCCAATTCATGTTGTAAACGTCTTCCAGGTTTTCCCGCAGTACGGCTTCCGGGTTTCTATGGCAGTCCACGCACCACTCCATCAGCAGGGTGTTGGCCTGAAAAATCAGCGGCATTTGATCCACATGTCCGTGGCAGGTGCTGCATCCAACGCCTTTATTCACGTGAATGCTGTGGTTGAAATAGGCGAAATCGGCGAGCCGGTGGACCTTGACCCACTCGATCGATTTGTCGCTGCGATAGCTTTCGCGAACAGGCTCGAGGTAGCCGGAATTGTTATAAAGCACCGAGTGGCAATTCATACAGGTCTTTGTAGGCGGAATCCCGGCAAAAGCGGAAGTTTCCACGCTCGTGTGACAATAGCGGCAGTCAATTCCGTCGTCTCCCACGTGATGTTTGTGGCTGAACTGCACGGGCTGTTCGCGCGTGATGTTTTGCCGCGTCATATACGGAGAACGCGCCGCCGCCAGCACCGCCAGAACCGCGAACCCCATCAAGAAGAAGAAGGAAAACACACTAAATCTAGAGATGAAGTTCGTGCTTCTATGAAAAATCTGAGCCATGTTCGTTTTTTGCACTTTGGCGGGGAGCGCACTGAAAGGGCCCTATACTAGGGCGTCCCACGTGTATAACCGGGAAGTGCAAAAACCCGGGCCAACTTTGACCGCTTAGTTTCCAATAAAACTTTCTGGAATGCAATATCTATACCGATACTTTTTCGGGAATTTTTGCTTCACGAATTATGAAAACAATTTTTCGGCTGGAGGATTCAAATTTATAGCCCACCGCCGACATGATCTGCATCCGGAAAAGACCTGAATTCTCGACACTTTACTTTTGAGCCTGCTTTTCCGTTGCATTTTAAGCTGGTGTTTTTTTCGTTGCACTCTCGTTGATTTCTTGTTGCTTGAAGCCTCGCGCCGTCAGGCGCATCCGTGATATCTTAAATGCAGCCTTGCCCGCATTTTCTGCGGCCGAGCCCACCTACTTCCAGCGCTCAAGGGATTGCCACTGCTGGGGCGTGGTCCAAACGGTAGGACACCTCACTGTTAATGAGGATGGTGGAGGTTCGAATCCTCCCGCCCCAGCCAAATTTTAATGAGAGACAAAAGAAGGTTGCTAACCCTTGGCCGTAGCTAATCCCGCGGATACCCAGCCTTTCCAGCCGCCGTCCATGGATTCCACGTTGGTGTAGCCCATCTTCTGAAGATTTTCACCGGCCAGCGCGGAGCGGAAGCCGCCGCCGCAGTAGAGGATGAGTTTTGTGTTGGTGTCGGGCACTTGCAGTTCAATATCTCGCTCGATAATGCCCTTTCCCAAGTGGACTGCTCCAGGGATGTGACCGTTGGCCCACTCATTGTCTTCGCGAACGTCTATGAGAAGGAACTTTTCTCCGGCGTCCATGCGGCGCTTGACGTCGGCGACATTCGTTTCTTTGACCTTTTTTTTCGATTCATTGACCAGCTTTAGAAATTGCGGCGCGTGAGCCATGCATTTGCTCCTCTCAAAATTTCTCCACGTGAGGATATCACGAGCCGGTGGGCCGTCACGCGGCCTACAAGATTGCAAGGCAGCCCACGGCGGTGAAGCCATCAAATGCAGTCTGCAAATAAGGGGGCTTCCTAGTTCTGAGGCTGAGGGGGCTCGGTCTTTTGCTTCTCTGCAGCTGCCGCGCCTTTCTTCCCGAACGAGCGCACAAGGTTCACATATTTCCAGCGCATGCTTTCTTTTTCGCGATCGCCATTGCCCGGCATTTTCCCTTTTCCGTTGGTAATAATCCAAAAGAGCTCGCCATCCGTCATTTTTTCGATCGACGACGGATCACGCCAGTCATGCAGCTCCAGCTTCATGTCCTGCGCGAGATCGCCCTTGCCGTCCCCTTCTTTGCCATGGCACATGGCGCAGTTATAGCCAAAGAATTTGCGGGCTTCCGCCAGACCCTCGGACGGAGCGATGGGGTTTTTCTTCGCGACGTCTTCCTCCGTCATTTTGGGTTCCGCGGCGCCAGGTTTTTCCTGGGTGAAGTTCAGTTTGGGAAAAAGAATTCCGCAGAGCAGCAACGCACTCGCAACAAATAGGGTCCGACGCATGGCATCCTCCTGACAGGTCGAGCACCGCCGAAGGAGCGAACTCGGCTTCAATTTTGACGGGATTCTACGCCCGCGCCCCGGCGAAGGGAAGCTCTAAGATACGAAACCGAGGCGCTAATTGGCGGCCCAGTTTGCTCGCCTCATTGTTGGAACGGTCACGGAGCACGCGCCTTGCGGCTGAGTGCCGCCAAAACCTGCGCGGAAACGGCTCGATTCGCGGATGCGCGTCCTCACTCCATCGATGACAGGGGGAATCGGAGGATGTGCCACTCCTCGAATGAGGAAGATCATTAGCGCGGCTTCGCCAGGCGCATCGGCGCTGGAAGTTATGCCGAATCCCTGCACGCCGGAGTTCTTCATCCATTCATCCACATTTGCGGAGTGGACCGCTTTCGCCTTCGCCATGGACCCTTCGGAAATACTGCTTACGGAGAACGTATCGCCGTTCGCCGCAAGCGGCGCGCTTTGGGCTTCTTCAAGGACGCCTCGGGGTGTGATTGCTTCTGCAGCTACAATTCGCGTGCGAACGCCGTCGAGTACCGCCGGCAATTCCATCTGCTGCTGACTGTGGTCAACTACAAGTAAGACTGCAGGCTCGCCAGAGTGATCGAGACTCGCACCAATCCCAACTGCTCGCACATAGGGATTGGCCAAAAGTTCGTTGGCGTGTTGGTCCCTGGCCGCAGCGGCGAGCGACTGCCCCGCCATGGACAAGGCAGACTGAAGGTTCGCGGATGCCGCCGAAAAACCGGCGAGCGTGCAGCCAATAACTGGATGCGTTGAGGCGCTTCCAACAAACACCGGTTTGTTCCCCAGCGAATCAGCCATCGCTTTTAACACATCCTGAACGGGATTGCCCACCGTATCCGTATCCGAGCCGGCGTAGAGAAGTGCCACAGGGTCCGCTGTGCCAGCGGAAACAATGAGTGACCCTGAATCCCCCGGGCCGCTGAAGGTTCCCCCAGTGACGGAAACCTGATTTGAATAAGTGACCGTGAACATAGTCCCCGTTCCGCAGCCAGTTTGATATTGCACACTAGTTGCAACGCTCACAGCACCGACCCTTGAGCAGGTCAAACCCGTGGTTCGCCCGCTCTTTCCCACGCCCATGCCTACGGTTGCGGCAACTCCCGTTCCCGCATGCGGCGGCCCTGGATCGGGCACGCCTCCGGTAGTGGTGCTTCCCAACGAAAAAATCGCCCCTGTCGTGTCTACTGCACCGGGAATGATCTGCGCGATTGCTGCGTCGACATTCGTTCCGGAAGTTTGCAGGTTTGCGAACTGAGTCAAATTACCAACGGTTGAGGAAGAGGTTGAGCCGCAATTCGTATCTACCAGCCCTGGTTGAATAATGCTTTCTCCCAGAGCCGCTGAATCGCTCCGCGCAAGTATATGGTTGTTGCTCAGGATATAGAACGTTCCAGATCGCTGAACCAGCGATCCAAGAGTTCCGCCGCAACAGGTGACCGTGTTGCCTTGCCTGCTGGAATCATTGGCGTTGCCTCCGGTTGTGCCGAGCTTGATGGGGAGACTCTGTGCAGCCTGATTTGGTGTGCGGGCTACCACAGTTACTTGGGCTGATGCAGACTTGCTCGTATCTGCCTGAGAAACGGCGCTGACAGTGACGGTCGCTGGGCTCGGCACCTGCGCTGGCGCCGTGTAAACTCCGGTGGTGCTGATTGTTCCACTGGTCGCGGACCCGCCCGGCGCATTGTTCACTTCCCAGGTGACGGCCGTATTCGTAGCTCCCGTTACTGTGTCACTGAAAGTGGCCGTCTGGTTAACGGTGACAACCGCAACCGTGGGCTTGAGCGTTACTGCAACTTGGCTTCCGCTGCTGCCGCCGCCACAGGAGTTGAAAAAGAGAACGATCGCAAGGGCAGGAATGAACAGACCTTTACGTTGCATGAGCGCCTCGCCAGAGGGTGGGTCGCTTACGTTAGCATGGAAGGTTTTAAGAGAACAAAAGGTTTCGAAACGCCGCGCGACCGCAGGGGAAACCTGCTTCTTAGAACCAGCTCCGGCGATAGATTCGATGGCTTTGCAAGCTGCGATGAGCATTGACGCTAGTTGATCCTTGAGTTGCGATTTGTATCAGGCCTCTTCGTCTTTCCTTTTAATCTCGGCACAGGGCACGCTCTTTGCGAGCCGTTTCCTTCAAGACCCGCACGGAAGCGGCTGCTCACGCGGATGCGTGTTCTCACACCGTCGATTTCCGGCGGAATTGCGGCGTGCGGCACACCCTCAAGCAGGAAGATCATGAGCGCGGCCTCACCGGGCGAGTCCACGCTCGACGTGATGCCGACCCCCTGCACGCCTTCCATTTTCATTAACTCATCTACGTGTTTCTGATGCACGACCTTGACACGCGCAACTTCCGTTTCCGGCATTGGGTAAACCAGTTGTGGTGGCGCCATCGATTGCTCGAGCGCGGCGCTCTCCACGGGTGAAAGCAAACCACGTTGCGAGAAAGCCTCGCCTTCGACGAAGCGCGTGCGAACGCCGTCCAGTACCGCCGGGAGATTCGCTCGCGGCAGTCCTTTCGTGACAAAAACCAGAATCGCCGGTTCACCAGGATTATCGTAGCTTGCGCCTACGCCCACGGCGCGCACTTCCGGTGGTCCTAGCAATTCCGTTGCATGCGAGTCGCGCACAACGGTTGCATGAGCGAGCGCTTTCGCAGAAGGCGCAGCCTTCTGCAACGCAAGGCGCGCGGCCATCGCTGCTTGGGGCCCCGGAATCGTGCAGCCAATAACCTGCGGAGACGCACCCGGTCCGCGATCCCCGCCAACAAAGCTGAGGGTGTGGCCGTTGGAAGCGAAGAAGTTCAGTACGTCCGAGATGGGGTGGCCCACGGTATCGGTGTTCGAGCCGGCGAAAAGCAGTGCAACAGGAGTGGCGTCGCTTTGGGTTACGATGAGCGAACCAGAGTCTCCTCCGCTGGAAAAATCGCCGCCCGCCACGTCCACCTGATTTGTGTATGTCACAACAAAAATCGTTCCTGTGCCGTCGCAATTCGTCGAGTATTGCACTGTGGTACTGAGGTTTGTGGCCAGAACGGTCGAGCAAGTCAAACCAGTGGTTCGTCCGGATTTGGCGACCGCAAGGCCGACGGTTGCTGCCTGACCTTGTCCAGCTTGGGGCGCTCCGGGGACGGGAACTCCCGTGGAATCGACGGCGTCGCCCAACATGAGAATTTTTCCGGTGGAATCGACCATGCCGGAGACCGTTTGGGCAATCGCAGCGTCCACAGGGGCCGATGTAGAATTCTGCTGGCTGAAACTACCTTGCGTCAGGTTAGCGACGGTCTGGGTTCCTTGCGTGCTGCAGTTGGTATCAATGGTGCCGGGTTGCAGGATCGCTTCGCCAGGAGCTCCGGCGCTGCTGCGCGCGAGCACATGATCGGCGCTGAGAATGTATTGAGTTGCTCCGCTCGCTACCAGCGCGCCCAGTGTTCCGCCGCAGCAGGTGGTCCCTTTACCGCTGGTGTTGAAGTCCAGCGCATTGCTGCCGGACGTGCCAAGCTCTATCGGAGCGCTCTCAGGGCTTTTGCCGGGGACGGTGATTGTCACTGTCGCAGAACCGGAATTCGCAGGGTTCGCCGTGGAGACCGCGGTAATTTGGACCGTCACAGGGGCTCCGTTGGGTTGAATGATGCTGTTCGAGATTGAGTGCGGCGCACTGTAAAGGCCGCCGGCAGAAATCGTTCCGGTGATGGTGTTTCCCCCAGTCGTCTGGTTCACTTGCCAGGTTACTGCCGTACTTGGCTGACCATTGATCGTGGCCGAGAACTGCTTGGTCGTAAAAACTTCCACGGTGGCTGTGCTGGGACTGACCGCGACAACGCCCGTAGTTTGTGAAGTGACCGTGACCGTCGCCGAGGTGGACTTCGTTGGATCCGCGACGGACGTAGCCGTAACTGTGACATTCGGAATCGCTGGCACGGTGGCCGGCGCTGTGTAAGTTGTCGAAGTGCCGTTCGTGGTGCTGGCTGGGGCAATCGTTCCGCAGCCGGGCGAACAAGCCACGCCCACTTGCGTCAGCGACCAAGCGACTCCCGTATTGTTCGTTCCAGTAACTGTCGCCGTAAATGCCTGAGTCGCGCCCACGCCTACACTCGCTGTCGAAGGCGAGATGGAGATGCTGACATTCTGCGTAATGGTGATAGTCGCAGACGCAGTCTTCGTGGTGTCCGCCGCGGAAGCGGCAGTGAGTGCGACCGTTCCACCCTGCGACGGTGGTGTTGCCGGTGCGGTATATGTTGTGGCTGTGCCGCTCGTCGTGCTGGTTGGAGAGATCGCGCCGCACCCGGGGGAGCAAGCCGCTCCGCCCTGCGTCAGTGTCCAGGTCACACCGGTGTTCGGCGTTCCCGTAACCGTTGCGATAAAAGCCTGCGTCTGACCTATGAGAACGGTCGCAACGGTTGGAGACACGGTCACCGTAATGGGCCGAGTCACCGAAGTCGTTGCGGCGCAACCAACCAGATAGAGAGAGAGACCGAGCCCAGTAACTAAGAGCAACATCCGGCGCATGAAGGACCTCGCTGTTGGCTGGGGAAGGACTTTTTTCTTAGCCAAATAATGCAGTTACCGACATCAGGGACCGAGGGCAGCGTTCCCGGCTAGGCGTGGGCGGGAAGAGCAAGAATATCCACGGAGATTTGGACACACTTCTAGGAAGGTGCGCTATCCGTAAAAGACCTCAATTTGCGGGCTTGGGAGAATAAGCAGGGCACATCTCGGGCCATCCGGCTAGTCCAGGTCTCTCCAGTTCGGCCCGACGCCAATTTCCACCACAATCGGGACAGCCAGCTTGTGAACGCCTTCCATCTCTTCTTTCACCAGTTTTTGCAGTTTGGAAGATTCTTTCGCGGGCGCTTCGAACAGAAGCTCGTCATGAACCTGCAAAATCATTTTTGCTTCAAACTTTTCTGCGGTCAGCCGGCGGTCAATGTTGATCATGGCCATTTTGATGAGATCTGCGGCCGTGCCTTGCAGCGGAGAATTGAGCGCGGTGCGCTCTGCAAAATTGCGCAGTTGCACCTGGGGCGAAGTGATCTCCGTAATGGGCCGGATTCTGCCGAAGAGCGTCTTGGCCACGCCAGTCTTGCGCGTTTCGGCAAGAACGTTGTCCAGATACTCTTTCACGCCGCGGTATCGTGTGAAATAAGCATTGATGAACTGCGCCGCTTCTTTCTGCTCGATGCCCAGTTGTTGCGCAAGCCCGAAGGGTGACAAGCCATAAATAATTCCGAAGTTGATGGCTTTGGCCGCTCTGCGATGCTCCGCGGTTTGCGCCAAGGGGCCGACGCCAAACACTTCTTGCGCTGTGCGCGCGTGAATGTCCTCGCCGTTGCGAAACGCCTCGACAAGCACCGGATCTTTCGAGAAATGCGCCATCACCCGCAGCTCGATTTGTGAGTAATCCGCGGAGAGCAGGATCTTGCCCTTTTCCGCGACAAACGCGGCGCGAATCTGCCGCCCAAGCTCGGTTCGAATGGGAATGTTTTGCAGATTGGGATCGCTCGAGCTGAGCCGGCCTGTGACTGCTCCGGTTTGCGAAAAGCTGGTGTGCAGCCGGCCACTTTCGGGGTGTATGAGCTTTGGCAGGGCGTCCACGTAAGTGGATTTCAGTTTGGAGATTTCCCGGAATTCAATGACTTTTGCCGGCAATGGATGCCGTGCGGATAGCTCTTCCAAAACGTCTGCCGCCGTCGAGCGCGCTTTCGCTTTTCCCCGGCGCGCGTTGGGTTGCAAGTTCAATTTGTCAAAGAGAATCTCCGCGAGCTGCGGCGGCGAATTGACGTTGAACTCCACTCCCGCCATTTCCCAGATTTCTTTTTCGAGGCGGCGGACCTCCTTGTCCATGGCCTGCGACATTTTGTCGAGCTCTTTCGGCTCGACGCGCACGCCCACACGTTCCATCTCTGCAAGCACAGGCGCGAGCGGCAAATCGATCTCTTCGTAAACTTTCTCGAGTCCCTGCTCTTTCACTTGCTCGTGTAGCATGGGGGCGAGCCGTTGAAGATAGTCCGCATGTTCTCCGGGACCGCCGCCCAGCACGGTGCTGAACTGGCGCATTACCGCATCCGTAAGATTGTGGTTCCCGGTCGTCGGCCGCAGCAGGAAGGAATAAAGCTGCGTCGCGTGCTGGATGTTGGCCGTTCGCCCCGCCAGCAAATGAAAAAGCTTCGGGTCGTGCAGAATCTTCGACCGTTTCGTATCCTCAAGGAATGGCGCAAGCGTTTTCAGCGCTTCGCCTTTTTCGTCTGCCCAAACCAATCGTCCTTCTCCGGCTTTGGGAGACACTTCAATCGCCGCGATACGTGTTCCGAATCCTTCCGATTCCCGTTGCCCCGGATCGAGATTCAGCCAGACCGCCAGTGGCTGTTTTGTTGGGAGCTTTGTGAGGTACTCGCGAAATTCCGCCGGGTTGGCTAACTGCGCGTAGTCCGTTTTTACTTCCACACCTGGAGCAACCGGCCCCGACGCCGCGACTGCGCTGGTCCCCAACTCTTTCAACAGCGAGCTAAAGCCCAGCTCCCGATAAAGGGCGGCCAGCGCAGACACATCGGGTTCTCGCCGCTCGAGCGTGTCCAGTTCGAGTTTCAGCGGCACGTCTGTCGCAATCATGGCCAGTTGTTTGGACAGCATCACCTGATCGCGTTGCTGCTGCAGCGCCTCGCGGTACCGCTTGTTTGAAACTTCATCGGCGTGGTCTATCGCTTTCTCGACGCTGCCGTATTTGGTAATCAGCTCGGCCGCACCTTTTTCGCCGATTCCTTTCGCTCCCGGGATGTTGTCCACCGTGTCGCCCAGAAGCGCCATGTAGTCGACGACTTTTTCCGCTGGCACGCCGAGCAGTTCCTGAACTCTTGCTTCATCCACAAGGATGTCGCCCTTCAATCCCCCCGAACCCGTCTTCAGCGTCCGGACATTTTTCCCAACCAGTTGCATCATGTCCTTGTCGTTGCTGACGATCAGTACCTCGAAGCCTTGCTTCGCGGCCTGTGTGGCAATCGTCCCGATGACGTCGTCTGCCTCATATCCTTTTTCCTCCAGAATCGGCAGACGCATCGCTTCGCAGAGTCTCCGCACCAAAGGAATTTGCACCTTCATGTCATCCGGCATCGGTTGGCGTTGCGCCTTGTATTTTTCAAACAGCTTGTCGCGAAAAGTCGCCCCTGGCGGATCGAAAACCACGCCGATGTATTTCGGCTCGTAATCCTTGATTAGGCGTTTGAGAATATTTCCAAAAAGAAACGGAACGTTCGTGGGCGTGCCGTTGGGACCAGTTAGCCGCTGGGGCATGGGCGCAAAAAATGCACGGTAAACGTGCGCCATCGCGTCCACAAGGAACAGTTTCTTGTTCGGGGAAGCCATCGCGCGAGTATAGCAAAGGACCAGCAGTTGGCTGCTTTGTGGGATTGCAGTGGAAAGGTCGCACAAAATAAGAAAGGCCGCGTGACATGCAACTCTCACGCGGCCCTTCAACCTTCAAGGAAACAACGTCGTTATGGTTTTTCGGGCTTGTCCCGTTCCGATTTCGCTTCAGATTTCGGATTTGGCTTGTTTTCGCCAGCCTGTTTGGGTTCGTGTGCTCCACCGGCTTGTGCTTGGGTCACCAGCAGCATTCGCGTACCACTGTCGAGATGCACGTTCTTCCCCGCGGAAGTGATCACCGTGCCTTGCGTGGCATTCGACGCCGCTGCATTCAGGCTCAGGCCGTTCAATCCGAAAACCCCCTGGCTGTTCGAGGTGAGTTGGCCGGCGGCATCGAGACCACCAACGGCTCCCTTCGAGGCTCCCGCAACATTTCCAGCAGCGTTCGCCGTCGAATTCACTGCTCCGCCTGCGGCTCCGCCGACATTTGCCGCCGTGTTCGTTACAGTACCCGCAGCGCCGCCCGCCGCCGAGGTGACCCCACCTAGTGCGCCGCGTCCGCCAGCCGTACCAGAGCCGTTCGCGGAGCCACTCAGCCCTCCCATCGTATCCATTTCGGAGCCGGCCGCCGAAGCGCTGCTTTGCCCAGAGGCAAGCGCCTGGATCGCAACGTTTAAGGGAATCTCTTCGCCGTTCTTCAGAATCGCTTTATCAAATACGATTCCCAGGGAAGACTCCGACTCACCCTTGGCGCGCGCTGAAGCCTGTGTCACGTGGCCTACTAATTTCGAGCCCTTTGGAATGACGGTCTTTCCTTCCGCCTTGACGGCTTCGGTCGTTTTCCCGTTCACCGCGTCGCCCGGTTTGCACTTTTTCGAGTCCACCGGTGAAGCCAACTCGGCGTTGAATGCCGTTCCGTTGGAAAGACCTGCGTTGGCTTGTCCGCTCTGCGCCGTGGCTGCCGCGGAAGTGGAGCTGGAAGCTCCAGCCTGAGCTTGCGTTTTTCCCGCTTCGACGGAAGCTTGTCCGCTGGTTTGCGCGCCCGCCTGGGCTCCAGCTTGCGGTTGCGCCGCCGCGCCCGCTGCCAAGAGTGCTCCTGCCACCATAGAAATTCCCACGCGATACATGGTCGTTGGACCTCCTCATCCTGTTTAGTTTTGGAACTTTGAGATTGAACCCCATTACCCTGGTACAAAAGGGATCCGAGAAAGCACATTGATAGAGGCAAATCCAATGCCTCAGGTTAAGATATTTGTTTTCAGTAGGTTAAGGGTGAACCCGCCTTGTTAGACAAGGCGAGAAATGTCCAGCGGCGTGCAGGATTTACAAAGTAGAATAGCCCCCAAAACTCGGTTTGGCTTCTAAACAATACCTAGCGATTTGCCAACCTCCGCCAGCGTATCTGCGGCTTTCAACAATTGATCCCTCTTATGTGCCGCGCTGACAATCGCGCGTAACCGAGCTTTGCCTTCCGCGACCACAGGGTAACCGACCGCTGGCGCGAAGACTCCCGCTTCAAAAAGCTTCTTCGAAAACTCAAACGCCTTCGTGGCGTCGCCCACGTGAATCGGGATGATGGGTGTTTCGCTGGCCTTGAACTGGAATCCGCGCTTTTTCAATTCACGCTTGAAAAACTTGGTGTTGGCCCAAAGCTTTTTCACCAGCTTCTCTCCTTCCGGTGATGCCAGCAGGGTAAACGCGGCCTGGCACGCGCCCACCGTGGCCGGCGGATGCGAAGTGGAAAACAAAAACGGTCGCGCGCGTAAATAGAGAAAATCGATCAAGTCGCGCGACCCGCACACGTATCCGCCCATCGCGCCAATTGCTTTGCTCAGTGTCCCCACCTGGATGTGCACGCGCCCATGGCACTGGTGATGGTCCACTGTGCCGCGGCCATTGGCGCCAAGAACGCCAGATGCATGCGCGTCATCCACCATCATGATGCAGTTGTATTTTTCCGCCAGGTCGCACAATTGCGGCAGCGGTGCGATGTCGCCGTCCATCGAAAACACGCCGTCGGTGATAATCAGCTTCTTTCCGGGGAAGCTTGAGTGTTCCTGCAGGATGCGCTCGCAATCCTGTATGTCCTTGTGCTTAAAAACTTTGATGGTTGCTTTCGATAGCCGCGCGCCGTCAATGATGGAGGCATGGTTCAGTTCGTCGGAAACGATCAGGTCTTCCTTGCCCAGCACCGCAGACACGGTTCCCGCGTTGGCCGTGAACCCCGACTGAAACACTACGCAGGCTTCCACCTTCTTGAACGCCGCAATCTGTTCCTCCAATTCCATATGCGGCTTCATCGTCCCGGCAATCGTTCGAACGGCTCCCGCGCCAACGCCATATCGCTTCACCGCGTCCAGCGCTGCCTTGCGCAGGGCCTTGTGCGTGGTGAGCCCCAGATAGTTGTTGGAAGCGAGATTGATCACTTCCCGCCCATCGAAAACGCAAACAGGCCTTTGCTCGCCCTCCAGGATGCGCAGCTTGGGGGCCACGCCTTTCGTTCTCAGCTCATTCAATTGCTCAGTAACGTACAGCAGCGGATTCTGCTTTGTCGCCAAAGTGGCGGTTTCCGACATGGCATCGCTCCTGATGGTAGGCATCGGCTGGGGGAACGTCTATTGTGCTCCAGCGCGGGCTTAGGGGCAAACCCTGAGTGACTTTCAGCGCTTCATCATTTCGGAATCGTGCTTCCGGAATACCGCCTCCAGTGCAGCCGGCGTGCGCTCTTTCATCGAATGAATATCTTGAATTAACTGATAGATGTTCGGCGTCATGATCAGCAGATAGCGCGTTGGCCCCGGGCCCGGATTCCAATAGGTGTGAGAAATCCCGCGTGGCACAAGCACGCCAGAACCTGCGCGCGCCTCAACCACCTGGTCGCCCATTTGAACGCACATCGTGCCTTCCAGCACGTACCACGCTTCATCGTCACTGTGATGAACATGCGGCGGAGCGATCAGACGCCGCTCTCCGAGTGGCCCGCCCCCATCGCGCCATTCGGCAATCACGAAACTGTTCGTACCGGAGCCGAGTGTGTTTCCCGCGAGCGGAGGAGCAATCACGGTTGAGGTCATGGTTTAGGACACCTGAGTCGAGGTTGCTTTTGCAGCGACAACAGAGAAAACAGGTTCACTTGTGGATGCCGTTTGGGTAGAGCAAAATCTTGCCTGGCAGTCCTTCCTGCAGCTTGGCAAACGCGCCCTCGAATTTCTCAAGCGGTTCGCGCTGCCCAAAAAGTGGCTCCAGATTCAGCCGACCCGCCTTCAACAGCGCCGTCATCTCCACCCACGTTTCATACATGCGCCGGCCGTAGATTCCTTGCACTGTCGCGCCTTTGAAAATCACGTCGTTCACCAGGTCTAGCGGCACATTTTCTGTTGGAATTCCCAGAAGCGAGGCGCGCCCTCCCGCTCGCAGCGCTTTGAATCCCTGCTGAATCGCTTGCGGATTGCCGCTCATTTCCAGCAGTGCATCCACGCCAGTGCCTTCGGTTTCTCCCAGGATCTTTTTCACCGCATCTTCCGCGGCGGGATTGATGACCACGTCCGCGCCCATCTTCTTCGCCATCGCTCGCCGCGCTTCGTTCGTTTCCGTCGCAAACACGGTGGAGCTCCCGCATGCCTTCGCCACCGCAATCGACATCAGTCCAATCGGCCCGCAACCGGTCACTAATACAGTTTGCCCTGCAATCGGACCGGCCAGCACGGTGTGAACGGCGTTCCCCAGCGGGTCAAGAATCGCGCCGTAATGCTCGGGGATGTCCGGGTCCAGCCCGATGATGTTCGACGCGGGAATCCTGACAAAATCGGCGAAAGCGCCGTCCTGGTCGATTCCGATGATGCGCAGGTTCTGGCAAATGTGCGCTTGCCCCAGGCGGCATTGGCGGCAGTGCCCGCAATTGACGTGCATCTCCGCGCTGACAAAGTCCCCGGCCTTCACCGCCGTGACTTCATTTCCCACGCGCTCGACAGTGCCGCAAAATTCGTGCCCAAGCGTCAAGGGCGGCTTGATGCGTCCTTGCGACCAGCGGTCCCAGCCGTAAATGTGCAGGTCTGTGCCGCAAATAGAAGCGGCCTTCACGCGCACCAGCACATCCGTGGGGCCAATCAGCGGGACGGCGACCGTGTCTATCTGCAAGCCCCGCACGGGCTGCATTTTCCGCAACGCTTTCATCGTCGCTGCCATCTACTCGGGCCCCCGGTTACACGCAAAGCGTCGATGCTAACACACCAGTAGCACAGACTTTAGTCTGTGCTCTTCCTCCGGACTATGATCGATAAACGTGCTTGTAGACTCACAGACTTCAGTCTGTGCCCCGCTTAACCTTTCTTGCCCTCGTGTTTTCGTCTTTTGTCCATCCCGATCATCTTGCCTGACGGCGGATCCATCTTGTTCAATTTCACCGCTTCCGCAATCAATTTCTGCACTCCCGGCCGCTTCACATCCGCTAAGCTCCGCAACTTCACGTTGCGCACGCCCTTTGCCTTTCCCTCCAGCAATTTCTCCGGATCGGGAAGCCTTGCTCCTCGCAGGAACGCAAGCGTCACATGCTCTTTCTGCACAAGGTAGACGCACAGCGGCCCGTTGGAATCAAACGCCGGAGTCTTCCATGGACTCACATACTCTTCGCAGCCCGCTGCTGTCTTCTTTACTAGAGAGCGCACGGACTTCGCAACGCTCGCAAACCTGCCAGCTTTCGTTACGTATGCATCGATCCACAACTTTCCTTCTTTCCCTTCAATTGTTGGCATTGCAGTCTCCTCAATCCTGTTGTCTTCCTGTTGCTATCTGGGTTGTTGATTGTTTCTTACTTCACTTCTTCCACCAAGCCCGTTTTCTCCAGCGCGTTCAAATACTCCACAACCAATTCCAGCGGCACAGGCCCGTACTCCGACGAAACCGCGTCGCGAATCTCCTGCGCATTCCGTTTCCCATCCGCAAAATTCAACACCTCGTAGGCATACTCTTCGCCGCTGCCCCACAATCCGTCGTAACTCAGCAGCTGCGGCGTCGCGACTCCTGCGGCTTTCGCGTGGTCCGCAAAATAGTCGTATCCAAACACTGCCAGCGGCCCCTTGGGCTCTGGTCTTCGTTTGAATTTCAGCAGTCCATTGCCTTTTGCCGGAGTGGGGGGCGCGGCTCGTTGAGCAAGCGTCTGAATCGGAAAGAATCTTTCAAATGATAATTCACTCAATGTGATGGATTTCGGAACCAGCTGCTTTACGGAGTGAAACCGATCGATTTCTGAATTCAAATACTGCCGAATCAAATTCGACGCTTCACTCTCTGGTAGCTGTGCTGCCTTCAAGCCTGTGGAGTTGGCACGTAGCAATCGGTCTAAGTCTATAGCCATTAAGACACTCTTTGCTGAATCTTCGTCCATGCCCAGCAAGAAATATCCACTCGCCGCGCCGATAAAAGCAGCGCGCTTCAGCTTAGTAGGATCGATATTCGCGGCGGAATCGAAATTCGTGTGGATGTAGCGGTCCGGCCAATCATTCAGATAAATCGCTGGAATCCCGAACGACGAGTCCTGATACACATCGTGGTCGCTCCCCATGGTGTACGCGGAATACTCCGCGCGCAGCGGCTCTTTGCCTCCCTCCGGTGCCACCATCGTGTAATCCGCTTTCCCCGTTGCGGCAAATTGGTACGACTCCTCGTTCACCCACTCCGCGAACGCCCAAGCCACGTCGTGCACAAAACTCGGCAGGCTCATCGGCCCGCGCGTCACGTGGAACACCGCCTTTGTCTCCGGCCCACCGCCCACCATGTCCATGTGAATCGCAACCTTGATCCGCTTCGCGAATTCCGGCTTGGCATTTAGCAGCGTGAGTGTCCCTTCGATTTCAGGTGGGAAAATGAACCGGATCGTCCGCGCTGGGTGCGCCAGCTTTCCTTCGCCAATCAGCTTCTGCAGCGTGCGCGCCACTTCCAGAATTGTCACGCAGCCGCTGGCGTTGTCGTTTGCGCCCGGACGCTGATGGTCCAGGTGGCAGCTGAACGCGATTTCCTCCTCCTTCAGTTTCGGATCCGCGCCTGGAATCGTTGCCGTCACCACTTCATAATTCCCCGGATGCTGCCCGGCTTTCACCACGGCGTGCAGAGCAATCCTCGCGCCCCTTGCCAGCCGCTCTTTGAACCCCCGTGCCGTCTTCAGCGACACCATAAAAGCAAACGTCTTGTTCGGTGAAAAGGTCTCCAAGTGCCCCCACCTAATCAAATTCTCGTCTTCGCCCCACCATGCCGTCTTCTGGTTTTGCGCATAACTCACGATTCCGACCGCGCCGTATTTTCCTACGGCCAAATCCTGCACTGCTCCCGGCTGCGCACTCACCAGCACGATCCTTCCTTTCACATCTTTTCCCGCATAGTCGCTCTCCTTTGTTCCTTCTCCGACATCCAACAATTCCCCCGTTACATCCGCTCTCTCGCTTTCCTCTGCCAGCACAGTTGGCTCCGCCTCATAACTCGCCAAGCGCACTCCTAATTCCACCATCTGCCTGCAGTTTTCAAAGGCTTGCTTGGAACGATCCCTGGCCTTTCCATCGACGTCGCCCTCCGAATTTGCCAACAGTTTTTGATCGACCTCCATTTGAATCTTTGCTTCGTCACACCGCTCTGGCCTTATATTCCGTTCCCAAAGTTCCGCGAACTCCGCGTCCCACGCCGGCCTGGACCGCTGCGTGCCATAAAAGATTTTGCCGTCTGCCGGGAGCTGGAGGATCGCCACGTCGTTTAGTCCATACGCCCGCAGCCGCTCCGCCACCAATTCCGCCGCCGCATGAAAGCCCTGCGACCCGCGCTGCCGGTGAAACCGCGCAATCCCTTCGAGGTTCCGCTTCGCCGTCTCCCCGCTCAACTCATTCGCCAGGGCAGCCACGTCCTTTTCCGGCAACAGCGGCGGCTTCTGAGCCCAAGCGCCAGTGGCAATTCCTCCACTGAGGAACAACGCCGCGATCAGTCCAGAGCACAGTTTCCTCATGGCCTCTCCTTGCGCGCCGCATTCTATTCCGATTTGCTGCTTTGGGGCCGATTTTCCTTCTTCGCGCCCGCCCAAACGGAATCCAACTTTCGTGAAATCTTCCTGCCCTTAGCGTCGTATTATGAATGACCACAACCATGACCGAGCTTCCTCCCGCCATCCGCCTGGAATCCGTTTCCCGCCAATACACCATGGGCGAATCCGTGATTCGCGCTGTCAACGATGTTTCCCTAACCGTTCCGTCCGGCGAATTTCTTGCCCTCCTTGGCAGCTCCGGCTCCGGGAAATCGACGCTGCTCAACCTCATCGCCGGTCTCGACCGCCCCAGCTCCGGCGCCGTCGTTGCGAATGGCCAGGACCTCTCGAAAATGTCTTCCCTTGAGCTCGCCCGCTATCGCCGCCAAACCGTTGGCATGGTCTTCCAATCTTTCAATCTGCTTCCGCGAATGACGCTCGAAGAAAATGTCGAACTCCCGCTCCGCCTTGCCGAGGTCGACCGCTCCGAGCGCGCCGCGCGTGTCCGCGAAGCACTCCAGCGCGTCGGGCTGGAGAAACGCATCGGCCATCGCCCCAGCGAGCTTTCCGGCGGCGAGCAGCAGCGCACCGCCATCGCCCGCGCGCTTGTCAATCGGCCAAAAATTCTTCTCGCCGATGAGCCCACCGGCAATCTCGACAGCGCCACCGGCGAAGCTATCCTGACGCTGCTTCGCGAAATCCAGAAAACCGGCATGACCATCGTCATGGTCACACACGAGCGCACACTTGCCGAGCGCTTCGCCGACCGCCTCGCCGTCATGGGCGACGGCAAGCTACTTTCCAATGGAGCCGCGCGATGAAGCTTCGCGACCTTAGCGATCTCGCCTTCCGCAATCTTCGCGAAGCCGTTTTGCGCAATTCGCTCACCACGCTTGGCGTCGCCGTTGGAGTGGCTTCGCTCGTGGCCATGCTTTCTCTCGGCGTCGGACTCCAGCAGCTTGCCACGAGCCGCCTCGCCAAGAGCGGCCTCTTCGACTCCATCTTCGTGACTCCAAAGACAAATCTTCGCGGGCCGGGAAGCGGGCCGCCCGCCACGCGCGCGCCGGACGCAAAAGCTCGTTTGCTCGACGCAGATGCGCGAGCCGAGATCTCGCGCATGCCGAACGTAGTCGAAGTCTATCCGCAAATCCGTTTCTTCACCGAAGTGCGCTACGATGGCAAGCCCTATGCCACCATGGTCGCGGGCATGCCCGAATCCTCAAAAGCCAGCGGAGCGTTCGACGGGATGCAAGGCAGCTTTTTCTCCTCAACAAATGCGGACGAAGCGATTTTGCAGGTGGAATTTGCAAAAGAGTTGAACACGCAAACCTCGTCGTTGATCGGCAAAGATTTAGTCCTGCGCTACGCAGAGCGCCAGTCGCTGACAACGCAGACCGGTGATGTTGTGGCGAATCCCGGCGGATTTTCCGTCGTTCCGAAAGAAAAGCGTTTTCGCATCATTGGAGTCGTCGAAACAGAACCAGCGTCCGGCTTCGGGGGCTTTGGCAGCGGCCGCTTGCTCATTCCTCTGCCGATTGCGGAAACTTTGCGGGCTGCGCAGGTCAATGATCTCCGCGACATTCTTCGCGATTCTTCGAGTGACAAGGCCACTTATTCAAGTTTGACGGTCCGTGTGAAAAGCCCTTCGCTTGTCGAAGCGACAGAGAAGAAACTTAAGGATCTCGGCTTCAGCGCCTTCTCTCTCCTCGACGCTTCCAAGAGTCTCCGCATTTTCTTTTCCGTCTTTGATCTTCTCCTCGGCATCTTCGGCAGCCTCGCATTGGCTGTCGCTACGCTTGGCATCATCAACACGCTGGTGATGGCCATCCTCGAGCGCCGCCGCGAAATCGGCGTGCTAAAAGCGCTTGGCGCCGCCGACCGCGACGTCAAGCAACTCTTCTTCGTCGAAGCTGGAGTCATGGGCCTTTTCGGCGGCATTTTCGGAACCTTGCTCGGATGGCTCATCGGCCGCTCGTTGACTCTCGGCACCAACATCTATCTGCATCGCCAGAATCTTCCGGGCGTGGACATTTCTTCAGTTCCGTGGTGGCTCATTGCTGGCGGCATTGGTTTTGCTGTTCTTGTCAGCCTCGTCGCCGGACTCTATCCCGCATCGCGCGCAGCCCGCCTTGATCCCGTCCAGGCCCTCCGCTACGAGTAATTTTTTTTCAACGGCGCTTCGGGACTCTCTTCCAATTCGCCATCAGGAATTGAGCTGGCGTAAAATCAAGGTGTCATCCTGAGGCAATCCGACGAGGATGGCCAAAGGATCTCACCCGATCGTGCCTGGCAAGCAACACTCAGGAAAGACCGCTCTTTCACGCGGTTCTTTCCTTTATCTCTTTTGCTTTCTATGTTTCCTTTACGCCCCTTCTTCCTTTGCCACTGGCCGCGTGGAGTGCAACTCGGTTCCCAGCAAGATTCTCGCCCGAAACGTTCCGTATTGCGTTGTACTTCCGGCGTCGTTTGATGCGGACAAAGAGAAACACTTTCCTATTCTCTACGAGTTGCACGGGCTTGGCGATAACGAGCAATTCTTCGTGCATTCGGGCCTTTGGAACCTCGTCGAAGATCTACGCGAGCGTCATGAATTGAAAGACTTTCTGATCGCTACTCCGGCGGGCGGCGCGAGCTTCTATATCAACTCTAAGGACGGCAAGACTCGGTACGAAGACTTCTTGTTGCGGGAATTTTTTCCGTTCATCGAAAAGAAATATCGCGCATCATCAGGCCGGGCCAACCGCGCGATTTCGGGCGTTTCGATGGGTGGCTACGGCGCGCTACATCTTGCGTTTCGCCATCCGCAGCTATTCAGTTCCGTCAGCGCGCATAGTGCCGCGCTCATCGAAAAGCTTCCCGCTTTCGTAAACGCCCCGCAATCCCCGCGTTCTCGGGTTCTTGGCGCGGTCTTCGGTGTTCCTGCGGACATCGCGTTTTGGAATGCCAACAGTCCACTAACTCTGGCGCGCCCGTCGAATCTTGCCGGCCTAAAAATTTATTTCGATTGTGGCGAACAGGACGATTACGGCTTCGAGGCCGGTGCCACCGCTCTGGACAAAATCCTCACGGCGCGCAAAATCGCGCACGAATTTCATATCTACCCGGGCCATCACGACCCCGGCTACTTTGCCGCTCACATCCCCGCTTCGCTCGCGTTCCACTCGCGCCTTTTCTGACGCAAGCGGTGCCATTTGCGCAGCTTGCGTAGTTTCCGCGTTAGTTGGGTGAGGCGAGCACGTCGTCGTAATAATTCACCATGGCGCGGCGTGGTTTGTCCTTCAGCCCCTTCAGGGGGACCTTTGCCGTCCCGGAATTGTTTCCGGCTATGTGCAATCTCCCGAGGAAAACAATTCTTCCATCAGCCAGTTCGAGGTAAACGGGCACGACCATGCGGAACTTGTCGTCCACACCGGACTGCGCGACGCTCAGATTCAATGTGATGGTGCCGTCGGCCGCCGAGTCAAACGAATAGTCCGCCTTGTATGTGGGCAACTGCGTCCCATAGACATATTCGTTGAAGAACCAGTCCATTTTGTGATTCCCATCGCCGTCCATGTCCGGCGTGATGTGCTTTTCGACGATCGCTTTAAAATCTTCGGTCGTTGCCGATTTGCCACGGTAGGTGTTGACGAAATCCTGCATCATCTCCTTGAATTGCTTATCCCCTTCGCGGTTGTCGTGCATCATCATGCGAATCATGTACAGCACATAAGCACCTTTTGGATAAATCAGCCGCCGCGTGATACCGCCGCCCGTGCGCGAATTGCCAGCGCGATAACCCATCGTTAGCGGGCCGGCATCGATGGCGCGAAAGCCTTGCGCATTCCTCTCCAGCAGCAGCTCGCGTTCGTCATTCCAGAACGTCAGGAACTTCTTCTGGTCTTTTTCAATCATGCTCAGATACAGAGAGGCTGACATTTCGGCGAAGCCTTCGCTCATCCACTGATCGCGGCCCGAACTGAAGCCCACCGTGTGGCCCCACCATTGGTGGGCCACCTCGTGTGGGGTGACTACCTTCCAATAGCCGCGGTCGCCCCAATCCATGCCGAGTTGGTGCCGAACGGTGGTATCGAAGTAGTAGCAGATAGGAATCCATACGAGCCCGGGCCAGGATTGGCCGAAGTTGCACGCGGTTTGCTGAGTTAGCTCGAGGTGGGTAAACAAGGATGGGCCGAAGTAATCCGAATAAAGTTGCTCAGCTAACTCGCCTTCGGCAAGCGCTTTCTTGTTGAGGGAAACCGTGCTCATCGTTCCCAAGGCGACTCCGGTCATTGGGCTCTCGCCTGGAAGAGTGCTACTCGTGGCTTGCTGCAACGATTGCACCCAGTTGGGCGATTCTTCGTTTGCAAACGATTGGATAGAGATCTGGGGCTTGGTGAGCTTGGCTTCCTCGACTTTGAATCTGCCAAAACTGAAGCCAGCTACCGTTTGAGCGCTCTCGCTTTTCCAAACGCTGACGTTTTGTCCCCCTTCGTTGGCTTCACTGACAAGCGCGCCGGTGGCCGCAATCTTCATGCCCTTCGGAATGTGAAACGTCATGTCATAGGAGGCGTATTCGCCGAGGCCCGGGTTGATGCTATTGGGATACCAGTTATCGCGCGCGATGGGGAAATAGTTGCCACCGCCTTCGTTACTTACGGCTTCTTTGCCGCCGTAAGTTGTGGTGATAGAAAATTTATCGCCGGCAGCTAGCGGTTTAGGGAGAATCACGGCGAAATCTGCGTCGTCATTCTTGTCTTCCTGAATGAAAGGAAGCGGCTGTCCATCCGCGGTCACGGACTGTACACGGAGCGTGTGGAACAAAGAAAGTGGCACCACGCGAAGGCCATTGCGCAGGGAGACAAAAGTTGTGGTCGCTTTCCCGGAAAGGGCGCCGTTCTTTTCCAGGGTCGTGTCAAGCGCGTGGTGTTCCATGCGAACCACGCTTCCGACAGTGCCACGCGCGTGAGGCTCCGTATAGTTGAAGGAAGCCCAGTCCCCCCACTTGTTTTCGTCGTAAGTCCAGAAATCCACCTGGTCTGAATTGGCGTTCGGGTCGAGCGAATAGATCTCCTTATCGTTGTAATGCTTGCCGTGAATAAAGGCCCAGAAAAGGCCTCTTGGTTCCGGGCTCAGCACTTCCTGCAGAAGTTCAGCTTCCAGGTTGTGTTTTATTTTGTGGCGGGTCGTGTTCTGGCTGTCTTTCAGGACTCCGGCGTCGCATCCGCCGGAAGCAGCGGTTCCTGCTTTCTTGATTTCGTCGTAAGTGGAATCGGTGAAGCGAAGGACGAGCCGCTCCAATTTCTCGCTAAATTCATCTTCCTTCGTCAGATATTTCAAGCTTTTGCGTTCGGTTTCGGTGGGAGGATTGAGAACGAAATTGCCGTCGCCCGAGAAAACTGCGCCGGTCACTTTACCGTTCACGGGCGGAACGAAGCAGACGGTACCCGAATGGAGATGAAACGTGCCTGCGTCGCGCTTTAAGTCGAAATTGCTGATGCTGACAGCTTCGCTGCCCAGCGTGATGTTGCGGAGCGCGACGTAATTTTGATCGGAGTTCGCACTCGTCTGCGCGTATGTCTGCTGGGCGACAGGGCAAAACATCGCAACGGCGAAAAGAGACACTGCTACAAAACTGAGAGAAAAAGCTTTGGTGGCGGAAGACGGGCCACACATGATGCTCATAGCGGACTCCTGTGGAACAGACTGTGTCGGAATTCGTGCCCGCATAGCTTAAACCGGAAAGGCAAGGTACGGGAAAGAATTATGTTGCCACTTGCACTCAACGTTGCCTCCTCCGAGGCTGGCAAGAGGCGGGGGAATCTCCACGGACAACACCGACGCTCTATTTCTTGCGCTTTCTTTTTTCCTCCATCTGAATGGTCCCGTCGGTCTTCACTTGGTAGGTGAAGTGAGGCGTGGCGACGAACTCGGGGAGTGGCGGATCCTGGGAGAGCACGTGAAAAACATCCGTGTCTTCCGGCAGATCGCTCAAAACGTGCGTGTGGAATCCGCTGACGACTTTCTTCCCAGGCGGAAAAGCTGTCTCTATGATGCTTTTGTGCATTTGGTGTTTTTCGAGGATTTTCGTCCCGTCGGCGCCCACCAGGTAACGCACATCCCCTCCGAGCGGGTAAACGCGCGCCTTGGTCTGCGCGGGATATAGATAAACGTAAAGTTGTTCCGCAGGCGCTGGCAACACCGCGACGTTGTATGGCCGGTTCGCGGCGCCTAAATCTTTCATAGCCGCTTCGATGGCGCGGGCCGCGTACAGAAAGGATCCGTCGTCCTGACGACTAGCTGGTTCCTGCCGCACGGTGAATTGACGCAGCGTGGCTTGCTCGTCCGCTTCATAGGAAATTAAGAACCGATTGCGATCTTCACTCAATTTCCCGAAGACTACAGTCCACTTGCCGTTTTCCTTTTTCGCGATGTAGCGCTGGCCCTCGACGTTGCTGGGGTTGGACATCTGCACGGCATCGCTGGCGTGCCATGCCGCCTGGTCGTATTCGTAGAGCGCCCTGCCGCGTTCGGTGATTGTGGCAAGCTGCTCGGCCGTGGGCAGTGACGCTTCTTGCGCCTTTGTCGAGAACGGTGAAGCGACGAATAGGAGCGCCGCGCTGAGGAAGGTAAGAGGCCCCCGCGATGTTCCCTTTGGAGTAAACCGGGGGCGGGAGATGCGATTGAGGGCGGGGCCTCCCCCCTGGACTTTTTTGTAAGTGCGTATTCTAAAGGACTTAGCTGGTTCTGTAAGTCTTTTAGAAAGAACCGTTGTCAGAAATCTTGTAATTGCACATTCTAAAGGACTTACGGGAGAATGGTGTTTATAAAGAAGCAAACGAAAACTGTGGGCAGCTACCGGAGGATTTTTGGGTACCTCGCGGCGGGCGCGCATAAGGGGAGTGGGCACAGGCAAATCGTGCCCGATCATCAGGACCTATTATATCACAAGGCAAAATCGCGCTCCCCTTTACCTCTTCGTTTTCCTCGACTATTATCCCGGCGCGCAGGCATGGAGGCGAAATGAGCTTCGGCCAGAGGCTTACGGAAATTCGCAAGGGGTTCGAGCGGCCGTTCTGGGTGGCGAACTTCACTGAGATTTTTGAACGAGTCGCCTACTATGGGACGACAGCCGTCCTGGCGATCTATCTTAGCGAGCAACTCCGATTCTCCAGCGAACTTACTGGTTGGCTCGTCGGCACGTTTGGTCTTGTAGTGTGGTTTCTGCCGATTCTGGGCGGAACACTGGCGGATCGATTCGGTTTCCGCCGGGCGTTGATGTTCGCGTACCTCATCATGTCCATTGGTTACTTCCTTTTGGGTTCCTTGACCGCACCTTGGATGCAGTCTTTGCGGTTAGCTCTCACAGACAAGTGGCTTGTACTCGCCATCCTAATGATTCCCGCGCTGGGGCCAGGAGTCGTGAAGCCTTGCGTTGCGGGAACGACTGCTCGAGCATCGTCCGAGAATGTTCGCTCCATCGGATATTCCATCTACTACACGTTGGTGAACATCGGCGGAGCGGTGGGGCCGGCAATGGCGTTCCTTGTGCGCAAGCAACTCGGCTGGGGAATCGAGAACGTCTTTCGCTTTGCGTCCTTTAGCGTCTTCCTGATGTTCTGGACGACGCTCTTTTTCTACCGTGAACCCGTGCGACCGGGAGAGCAAAAGGTAGAGAGCGTATTAAGCGCGGTCAAAAATATGTTTGTTGTACTTCGCAATTTCCGCTTCGTTGCCTTCCTGCTCATTTTTTCAGGCTTTTTTGTAGTGTTCTGGCAGCAATACATCTCGGTGCCTCTGTTCATTCGCAAGCACATCGATCCGAACGCCAGCACGGACTTACTTCTCTCCGTTGACGCAACAGTTGTAATTTGCTTTCAGATTGCAGTCAGCTTTCTTACGCGGAAGCTGCCCGCTTTGACGGCGATGAATTTGGGAATCCTGATTACGGGACTGGCCTGGATCATTCCGGCGATCCATTCTTCAATGTCCATGTTCATTGTCACCCTTATCTTCGTTGCTGTCGGAGAGATCACGCAGGTTTCGCGGTATTACGAATATGTCTCACGCCTTGCGCCTTCCGGTCAGCAGGGCCTCTACATGGGCTATGCGTTTCTTCCGATTGGAATTGGATATTTCATCGCCGGGCCTTTGGGGGGATATCTGGTTCATCGAAGCGAATCTGGACGGGCTGAGAACATTTGGTGGGTGATTGCTGCCGTTGGCGTTCTTACGGTTTTTCTCTTGTGGATTTACGACCGGGTAGTGAAACCCAGCGCACCTAACGAGACTTAGAATTGAATGCGGAAGAAAAGCGGCAGCCGGGCCGCCGCACTGCATACGGTTTGCGGCATGTCTTCGAGGCCAACGGAAAGGGAACGTCGCGCCCTGAAAACTGCAGCGTTTAATTCACCATGCGGCGGAGGGAGGCGAGGGCCTGTCGCGCGAGGGAGTAGCGCGGCTCGATTTGCAGAGCTTCCTGGAAGCAGCGCATGGCATGGCTGTACATTTCTTTACCCAGGTAGGCGCGACCTAAATTGTAGTGCGGAAAATGCCGCGGCTCGTAGCGGCGCGCTTCCGTGGCGCGCTCGAGCCAGGGAATCGCTTCATCGTAGCGTTCCTGCTCGATCAAGTAAGCGCCGATGTCGTTGTAAGGATTGCCGAAATCGGGATCGAGCTCGATGGCGCGCTTGCATTCGGAAATGGCTTCGTCAATGCGCCCCTGAAAGTGGTAAGTCCAGCCCAGGAAGGTATGGGCTTCGGCGGTAGGGTGCATTTCAAGCGAAGATTGGTAAAGCTCGACCGCGCGGTCGTAATCGCCTTCCATTTGTGCCTGGTAGGCGTCTTGCAGGATTTCCCACGCGCGCGTGAGGGTCTCCATGCTCATGAGCCATAGTTAGCACAACGATTTGCACGGGTCAAAAGTACGAAAGTTGGGGAGAGTGCGGGAAAGGAACCTGTACCATTTGCCGGTGACTGGCGCTGTACTCGTAGTGTCCACAAGCCGCGAGTGGAAATTCGCAAGGCAAACAGGGAGAATGGATGAGTTTGGGAACGAGGCCGGTCCGGCATCGCCGGTAACCTAATTTTGCGAAAACGAAGGAGAGGAATCGTGAGGCGGAATCTTCTACTGCTTGGGATCGCATCTCTGGCTCTGGCGTGCGCCGTGGTGGCGCAGGATCCGCCGGCGCAAAACAGTCCGAAGAAGAGCGGGAGCCACGCTTCGGGGGGATCAGCGGCAAAGGGCAAGCAGGTTTTCGAGCAGAAGTGCGCCATGTGCCATTTCGCGGACCAAGAAGAGAAGAAAATCGGGCCGGGACTAAAGGGAATTTCCAAGCGCGGAACGTTCACCGTGAACGGAAACAAAGTGACGACGGAATCCCTGACCAAGTGGATTGAGAACGGTGACTCGCAAATGCCGGGAATGAAAGACACGCTGGAGCCTGCGCAGATAAAAGATGTGGTTGCCTACGTCAAGACGCTTTGATTCTCCGTGGTAAGTCATAACTCATAAGTTTTGGGAGCCTGTCGGCCGGGCTTCGTGTGTCTCCGTTTTTCTGGAGGTTCGGCCATGTAAATTCCTTGGAGCGTCGGTGTTCCTATTCACTGCATACCTGAGTTTTTGCCGCTGGAAGAGAAAAGCCCCCGTTGACCTGAGGGTCCAGGCCAACCGGGGGCTAAAACTCTGAAAAGACTAAAACTACTTCAGGACGGCGTCTTTCAACGCTTTCGACGGACGCAGGCGAACCACAGTCTTTGCTTTGATCTTAATCTGCTCGCCCGTCTGGGGGTTGCGGCCGATGCGCGCCTTGCGGTGCGCCTTGACCAAGCGGCCGAGTCCCGGAATCACGAACTTGCCCGCAGCGCCCTTGGCTTCTTTGACAGCAAGCTTGAAGAGCTCATCAAAAAACAGAGCTGCGGTTTTCTTCGGAGTCCCGACTTTCTCGGCAATATGCCCAACGATTTTCGTCTTGCTCAGTGGCTTGGACATCTAGTGCGTATCCTCCTGATTTTACTTTCCATCCCGGTTGCACCGGGACAGGCCTCGATGCGATCGAAGCAGGCTCCGAGTCTGCTACCCCTCAAATTGTGCGTGAAATACTCGGGCCGGGAAGGACTATAGCCAAGGAAGACCGGGAACGCAAGGAGAAATCGCAAAAAAAGGCCGAAAAAATAGGGTTTTTGGGGTGGAGGGTGTGGAAAACCCGCTAAAAATGCGGTTTTCAAGAAGATTCGCCATGGTTATTTCTTCAACCTGCAGGGGTGGCGGCCCTCCAGCGCGCGCGACTAGTACAGCTCCGCCGTCGCGAGCACAGTGGTTGTTGGCGAAAAGCCCAATGTTCCGTCGGATCCCCCAACGATGAGCACTTGGCCGTTGCCCAAAAGGGTGGCTGTGTGCGATTCGCGGATGGCGGTCATATCGGCCGCTGCAGTAAAACTGTTCGTCGTTGGATCGAAGAGTTCCGCCGGAACGTAGGGACGCAACTCCACGGAAGGGAGAGAGCTGAGGAGCTGGGCCATAGTCGCTACCTTGCGAGGTAGTGTGCCACACGTGGGTGACCTAGACCAACAGACCGTCGAGGATCAAAACTTACTTAGCCAAGGCGGAGTAGAAATGGGCGACGGCTTTGATGCCTCCGAAATAGTTCTCGAGGGCGATGTGCTCGTCGGGAGCGTGAGCGTTTTCATCGGGCAGGCCGAAGCCGAGGAGCACGCAGGGGACTTTGAAGGTGTCGTACATTTGCGTGACAAAGGGAATCGAGCCACCCTCGCGGATGAACACGGCTTTTTTGCCGAAGCCTTTTTGCAGCGCAGCCTGCGCCTTCTGAAAGATCGGATTGTGGTACGGGGCGGCCCACGGCTTCCCTTTGCTCAAGACTTCGAATTTGCAATGAACCGTCTTGGGCAGCAGTTTTCGAATGTGCTTTTCGACGAGTTGCGCGATTTTGTCGGGACTCTGGTTCGGAACAAGCCGCGTCGAGAACTTTGCAAATGCTTTTGAGGGAATGACCGTCTTCGCGCCTTCGCCTTGATAGCCGCCCCAGATGCCATTTAGTTCGAACGTCGGGCGCGTCCAAAGACGTTCGACCGTGGTAAAACCCTTCTCGCCGCAATATCCCGGCGCACCGACGGCGGTTTCAAAATCCTTTTTCTTCCAGGGAAGAGAATTCAGAGCTTTACGCTCGGATGTGGAAAGCTTGGCGACCTGGTCGTAGAAGCCCGGGACGGTGACGCGAAAATTCTTGTCGTGCAGGTTGGCGAAAAGCTCGCTGAGAATCGTGAGAGGATTTGGCACCGCGCCACCATAGACGCCGGAATGCAAGTCGCGCTCGGGGCCCGTCAGTTCAATCTGGTAGTAGTTCAACCCGCGAAGGCCGTAGGTAATGGACGGTACGCCTTTCCCCAGCATCGAGGTGTCGGAGACGACGAGTGCGTCAGCTTTCAATTTTGCTTTGTTTTTTTGGACGTAATCCCAAAGGCTGACGCTGCCGACTTCCTCTTCGCCTTCGATGAGAACTTTCACGTTGATAGGAAGCTTGCCGTTGATCTTCTGAAGCGACTCGAAAGCTTTGAGATGGATGTGGACCTGGCCCTTGTCGTCCGCGGTTCCGCGGCCGAAGAGGTTGCCGTTGCGAACCGTGGGCTCAAACGCGGGAGTCGTCCAGAGATCGAGCGGTTCGGGCGGCTGCACGTCGTAATGGCCATAGAAGAGGATTGTTGGCTGGCCGGGCGCTTCCAAAGATTCGGCATAGACGAGAGGGTGCAGGTTTGTGGGGACGATCTCGACGGTCTTGAAGCCGGAGGCGCGCAAGTGGTCGGCAACCCAGCGGGCGCCGCGCTCGATGTCCGGCTTGTGCTCGCTCTTGGCGCTGATACTGGGGATGCGCAGGAATTCGTAGAGTTCAGCAAGGTGCTGGTCGCGCGAGCTGTCAATCAATTCAACAAGATTCATGGAAGGTCCTCAGGGGAGGAGAGTCCCCTCGAATTGGGATGCAAGCTTATCTTACGCAAAATTTGAAGAAAATGTTGCGGCCGCGGACAAATGGACCTGTGCCGGCCATGCAGCTTCATTTTATGACTGGCTTCGCCTCAGGCACAAGGTGGGCACGAACGCAAACGCAGGGCATGCGCACAGTGAGCACGAGGGACTGAACTTCTGGAGCAGTAGCGACGATCAATGCTAAGCCCACCAACTCGGGTAGGTTCTCCCCATGCAAATGAAACAGGTGCACCAGTTTGGAGCAACAGGCCCTATTTTCCGGAAGCTTGGTCCGGCTACCGTTCACAAGGGGAGTTGTCCGTGCGAAAAACAATCTTAACAACAAGATCGAGTCCTCTAGAGCTGCGCCAGGCAGCGTTTCTTCCTTGGCTTGCTTGTCTGCGGTGCGTCCTGGGGGCACGCACAGCAAGCGCCGTCGAAGGACTTGATGAACACCAGCATCGAAGATCTGATGAACAAGCTTGCAGATGGGAGCGTTTCCTGTGGAGAACACCTGTACGCAAGGCCAGATTGACGGTGGGTGATTAGCGGCCGATGATGGCGCTATGAACGAAGTGGTTTCCGCAACACCCAGACGAAGTACCCGGGCCTTCCACAAGATGCGTGTTCAGGCGCAAGGGCGCACACACGACCGCAAGAAGTTCAAAGAAACTTGCGAGACCGTGGTGGTGAGCGCTCACGGCGGTTTGCTGCTCTTGAAGCATGAAGTGGATAGCGGTGAGATGCTGGTGCTGACGAATCTGCTGACGCAAGAAGAGCAAGAATGCCGCGTCGTCTACCTTGGTGAGCCCATAGAAAAGGGCCAGCGCGTAGGCATTGAATTTCTGACTCCGGCGCCACGGTTCTGGGGACTAGAGTTCCAGGACGGAAAGTCCTCGAGTAACGTCAACTAATCCAAGAATCCGCCTGTCCTTCCGTACGGTTGCCCATAGAAAACAGATGTACCGCCAACCAGCTCGCCGCGCATATTCCCGCCTGAGAAAATAAGGCCATAGCTGCAGACCTCTGCCCCGGAGGCATACCATGAATCCGGAAGCTCCCAAGAACAGCAAATTGATGGCGATTGCAGTGACAGCAATGGTGGGAATCACGCTGTATTGGACCTTTACGTATTCCGGTCCTTACCGCTACCTGGCTGAATTGCAGGTGAAGTGGTTCGGCTACTATGTGCCGAAGCTGACGGCAATGGTGATCATTCTGGGCTTTCTGGGGATTACCGGAGCGATTAAGATGGTTTTGAGAGGGGCGGAACGACCGGTTTCCGATGCGGCGAACGGGTCTGTGGCGTCAGCTACCGTCGCGAATGCGGCACTGCCGCAACCTTGGCTGCAATATGTCCGGTACACCGCTCCTTTAGTCGTTGTGGGCATCGGCGGATGGATGTATTTCAACGGGACGCAAGCCGGAAGCCTGCAGCAATTGACGGCGGTGGATTTTGAGACAGGAAAGCTGCATTCTTCCCGGATTGTCTATGCCGACGTACGAGGTCACCTGAGTGGAACCTACCTAAGCAAAGAGAATTATCTCTACATCCCGATGCACACGGGAGAGAACGGGGAAATTCCAGTGCGCCTGGTGGTCGGCGTGAATGAAAAAGATGCCAACAAACGATTGCATGCGGAAGCGGATGGCACCGTCACCGTCCGCGGAATCGCCGACAAAGGACTACAAGGCGACGTGAAGTACGCCTTCGAGAAAAACGGCATGGCCGTAGCGGATCCGGTGTGGGTCGTTCACGCAGGGCGCGCGCCCAGCGACGACAGAATGGCGGGGACGATCATGATGGGAATTGGCGTTTTGCTTGCCGGGGTGTTCTTCGCAGTGGACAGCTACAAGAAGAGAAAGAACGCGG
>Ga0126370_10000046_pt1 | contig 34262 bp, 60 predicted proteins | sample PanSoiMetaPlot_3_FD_92586 | JGI IMG/M metagenome (GOLD analysis project Ga0126370, IMG submission 92586) | Tropical forest soil microbial communities from Panama - MetaG Plot_3 | ecosystem: Environmental > Terrestrial > Soil > Tropical forest > Bulk soil | place: Panama | collected 2016-02-17 | reverse complement strand
CCTCTACCGATAATAATTCTACCACCGGCAGGGTATGGACTTACGAATCTCTTTTTAACCCACGCGTGACCAATGTTACCAGGCATTCCTGCTGCTCTAATGATAGCAGGCAAGTTAGGGTCATTGGTTCTGACTCGGGTAAATCCAATGTATAAGTAGATGTATTCCGTGTCAGTTGTGATTTCATCTGGTGTAAATAAGTTGATTTCCATTGAGTCGAAATTGTGAACATTATCTTCTTCCTCGCAATGACTTAGAAATATCATGGCTCCCTGATTAGCCAAGCCGGTTCCACCGTATTGGTCTGGTCTAGGGAATGTCCATATCATTTCTGTCTTATTAAAGGTTGCACCGAACTTAGGATATATCTCCCTACTTCTTGGTACAATCTCATTACGTAATTCAGGATAAGTTCGACGCATGAAAACTTGTTTGAACTTAGAGTTCTCATGCCATCTATGAACTATGCCATAGACTAATAGTACGTCGCTCTTTCCACTACCATTACCACCTCCGTAAAGACCTTCGAAGATTGAATTAGGTAATGAAAGGAATTGAGCTTGTTTAATAGTGGGTTTCCAAAACCCTTTATCGAACGCCATTATTAGTGAGGTTTAACAGTTACGTTGATTGGTCCTGCTGATGTGCATCGTAGGAATCCACCAGCTACTTCACATGAACCGTTAGTTAATGTCATTGCAAGTGGAGTTGTGAACGCTACGTCGTTGGCAGTTTGAATGGTGGGTGCAGCGGCATCAGTAAAGAATAGACACCTGCGCGCTGGTAATGCAACTACTTCATTCTGCGCAATAGATTGCACATACTCAACTGAGAGTAATCTCGTAGCCACACTTACTCCTTTACATGAACAACTTCGAATACTTCTTCTTTTCTAGTTTGTGGGGAGTAGAAAATGAACTGTGGACCAGTGTTGATGGGACCAGTTGGAGACTTAGGTAATTCAGGCTCCATAGTTCTAATTACAGCTGCCATATCTTTCGCTATACCTGCTAAGTCCTTCGCGCTAGATGTGGCTAACTTATCCTGAGTAATACTATTCATTGCTGCAATCATCTTGTTTCTAGCTTTCTTTGCAGCCCTCTGTTTAGCATTATTTAAGAATTGGGAGTTAGGTTTATCATCGTATGTGGAGGTAGACTTAGCACCAACGCCATACGCAGATACTGATGACGCTGAGATGCCAAAGCTCTCTGCCAATTCGATACCTGATTGTCTTCCATTAACTGTAGATTCTTCACCAATAATTTTTCTAATTCCATCAGGAACAGCTGTATTACCTGTGCCTCGTCCTCGCGACACATCTTCTACAACTCCTGTTGGATTAACAGTCGGAGTGAATTTCGACGGCACACCTAGATTAACTTTCTCTTTGTCGAAATCAGAATCCGATACAATTCCCATCGCCATGTTGTTAGTTCCTATGTGTCTAACTTAAATAGCTTACGCCACTTAGTTACATCATCAATATACCATTGCCAAATCTGAGCCCGTTGTTCAGGAGTTTGACCCTCTACAACCACTGTTACGAGCTTAGTTAGTTCTGTTACGAGATTAGTGATGGCAGTAATTGGGTCCATATTAGGAGAGAGTGATGGTCCAATTACCGCCCGCAGTAAAGGTAGCAGTAAAGGTAGTATTCGCAGAAATGTCGAATTCTTTCTGTGGACCTCCTGTTGGCTGGGTGCCAATCCACAGTTGTAGGACTTGCCTCGCGATATCGACAGTGAAGGCAAACACATTTGAAAATACTTGAGCAGTGACGGTCTCATTAGGACCGGCTTTAGAAGTAATCGTAGCGGTTCCTACAGGCATACTTTTAAACTCCTAATATTGTCTGCAATTTCAGTCGGGTCGGGGTCAGAGGTATGCTACCACAGACCGGACTGAAGGTCAAATTTCTATATGTATATAATATTGTATCTGGTATATGGGACCAATAATATGGTACCAGATTCTCATTGTAATGACACACATGATTGCGATGGGCGCGCTAAACTGTGCAGATATGGGACCATCTGTGCAGGGGCATGCCAGTATGTGTAGTGCCTACATATGCAGTGGTGTGAAATTTTGAAAAAATACGTAATTATTCAGAATTATACGCGACGCCACGCGATTGCACAGTTCTGCTTCACACTATTGCATGGCACGATTATTGTTGCCTAGGATTATACATTGGTGCGCAGGGCTGCACAGTCCTGCATAATAATATTGGGCCTAATGGAAGGAAGGAACTAATATTATCTGGCAACCGTCTAACCTAGAGAACACGGAACACGGAAACAAAAAATCGAGAGGAGAAAAAAAAGTAGTTGACAGGTTCCGTGAAGTGTGATAGACTTGTTTCGTTCGTGGGCAATACCGCCCAAACTGAGAGGTCACTATGAAGTCACTGGTAGGAAAGTTCACTTTCGCTGTTCCTGACGGTCATGCGCAGGCTGGCGAAAAAATCGAAAAGACTTTTGACTACAAGCAAGTTGACAGTGAGTCAGAAGCACAGAGTGTGATGTCTGAGAAAAAGTGGTCGTTGATTGCTATGGTCAACGATAATCTCAAGGCAAACGCTCGCAGCAATGCGTATCAGGCTGCATTGCTTCCGTATCGTCCATCTGAGGTGTCTGCTGAAGACATTCAGGAGCGCATGATTCGGGATTACATTCGTCTGGGTATTCCCGAGGAAACGGCACGCAAGCAAGTTACGGCTTTGCTTGCAGCCGCGCAACCTACTCAGTAGTTCGACAAAGTGTAGGGGGACTGCAAACCCCTACACTTTCCTTCCTCGCATTTAATCCCATTACAATTTAATCTCGCCCAGGCTGAACGCGAAGTTACGCGTTCATTGTCTTTAGCTAATAAGACTTTTCGCTAACGCGAATTAATTTATATGCTAATAAGATAGTTCTATGCATTCTTGATTTGAAACTTTCGCGTTTACGTCGGAATACAATAATATTAGGTGTTTCCATACGGTTTCCCTACTGATTCTAACCGGATTCTATCCGGATTCTTAGCTGTTTCCTCCCGGTCAAATGTCGGTTAAGTGATTGCAGATGAACGACTTACGGTTCACCCTCCCTCTCCCCCATGCCTCGATAGGGGCCTTAAACGGGGTTTGACATACAGTTAGTGAGTTGTGTAGTTGTTTCTTTTATTTTTTTTTTTTTTTAATACATATAATATTATATAACTCTCTCAAAACCTGGTCTAGAGGCCATAATATTGTATGGGAGTCGGGGGGCCTTCGACCGAAGTCCTTTCATATCAACGAGTTACGCCCGATTCGACCGGGGAGAAAGCGGGGAGAAAACGTTAAGAAACAGATAGGAAACAGGGAGGAAACCGTACAGAAGTAGACAATATTATGCATCTGATTATTGAGAATCTTTCAATATTATACATATGACTAATCTCAGAAGCGAAACTATAATATTATCTTCGCTTTCTGTTCGCCTGTCAATAATTTGACATTTTGTCCATTTTTGAGACATGTCCTGAAAAATGAACACACTATTAGTTGTGGTCGAAAATTGTAATTATACTATATGTTGTGATTTAGTGGCTGGCACGTTGTTTGCACTCTATCCGCGTAGCGGAATGACCTCAGAATAGGACAATAATATTATTATGCTGACACCACAAGTCACTACTGAAAAAACCGGCGAATGTGAAGTCTGTGACAATAAAGATTGTCATGTGACGAAACATTACGGTAATATGTGGTTTTGTGATGATTGCTGGCTTAAAGAGCAGGAATTATCACAAGCCAATAATAAACCCGAAGCGCAACAGGCTAGAGTCGATGCATATAGAGCAAGCGTTGAAACCTCGCGCGCTCTCGATAATAACATCTCAGTAAGAACGGATTTATTCAACGCTGCAACCACAGCAATCGTTGAATTAAAAGCAATGATTGACGCTAACGCTGATATTGCTAACAAACCATATGCGTTAGCTGAAGAATTGTTAAATCGATTCAATCATTTCAAACAAGTTGTATTTGAACTTAATGAAAAGATTGTCGATGCAAACAACAATCAAAAAGCAATTCAAGTATATCTCAATCAGATGGCTAATCAATTGCGCGCAGAAGAACGCGAACGATTGAAAATCGCTGATATAAACTACAAACCAAATCCAGTATCACCATCTAAACCGAGGTCTATATCCACTACAGGAACACGTAAAAAGGGTGGATTAGATAAAGCCGAGCTAACTAAGTATGCCAAGGAATTAGGCATATCTGAGATTACTCTACAAATGGTTTGCGTGTCGAAAGGTATTACACCTGAGACTGCCGCGAATCAACTACGTAAATCTATTGAGGCTGCAAAGGCTAATGGATAAACTAACATACGATGCAATAAACGAAATGACAAACGACCAGATACTTAAATGGTGTATGCAGTTCGGATTTGTTTGTTATAAATGTCCAAATTGTGGTCGATTGTCATCAGGACTATTCACAAGTTATCATGCTCAATTGCATGGTCAACAGATTATTTACTATAATCCATTACCACAGGATAAAGTAAACTAAATATGGCTGTAACTAGACTACAAGAGACGTGCCCTGATTGTGGCAAAGTAGCGAAAGAAAAATTCGCTATTGAATCTCTCGATAGAGATGGCAATCAGGTTCGTTTAATTACACTTGACTGTTTCCATATCATCAAGCGTGTAATTCCAAAGGCTACACCATTTGAAAGTATGGTGTCAAATGATTGGAAACCTGAAATCAAAGCCTGTAAGCATGTATTCTTGTCGAAAGATGAAGCCAAACTACGTAAATGGCGCAAGAATAAATGCACAGTTTGTGGTGAATTTAAGCTATATGACTTCCAAGTCACAGGAGCTAGATTCGCTGAAGTAGGATTATCACAACAAAAAGGTGTTGGTATATTCGATGACATGGGATTAGGCAAGACTGTTCAAGGTCTCGCGATTCCAAAGTTTCATCTTGAGTATACACCATTTGTTGTCGTAACAAAGTCAGCATTAACATTCCAGTGGTTCAAGAATGTTATATGGTGGCTCGGTCCTGAATATCTCCCGATGATTATTAGAACTAGTCGGGATACGATATTGCCCGGTCTAAGGGGATATATCATTCCATATGATTTGTTACGTCGAATGAAAGGTAAGATGCACAATCTTGGAATTAAACTTATTCTGTTGGATGAATGTCAACAGATTAAGAATGATAGTTCCGCTAGAACACAGGAAGTCAGGATGTTGGTAACAAACAATCCTGATTGTAAAGTCATTGAGTTGAGTGCTACGCCTTGGAAGAATAGAGGATATGAATTCTATCCTGCACTCAATCTAATTGACCCTGTTAAATTCTGGTCGCCACAACACTTCCTAGATAATTGGGTAGAGTTTTTCTGGGAAGGTGCTAAACGTAAGATGGGCGGTATTCGTAATATCGCCAGATTCAAGGAATTCGTCAAAGACTTAATCATACGTCGTGAATATGACGAAGTAATGGATGAATTCCCTGAAGTTAATCGTAAGAAACTGAATGTTCAGTTAGACCAGTTACAACAGGAGACATACGACGAATCAGTTAGTGACTTCGTAAACTGGTATAATGAGTTTGTTATCGGTGGTGAGGAAGATTCAATATCAGGTATTGAAATCCTCGCGAAAATGGCTAGAATGCGCCATATCACTGGATTAGCAAAGATACCAGCTACACTAGGATTCGTTGAGGAATTTGTAGAAGATACTGAAAAGAAACTCTGCATCTTTGTTCATCATAAAGACGTTGGTCAGTTAATGACTAATGCTTTAATGGATTGCAACAAAGAAACTAATCCTGATTGGTTTGAATTAGCACAAACACTCAAAGACCTCGCAATACCTGTTATCTCATATACATCAGCAGATACAGGACAAGAATCAGGGTTTGAAAAACAGGAACAATTCAACAGAGTTAAACGTTGTGTAATGATTGCATCTACATTAGCTTGTGGTGAAGGATTGGACCTACAAACTTGTGCTGACGCAATCATGCATGAAAGACAGTGGAATCCTCAGAATGAGGACCAAGCCGCACCGGGTAGATTTAAACGTATTGGTCAGGAATCATCTGTTGTCAACGTAACATTCCCTGAAGCAGATGATACTATTGACCAAGACTTAGATGAAATTGTTGAAGGTAAACGCACGCGCTTTCATCTCGCTATGAATAAGGGAGAACAGATTAAGTGGGATGAATCTGAAATTGGTAAGGAACTAGCATCTAGGATTGTAGAGAAGTTCAACAAGAAAAAGAAACCATCTACAAATCCTAATCGTAAATCCATCACTCAAATGGCATCACTATGACACCAAATCAACTCGCACTAATGGAGCAAGAAAATGAGGAAAAGGTCACTACTCAAGAGGATGTGGAAAGACGTAAGCACATTCGACGTTATAGCGACTGTGTTGACAATCATCTTCGTGATACTGATGTTCCTCGCGCTCTCCAACAGCAATATGAAGCTTTTCTAACTGACCCAAGGAGAATATGAAATACACTAAGACTCAACTGTGGAAGATTCAGCAAGCAATGAATATGTATGGTGGTAGTTTCGTTCAGAAGTTGAGCGAACTATTACCACTTGCTGATGATGAGAATCAGGAGAAACTAGTAGTAGCATTTCCTGAATACTTCGAAAAGTATCTTGAAATGTCTAAATTCTTGGAGAATGAAAAATGACATTCATGGATGTAATCGTTATCTTTAGTGTGTGTTCATTAGGCGCTTTGTGGGCCATGTTTATGGTTCAGGAAGTGGTGTTGGACAAATGACAGATAAAGACTACAACGATTTACTTTTTGCTTCAGGAATGTCAATTGCTATAGCACTTGTAGGTGCAGCATGGTTTGGCATTCTAAGCATAGTCCAATTCAGATGGCAATGTGGACTATGTGGCAAAATGAATAGAACAGGTTTCATCAAATTCTTTCTCAAGTGGTGTGACCATTTCGGTCATGGTGCATAATGGCTGAAGTTAAGTTTGATGAAAAGACATTACGGCGTGTAGGTGATAAAAGTGGTGTCTATAGTAGTCTCCGCAAGATATCGGAGACAACTAAAGATACTAAGTTTATCATGGAACTACGCGCTCAACTACTCAAAACTATTGAATTCGCATTTCGTGAACATGCGAGATTGGATTATAAAGGATGCACTCAAAAGATAGAAGACAAAGCATGGGCAAAATTCGAGAGAAGGTTAAAAAAGTATCTTTAGGATGGAATCATGCTTTGCTCAATTACTTCGACGTGTATTCACCAGACGGTATCATCGTTGGTAAAGGATACATCATCTCATATCCAGATGGCTGGATGTCACGTCCAGAGCTATTTGATTTGAATGGTGCTAGTTTACCATCGGCATGGTATCAAATGAAGTTAACTGAGTATCGGCCCTGTATTGTGCCGGAGAAAGTTCAATGAGTGAAGTTCAAAAGATAGTTGAAGAATCTGTAGAGAAAGTTCTAGGTGGTAAGACTAATATCATCCTAGACGCTACAGTTCTATCAACTTTAATGGCCTGTCCTCGCCTCGCGGATTTTCGATTTAATCACAATCTACAACCGATTGAGGGTAAATCAAATTCGCTAGAGTGTGGGTCGATAGTCCATAAGTTCTTGGAAGTCTATTATCAGGGTGTAATTAATGGACTCCGAAAAGAACAAGCTAGAGGTTATGCATTTACGGCTGCTGAGTTGTATATCGCCGGATGCCCATATTGCACAGATTTTAAACCCACTGACGAAATCCCTAAACCAAAATGTGGTCATATCCCAAATGATTACCCAGGCGTTAAGAATACGCCTAAAGAATCAGAAGGATATAAGACTGGCTGGCATTACGTTCTGGATACATGCGACCAGTACTTACAGTTCTATAGGAATGACCATTGGGTTCCACTTGAAGTAGAAGTGGTTAAAGGTGATGTTCTTTACGAAGATGATGAAATCAGAGTCTTATGGAAAGCCAAGATAGATGTCATCTGGGATACTAATCAAGGTATATTCCCAGGCGACCATAAGACAATGAAGCAACGTCGTAAAGACAATCTGATGTCTAATCAGTTCAAAGGTCAATGTCTCTTGATGAAAGTGCAAAAAGTATTCAAGAACATTGTTGGCTTTCAATCTTCTCTTAAACCAGAAGAAAAGTTCCTCAGACCACCAATGAACTACAGTATGCCAAATCTATTAGAATGGCAATCAGAAACACTGCCATACTATGCGAAGCTGCTTTTAATGTATGCCGAGACTGGACATTTTCCACCTAACTATACTCACTGTGAAGGTAAGTATGGTGACTGTGCATTCTATGAGAATGTCTGTAACTACGACCCTGGCATGAGAGAACAGCAGATTAAACTTCATTTCTATGTTGGACCGGAGTGGAATCCTACCAATCAGATTGAGGAATAACAATGACTGCTGAGGAATTGAGAAGTCATTTTAATAACACATTTGCATTAGGAAAGTGGCCTGACACATTCGAGGTTGATAGTGAAACCTATGGTAATGTGTGCCAGTCATTTTTCAATTGGGCAGTGGATAATCAAGACCACTGGACTGATTGGGATAACAAGACTCTCATACATGTAGCATTGGGTCCGAATAACGGTATCATGTTTAAGGATGTTGAGTTAATCCTTAAGAGGAATAACAATGAGAGCAGCAATCATCCAACTGACCATCGCGGTTAATTCTGAAGAAGAATTTGAATTGAAAGATGTATACGAAACATTCAAAGACTTCTGTGCTGATGGTGAAGTTGCACATGAGTTAGTTGGTGGTAATGGTGAAGTCTATCTCTCACTTGAGAAGATGGAAGGAGTAGAAGCTGACTAATGAGTAAAAAATATGAAGTCCAAGTGAAGTTTGGAACTACTTGGGCAATTATTAATAAATACGATAGGCAGACGGATGCAATGCACTACATCAAGGAGAATAGTGGTGAAGTGTATCCTATGCGAATAGTACGAGTAGTTAAAACTGTCGTGTTTGAGGAAACCAAATGAAAACTATTCAAATTACTTGTCGTATGCATGGATTGGAAAGACGTGAAGAAGTTATAGACGTTGAAACATTCCAATCCTTTGAGGAAATGCTTTTATTGGCTTCAAAGGATACTATCCTTGGCATTATTAACGAACGATTAGTTAAAAATGCTAGAGCAAAGTGGCACAACGACATGCTACAGAAAGTATTTAAGGGTTAAATGAGTAAACATAGCATTAATCACATCCATCGTTATAAGAAGGTAAATCTAGGCCGTAATGGCAAGGATTACCTCGTATATAAATGTGTGAAGCCAGTTTGTTCACACTATGTTCCTCTGCATTTAGCAGAAGGTAAAATGTGCGAATGCAATCGGTGTGGTGAGCCTATGGTTATTACTAAGTTAGTAATGACTGGCTCAGAGGGTAAACCTATGGCTAGACCACATTGTATTGACTGCACAAAGAAGAAGGTAGAAACTGATGTTAATGCTATTACTGAGTTTTTGGAGGGAACTGAGACAAAGGTTTCGTAGGATGAAATATTCCCCGTCAGGGGACACTATTAGCGAGAGTCATCTCGCAAAAATAAGAGGTAACACTAATGGAGAATACGACTAAGCATTGCTGTATTGTTTGTAATTGTCCACACAACAACGAATCAACAAGCTTCTGTTCTGAATCCTGCTTTGAAATATGGTGGGAACAGGTGGAAGCTGCGCTTTTATTGCATTGGATAGAATTGGAGTTGAAATTAGCAGATGCCAAGCCTTGCTGATGTTAAACTAGACGCTCTATTTACGATGCTTAAAGGTGAGCCGGGCACACGCAAATCAACTTGTGCCCTATCCTACCCTAAGCCTCAATATTGGTTTTCAACTGACCAGAAAATGGAAGCATTAGTATTACCAGCAAAGCGTTGGGGAGTAGATTTAAGAAAAGACATCCAATTCGATGATTATAAGGATTGGGATGCTCCCTGCGCGAAAATGAAGCAACTCCAGTTAAACTGTCCGTTTAAGACAATTATAGTCGATAGTATCACTTCGATAGGTGATGCTATGACTAGTCAGGTTAAGAAGTTAAAGAGAACACAAGGCGACGGTAAGGTAATCGGCGGTATTCCAGTAGCAGGATTTGAGGAGTTTAACGCTGAGGCATCGGCATTTCAAGAGATGATTGCCATGCTGAAGGATATTCACAAGTTTCATAAAGTGCATATCATCCTCATTGCCCATGTAATCGCGGTTCGCAAAGATAATGATGCTAACAAGTTGACGCATCACTCTCGCACAATCGTTACTGGTGCTGAGAAGATATCAGCGAAGCTCGCAAGTTACATGACTGAGGTATATCACTTTAACATTAAGACAGAGTTTGATGCTGAAAAGGAGGGACAATATGCGTTAATGACAACTCACACCGGGAATGACTATGCGAGAACTTCACTTCCACTAAGTAAAGAGATTACATTCAACTCTGAACCCCTGTATGAGAAATGGGTTGAACCCGCCATCAGGAAACTGGAAGCTGAAAGTCCTATCCAACGAATACAACAACCATCACTACCACAAAAACCACCAACAACATCGTTCTCAGCATAGAGGTGAAACATGGCTATTGTTCAATTCTCTGACCGTGACATGCTACGTGGAACAGTCGTAACTCCAGCGTGGTATAGGGTCAGAATTGACAGTGTAGGTGAAGGCCCCGCGAAAGACCAATCAAAGGGTCCATCTACTAACTACCCTGTGGAAGCTACTATTCTATTCGAAGGTGACACCGGTGATACACAATTCGCTAGTGTCCCTGTTGACTGGAACTTCAATAGCAAGGCTATTGGCTTTGCAGTAGGTTTCCTACAGGCTTTCGGAGTTAAGGTTGAAGCTGGTAAGCGTTTCGACCTTAAATCTGCCGAGGGTAAGGAAGTGGACGTTTTCGTAGAAAACGATACCTATCAGAATCGCACAGTCAATCGTGTGAATCATAAGTATCGTGAGATTCGTCCGGAAGTTACCCCGGTCGCACGTTCGTAGATATTGGGCAATTACGCCCACTAACAAGGAGACTACCATGACTGAAGGATTTCGTATGATGGCTGATGACGAAACGGTTGATATGGATGAACAGACCCGTATTGACCAAGAGAATGCATCTGAAGGAACCGTCGATGAAGATTCGACGGAAGTTCCAGAGGATGAAGATTCAGACATCGACGAGGAATCTGAGGAAGAACCAACTGACAAAGACTAACAGATTCGTTGCATAACCGGACAATACCTAGTTCCACCTATTAATTGTAGCGAGTAAGTAGCTACCTATTAATACTATACCAGACGGATGGAACACATTAATCGCCAGACGGGGCCATAAGGTTATGTAATGATAGGGGAGCCTACCGACGTATTGGCTAAGCCAACGTATTACACTGGTAGGTTCCCCGCCCTCAACTAAGGAGATTGAGAATGATTAACAAGTACTACGTTGGTGCGAGTCACATCGCAAAAGCAATTGAAGATGGCAAGAATGCAGGTTCAACACATGCTGACCTTTCCGATGCTATTAACGAAGCAAAGCGAAAGGTTCAGAATGGTGAAGCGAATACTGTCATTGTTGTTCAAATCATCAGAGTAGTTCGGAGAGACCATCCTCCCGTTATTGTTGAAGATGTGCAGTAATGGCAGGCAAAGGTAATCCGAAGAAAACTAGAACGATTTCGCCGAGACTTGCTAACGGAGATATTCGTGACTCAATTGGACATAGACTCCCACCAGAAGTTAAGCAGGGTCTTAAGACAATTGCACTCCACGAAAATAAATCTGTTGGATGGGTTCTCGAAGAAATCATTATTGAATACTTTGGGTTTAAACGTCCAAAGTATATCACGAGGAAAAAGAACAATGGATAAGTCACTACGCAATCCGATGGTCGTGCAAGTTAGTGAGAAAGAAAAGGAATATCTTGTCGAACTTGGTTTACAGAAGTTGCTTGAAATTGGTAAGCACTTCGCGCAAGATTCCGACACAACCTTGCATATCAGACCAAGGAAATATCGTAAGACTAAGAAGGTTGTGAAACCTTCCAGACCTAAGATGAGTGCCGCCGCTAGAGCTATCATCTCTAAAAGGATGAAAGCAATGTGGCGTAAGAAACGTCAAGAGAAGACTGCCCAATAATGAGCACATGGCAGATGCTCCAATAACACTAACTACTTTCGTGAAGGGGTAATGGAGCATGGGTGAAGAACTGAATCCAGCGTTCAAGGAATTTTTTCAGAACGAAGAAATTCCTACTAAGACTGATACTTCCGAGATTAAGCCAGAGGAACGGCGTATTGTCGGAAAGATTATCAAGGTATCTGCTGAGGGATGGGGTTTCATTTCCTCATTGGATATCAAATACACTCGAATCTTTTTTCACTGGACATCACTACGGCAGGATACGCTTAACTTCCAATCATTGAAGAATGGTATGAAGGTTGAGTTTACACCTGTGGAAGTAGACGGTAAAGGGTGGCGGGCGATAAAGATTCGAGTTCTACAGAATGAAACTAAACCGAAGGGAGTTTCTTAGAACTCTAATTGTTGGTGCAGTTGGTTCTGCTGTAGATATTGAATTTACAGTAGACCAACTGCTTCAACGAACTAATGATTTGGATGACGGACAATTTGTTTACTTTGTAACAATCTGTCTTAATTTTCACGTCTGTAATCCAAGACAATGTGCATATATTGATGACATAATCGGAGACTAGATGAACTTCGACCTGATAACGAAACTAGCAAAGTTAGCAAACAACAATCCTAATGAGAATGAAGCTAACGCGGCTGCACGTAAGGTGTGCAAATTATTGGCTGAAGCTAACTTCATATTCGCAAAGGATGCTACTCCTCCGCCTAATCAACAATCAGAACCACGCGCACAACGTCAAGGTAATCCATTTGATACTGAGGATTTGTATGACATTCTCCGCAATATGGGGAATCGTCATTATGCGTATGGATTCGATTACGACGGTCCCAGACAAGGTGAATGGACAGGGTTTGGTGGCTCACGTCCTAAAAGTAGACCTAATCCGGGTCCATCTGATAGTGAGAAGCGTCGTAGGGATGAAAACGCAGAACGTGAGTATCGTCAGTCTGAGGAATATAAGCGTCGCGAACGTGACGCAAATATGAAAAAGGAAGCTGAACAAGCAGAAAAAGATAGAAAGAGAGGATTTGACTTTACTAAGGACAAGACATTAAGAATGTGCAGCAAATGCGGCATAACTAAACTAACTGCGTTCTTCGGTGAACACTTTGTTTGTAACGACTGTATGTGGAGATAACTATGTCACTAACTAGAGATGAATGGCTGAAGATGTGGGAATCAGTCAAAACTATTGAGAACTTGGCTAATACTCTTAAATCACCACCACGCAGACAACAGATACTATGGCAAATAAAGAAGATTAAAGACCAGATTCAGGCCGTTATTGGTCAGATGGAGTAGATTGATGAAATGACATTCGTCGAGAGGTATGAACAAGAAACGACATGGTATGGTAAAGCCACTATAATGGAACTTTACCACTTAGCTATGACCCAACGTAATAAGGGTTGGACTATTGCTATGACGGCTGAGTCGTTTAGTTGTAGCATCGGATTAGTTTCGGAAAACTTGAAACTGGCTGGCGCATTACACCTGAACCCAACTGTCTATATGACTTTAACTACTCGACAAGAAGCATTAGATAAGGTTAATGGGAGGCGTTATGCCAGAGTCAGAGATACTCAAGACTGAGAAATACTGGTTAGAAACAATCCTCACTGAAGCCGAAAGTAAATTAAGTGATTGGGAAAGGGGTTTTCTAGACTCAGTATCTCTACGCTTAAGTTATAACCGCGAATGTAGTCCCACACAACACGATATACTCGAACGTATTTACGCTGAGAAAACTAAGTGAACGAGCTTAAATACGTAGCGGGTCATGGTCCATTAGGGGCCAAATTAATGGTGCTAGGTGATTCACCTACACCAAAAGATACTTCTATCGGCAAGTGTTTTACTGACGCAAGAGAGTTTAATCAATTACTACCCGATACTGGTATTCGTCGCGAAAACTGCTGGTTCACTACAGTTTCAAAATATGAAGTTCCACCGAACATAGGGAAGAAACGTCTACCCTTCCACGTTCGCGCGAAAAGCGTCGGCATTGATATAGACCAACAGTTAGCAGAACTGCAACAAGAAATAACATCAATTAAACCTAATTGCATCCTCGCGTTAGGTAAAGCCGCATTATGGGCACTATCTGGTAAAACTCAGATACAGGATTATAGAGGGTCCATCCTATATGGAATGAGCACTAAGTTCGTTCCTACCTATAATCCCGCCCACCTTTCTTGGCACGCTACAGATGTAGAGTTTAAGGGTTATTGGAATCGACAGATTATCGCATTCGATATGCGTCGAGCATTAGCCCAATCCAAATTCCCTGAGCGTATCCTTCCTTCACGTCATTTAGAAATCTGTAGGAATTCCGCACAACTTTCTGAGTTTAGACAACGATATAAAGATAAGATACGAATGTCCGTTGACATCGAGGCTAACGGAACTTGTATCCCTATTTGTATTGGATTGTCATTCAGTAAGCATCATGGGATGACGGTTCCGCTATGGAATGCTGATGGTATATCAACTATACCCGATTCCAATTTAGTTCAAATCTGGATTATACTTGCGGAGATGTTGTATGAAAAGGAAATCGTCGGACAAAACTTCAATTATGATAGAGATAAAATTAAACGACTTGGATTCATCATTCGGAAGCTTGTATCAGATACAATGCTTAAGGCTCATGCCATTAATCCGGAACTTCCAAAAGGACTTGCGTTTAATACGTCCCTCTTTACGGAAGAACCTTTCTATAAGAATGAAGGTATGTATCAAGGGTCTATCCAAGACCTTCTACTCGGATGTGCGCGAGATGCATGTGTAACATTTGAATTAGATGAGGCTATGAATGCTGACTTAGATGAATTGGGTCAACGTCAGTTCTACGAAAACTTCTTAATGGAACTTCCAGGTCTATATTGGGATATCGAAAGACAAGGATTTCGTGTAGACCCCAATGAACGTGATGTTCTACTTAAGAAATATATCGCTTGGGATGAAAATCTTAGATATGAACTCTTTAAACTAACAGGAACAGAAATTAATGTCAATAGTCCTAAACAAGTTCAATCCTTGTTATGGGAGAATCTTAAATTTCCACGAAGGGATGGAACAGGTGAAGAAGAACTCACGGCTATTCTTAATACACAATCCACTTGGAATAAAAGACCCGACTTCCACCGGCGCATTATCGAACTTATATTGGAAGATAGAAGAGTTAGAAAGAGTATCTCCACCTATCTTATGGCCATGCCGGATTACGATGGAAGAATGCGAACAACTTACTTCCCTTGTCTCGATACCGGCAGAACTTCTACTGGACAGCAAGACATCCCAATTAGACCAAATGTTGAAGTCATTGATGAAAATGGAAAGAAGAAAGACAAAGTTCTAGGCATCGCGTTCCAGACAATGACTAAGCATGGTGACATCGGAGCAGATATACGAGGTATGTATGTCCCCGATGATTATCACTATGAGTGGTATCAGGATAATGAAACTGGTGTATTAGTCCCAGTTCCAATAGAGGAAGAAGAAATATTTGTACAAGCGGACTCATCACAAGCTGAGGCCAGAGTAGTATGGTTACTCGCTAATGATGAAGAAGCATTGAGGTTAGTCGATGAAATCGATTATCACGCTTGGACAGCATCATGGTTCTTCGGTGGAGTTGAGGCTGATTATTCCAAGAAAGTATTGGGATATGAACATCCAACTCGTTTTGTCGGAAAAACATTGCGGCATGCTGGTCATTTGGGGGCAGGTCCTAAACGTGCGGCTATCGAAGTTAATACCTCTGCCCGCAAGTATAAAATTCCTGTCGCTATTACCCAAGCGATAGCCGAACAAGCACTAAAAGTATTCCACTACAAACAACCTAAGATTCAACAGGTATTTCAAAATGGCATTGTGGAAGCGTTGCGAAAAAACAGGCAATTGGTTGCCCCAGTCCCATACGGCGTTAACAGTCCTATTGGTGGAAAACGAACATTCTTCGAGCGTTGGGGTGATGAATTATTCCGTCAAGGATTTTCATACATACCTCAAAGAGCAGTTACAGATAACACGAAGGCCGCAGCTTTACGTATCAAAAAGCAGATTCCACATATCAAGATTGTTATGGAGTCTCACGACGCGCTTTTGTTTAGCATACCTGTATCGAAGTTACAGACTTACGTCCCGATTATCCGTAAGGAAATGGAAAGACCCATTGATTTTAGTAAGTGTTCATTACCGCGTAGACATCTCAAAATCCCCTGCGAAATTGAAACTGGTAAAAATTATCGCGACTTTAAAAAATTCCGAGACGTTCCAATTATATCCGAGCCAGTAGAACTAATGACTATGCCACCTAAAACTGTTACTGAGCAATTCGCGGCAGTAGAGTTACCGGGTGATAGTTATAGGACTGATAAGATTTATTACCACACTACACAAAAGAAATTCGAGGTGGACTAATGATTGCGCCAGCTAGAGCAATTCAAACTGAACATGGTAGAGTAACCATGACTTTAAATAAATCTCCCTATGGAAATAGAGTATGGATAGATATTACTGACTTGTTTTTAGGAATAGATGATTTAAGAGAACTTAAAGGTATGATAGGCGAAATGATTAAGGAATTGGAGCTTGCTAATGATGAATCAAGTTCCAAGACCTAAACGATGGGAACTAATACTAGTCCATAAAGACCCTGACTCCTTCGGACCACTATCGTATACTAAGATTGAAGATGATGATTTGGTATCACTAATGGCGCAATTCCAAGTAACTATAGCAATGGAAATGCGACACTACTACGAGAAAATAACTGAAGAAATTAAAGAGAAGTATAGGAATGATGATGACATCCCCTTTTAATCAAGAGAAGATGAAAAGGGAAGTATATTGTCCATATTGCAAAACATACCAAGTCTCCGACCAACCTTGGCCTGTATGCGAATGTGGTCACTACCTAATCACGGTTGTATATTCAACGATTGACGGTCGGAGATTGACGGGTGAATTGGCTACAGCAAATAGTAAATCAACATAGTGAACTAGAAAGCCCTGAGTCTTTCTGGTATTGGAGTGCAATAGCAGCTATGTCTGCTGTCGTCAAAGACCAAGTATGGATGGACCGGCAGATATACAACTTGTATCCAAATATCTATGTTATGCTACATGCTGAGTCGGGCATGAAAAAAGGTCCACCGATAAGCATGGCAAGACAACTAGTTAAACCAGTAAACAACACACGAATCATTTCAGGTCGTTCGTCGATACAAGGTATACTCAAAGACTTGGGAACAGCATACACACAACCTGGTGGAAAAGTTCAGACGAAGTCTGTTGCATTCATCTGTTCATCTGAGTTGTCATCATCTATCGTTGAGGATAAAGTAGCTACTAAGATTCTCACTGATTTGTATGACCGACAATATAACGTAGGTGAATGGAAGTCATTGTTAAAGATGGAAACCTTTGAATTAAAGGACCCGACTATAACAATGTTGACTGCAACTAATGAAGCCATGTCTGAAGACTTTTTCACTCGTTCCGCTATACAAGGTGGATACTTTGCTAGAACATTTATCGTGTACGAAAAAGAAGGGCAAAATTCCAATTCTCTTGTGTATCCTTTGGCTAATCCTCCTAACTATGTTAATTCAGCTAACTACCTCAAAGAAGTATCTAAACTAAGTGGTCCCTTCGCGCCTTTAGCAAAGACAGAATCTGAAGGTGAATTTAGATTTAAGAAGGTCATACGTGGTCGTGATATATGGTTCAACGAAGTTGGACTAACATATGACAACTGGTATGATAGTTTTAAGAAGTTCATCAAGGATACCGAATTTAAGGACGAGACAGGGACAATGAATAGGTTCGGTGATTCCGTATTGAAGGTAGCTATGCTACTCTCATTATGTAAGAATCCCTGCCTAAAAATAGACATTGAATCGATGGCTGAAGCCATCCAGCAATCCGAGAAATTGATTAACAATGTTCGCAAGACTACACTAGGTAAACAAGGAACATCAGCATCTGCATTACTCAAATCAATGATAGTGCATGAGTTGATGAATCGAGAGACCTATAGTGTCAGCCGAACAGTGTTAATGAAAAAATTCTGGGCTCATTATGAAACAGCAACAGAGTTTGATGAAATCATGTTGTCATTCAATGAGTCTGGACTAATCAAGACTACCACGATGGGTAATCAAATAATCTACATAATGCCGCCTGAACAGGTTGAGGAACTCAAAGTGTTTATGGCATCGAAAGGAAAAAAGAATGCCCAATCAGTATGACAATGATGGACCTGAGAATGTTGCAATGGATTTTGAGGGGAATAGACTTCCTATCAGTAGTGACGAAGTAAAAGAAACTGGTAGAGAAATAGCAATGCGAGGCAGGTTACTACTTGTCATTAGTAGTATTGATGATGCCCTCGCAGTCAACATTCTGGAAAAACCTACTCCAGAATTAATCAGTGCATTAGAGAATGCAATAATCGCCTGTAAAAAGGAAATGAGGAGGAAAACGTAATGGCTAAACAGGATAGAGGATTCGCGAGTATGGACCCTGCCAAGCAACGTAAGATTGCCTCTAAAGGGGGCAAGGCTGCACATGCTAAGGGCAGAGCACATGAATGGACTGTTGATGAAGCAAGAGAAGCAGGGCGTAAGGGAGGCTCTGCATCACATGGCTCTAAAAGACAGGGTGCGCCGATACAAGAAAAAGATGTATAGATATTGGCGTGCGTTAGAGTTATGTGGTTATTGCGGAAAGGAGCCAGGAATAAATCACGAGACTGGTAAGAAATATTCACAGTGCTGGGAACATCGATTACGCTCAGCACGAACATCAAAACTTAGAATGAGAAAGCTGAGGCTAAAATGGAGATGTATCCAATTAATCAAACAACGGCAGAACGTTTGGAACGTGACTTTACATATCATCAACCCAAAGGTGACCAGTCTCAAAGATATGAACTTCTCCGTGATGAGGCGAAAACCCTTGCGACCAATATTTGTAAGTTGTGTCCGCCTTCGCGCGAACAAAGTCTTGCATTAACTAAGTTAGAGGAGGCAATCTTTTGGGCTAATGCATCGATTGCGAGAAATGAATAATGTACTTTGATGTATCTAAAACTCCTCTTACTGAATTTTCAGTAAAATTTATGCAGGGTATGCTTTATCGAATGGGTATGAGTCACTTTAAATATGGTAAAGTGGCTGATGCCTTTCCAGATAAAGTAAATGCATTAGATTCACTAATGTTGAGACTCAAAAAATATCGTGAGACTCACAATACTGAATATTTAATTGATGCAGCTAATTTTGCTATGATTGAGTTTATGTTTCCTCAATTTCCAGATGCAAAATTTGATGCTGAAAGTAAGTCTCCAGGTAGAATTTGGCACGACTACAAACAACCAACCGAAAAGGATAATAAAGATGGGTGAACTTACTCTCAGAGGAACAATTCGAAACATAGTCTCAACTAGAAACTTTGGATTCATTAAAGGTAATAATGGACCAGAGTACTTTTTCCATCGGGATGACTTTAATGGTTTCTGGAATGATTTAGTTAAAGACTGTGCAGATGGTTCTGCAATTCCAGTAACTTTTGAAGATGTTCCATCACCGAAAGGACCGCGCGCTAAAAATGTCAAACGAACAGACCACCCCAATTAAGAATGAACATATCATCTGGGGATATGGTCAAACCCGAGATGGTAAGACTTTGATGTTAGTAGGAATATCCCATAAGGGATTAGACTATTTACGTCCAGGATTACATACGTTGACTATCACTCCACCAGAGGGATTAACTTTTGACCAAATCGTCTTTTACTCTGCACCAACTAAAGACGATATGAAACTAGTATTAAAGTCCTCTGGCATTGCATTCGATGAAACTAAACTAGACAAGTTGTAATGCCACGGTCATTCAACAAATATGATTGGCTTAAGTTTAGCGATTTGGAGCGTTGTCCATATCCACCATTTCGGAACCATCCTAAATTCAAAGAATGGAATGAAAATGATGATAGGAGAATGCTCTTAATCGCATTAGACAGATATGCCGATTATATCACCACCCAACGAATATACGGAAGCTCCGAGTACTACTGGAATAGAGACTGAATCAAAGTTAACTGATTGGGAACAGGACAGACGTATTCAACTAATTATGAATATGAATCCCTGGACCTGTTCATCATGCGGGGGAGTGAATCACTATTTGTGTAAACTGTGCTGTGGTAGATTTAAGAAGTCTGACCCCTGCTATGGTGTTAGACCACCAAACCATTCAAAGGTGAGAAAATGACAATACAGGGAGTTGAGTATCCAGAGAACCATAACATCATCGCACGCGCGAATCAGGGTCCATTCAGTTGTAAGAACTGCGAATACTGGGATAAAGAATCCACTGTCTGTAAAGAGAAACATATTATTCAACTAGCTGAAAAGAAGAATAAATATGGAATTGTTAAAATATTGGGACACGCATATCCGCTCCATGCGGATGATTGTTGTGACTTCTTCGAACACAAATAGAATGAAACCACCATTCGTAATACGTGACCCTGTATGTTGGTATTGTAAGAAAGTAATGAGGCCATACTCAGGAGCATGGATTTGTGACAATTCGAGGTGTAAGATGGAAACTAAATTTATTTTGACTAAAGTATCAGAATCTGAGGTAAGGTCCGATACAATGAGTGTATGGGCTGAGGATGTATCAGATGGTTATCATAAGATGTCAGAGCTATATGAACATCGCTATAGACTTTGGCTCGCACTAGTCAAAATCTATGATAACTACATTACCCCGATGGGATGTAACATATCCTGCTGGAAAGCTAGACATCACAATGATGGAACTTTCTTTCAGGATATGTTCATTCTTGGAATGACAGTAACTAAACCATCATTCAAGGTAGAGGAGAAACCTGAAGTTTTTGAATTGTCTTACCATATTCCAGATAAATATTGGGATTTGGCGAGAGTAATGGAATTAAAGTGGGCTCCTCCTTATGATGGTTATACACCTGCTGATGTGTTGGAACGGTTACTGAGGTTGTGATGGATTTAGACGAACCCGATATCTTTTGGAGCCTGATAAAAATGAAGGAAAACTACAGTGAGGAAGTTCACGGACATCTAGGTAGGACTAGACACGGGTCTAAACTATTCTACGATTTATTACAGGAGATGGCAGAAACACATGACAAGAAAAGCCATGACTACGCTTCGAATGAGAATCCTTTTGGGAATTATCTTTTTGCAGGTCAATTGGCTTCTATGTTTAGCCACTCTCCACAAGATGCTGGTTTTGTTGGAAGGCTTGCTGAAAAACTATATCGCCTCGCAAACCTTGAGCGCGACAAGAAGATTCCACTCAATGAAAATATTGAGGATACGGAGAGAGATATAGCAGTAATAGTTACGCTGTGGATGGCAGCGCGTAGGGACTTGCGAAAAAGGTCACTTAATGTAATGCCGGGTAGTATAGTCCACACTAGTACCCACGAGGGCGCCGACTAATACATCCCAAGGATGATGTCTATTAGCCTCAACTCTACCAACACCAGTTCCGATTGTTAGTGACCATCCTACACTAACATTCCATCCCCCAGTAGTAGCAGCTAACGCAGTGTGCTCAGACCAAAAGGATTTCATATCCGAATGGTCTGGCCTGTCTTCATGCACAAAATGTTTGATTAATTCGCTGAGGCCAATAGTAACTCCGATATTAACACCTTCGCGAATTAGCAGAATCTTGCGATTGTCGTCACGAATATTATGAATGGTATCCAAGCCAATCTGAGTGCCCACTGTCGCATAGGACGCGATATCCCATGTCTTTTGAGCATTAGTCTGTTGTGCATATACGGGCGTTGCGAATAGCAGAATGAGAATCAGTTTATTGACCATAAGTTTGTGACCCCATACCAAACCATGCCGCAGTAGCAGCGCCAACTTTAGCAGGTGTTGGTGTTTCTGTATCGTTAATTAAATCGTAGATGTCTTGAGTGAGCATAGGCAAAAATCTTTGTGCAATTGCATTCTCATAAGGATTCAAATTAGTCATATCCATTGGCTTTCCACTAATTTCCTTACCGCCAGCCATTAGTCCCCACGCGAAGTTAATGATAGGATTAGTCTTTCCTCGAAGGAATCGCATTAGTGTATCGGCTCTAGTAGATTCACCAAATCTAGGATTACCCAAATCATATTCACGACCAGTTGTAGTAGATTTCATTCTACCACCAATTTCATCGAGTCCAATAGAACTCAAATCCAATGATGGCATTAGTCTCTGCGCGAGAACTACATACTGTTGAAATCCGCCGTAGGGGTCCAAGCGAGTATTACCAAACTTAATTTTACCAAAGTCAGATGAAGCAGGGTCTGATTCAACAGTTCCACCTGCTAACTTACCCAATGTAACAAATGTCCCCGCGGCACCTGCTAAAGCAAACAATGAACGTAATGCTTGCTTCCTAACAGCGGGTTGCAGATTAACATAATACATTGGATTGAGCATCTGTAAGCGTGATGCCATCAATCTAGGTGAAAAGAAAACAGATGACAACACTTTGGCAGAACCTTCCAGTGGGCCCAAATCACCACGACCAGTAGAAGTATTAACAAATGTTGCAATATCTTTCGCAAGAGGTAAATTGGCCTTAATACCAGGTTTGAGTACTTCAAGGTCTTTCACCAATTGATTAAAGGTATCAGCTCGAAGTTTATTAAGGAAAATTGTATATGCGCGTTCAGAACTACCGAATCCAGGAACCTTATCAAGTAATGGAGACATGATAGATTCTTCGCGCTGAGTCAATTCATTCATATTAGTTAGTTTCAATCCAGCAGTTTCAGCAAATGATGGTAGAATACGTCCATCACTAGCAATCTGCTTTCTAAATAGTGGACCATCAGCAATGCTATCCATTGCCTTGTCATAGAATTCTCTAGAACCAAATGCCTTAATCATAGTAGGTAGTGCTTGCCAGAATTGTGGTCTATCGATAAGTCCTAATCCTTGACGTAAAGGAGCAGACATATCCATAGATGCCATAATAGTACGAGGCAAATTCACTACATCAGCAGTTAGACTACGTGGAGTTGCTTTATCTTGAGGCCATTGAATCTGAGGAGATTCTTTAGTCTTCTCAATCATCAATCGGCCTTTATCATCAAGACCCTTATATTCAAATCCAAGATTCATTGCATCTTGAATTTTAAGTGGTAATTTTTCATCTGGAGATACAGTATACTTAGTTCCTACTGGAACATCACGATAGGATTTGAATTTATCGAAGTATCTGATATCCAATCGCGAAGGAATATTAGGTGCAGTTAATGGAGGCGTTGATGGTGCTAGTTTTGGGTCAACAATAGCAGGTCCAGCATATGACGCAGGTTTATGTAAGAATGCAGTTCCCCCGCCTGCTAGTTCTGCTAATCCTTCTGCACGTTCACCCCAATCAGCATCCTTATCTGCAATCCTACTGATACCATGAGCCATTACTGGCACACCAGTAGCCTTACCAGTTAAATTGAATATTCTAGCTAGATTCTCGTATCCAGCTTTAGCTAATGGTTCTTCTCCCATCGTTGCAGCTGTAGCAGCTAAATTGATAGGAGATGTCAGTGATGATAGAATATTACCAACACCCTCAGTAGCACCAGCTTCAAATCCTCTGAGCCTCGCGAGAGTGCCAGCAATATAGTCATGGAATCCACCTTGACCATTAGGTAACATGATAGACTGATTAGGGTCAGTCATGTAATCTGATACTTGCTTCGCGAATCGCGTAGGCGCATCAGTTAATGGTTCTGATAATCTATTCCAGATATCAATCGCAAAGTTCGAAGGTTTCTGGCTTTCCTCTGTAGTTGGTGGCCCCTCTTTAGGAGGAGGTATATTAGGCTTAGTAAAAGGCTGAATATCAAGTGGTTGAATATCCAGCTTTTTAGTATCATCGAGAGGTTGAATATCAAGTTGTGCCATACTATGGCTCTAATGTATAGCCTTCTTTTTTAGCCTGTTCAGACTGGTTTTGAGGAACACTTCCTACAGGCTGTCCATTCTTGTAAATAGCTACTCTACCAGCAGGAACAGTTGGTTTCTCTGATGGAACAGTAGTATGTGCAGCAACTGGTGCCATACCTGCACCAGCCTTAGTATCTTCGTAAATCTTCTTCTGTATTTCTTTGTATTGAGCATCATTTGGGCCAGTAGCAGTTCCAAACCAAGATTTACCCGGTGATGCTACAGTAAAATCATTACTTCCTGGTCGTCCCAAGGTAATGAACTTACGCAAATCTGGTCTAGTGTTATAAAGCTCTCTTGCGGCATTAAATTGTCGCACTCTAGTTTGCGTAGGGGTTTCAGGTTTAGCTCCTGCACCTGTTCTAGAAGCACGCTCTCTAACAGTTGCTCGTGACTCATTTCCCCTGGCTGCAATATCTGCCTGTCTATTAACTTCTTTGACATTCTCTGTTTTCCTTGCTTCATCTCCACGCGCACCAATATTCTGTAGCGCATTCTCCTCTTGGAGATTAAGCTTATCTAAATCAGTCATTGAACCAGTAGGAACACCAGTATCAAGTAGTTTACCAGTAAGTGGGTCTTGAGCCATAATATTCCCACCTTTCGGGAATACCATCTTCATATTGGGATGCATCGCCTTAAATTCATAAATCGATGCGCGATGCTCTCTTATTGCAGCGTTCGCAGAATCATTCTTATCTTTCAAGTCCTGCGCGCGTTGTCTTAATTCCTGCGCAACAGTTTGATAAGCCATAGTACGTTCATTAGTATTCTGATAGCGCTCCATGTTAGCAGCGGCACCAGTTTCTTTAATTTTATTTTGCCAATCAGTAATAGCATCTGACCAGGGTTTGTCAATGACTTGTTCCGCTAATTGTGGTCCACCGCGACCAAACATCGCGAGGGATGCTGCAATCTTTCTCCACATAGATGGTTTATAATCAGCACGATTCGGATATTGCTGAATCATCTGATTAAACTGGTCAATCGATTGAGTATGTGGTGTATATAGTTGACGCATACGCGCTCCAGCATCAAATGATGTATCATCTGGAGGTGGCGCATTATCAGTTAGTGGCTGTGGTTGAAAATTAGTATCTCCAAATGAAATATTAGCATACGGGTCTTTACCTGGTTGCACAATAGGTGGCGTCGTCATACTAGATGGCCCACTATCAGGCATATCTAGTTGAGGAGGAGCACCAAACATATTCTGCAAACGCATTTGTGTTTGTAGGTCCATGTTATGCTCCTATACCGCAAAGAATGGCGCAATATCGCCAGCAATACCCAGACCAGTTTGCCACCAAGGTGTCTGAGTTTTAGCACCAGTAAATGCATTAAGATAATCGCCCAATGCTTGTAAGCCTTGAGCATTACGCTGTCCTTCCATGCCTGAACTCATACCATAGGCATTAAGGACTTGATTTCCAAATGTTGATGACATTCCTGGTGTAGTTCCATACAGTGAACCTTTACCACCAATGGAAGCCAATGTTTCTTGCTCAGTTGCACGCTTAGCAGCATCCTGTCTACTAGCTTCAGCCGCAGCAGTTTGAGCAATATCACTACCAACACTAGCCATACCACTAGTGCCAAATTCCTTACCCTGTTGAACCATCTGAGCAAGATTTGCATTAACACCCTGTTCTGCATCAGATAGTTGCTGAGGCAGTGTACGCTGTGCTCTACTAACTGCCGCTATATAGTTAGGAGCGTTAGCGCCTCCACCGCCTAATGAACGTGCCCTATCTAACTCCCGCATAGTATTACCATATGCAGCAGTAATAGGTGCCATTCCTCGCGCTCGTAAATTCTGAATATCTTGGTCTGAAAATCCACCAGTATTCATGAAGTTTTGATACCCACCTTTAGCTGTATCGAGGGTATCATAACCTTCTTGAACTTGCGCAGGTCTAGATGCTGTCGGGTCTAGACTACCTTTAAATGCATTGTAGTCACCCATGATATTGCCATAATCAGCAGTATTTTGCTTAATGGCATTAGTAAAAGTATTAGCTAGATTCTGTCTTGTGGGATTAAACTCGGTTTCTATCGGTGATGGCGCTCCTTGTGACTTCTGATAAAAGTCACTCGCCATATTCATCTGTTCCTGAGGAACATTTGGTTTGTTCTGACCCATTAGCGGAGCCTCATATACAGCATTTTGTGGGATTCATCAAAACCGTGTCTCATGAGATGCTTTGCATACTCATCGTTGTTCACAAACGCAACGATTTCTTTAATCCCAAATTTTCTAGCAGTGAACAATGCTATACGCTGGGCCTCGACTAATGCGCGGCCGATTTTAATTCTACTACGTTCCTGATTAGTGACTAGGAGTGTATTAGCGATTGCTTCTACACCACCTGCCATAATAATACCCTCATCATCTTCAATGATAAAGGCATTAAGCAACTTTAAAAATTCGGGAAAACCGAATTCAGGATAGTATTTGTTATGTAATCTTCTGACTTCTTTTAAATCAGAAGCATTCATTCCACGAAATATCATTAGTATACGTTAGGAAATTCGCCCCACTCCATATTAATTGTGAAAACCACAACACCAGCAGCACCCATAGTAACAGGTAATCTAACTCTGAATCCTTCATTCGCATGAAAGACTTGTGGAGTCTGTTCACCAGGTAGCATATTGAACAATTCTACTTTTGCAGCATTACCAGCCACGTTACCAATAGGTAGTGAATCCTGCGCGATTACGTTTACTTCAGCAGTTCCAGTTCCTGCTGTAAGTGCACCAGTTGTAGCAATACGAGCACTAGGAACTTGTGATGGTCCCATATTAGTATCTTTGATTAGTGATTTGAGAAATGGTGTAAGCAATGTGCCACCAGTATCAGCAGCACTGAAATTGATTACACGCACCAAATCAACAGCTAGTTCTTGTGCAGCACCAAATGCAGTCTGAATAGCCGCTGAAACAGATAGTCTCTGAAGTAAAAAGTTAAATTGAGGATTAGACCAAAGTAGTGAGAAAATTGCTCCACCAGAAGCAATAACAGTAGCGTTACCAGTTCTCCATGAACCTTTCTGATGATTACCAATGTGAGGTTCAGCGAGATTCCAATCGCGTGGCATTAACGAAGTACGTAATGCCAGATATGTAGGGTCTACTTGTGCAGATACTCCAGGTGTATCTGGTGAATCAACTGTTGCCATTTAAGCTCCTATCAGGTAATTGACTTTCATCTTACGAGGTGCTCCAAATGGAGCCTGCCAATATACTTGTAATTTCTTAGTATCTATAACTTGACCGATAAATTGAATGAAAGTTGCGTCAGAGTTTTTATCCGGAACTTGAGATATAAATACAGGTGCTCCCACCTGTTCATCAGTAAATGAACCTTTAATAATTATCTTGCCGTTCTTCCGATTAAATGGAATCTCAATTTCAGTAGTCCTTACTGTGACCATCTGATTAATAATCTTAGTTATTACATCTTGAGTCAGTGACGCACTTATTTTTATTTGTCCAGGAGCAGAAGTATCAAGAGTAATATTATCACCGGCAACCAACTGCCTACTATTAGGAAGCGTACCCGTCTCGTTAGCGACGGTAATAAAAGTATCGTTAGCAATCCCTCCACCACCAGAACCACCGCTAGTAGAAGTTCCAAAAGTAGCTTGATTAAGTGAACGAACATAATCAATGAGTTGGTCAATTACTTGATATAATGAACTGTTTCGTTGTTGTAGACCTGAAGTTAATAGCTGTGACTTCAGTCTATCAAGTGTCTGAGTTGAAAGAGCCATTACGTTGTTTGTGGATATTCCACAGAAACTGGTTTAGCGTAAATAATAATACGACCAATTTGGAAATTATCATCAATCGTAGTCACCTTACCAACATAACGCACTCTCTGACTTTGAAAGTTAGATGTGCGCATTGGCTCATTAGGAGTAGATGTTAGTAATGGTAGTGAAAGCATGGTAAAGGTATTAACAGCCTGATAACTCTCAAGACTCATCAAAAGATGACCAGAACCGTTAATACGCTGACGAACACCAACTATATGATGTTCGTATTCAATTCCACCAGATGACTTAGCCACCTATATATCCTGTTTTGAATGTCGGGTCAGGTATCTTTACATTAACACTTGGTTGTCCTACTTGTGTATCCTGTAAAGTATCATGAGTCAATCCAGGAGTTAATTGATATAGTCCAGAAATATTCTTTAAAACTCCAAGTGATGCCACGCCATCGAGAACTAGTCCACCTGAGCCAAGAATGGTAACTCCATTATTGAATTGTGGGTCAAGGTAGTTAGCTGGCGCGCCTACTTGATAATTAGGACTAAAGTCACCATTATTCATTCCTGAGGTATCACCACAGATAACGAATACTGTATAACTTACACCATTCTGATTCAGAGATGATTGAACAGTAATTTGGTCTTTCGCAACTGCTGTAATACCAGTAGCATTATTACTATTAGTTGACCAAGTGCAACTATTTGACCCTGTATGTGATGGGTCACGATAAAATGAATTAGCTCCAGCATTAGGAGATACTGAAACAAATAATGGAAATCTATTCGAAACAGGAGTCAAATTGATAGTGCGAGGATTTGTTGCATTTCCTACATAAGTAACTTGTTGAATCATTACGGATGTAGAGTCAATACCTGAATCTGATAGTCGGAACAGAATATAATTTGCACTTGGTATTGTGTGCATTTTAGCGCCTGAATTAAAAAATCCGGCACTAAAATTACCAAATGTAGTAATTAATGCACCACCATTCACGTCAGATGCATCATTAGCACCAACACTTCCGGAACCTCTGAAAAATATATTGCTGCTACCATCAGAAGTTAAATCCTCCAACATTCCAAAACCACAGTCAGCTGCGAATGCAGAGTCAATTAATGGATTAGCTTTAGGAGTAGATGCAGCACTTTCATGCGAAAATGCACCACAAATTGACCATCGCATTCCAGGGTCACACCATGCAATATATTGATACACGGTTGCAGGATTATTATAGCTATTAGCTCCAGTTCCGGCAGTTGAAAATTTATACAACTGATTAGTTATATCAAAGAACATTCTTACTTGACCAAGACTATTAGCCTGTTGACCACTATGGGAATAAGTCCCAGAGCCAAACATTCTAATACCAGCTTGTCCACCTGCACCATCAGCTTCTCGAATTAACAAGAAGTGACAAGCTGTTGGCAATGTAATTTCCTGATAAGTTCCATTACCAGTATAAGTTCCACCCACTGCATGAGTAGTCGCAACTTGTCTAGAACCAAGACCAGTATATTGACTACCAAAGTAACGTGAATTATGAATATTAAAACGCTTTAGATTATTCGCCAACACAAAGGTTGGGTTATCTTCTGGGCCCCATACTCCAATATATTCAACAACAATAGCCAACATACTAACTGTATTAGTGTTAGCATTAGTTGACTTAAGTTTAGTAACCGAAAGAGGTGATACTTCTACTGGAAAATTTCCCAAAATTGGAAAATATGGAACAGAGACGTTAGTTTCACCTAATCCTTCATTGATTGGAACTGTAACAGCAGCAGCTCCCGCAATTCTATAACCTAATTGACCTGTAGTTTCACCCGCTGCTGAACTTTTACTTACAACACCTACGATACCAGCAGCTACACCAATAGATGATTCAAGTCCGGCTAAATTTGCTAGAGTGAGTGCATCAGTTACTCCCTCAAGTGTAGCACCTGAAGTAGTAGATGTTGCCTCTACAGTTCCCAAGCGCGCATCAGGTGGTTGGTCATTAAATATACCAACTCCCATAGTAGCAGGATTCCAGTTAACCTGACTACCAACTGACACACAATTATGAACGCGCACATGCGAACCAGTTAACCAATCGATAGAATATTGACCATTATCATTTAATGAAGATTGATTACCTACTGTAGTTGTAGAGAAATTAGCAGGCCAATCAGAATTAATCCAATCATCAAAGTCAACTTCAAATTCATGGTCAGTAACTGAATTATACTTACCAAGTTGAAATTGCTGAATAGATACTGCCTGTCCACCTAATGGAGAACTTGCAATTGCTACACCATTAAGATAATATGCAGCAAATCCTACACCAGGAAATGTAGAATCGCATTTAACAAGAACATCGACTCGATACCATTGATTAAGAACAATAGAGCTAATTAATGTAGCTCTAACAGTTTCGGTGCCTCCAGCATCCATTGATGTTATCTGGGCAACACCACCTTGAGTAATTCTAATTCTCGAACTTACGGATGCAGAGTTAAGAGTTAAAAATCCCCATATTCCAATAGGAGTAGCTTGTGAGGGTAGTGCTCTTACTCTAAAGTAGAACCTATCCCACATTCTAGTTATATCAGCAATACTTCTAAATTGAGTAGGAGTTCTACCCCACGTATTAGTTGATGCACCGCCTCGCAATGCCCAACCAAAACCATCACCTACGCGTGAGGCATCTCTACTTACTTGGCTTTGATTATTAATACTGCCACCTTCCATCAGTGCAGTATTAAAGTTATTCATTTCCCTTCCACCTAAATGCCTACGTTGTGGAATAGGAGATAATGTTGGAACAGGTGGAGTAATAGCTGCACCAGCCGCAGAAGATTGCATAATCACACCAGACCATGTGAATATACCATCTTTAGCTGGCGAATCAGCAGGCCAAATAGATGCAGGGACACCTGCTTGTGCATGAACAGTTGGAAGTGTTAATACTGTATCATCAACAAATACGCCAGATGGGCCTGGAAATCCAATTTGAATACCAGGAGAATATACTCCAAAGAAAGTCATATCCATAGGTAGATGCGATACATCCCCAGTTGGATATGGGAATGTTCCACCTAGTCTAGTCCATGCGTCGCGAGGTGCAAGTTCTAGTAATCCTGATGAATTTGTTAAAGTCAGAGCCAATGCATAGATAGCAGGGTCTCTGATAGTAATCAAATACGTCATGAAGTATTGAATAGCCATTAGAATTGACTCTGTGCCGAAAATGCCGGCAAAATGTTAATTTGGCTACCCGCAATAGGTGCGAATGGAACTAATGCAGCTGCAAATCTTTCAGCCCACAATAAGTGTCCATCACTATTGCGAGTAACATAATAACCGTAAATTGTTCCCGGCGCGTTAATTACACCAGTAAAAATGAATTGCTGAACAGCATTATACTGTGCTGTTGAGGGGTCTCCTGCTGTAATAACCCAGTTTGCAAATGTTAATGCTTTAGCGGCGTAACCCCCACCAGCAATCTCTGTAAATGATGCCGCAGTAGAGCCAGCAGCCGGTGTAGCATTATTCCCATACAATCGTAATGTGATTGCAGTGTTTAAAAGATTCGTTAGAATCTCAACTTCTAACTGATTTGGAACAACTTGACTCATACTTGGTCAACTCCCAATATCAAATCGCTGACATTGACAAGACAGAGTGTGTTGACGAAGTATTGAAAAGTCCACGGAGACCATCGAATACTTTTCGGGTCAAATCCGTTCTTATAGTCCGCATACATGATATTTCGATTAGTATCTATGTAATATAGAACCTGATTGACAGAATCATTCACAATTTGAACAATTCTGAAATTATTTTTAAAATTCATATTCACCCACCTGTTCTGAATTTTGAAACTCAATTCAGGTAGGATATATCGACCATTCATCAAGCACAGTCCACGATACGTAGCTATGATTGCATAGTCTACGTTCCCAGAACCAGCATCCACAACTGTCGCAACACCGTGAACCCCAGTGCCCATAGCGTTGTCGACAGTAGTAAGAGGCCAAGTAGAAGGCAAATCCCCGTTATCGACGAAACTAACGGTCTTGTTGCGTTTTGTAGAATAAAATACGTCACGAAGCTCAAAACCATTAGTGAGAGGATTACCATCTGGTGGGACCAATAGTAATCCGTCAACATCATCAAAGGCTTCAGGCTCACCAACAGCAGATACTCTAACCACTGAAGTATTATCGTGCTCTGTCCAAGACATAAGCCGATTGTGATAAAGACAAAGGCCCACACCAGCAGGAATGAGCGGAAGGTTGTTTTTGAGGTGCGTGGCATCATCCAATAAATCTTGGTCGTAGAATGATATGCCATTGAGGATTGTTGTGACGTTGTTGGGAATGTCTGCGCCGGGGATGAAGAATAGGTCGTATCCATTAACATCTCCGTTAAAACCTGTGATTACTTTAGACGCAACCAAATGTTTTTTAACAACGAAAGCATCAGGACTATTAGCAATACTGCTGAAATTAAGTGCAAGGGCACCAGTAGTCGTAAATGCAACGAGCCCTCCTGGGGCTGTAAGATATCCAGTATCTGTCTCGTAGACATAACCGAATATATGCACACCAGGGTCAGTATGTCCCGCGCCTGCTTCTACTACACTAATATTAACAGTGGGAGCAGTTCCACCTGCATGTCTCGCCGCAGAACCATCACCTTTATATACATATAGTGATTCACCAGATAATCCACGTTCAATATTCAATGCACCCTGCACCTCTGTCGTGAAGGGCGTAATATAAGCCCTACCCGCGTATGGCTGCATAGCAAAGTCAGTCATAGCTGGAATAGTTAGAATTGGTCCAAAAACAGTAGTCGGATTTACTACATGCCAAATACTACCATCCTTATCTAGAACGAGAATGGTATTAGCTGTGTTAGTAGGATAGTTGTAGATACGTTTAATATTAGTAGTGGGAACCGGTAGATTTTGATTAGGTGCAAAACCAAACCGGCTCCCAAATGAGAATTGGCCAAAATACCGAATGTTATTGCAATCGGAGAAATGGTCTAAAGGCGTAAATTCACTGTCACCTCTATCCCAGAGTCCGTTAAACTTATCAAGAACAATCGGAGTATGGCCTCTCATTGTTTATGTCCCGTATGGCACGCCAACGATGTGAATAGCCATCTTACCAGCAGTAAGCGCAGCTACAGCTACAGTGATGCTAATTTTCGCATCAGCAGCATTCACTACATACGCGCTAGACCATGCTGGAATTAGAGTGAGTGGTGTGCCTGCGGCATATGTAGCGAAGCCAGCAGCAGCTTTTAAAGCAGCAACCTGAGCACCGTTACCAAAACCGATAGCAACTGTTGCACCGCCACCACCGTTAAGAGTAGTGATAGGAGCAACGATACCACCAAGAACTACGAAATCAGCAGGAACAATGAGAGATTGATTTAGTAGAATAGTGCCAACTAAACCACCATCTACTGCAAAATCATAGGTGGATTTAATAACCTGCAATCCACCCGCACCATATTGGTCTGCTTCGTTAACAGACCCTTGACCTTCGGTAAGCTGTCGCAACATTGCGAACATATTACCTTTAGTAACACCGAAACTACCCTGTCCTTTGTTGTATGGCATGTTCCATCCCTTTTGGACGAATGTAGGTTCTCTACATTCAGAACACCTTGCCTATGTCATCCACCCTCGTTTCTTATACCCTGCACGAAATGGTTGACGTCTAGTCATGATATTCTGTCTACCTTTAGTTCCAATACCAGTTACCCTATCCATTGCAAGAACTGCATAACTGTTTAGTCCTTGCGCGTTCTCCATATTCCTTTCAATGAATTCTGCGCACAACCCAGCAGTGCGATATTCAAGGAAGGAACGTGAGTTAATAACATTAATTGGCGAATTTTGGTCTACGAATGATTGAAATAGTTCAGCAACATAGTCAATCTTGATATCAATAACTGCGTTAGCTGGAAGGAATTCAATTTGCTGTTGATTCCATGTATAATAAACAAATTGACTTTGTTGAACCTGTTCGAGATAGTGTGGAAGATAATCACGTTTAGTCATGGGAATCCATTGATTAGTTCCAGTAGGACATTCCCATAATTGTGATGGTTCCACCAAATCATCAGGCAGTTTAGGCAATCCTACAGCATCAAATGTGATTGTAGTTTGACCAACTTGCATCGTAATAATTGGAGAACCTGTCTTTCTAGTTACTGGAATATCATTCTGT
>Ga0126370_10000045_pt1 | contig 34322 bp, 28 predicted proteins | sample PanSoiMetaPlot_3_FD_92586 | JGI IMG/M metagenome (GOLD analysis project Ga0126370, IMG submission 92586) | Tropical forest soil microbial communities from Panama - MetaG Plot_3 | ecosystem: Environmental > Terrestrial > Soil > Tropical forest > Bulk soil | place: Panama | collected 2016-02-17 | reverse complement strand
TATATTATTTCATTAACAGAATTAAGTCATAATGAACAATAATGTCGATTCCGATTCTAAAGATTACAAAAATCTGCTAACACGAACTCATATAAAGTGGGGAAAACTAGAGGAAGCCAATAATTTTGCTCAAAAGGTTAAGCTTTTCAGACAACATGTTTTATCCGAAGACGATTTTCGTCGATTCAGATTACAACATGGTGCCTATGGTTCTAGACTGCAAATGGGATATAGTATGGTAAGGATCAAGATTCCAGGTGGAGAAATTACACCAGAACAGCTGGAGAAAATAGCTAGTTTATCGGAGGCATTCTCAATAGGGTCCGCTCATGTATCTACTCGACAGAATATCCAGCTACATTGGGTTCAACTTGAAGATGTTAGTGAAGTTATGCGAGGCCTTGCTGAAGTCGGACTAACTACTCGAGAGGCTTGTGGCAATACCGTCAGAAATGTTATGTGTAGTCACTTTGCAGGCGTATGCGCCAAAGAGGAGTTTGATGCATCATCATATTCTAAAGCAATAGCTCAATTCTTTCTACGCAACCCAGTGTGTCAGAATCTTCCGCGTAAATTCAAGATTAATTTTTCATGTTGTAACGAGCACGGTCTAGTGAGAATAGCAGACATAGGCCTTATCCCAAAGATCAACGAAAATGGTGTAAAAGGCTTTCGTATCTATCTGGGAGGCGGGTTGGGCGCTGCTTCATTTTTAGGGCATCTGGTAGAACCTTTCACTCCAGAAAATAGGCTTCTTTCCACATGTTTAGCTACAATCAGATTATTTGATAGACATGGAAATCGTGAAAATATGGCCAGAAATCGAATGCGATACTTTGTTCACGAAATAGGTTGGGATACGTTCCAAAGAATGTTATTCAAAGAAAGATCAATAGTGGAAATGACTATGGCCGGCTCAACTTTAGAGTCATTCCGCGTTCTTTTAGAAAAACACCAGCGGGAAATTTTTAAGATTCAGAAGAAGCATTTAGAATTGCCCATCTTAAATACACAGAACACTTCGAGAGATGACTCATTCAATAGATGGATAAATACGAATACCGTACCTCAAAAACAACAAGGATATTTCACAGCATTTGTAACACTTGGCGCTGGAGACATCACCGCAAGTCAACTAAGAGTACTGTCAGCAGCAATTCGTGATTTTTCTATAGAAAGAACAGCACGAAACACACCACAGCAAAATTTTGCCATAAGATACATAAATGGCAAGGACATACTGAATTTCTATACTCGTCTAGCCGACGCAGGCTTGACCAATCCTGGTGCATTAACTATCGCGTCCGCGGTTGGATGCACTGGCACTACTTCATGCAACTTAGCAATTACAAACTCTCATCGATTAGCTAAAGAAATTGAGTACAAATTTTTGGAATTGCAGTTTGATATAGATGAAGATTTGAAAGATTCTACTATAAAGATTAGTGGATGTCCCAACTCATGCGGACAACATGAAATCGCCACGATTGGATTCTTCGGCGGAGCTTCAAGGATTGAAAACTCGATGGCTCCTACGTATACAATGCTATTTTCTGGAAGTACTGGAGAACAAGGCGAATTGGGGAAGACAATAATGCGGGTTCCAGCAAAGCGTGTGATCGACATCCTTAGAAAAATTATCGAGATATATAGGCAAGAAAGATCCGAGAAAGAAACATTAAAGCATTGGATTAGACGGATCGTAAATGGAGCTGGGACTGGAAACGTCAAGAGTGTTGAGAATATAAAAGTGTTGCTATCACCCATAGCACAATTAGATCCAATAGACATTGATCCTGAATCATATAAGGACTATGGTAGCGACATAAGATTCTCTGCAAAGACTGCCAGAGGAGAATGCGCTGCATAAAAGATTTTGAAAGATAGTCCAAGGAATTTGATGTAGATGAATGCCAAAAAACTCCAAAGCACTAATTCAGATATTAAAATACCATTAATTTGTGATACTGACACAGTTCAAGCGTTAATTTTGAACAGTGCTGCTAGGATAATAGATGTTCGTAAGTCTGAGGAGTACCTTCAGGGTCATATTAGAGGGGCGGCTTCCTTACCACTTTCACAAATATTAGAAAAAGAGCCATCCGGGATCATTGAAATTTTAAAAAATCTAGGCATCACGGATACCTTGCCAGTGGTCATTTATGACGATACTTTTGGTGCGCTGGCGGCTCGGGTAGCTTGGACACTCAAATATGTAGGTCACTCTAATACTTCACTATTAGAAGTGACGTATAGCCAATGGAAACGTATGGGGCTAGAAATCGAGTCTAACAATAATACATTCCCAAAAGTAGAACACACAATGCGAATCAACCATAAGATTCAGGCAGATGCATCATATGTCGATCTGGTAAAAGAACAAGAGAAAAAATTCTTGGTGGATTCAAGAGAACGATTAAATTTTCTGACTGAACATATACCAAACGCAAAAAACATACCTTATACAATGCTAAGATCTGATACTAACATATTACGTAAACCAGAAGAGATAAGAAGATTAATTGAGAATAGAGGCATGTCAACTGATTCTGAATTTATTACATACTGTGGCAGCGCTGGTACCTTGTCAGGATTGGCATTTTTTGCGCTTAGGTCAGCCGGGATAAAGAATGTAAAGCTCTATTCTAAATCATTTAGGGAATGGAAGCTTTTAGGTAAGGCTAAAGAGGAATTTAAAGATGCTAACTATTGGGATCTCTCAGCAGATTAGTATATTTTCCAGTTTGATTGGTAATAATATGATGATTGTTTTTATAATTCAATGACTCGTGAGTCCAAGTATTAATCGTTTCATATTTCTAATAGTAAGTTTATTCTTCTAATGGGAACAAGTACTTTGAGCACCATATATCGTAATCTTTGCTCGTCACAGAATTACTAGTGCATGCATGTCTTTATCTGAAGAGTCAATATTGAACGTACTCTGTTTTGTCAATCAATTAGCTCTTCAAACATGTTGCTTAATTCTTGTTTTTAAAAAATTCGATTAATTTCGGTGTATTATATTGTCTTTAATCCGCCTGATCCTAAAGCATAAATCACAATGTTCTGGGCATGAATCATGTACACAAACGTTTCTCATACTGTTGCAATTAAAACACCATATTTGTTTTGAAAACAAAGAGTGTTTATTGGAATAGACTTCAGTATATTTGTTGTCCTAATTTGCATTTGACTTTTCCAATTCCATATCGTACCTAATAGAGTCTTTGTATTTCACTATTGTTGACAATTTAGATGGACATCTTTAAGGCACCTAAGAATGACTTTGATTTCTTTCAGAAAATATTTCTAGACAGTCTTCGATTTAATCCCAAGAAATGTATACTCATTGAAGTCCATCTCAATGAATAAGATACATGTACCATTCTCAAAGATACTAGTATAGATTATCAAGGACATTTAGTGGAAAATGTTCTAATATATCTCCCTGATTGTCTTCATATCATCATGCGAATTAGACTTATATGCGGGCATAATTGGCTGAGCCAATTCACACAGTAGTAATACAATACGCTCTTCAATATGGCACGAGAACACAAGTTGTAAATTCCTGTCCATAACATCTTTTAAGAGGAGACAGAATTTGAATATGAGGTATCACATAGAACAAAAACTTTGGATAGAAGTTCTATATCAAATGAAGCCTAACCAAGAAAAACAATATTAAAAAATTAAACTCAGAGTTGATTTTTCAATCATTATAAGAGGTCGAATATCTCAAATTTTGCATTATGGTATAATTCTGGACATAGTTCTGGGGAATAACACTGTATCTTTTATGTCCTCAATATTAGCTAACCACCGTAACAGTCGTTCAATACCCAGTCCAAAACCACCATGAGGTACTGACCCAAATCTTCTCAAATCAAGATACCATTCATAATGTGAAGGATCAAGTCCTTCGATTTTCATTCTTTTTTTGATAGACAAAATATCATCTTCTCTCATACCTCCGCTGGCAATTTCTCCGAATCCTGCTGGAGCTAACAAATCAGCACTGAGTCCAATACCCTTATGATGAACATTCTCTTTAACATAGAAGGGCTTTATTTGGATAGGATAGTCAGTAACAAAAAGTGGTTTTCTAGCAAACTTTGTGAGTTCACGTTCTGAGTCTATATTTAGGTCATCACCTACATCTATCGTTCTCTTTTTTCCGCTAGTATCTAATATCTTAAAATCTCTTGATTGAAGTGTATCAATTGCATGAGAATAGGTAATCCTATCAAATGGAACATTGATATTCGTTATACTAGTAACATCACTTTTTAGAAAATTGAGAGAGTCAGATCTTTCCCTAACCGTATTGTGAATTATATATGAAATCAATTTTTCCTGCACGCTCAAGATTTCTTCAAGGCAGACCACTGGCGCCTCAGCTTCTAAATGTGAAAATTCTGCAAGATGCCTCACAGTTCTTGATTTTTCTGCTCTAAATGATGGAGTAAGGCTCCACACAGGACCCAAGGCAAAGATTAGTGCTTCCAGATATAGCTGGGCACTCTGTGAAAGAAATGCCTCTTCATTAAAGTATTTCAATTTGAAAAGAGTAGAACCGCCCTCTACTGCACCTTTGACTATAATAGGAGGAGTTACTTCCATCCAATCATCTCTGATAAAAAATTCACGTGCAGATTTTAAAATAGTTGCCCGTATTTTTGCAATTTCTATCATTCTTCGAGTTCTTAAAGTAAGATGTCTATAATCAAGCAACAGTTCAGCGCTCTGGTATTCACCTATGGGGAAATCGACATCAGCAATATTAATAATCATAAGACTGCTACCTCTAATTTCATAACCGCTCTCTGGCGCTCTATCGTCCTTGGCTAATATACCGGTAACTTCAATAGAGGATTCAATAGTTAGGTGGACTATCTTTTGTGTTGGAAATACACATTGGATGACTCCACCTCGTTCATCTCTGATAAGTATAAAGGTCTTTTCCTTCTGTTTACGTAATCTATGCACCCAGCCTCTGATTTTGACCTCCTTGCCTACATTAATAGGAGTTTTGATATCGTTAGCTCGATTCATAAATTCTCAGACATCGTATGATTTCCATTCTTCATAAGAATTTTGTTTATGCAAGCTCGAGCACCATCCCTATTATATAGATAGTTTTGAGATGTAAAGCATCCTAAGCCAAGGTACATTCTTTGTGCTTTGTTTATGTCCATTTAGGTACATTCTTTGGTATATACATACATTTAATTGAATTGCTTATAATAACTCATATTTACCAACTGACACAAACCAGCCACCGAATGTATTGAGTAGCCTAATAATAGCAAAGTTCCACCGTTATGATTAAAATGGATTCGTGTTATTATTTTGAATAGATTTCGTAAGTCAAGTCATGATTGATTCTCTAGTGCGGCGCTAATTTGGAATATAGAAAACATGAAACTAAATGGTAGGTCTCTTTTTGTTCCAGGATTGGATCCTGGGAACATATTTCCATAGAATAAGGACAAGATTGGCAAAATCTACAACCTACGTCAGTTTTAGATGCCCCGCGTTTTAATCGAATTGTCTTATCTCTTTGCAAATTGATTGGATCAGGCTCAGAAACTGCATCGATTAATGCTTGTGTATATGGATGCAGTGGATTCAACAATACTTGATTTATCGGCCCGGTTTCTACTATTTTGCCAGCATACATTATAGCAATATTATCACCAATATATCTAGATGTAGAAAGATCATGTGTAATGTAGATATAAGAAATCTGTAGTTTATCTCTCAAGGTTTTCATAAGTTGCAGTATTTCTGCCCTGACTGAGATATCTAGCATCGAGACAGGTTCATCGGCAACAATTATTTTTGGATTTATAACTAGAGCCCTGGCTAGAGCAACTCTTTGCCTCTGACCACCGGAAAGCATATGAGGATACTTCCTCGATATTTCAGGTGCAGGTTCTAATCGAACATTTTCCAATGCTTTTATTACTTCATTCTCCCGTTCCTGTTTAGAGGAATATATTTTATGGATAATGAGTGGTTCTGATACGATATCCATCACCTTCCAACGCGGGTCTATGGAAGTGTACGGATCTTGTTGTACCATTTGGATTTTGGTCCTAAAATGTTTCAATTCTTTACCTCGTTTTCTTGAAATATCATAACCCTCAAAGAATATGGAACCGCTATCAGGTTCGATAGCTCGTAGTACTAACCTAGCTAGAGTACTCTTGCCTGATCCCGATTCTCCGGCAATAACCAATACCTCACCTTTATTAATCTTAAAACTTACGTCGTCAACAGCTTTAACATATTGAGTTTCGCTGCGCAGATGAAAGGAATCTCTAAAGCTCTTCTTAACATGAAAATACTTCTTTACATTGGATACACTAAGAACTTCGTCCATCCTCTGTTATGTTAGTGATTTAAGGAATATATACAACTTTACAAAAAAGAGGACAAATGAGTCTCAAACAGGCACAATGGAAAGAGAACTTAATTTACCAATAGTCATGTAGGTAAATTCTATTTTCCAAATCCACACAATATGTATAAAAGAAGTAATAAGATCATTTGATTAGAATGGATTTCAAGTCTAAAAATATTTTGATTATATTCACATAATGAGAATAATCGCTCTAGATGAACATATTGTAGTATTAACTTAGACTATAAGATAGACACAGATTTATGGTAATAGTAATATAAACGATATCTAATTATGAGTTATCGATTACTGTAGGACGCTTTGAAATTGATATTGAGATACAATTTACATTGACATTATACAAATTAACTAAGTTTACACTTCCCATTTTTTGCTCATGTCCATTAATAATATAGTTTGATGACGAATTACTATTTAGTGAAGTATCTGATACAAGGTACTATTCATCAGCAATTCAAATTATATCAATATACGGTTGTAGAATTCATATATACCACGAATATAACATTTTGCAATTACACCTAAAAGAATAGTTCTTGAACTTAACAAGACAAATATGTCTGGCTATAGTATGAAGATTAATTAGATGGAAAATAATTGATGTTAGTGATTGAATGGAAAGACCTACGAGAAGGAAATTGAGGTAAGAGGACATCTTATAGATTCTATGGTTCTCACAAAAATATTCGACAAGGTAATGGATCTTAAAGGTGATTTTGAAGTGCTGGAGTTCACTATAGGTAAAATGAAGGAGGATTATAGTCATGCCCGTCTTCTAATTCGTGGAAACACTTCTGAGCATTTAAATCAATTATTGGAATCATTATATATTGAGGGCGCACAGCCTGCATCAATCGAGCAAATCGAGCTCGAACCCGCAAAAAAAAATATGGTAATGCCTACGAACTTTTACAGTACCACCAACAACGCTACTCAAATCTACTACAAAGGGTTTTGGATCACCGTAGAAAATATGATGATGGATAAATGCATAGCTGTGGATACAAAAAGTAACAGGGCGGAATGCAAGATGATACGTGATATCAGGGCTGGAGATATGATCGTGATCGGAGAAAAGGGTGTCAGAGTAATTCCTCAAGAGCGGCCAAGGGAGGGTCTAGATGTATTTCAATTCATGAGCAGCACTAGTTCAAGCGAGCGCCCAACTCAGCAGATAGCCCGAAAAGTTGCTTTGGATATTAATCGAACTAAAAAAATAGAAAAAGGTAAAATCATTATTGTATCAGGACCAGTATTAGTTCATTCAGGTGCAACTGAGGCATTAGTAAAATTAATTCGTATGGGATATATTGATGGATTGTTAGCCGGAAACGCCTTGGCTGTGCATGACGTGGAAAATGCTTTGATGGGAACGTCTCTTGGAATGCGTGTAAACGATGGTACTCTCATGATAAGGGGTCATAGAAATCATATGCAGGCCGTTAATGAAGTATTCAAAGCAGGATCTTTAAATGCGATGATTAAAGAGAAGGTTTTGAAGAGGGGCATTATGTATGAATGCATAACTAGGGGCATTCCATTTGTATTAGCAGGTTCAATAAGAGATGATGGGCCAATACCAGATGTCATAACAGATGTAGTAGAAGCTCAACGACAGTACAAACACTTACTCAAGAATGTGAAAATGGTATTGATGTTTTCCACAATGTTGCATTCTATTGCTGTTGGTAACATGCTTCCAGCATCAGTTAAGGTTGTTGCTGTAGATATAAGTCAATCAGTTGTAACAAAGCTTTTAGATAGAGGTACTACTCAAGCTATTGGAATAGTTACTGACGTCGGAACCTTTCTACCAATGATAGTGCAACAGATAGAAAAGCTGGCATAGTTAAGAATCTATAAATTGGGTTGAGCTTGCGGTGGATTAAGTCGAATAGTTTAGCTAGATACAAATTGTCGATTATTTTTTTATCAATGATCATTGATACTATCAGAATCAATAATTAGTTGTTTATTCGCATTAAGGAGGCCTAATTATGATATTGAATCGATTGGCCTATGTATAGTTTGATACACATTTCATCTACCATTTGGAATCGAAAGATATACGCGATTATCTCATCTATATGTTTGCGATAATTACTAGAGTGATGGTCACAGCTAAATAATTAGCAGATCTATATTTACAAGTTTAAGAATATATGATCAATTTACTATACATCGATGACATCCAGATGGTATAAGAAGATCATATTAGAAATTCATAACACTTACAAATTCGTTTTAAATGCCACAATAATTAAAAATTATTTGCATCCTGTCACTAAAATATTGGATTTGCATTTACAGATTGAAGAATTCAATATTCGTGAGGTAACAGGAAATGAGTTAAGAACAGTAGATTTCAATAGATAAAGATTAATTCAAAGCAAATATCTGTATATTGACTACTCTCGGACTTCTGGCGTTCAATCTACGCTAAAGAAATGAGCATCATTGTTGACAAATGTCCTGATGATAAGAGAGTATTGAATTTGGTTGGCTCAGAAATGAACTAGTACGCAACTATCTCAACGAATATAACATAATCTATATAATGACTGAATAGATAAGAGTATACAACAGACACCGCCGAAATTCAATTATTGGTATAACAGAATTGTATAGACTGAAATATGAACCAGGACACTCAACCTTGATGAGATGAACATGAGTTCCTGATAACCAGAAAATGGACGTAGTAACCTTTACTAAATACAAATCAAGATGAAACAAGAAGTAAAGATTTATCGCAGGTCTCTTCAAATTTATACCACAATCACATAGTTTTTTGTAATAACCGTTATTTCAAATTTTAGTGTAACTACAAATTGAGTACAATGTTACCACCAAGCAGAAGGATTTGTGGTAAACTAACATGATTAGAATTTAATCATTTCTAATTAATGCTATCGAATATCAAGACTTCATGAATACAAAGGTGAATTTACGCTATTCACCGAGGTTATTTGCTTACGGGTTAAAACTTAAATATAACTAAAATGTCACTATCATAATGAATAAAGATTTGAATAGACAGTACATAACAATCTCTATGATTGCAGCTATAGCAGCGTTGATAGGAACTTTAGTCGCCGGTCAGGTTTTACAACCTTTACACGCTCAAAACACGAGTGGCCAAGTCGGACAAAAATTAGGAAATGCAACTGGAGCTGCTGCCAACAAGACTGGTAATCAATCATCAAATCCATTAGCTAAAATTGGCGAAGCGCTAAAAGGCATGTTTTCCAGTCCCAAAAAATAGGTAAGACGTTTGGGGTTTAGTCATTAGTCCTTCTTTTTTGACCAAACTTTTCTAAAACCATTTATGTAATGAATCCAAAAATTTTTAGCTTTATCTGAGATCCATGGATTATTATGATCTAGAAATAGGATCGTGAGTTCTGTGAACACCAATTTTATCGTGAATTACAACTCCACGCGAATTGTTACGACATATCAAAAGCATATCTAATCAAAAAATATTAATTTAAGACGCGTGGGATTGGAAACTGTTTAGTCCAAGATAAGTTCAATATCTAAAATTGTATCAAGATTAACACTTATGTCATTATTTTTGGGGAACGAAATAGTAGAAACCTTAATAAATAACAATTCATGGACAAATTTGATATAGTGTGACTGCCGATGACTAATAGTGTGGAAGATTCTGACAACGAAGACTCAATAATCGTGAATATACCCAAATTGTCTGCCGACTTTCAATGCTCCGTTTGTGGATCAATCTTTACTACTGATCAAGATAGAGAACAACACCTCAAAAAAGAGGCTGAAAATGGTTTACATGATGGTAGTACTTTATATGATATAAGAATCGCCAGGAGTCAACAGTTATTGAACGATAATCGTGTACATCATGTCTGATATTCAGACATACGACGTTTTTGAGATAGAAACAAGGTAAAAATAGTCAGGATAAGTCGAACTTGATTATGACCTTTTCACAATAAAGGCATCTATGGTAGTCTGTGATGATCATACAAGAACTATAACACAACATCAAGTGTTGTTTTGAATAAGAACATATACATTTGTATTTTAGAGCATAATTAGGAAGTTGTCTATACTTGCATTTACATGAATTTCTATTTTGACAACTAGATACTATAACTTTAGACATGATTTTGTAGAGTCTGAAGATTGTACCAAGAAAGTCGATGATGAATTTGCAAAAAACTGATAGAGATAGGGACAAGAGCTTGAAATATTCATAGTCTGAAGAAAATAATTTCCATTTATTCGTATAATCATATTTCACGGTCTAAAATTAAGATAAATGTATCCTAATCTGACATCGGCAAAGATAACTAACAGGGTTGATTAAGATATCATATCTGAGCTCAGGAATGTTCGAGTTTACATTTCAGTACAAATGATACTTCTTGACATATCAAATATTAATTCTAGAACACTGCGTAGTACCAACAAATAACGCTCAATGATTAGTAATGGAAAAGTTTGATTGATAGTTAAATATAGTGCATAAACGGCATAGAATATTAATTGACAGCAATGCACTTCTATATCCAGAACTAATCTAATTAAATTAAGGTCTGAAACTTGGTAACTGAAACATAAATTCATAAAAAAAGACCTTTATTTGCAAAAACTACGAGTAGACTAATAAAGAGGATAGAAATTCGCAGGTATAAGTTAAGCAATTCCAAATTTGGGACTGCAAGACCGTGTTATTAAAATCATCTATTTATCCTTCTTTACTTCTTGACCAATATTAGATATAATCTGTACTAATACTTGTCGAGAAAATGGTCTGGATAGGTCTCTAATCTATTAGAAACAACTCATATAACAAATGGCTTTCTACTAAGATATTTCGTATCGATTATGCCTGAATTTGAAGTGGAAATAGTGAAGTTGAACTACAATATTGTATATGGGAGCAGATTGCATATGTTGAGTATAAAAGCGGAAATTTGTCAAGATAGTAAAATATAACTTCATCCAATAGGTTAATACATTAGTTCGTGAAAAACAATGAAATCCAGCAACCAGGACAAGACATTTGCTCATTATGTGGAAAAGTCTTGACTAATAGAGGAGACAAATCAAAATATATCGAAGATACAATAGGAGGTGTTAGTTATAGATTTGATTCTAAGGATTGCGTCATTATGTTCAAAAGGTTTTTGAGCGTCTATGGTGACGGTTTTAGACGTTTTTCTGGACAACCTCAATATATTTCTGATCCTTTCTGGGATAGAGCGATACCTAAGGAAGAGGAACTCAAAGAAATAGAGGAGGAACAAATGAAGAATATTTCATACACTGCACACAAATCCACAAGAGATATAGTAGTTATTTCAGATCCCCTCGAAGTACAACAGCTTGGTTTCGACCTTTTAGAATCTGCCAGCGAAGATATCGCCATAATATTCTCCACTGGTAATGCTTTTCTTAGACAAGTGCGAATTGGAGGAATTCAGCTGCTAGAAGAGATAAGAAAACATAGGACTGGTTTGAATATCAGAATTATAACACCTACAAACGAGGACATAAAAAGAGTGTCACTTGAAATAAGCAGACGATTAGGTGTCAAGGTTAGGCATATAGTTGATTCTATGCAATCTAAGATTACATTGGTGATAGTCGACCGAAAGTATTCCTTGGCAGTAGAACTAAAAGACGACACCAAAGATAGTTTATATCAAGCAATAGGCTTAGGTATCTATTCGAATCACAAATCCACTGTTCTATCTTACATAACTATATTTGAGAGCCTTTGGAAGGAGCTCGAATTAAATGAACAAGTTGCCAGTCTATGTGAGCAGTTAAGATCCAGGGAGAAGATGCAAACGGAATTTATTAATATAGCGGCTCATGAATTTAGGGCACCCATTCAACCGATCTTAGGGCTGGCGGAGATCCTCAGAGCCAGAGAAAGAGTAGATATTGAAAAACAACAAGAACTCCTAACCGTTATTATAAGAAATGCGAGAAGACTAAAGACTCTCACCGAAAATATTTTGGATAGCACGAGAATCGAAAATCAACCACTCGTACTTCATCAGGAATTTCTCAATGTCGAGGATGTAATATACGATGCCATACAGGATATAAATAGTCAATCTGATAATAAAGCAACAAACGTTAGAATAATATATGATCCATTAAAAACCAAACATAAAATTAGATTTGCGAAAGCAGACAAAGGAAGATTAATACAAGTAATTTCAAATTTGCTTGATAATGCAATAAAGTTTACTGAAGATGGAACGATAACCGTTAAACTAGATGAGAACACAAATAAGAATGAAATTGTGGTAAGTGTTACAGACACAGGGATAGGTATTAGTAAAGATATTGAATCACTATTGTTCACAAAATTTATGACAAAGGCAAGCAAGGGAACTGGTCTCGGATTGTATATTTCGAAGAGTATCATTGATGCGCATGGTGGCACGATATGGGCTGAGAATAACGAGAATGGTAAGGGAGCAACATTTAGTTTTAGTTTACCGATGGAGCCTTCCAAATAGAATTGGTAGAATTGATAGCAATCAACAAGAATCTACAGTGGTGATGCTTAGAATAATCATTATTTTTTAGTATAGTCATTATAAAAATACCGACTACTTACGAATTTGTTTCAACATTAAGATTTAAATCTGATTTGATATAGATCGACTACGCCAGTATTTAGGATTTATGAACAAAGATCTGAATTACATATAGGAGGACTTATAAAAATACTAGAACAAGTTCTAATAATATATATACCAATTTATCTAGATAACTTCAGATATAGAGTAGTTTGTATTTTGGCTAGACTTTTGTAGGAGAAGTGATCAAACTATTTGGAGATGTTAGCAGGACAATCTTTAGAGTGGTGTTGTTATCAAATTTCTTACAGCATTTAAAAATTGCATCTGGTTAATTGGTTTTCTCACAATATTATCAGGAGTGATTTCTGGAAATATCTTCACTAGTTCTTCTGCTGCATCAAGGGCAGAAACAAAGAGCACCTTGACATTGTCGTCTATCGCCTTAAAGGTTTGATATATCTGCAACCCGTTAAACTCTGGCATCCGTATATCTAGGATTACAAGATCATAATTAAGTGAATTCTCTCCAGTATTTTCGAGGAAGACCCTCAGTGCTTCGTATGGATTGGTATATCCATCTACAAAATACCCTTCATTTACTAGGAACGACTTGTAAGTGAAGAGTATGTCAATTTCATCTTCTACAATCAAGATTTTAGGTTTCTGCCCGAATTGATAGATCATGTCAATATTTGGATGGTCTCGAACTTTCGCAGCTTTTATAGATTCAAAGTACTTGTCCTCAGTTAAAAGAATGTCTTTAAGTATATTATTCTCGCCTATTATGACATCAACAAACTTTTCTCGATCCTCCTTTGGATATTCGTCATATAGTGAATCAACAGCCTTAAGCCTCAAGTGATTATTGGCAGCATTCTCGCCAATTATCTGCAAATAATAAAACACCTTACCCAACGAAGTCAGAGAATATTTTCCATTCGTCTTGCTGGTCTTTGATCTCTTGACTAAACCAGTATCCAGTAGTTTTGATAACGTCTTGTAATATTGTTTGCGAGTAAGTTTTAATTTGGTTCTAATTGCCTGGCTATCATATCGTTCCTTCTCATCGCGTTGAACAAGTGTATAAAGTAGAGTATAAACTACCGGATTAGAGAGAGCCTTATAGATATTGGTTATAGTTGGGACCTTGTTCTGCATGATTTTCACTGTTAGATATAGCATGATTAATAGCTAAGCTATTACATAAATGAGTGCTTTCGGACAGCTCAAGAATGCATATTAGTGAGAGAAGTAACGGATTTTTGCTTCAAATTAATTTACACGCTCAGCGAGATATTTCTTAGGTGTCAAAACTCGATATTTAATATATTCGTAGAAATCTTTTATTTGAATAGTTTTTGATTATGTGTAGGGGTTCTGTTGACTCAAGTGTTTATCATCTCCTTGTTACGCATACTTAGAAAAATGATCAACTAATTTTGTACATGTTTTAGTTTACAATTTTCTTTATTACAGGTGAAATAGTTATCAAAACTCTCGATTCTATCCTTAATATACTGCATTGGTCTTTTGAAGATACTTTTTTCATGTGAAGAATGGATACGATGATCTAGTTTTAAGAACTGATAGGCTGTTGGATACCAGGTACTGCCATCTGTAGGTATTATTTAATGCTTACCAACACCACCAGATTACAAACCTAGAAAGTATAAGTACAATCCGTAGCCAACCTACTTTGAAGGTGTCCTATTTCTTTTAACAACCATATTAAAGAATAGGATGTCTTCAGCTATAGGATTTTCTTTTAGTTAAACGGCCTCTATAGGATACTAAATCTTTATTAATTTCGAAATAATATTGATTTAATTGGTTATATTCATGTATAAAATGTAAGGCTTGGAGTATTTGAAAATGTGTGATATTCAGCACATTCCCACTCATGCTTTATGATAAGTCACTTCTAGACGTTTGTTTGCGTAAAACCGCTGACTAATGATTTTACACACAATTTCGCAAATATTCCAATGACGATACTTTATGAAGAATGGAACTACACTTCATTTATGAAGACTTTGATTATAAACTCGAAAATCTAATTAGGTCTATTTTTTAGATATTCAACTGTGCTTGTAGACATGCGACACATAAATTAATATAAAAAAGATTGAGCCAAAGTTCTTAGTCATCATTACTGCTAATTTGAAGATAAACATACTTTGATTCGATTACCCATTGATTGTTTAAGAGGTGAAATATTCACTCGAATGCCGATGCGAGTACCGACATTAACTTCTTTTCCAATTATAAGTGGACAAAGATGCGATTGAATCTGAACTTGTGCAAATGTATCCATAAAAGGAAAATAGCAGGACATCAAACAAAAAAGCAATAAATCCTCTTGTGAGGAATGATAGCAGGACGTAATTGCTGATGAAAATATCATCTTTTCGCGGATAAATCACAACATTAGGTAATCTTCAAACCATATAGAAATACATAGTGTTTCATTAATCTATCATATTACTATATCAACCTACCAATCTGGACTCGTCCTAATCCTAATAGTTTGCATTAAGATAATGGAATTATCTCATAATACAAAACGCCTAGTCAAAGGGATGGCTCTAAGATAATAGTTTAGAGGAGTCTAGAATGTGTTCATTAATAGAGGGCTTAGAATACTGTCTACTTCATTTCCTATGGAAACTCTAGTGCCATTAGAATTCGAAGTACAAAAAATAAAACCGAAGCAAATCCGTGAGAAAAATCATCAAATTCTGCCTTAGTTAAGCTCAGCTAAAAAAGATACCGAAGCTTTATACGCGGAGTATTTTCTGCTGAACAACCCTTATCGATTCAATCAAAAGGCACAGGAAAGTTCAATAGATAGGCTTACATAAGACAGTCTGTCCTTGTGAAATAAGGGTGTGACTAAACATCTTGATCGCATATTATCGCATGATTCGTCATTATTCGTTCCTAAGTATGAAACTCTAATTAAATACACTCTTGTGCCTTCTATTCCTTTATGTATTATTGCCATAATATCTGCAAATTCTAATACTTGGGTGGCATCTGAAATTCATCATTTCTACATTGAATTAATTGCGGTGATATTCGCAGCAATCTTGGCTTTTTATTATATGTCTAGAGCACATACGTTAAATGACAAATTTAGTTTATTTATCGGAATAGGATTTCTTGTCAATGCTGGTATCGATTTTTTGCACGTTATAATTTCCTTTAGTTTTGCAGACCAACCTACGTTCTTAAAATTTTTCATACCTCAAACATGGTTTGCGGGGCGAATATTCCTCAGTGCTATGTTGGCCATAGCAATCGCGGGATATCCAATTCTAGCTAATCCAGATTTTCCTAACTCGAGCTACTCAGGACAACATCAGCATCAAGGGAAAAACAAAAGCAAGACCCTTCCAAAACTGCTTTTGATTTCTTTGGTAGTACTTGCATTATTCTCTGTCCTCCTCGCACTTAGCTCATTTGTATTTACTTTTCCTGGCGTAGTTATAGATTATTTCTTAATTCATAGACCGTATGAAATACCATCTCTTATCCTTTTCTTGATAGCCTTGATATATTTTTACAAAAGAGGATTATATAAGAAAAAAGACATCTTCTTTAAGGGTATCCTTCTAGCCTTGGTTATTGACGTATTTGGACAAGTAATAATGGCATTTTCAGTCACATCGTTCGATACAGCGCATAATGTAGGACATGTTCTCAAAGATGTGGCATATTTTGTCAACATAATTGCCTTAGCATTGTCGAGCATACAATATAATGCTATATTGAGGGAGAGAAATGCAGTGATCCAAACTCAATTTCAGAAGTTAAAGGAGTCTGAAAAAATGAAAGATGAATTCATTAATGTGGCAGCGCATGAATTACGGACACCTATTCAGCCTATTCTTGGGCTGACTGAAATTATACATTCTGAGACGACAGATCCTAGGCAGCTTGATTATCTAGATGTTGTTATACGAAATGCAAGAAGACTAAAGCGTCTTACAGATAATGTATTAGATGTAACAAAGATTGAAAGTAAATCACTAAAGCTAAACAAAGAACCAATAAATCTCAATATTATAATTGCAGATGTTCTCAAAGAATATACTAGTAAGATACATCATCGGAATTTCAGAGGTGAGAGAGACCAACAATTTCCCACAGAGGTTAAAATATCTTACGAACTGAAACACAAGGACGATGACATTATTATAGAAGCAGATAAGAATAGACTAGCACAGGTTATTTCGAATTTGCTTAGTAATGCATTGAAATTTAGCGAAAAAGAACATGAGGCAAGGATATCCATAATCGTAGAGAAAAACTACCTTGAAGAATCAGGGAACCAGACTATAGTTGTTAGTATAAGAGACTACGGAGAAGGGATTGATCCAATAATATTTCCCAATATGTTTTCCAAGTTTGTAAGCAGTTCGTATTCGGGAACTGGACTGGGATTATATATTTGCAAAAATATCATTCAGGCTCATGGTGGCAAAATTTGGGCCGAAAACAATAGGAATAGTAGTGGGGCCACATTCTACTTTATGCTGCCTATTTCTGCTGATAAACACCTAGATTATGAGATGCAAGGGGATAAGCAAGAAATAAGACATGTCACAAGATGATCATTTGAACAGATAACAAAGAAGCTATAGAAAACAATCAATATATGCAGCCAAAATTCGAAGAGACATATAGCCAACTATCACAAATAGGAGACTTATAATGGGAAAATACTCATATTTGTTAGAAATATCAAGCTGAAAATGTTTCGACCTAATAGTCGCATTCGATCAACTTAACATGAGCGAAGGATGATTTAAACAACAAGAAAATATATACTTAATTTATTATTATGGTGAGGCAGACCCCTGCGTTATCGAGTTGACTACATGTAATAAAAAGCGAGTATAAATGAATCTAGATGGTGTCATTTAACCTTGATTGTGTAAAAGAAACATCTTAAATAAGATAAGTTGTAGTATAAATTGCCTAATTATGCCTAGCTTATTAACAAAATATGTCGATGTTGAGAGATATATTATACTTAAACAAAATGGTCTGTGTCGTCATTGCAGTATGAAATTCGATAGAAAGGATATAATTATCAGCTCAGGGCGAGTTCATAAAAAATACTATCACAAAAAATGTGCGGACAAATTAAATATCATCTAATATAAATCCCTTCCGAGTACTATAATATATCTGAGCAAAACCGTAAAGATGCCAATAGCTAATTGGTAATTTATCGGAAGTAGATACTTCAGATGTTAGAATGATTCAATTATTCTAAAGAATTTTCTGCTCATACGCCATAAAGATTGTTGGAAAAGACATACACACCATCGCGAGCATATGTAAATAGGTTGAAATCGAGCGGATTGAATCAATATACATAAAAGATCGATTGTATTTTTAATTGAAGGTCTTCGTTTGCACATACATCTCATGAATATATCTCATTTGCAACTTTAACAAAAAATTGGCTCATATAGGCAATCTGTACATAATTAAGCAAAAGATGTCTGCTCTGGAAATGAGATATAAATTGATTTTAAGATCTATATGATCCCTATTCTTGACAGTACAGTTAATCTGATGCGAAATTGCAGCACAATCAGGTTTTACCTATGTGATAAATCTAATTCAATTCCACGATTGACTACAGAAATATGCTCGATTCGAACCAGGCATTAGTTTTAACAATTGCATAATGTAAAAACAATATTATAACCAACGCTGAATTTAGACACAACTATCACCGAACATTTCACCGCAGCTAGTTTGCGTAGATATATTCTCTGAATCCTGCTTTGTCTGCTGTAATACCTCCAACTTTTGTAAGTACAAACTCACGACGATTATGTAGAATCGATTCGTGTAATGCTAATGTTCGACCGTCGTGGAGTTTCTCATACTCCTCCATAGAAAGTTTAGTACGAGTTCCAATTTCGTCTTCCAAGTTCATTTTTTTCACAACTTCTTTGTAACCTGGTTGTATCCTACCACTAAATACCATTGCACTGCTACCGCTACCATATGACCCGAAGCCAACTCTCTTACCGTCTAATTCTACGCCTTTCTTGTATTCAAATTCAAGTAGGCTTCTAAATCCCATATACATTGATGCAGTGTACAAATTTCCAATGATGGCAGATGCTTCTAACGAACTAGCCATTTTCTTTTCATATACCTCATTGTAGAATGAGGTTTGCATGAATGCGCGTCTAAATTTGTCATCAGTTTTCATAAATTCGACGTCAGCCAGAATTGATTCTATCGTACCTCTGGGATCTTTGGGCAGGGGTTCCTCCATACCCAATTCTCGTATAACCTGTCTCCAGCGAGGCAGATTTCGCCATTCGTGCCGCAGTAGATATGCCAATGCCTTCTCGCCCATTTTCCTGTATGGAAGATGTACACTGAAGTAATCTATATGATCAGTAATTGACTCCTCATCTTTAAGCGAAATTAAGCCTGTTTTGATTGCCTTCTCTTTGTAACCATCAAAAGCCTTTCGTACTTGGATCAAATAAAGCAAATTTGAATAATTTCCATTTACAAGTGGTGTTTCTTTTCCAAATGGTCTGTAAAAGTCATACTCATTCTTTATGATAGTAGATGTAACCTTTTGATCAAAGCTTAGCAATCGAGGATTGTCCTTTACAAGAATCGCAATTGCTCCTGCGCCTTGTGTATACTCTCCCGCCGACCCGATATCATATTTTGCTATGTCACTCACAATTACAATAGCAGCCTTACCGTTGTTTTCATCAGCTCTTATCCAATTTACATTATCATAAATAGCATATGATCCACTGACGCACGCGAATTTGCATTCGATTCCACCTGCGTGTTCAAAGGCATACTCCCCGTAAACCTGTTCAAGCATCCCTATCACAAAAGAATTCATAGCCTTAGACTCATCTAATCCAGACTCAGTAGCAACATACATTCGACCTATATCTTCAGGACGTAGGTGATTTCTTTCCATTAATTTTAGACAGGCGTTAGCAGCCATACATGCGGGATCCTGATTGGTATCTACCAAAGCCATCTTTCTTATTCCAATACCATACTCTAACTTTTGCGGGTCAATACCTCTGGCTTTAGCAAAATCCTTGTAGTCAATGTATAGCTTTGGAATATAGATAGCCAGATCATCGATTCCTACTGGCATACGACATTTGCTATAAATATTACCAATTTAAAGTTATTCGTAACTAGATTTGACAAATAGGTAATTAGTTAATTAGCATCGATACATGTTCTAAATCGCAACTAATCAGAATCATTTATTTATAAAGGACCTTTCGAATGAATCCATATAAAGATCAGTCTTAATCTCTTACATACTGAGTTATTATTAAACTATATATAAAATTAATTATTCCAATATTTTATAATAGTTTGCTAAGATATTTGATACATTATTATCTCTCTGATATAGTTTGTAGTATTCTAATGTTAATATAAATATATCACGACGCGTGATGTTAAGAAGCAAAAAATCGTTTCAAAAAAAATCTGCGCCAATTTTATTGAACTCTACACGTATTTATTCTACACTTCAGAATGGTATTACTAGATTCGGATTCGGATACAATTCCTCACATAGGAACTTTCGATCGCGGGATATTCCATTTAACTGGATTAAACTAGCTGTCGATATGCATTCTAGCAATTAATTCGTATCTCCAAAAATTCGTGTTGGTAAATTCCAGTTATATTTGATTGCGGCTATGCGACCAAAGGTTATAAAGATGATTCCCAATATAGTCGAAAAAACCACACTCAATCCTAAATGAAGCATAATAAAGAATAAGAGAACTCCTGCAAAACTCAGAGACACATATAATTCCTTTCTGAAAACCAACGGGATTTCGTTTACAAATATGTCGCGTAATATGCCGCCGCCGACTGCCGTTATAATTCCAGAGAACATTATAGCGATCAAGTTGAAACCAAACATGCTATAAGCAATGTTAGCACCTAGTAAACTAAATATTCCTAGACCAAATGCGTCAAATGTCAGAAATAGTTTCATTAGATTTTTTAAAAAATGATATAGTAGGAGAATACTGATCCCAGCAATTGATGTGATTATTATATACAATGGATCTATTATGGCTATTGGCGGCGTGAACCCCAATATAACATCTCTAATAATTCCTCCAGCTAGTCCTGCAGTGCCAGACAGCACAATAACCCCCACGATATCTAGTTTATGTTCGATAGCTTTCATACCACCAGTAATTGCGAATATAAAAGTCCCAAAAAGATCTAAGACATGAAATGGAATCGACGATAAAACAAATCCATCCAACAATCCTAATCACAATTTATTAGAAGTTAATCTACATATAATTCATTGATATATAATTAATTGCAATTGGATATTATTAAACAAGATATTGTACTGGTAATGATAAATCCATGTCTAACGAAACTGAAATGAACTAGCCATCATGTGTTCTAATAAGCAAGATATGTCATTCTGTATTAAATCTATTTTAACTGGTGCATTACTCTTTATTATCCAGTTGTTACTGTATCACAGAACTGTGTAAAAGTTTGTTCTAATAATAAATTCACGGTACTCGCATCGGCATTCAAGTGAATATTTCAAACACTTTAGGTTGATCGATATTTTGGACGCCTAAAGTTTTTACGTTATTAAACATAGAATAAACTTCAATTGCCAATACATATAAATTTTCAAAATCAATCGATCTATTAGATATCTTATATATTACTGTCATATAGAAACGATATTGAAAAATGTCTCGATAAGTCTTTGATATTGTGATATTGCAATATAGTCCTGATTTCATCTATTTTAGTTTGATATTATCTTCATAGCTTTCCATCAAGTATATTGATCAGTTCTATTAGTCAAAATTTGAAACCTGGTATTAAGTATAATTAACCTTTATCAATCTAACAAAAGATCAATACAACACTATTTGTATGATGAACTACATGTATCTAGTTCTAATTTTTCGATTTGTTAGTATAATTTGATATAAAGATATTAACATACTATGAACTAGCTGATTACTATAACAGCACCTTGATAATAGATTGTTCTAAATATAGAATCTAATTGTATATTATAGTAATAGTTGTTCGGAGGCGAGTGTTAGAGCATACTGTGGAGTAGTATCGAAATGGGAGTTCTTTTTTTAATCCTGATACAGACGATTAAACAAAATTAACAAATTGCAAATTCACGATGGTTCTACAACTCTGCGTACCACGACGAGACAGATTTAACACCATTGAATTACTAATCTAGGTTTTCAGAAAAAGATACCATAGTTGACATATTAACATCGCTGATTGCAAAAGATGGTTGAAGAGATTTGAATAAACAAATTCCAACGATTCTCATCTTATAAATGTGGTGTTTTGCGTGAGGCCGGTGAAGCTTATCTTAAATTATGGAAAAGGCATGAGAGAAGTAATGTTTGTACCTATGTTATTATAGTTATCATGCCTTTCTGGATTTGAATGATAAGTAGGCATGTTATATTTATTGGCGTTAGATGGTTACCGCAGTCATTAATCTGAACTACATTCTCAGTTTTTTGTAGTTTTTGCTAATGCATTACTACTTGTTTCAATTGCCATTGTTAAAACTGATACCCATGCAGATAGAACGAGTACTACAAACACTAAAGTGTCCGATTTCCTTTCCAACCACGTGATAGTAATTAATCCATTGTATCGCTTATAGGTATTCGGAGCAATTTTATGATATGTTAAATTGACAATTCTTCCATACCATTCTATAATATTTTGTAAGCTGTTTTTAATTGATAATTTATATTTGCTTAGAATATATGAATGGGGCAATCTGATGCTGTGGATCTATTATAATGGAGTTCTCCAACGGCTTTAACTAAACTACGCATTTAGAGTGTGATAGAGTACATAGATATGAGGAATAATGTGTCCGCCACATGGCTTAGAAAAACAAGAATGTCAAAGATGTGCAAATTGATTAATATTTGAAAATTTTTTCGAAGATACATTCGAATTGGAGATTATAAATCAGGTTCTTATATGAAAGGTATTGGTCTTTCGTATTCGGGATTTCATCGCCTAAATTTTTCGTATGGAAGATCTAGCAATTATAGAAGAGAATTACTACTATATTAGAAAGACTAACAAACAAATTTTGCACTAACAGAATTCTGTGGTAGGTCAGGATATACGGACAATAGACAATGGCGTAAATATTCTTATTTATGAAAGTAACGGTTCTGTAGTTGGAATCGTATAACATATGATCAGGCTAGATCATTTTTGTTTGATATTGCAAATTTGACAAATTAGACGAACTGATTAAACATATTCTAACAGTGACTTCTGTTTAATCGATTTTTTTCTCCATTCTTATCAAGTTTGAAACCCTAAGCCCAATTTTTCTAACTGGTGTAGCGGAGATAGTTGTTTCTGATTCATCAATGAGGGAACATTTATCTAAAAGATATTGGACAACAGATGAAATGCACTCTTGTTTATTTTGATAACTTGTATATGATTTCTCCCTAGTTATAACCGTAAAATCAACATTAACTAATTTTATATCAACAGTTTTAAATTCATATCCATTTTCATTTACCTTTTCATATAACTCACTGACCAAGCTAGTCAGACCTTTTAGAATCAGTTGCTTATTACTGGTGAATGTCTCAAGAGTGTACTCGTTACTAAGTGAAAGATAGTCCTCTCGAGGTACGACAGGCTCATGGTCTTGACCAGTTGCAACCTGCCACAACCATATACCCTTTTTCCCTAATCTATCCATGAGACTTTGAACATCATGCTTAGCTAACTGTCCTATTGACTCTATGCCCATCTCAGACTTCAGGATTTCTTCTGTCTTGATTCCAACACCGGGTATTCTTTCCACTTCCAAAGGTTTGAGAAATATTTGTAAATTATCAGGAGAAACGATTGTAAGTCCATCAGGTTTTTGATAGTCTGATGCAATCTTTGCAGCTGATTTCGTAGATGCTACTCCTATTGAGCAAAGAAGATCGCACTGTTCCTTTATCGCCTTCTTCATAAGGAGTGAGTATTGCTCAATAGTTAATCCAGATGTGGAAACTTTATTCGTACAGTCAAGATATGCTTCGTCTATATTGGCTTGTTCCAAAGTATCAGAATAAGTCTCTAAAAGAGCAATCACGTTTTCTGAAATTTGTTTGTAATACGTTAGATCAACTGGCTTTAAAATTAGAGTAGGACACAATTTCAGAGCCTTGGAAAGAGGCATAGCAGATCTAATACCAAGCTTTTTGGCTTCGTACGAGCATGGTGCCACTACCCCCTTTGTGATAGTAGGATTTCGTTTGTCGGTCATAATTACGGCATGTGTTTTACCTTTTAGTAACGGATCCCGTATTTCCTCACAGGAAGGATAAAAGGAATTCAGATCTATATGAAATATGATATGTCCTATCCATTGACGGTTTTGGTGAGGTTTATTAGGCAATTCTAATGGCGATGTTATAATACTTGAGCAATGTATTCATTTTTGTAGTAAAGATCAAGTGGCATGTAAGAAAATTGTACTATTACAATTCAATCCTTTATCTAATAGATTACAATACGATCAGGTAACTCCGCATATTTGTTCATTGTACATAGTTTATATCTTTAGCACTTTTCTGCAAAAGTTCTATATATTGACAATGCATCAGCTTCATCAGTAGCGCCAACGATTGTTGCTGCACCACTTGTTAAGAAACTAATCGATGTCTTGCCATTAATAGCGGTTACTCCCAGATTACCTTTAGTTTTGATCGTATATCCTTGCGAATTAGCAGTTTTTACAATATTATTCAAATTTATTGATAAGAAAGGTTCTGATGGAGTTAATGTGTAAGTTCTTTTGCCTCTGTCTCTACCACATAATTCTTCAACAATAAGATGATCGTGAGATATTTTGATATTTTCCGGCACTTTGCTGAATGAGCCACAGGAGGGACATTCCTTTTGTCTATACATCTGTATTTTTTCGAATGATAAATCGTTTATATCAATATACATTAGCTTGTTAATAAGCGATGGTTGTTGGTGCGTAATGATCTTTATAGCTTCAGATACTTGTATAGCACCAACTATATATAGTATAGATGGATGCACTCCTTCAGTACTACACGTAGGCATATTATCTTCAGACAACGCAGGAAATATACATCGCAAACATGCAGATCTTTTTGGCAATATAGTACAAACCGAGCCAACTGTGCCCAAAGCACCCGCATAAATAAATGGTACATTGTGTTTTATACATGCATCATTAAGGGCATATCTGGCATCTACGCTGTCGAGTGCATCTATTACTATATCTGAACCTTTGATAACCCTATCTGCGGTATATTTGGTTATAGACACCGGCATAGCTTCAATATTAGTTGCAGAATTTATTTTTCTTAAACGTTCAACTGCTGCTTCAACTTTGACTTTACCAAGATCGTCTTCGGTATACAGATGTTGGCGATGCAAGTTAGAGATCTCTACAACATCTCTGTCTACCAATTTTAGATTTCCAACTCCCATTGCAGCCAGTTGAGTGACAACGGGATTTCCAATACCTCCAACTCCTACAACACAAATTTTGGCATTTCTTAACGATTCCATCCCATTGAATCCAATTTCATCAAGCATTATCTGCCGAGAATATCTTTGGATATCTTCATTCGTAAATTCTGTGCCTCCAGCTACCGCGGGCAATATGAATACTGAATCGCCATCTTTTAGAATCGTTGACAATCCATCAGTGCTAAAACGAATATTTTTTCCATTTAGATATATGTTAATCAGGGCTCTTGGTTTGCTGTCTATATCAAAGACTCTTCTTTGGAATTCCTCTCCCATTTCGGAAGTAATTTTAGTAAAGGCGTCACTTAAATCGTTTGCATCAAGAGAAATTTTTCTCTCTCCGTTACTCTTATTTAGAACCGAAGGAATTACGAATTCTACCTTAGCCATTTTGCTCTTCATTACCTCTGCTCATATATATGTCATGTAATCATGGCAGAAACTAGCCGTACATCTGGCTTTACAGCATTAAGTTTCGGTAGCACATCTACAATAGCTTCAGTAGCCTTTAGCCCATTTCCTGTGATATAACAGACTACGTTTTCGTCTTTGTCGATTTTACCTTCTTCTACCATTTTTCGAAGTACTGCTATAGATACACCACCAGCTGGTTCAGTGAAGATGCCTTCTGTCTTGGCAAGCATCATTATTCCATCTATAATTTCCTCGTCAGTTGCTTCCTCTGCATTTCCGCTATATTGCTGCAATCTTTTTAAAACATATCGTCCATCTCCGGGATCCCCTATGGCAAGACTTTTCGCAATTGTTTCAGGTTTTTCGATTGGAGTAACTTCATCACTTCTTCTTTTAAAAGCATCAACAATTGGAGAACAGCCATGAGGCTGCGCCGCTGTAATTCTTAATCTTGATATATCATCTAACAGTCCAATGTCATATAATTCTTCGAATCCTTTACAAATAGCGTTCAACATTGCTCCACTCCCTACTGGAATTATCAAGTTATCTGGAACCTTCCAATTTAGCTGTTCAGCTACTTCATAAGCAAGTGTTTTTGAACCCTCTACGTAGAACGGTCGCATATTTATATTAACGATACCAATTCCTTTGGTGTCGCCAACTACAGATGCTACTCTATTAGCGTCGTCGTAAGTCCCATCAACGGCTACGAACTCTGCCCCGTATGATAATGCTTGTGAAATCTTTACTTTTTCAATATCAGAAGGTGCAAAAATATAACACGGTAATCGAGCCTTTGCAGCATGTGCAGCAGTCGCAGACGCCAGGTTTCCAGTCGATGCACAACCTACTGCTCTTAGTTTAATTTCCTTTGCTCTTGAAACAGCGATGCCTGCTGGCCTATCCTTAAATGAAAAAGTTGGGTTTACAGAGTCGTTCTTGATGAATAGATTTCTTAACCCTCCTAATGTCGTCCCTATTCTGTCTGCATGTTGTAACGGTGTAAAACCAGCATCTAGATTTACAATATTATTATAGTCAGCAATCGGTAGTAACTCAAAATATCGCCAATAGTTCTTTGTCTGTCTGGATGCGAAAGTGGATTTATTTAGTGAAGTTGGTAGATTGTAAATTACGTCCAATGGACCAAAACATTCTTCGCATATATACCGAAATTGAGCTTCATATTCTTTATCGCATTCTCTACATTTTAGACATCTTATAATACCCATATTTGTGACTGTCCATATTTCATATATTGATATAAATAAGCCTCTCTAAGATATAATTTAGTATTACTAAACATAAGTGCGAATTGAGCGGAATTATATTATGATTCGATCAAGGTCATCATTGAGATTATGCGATCTGTGTCCTCAATTTCATATTATCGTTTTTTATTCGGTAATGGAAACATGTACGATTTCCAGTATGACACATAGGGGTCTTGGAATCGACTATGTACAATAAAGCGTCATAATCGCAATCCAACATAATATCTTCGACAGGCTGAACATTGCCAGATTCTTCACCCTTCATCCATAATTTATTTCGCGAAGTGCTCCAGAACCAAGCATTTCCTGTCCTAATAGTATTTTCTAGTGCTTCCCTGTTTGCGTAAGCAAGGGTTAAAATATCTTTCGTGCTTTTGTCTTGTACAACTACAGGTAAGAGTCCATTCCTTTTTGCAAAGTCAATCTCATTTAAAGATTTGCTCATGTTAGATCCAATCATAATGGACTTGAATCAAGGCACAAAATAAATCAATTGCTTCCTAAATGAAATCCTGTATGTTATGAATATGATAACACTAATCTTTCAAAAGTCTTCTTTATGCCTGAGCCACTTAAGCAAAAAGGTATTTAAAGGATATAATTTTTTCTCAAATATGGTCTACAAATATATCGACATTGTGGGTACTTCGAGTACTGACATCACCGATGCAGTGAATAATGCTTTCCAGGAGGCTTCCAAAACTGTGAAGAATATCAAGTGGGGAGAATTAGGCCGCATTACATTTAGAGTAGAGGACGGTGGAAAATTGGAGTATCAAACAGAGGTGAGAATTGGTTTCGAAATTCTCAGAGAAGATCATAAATAATCTACCAATTTGCATAACACAAAAAATTAATAAATTGAAGTTAGATGAGGAGTCAATTCTGGACTCATTAAAAAATATTCCAGATTTTACTCTTTTTTATAGAATTACACGAGTACGTTGCGCTCACACTAGTGTTTGTACAATCATTACTGCTAAATTATAGATAACAGAGGTATCATAGGATTTGTAAATGACAGGGATGTTTGATGTAAGTAGGAAAATAGATACTTTCAGAATGGCAACAGCACAAGCTATAATCAGGATTTCTCAAACTACCATGCAACGGCTCGATAATGGCAACTCTCCAAAAGGCAATATAGTCGAAGCCGCAAAAATTTCGGGGACCCTTGCTGCCAAAAAGACCTCTGATTTGATACCATATTGCCATCAAATCCCAATTGATAATGTTAATATTGATGTTTCTCTATTTAAGAATCAAATAAAGGTTATTGTACAAGTAAAAAGCATATGGAAGACTGGTGTGGAAATGGAGGCACTTACTTCTGCTTGCATAGCATCATTGACGATCTACGACATGTTAAAACCTATTGATGAATTTCTATCAATAGAATCCGTAAAGCTTATTAGAAAAAAAGGTGGCATTAACGACTTTAAGGAGAGGTCTCACGGTAAGATTACAGCCGCAGTTTTAGTTGCTAGTGATACCAGAAGTAAGCAGGAAGACGAGTCAGGTAAGATAATTATTGAAAAATTAAGAGAAATCAGGTGCGATATCGTGGAGTATGAAGTAACTCCTGACGATAAATCGACTATAATATCCAAACTCAAAAAATTTTCTGATGACTTGAGGATAGACATGGTTATAACAACTGGAGGGACAGGCATCGGTCCTCGTGATGCTACTCCTGAAGCCACAAAAGAAATCTTGGAAAAAGAGCTATCTGGCGTTGCCGAGACAATTAGAGCACATGGCCAAAGAAGGACTCCTTTATCGATGCTGTCAAGAGGAATTGCAGGCATCAGAGGTAATACGGTGATAATTAATTTACCTGGCAGTACTACTGCAGTTTCAGAATCACTTGATTGTATTTTTCCAGGAATCCTACACGTTTTTAAAATAATGCATGGACATAAACATGAATGAAGTTTACATGATCTAGTATTATAAAATGGGCAAATGGAATGGTAGCCGATTTTATATCGTAAAGACTGCGCAGTATTCAGATAATTGGTACTAAATAAGTCAATTCCGATTTAACTTGAATTTGCATTTCTTATTCCAAGTACGTCATTTAAACTTCTTTAATGATTGATATTTTGAGGATAAATTATTGTTACATCATATCTTGAACAACTTCGCTTAGTGTTATACTGGATACGATCGCAATGTCACCATTCATAGTAACAAAATATCAGCTATGAGAAATGGCAGTAGCATTTTTAGTGTATGCAAGAATATTCAATTATGACTCATTCAGTGAAACCTTTAAAAACTGTAATCTTATTGTCCAAGTAATCTTGTTTCTCATAAATTTGACATTCGACTAGCCTATACTGAAATGGCATCCTTCCTAGAATAAGCTTCTCGTGCGACGCTTATCGCCCCCTTTCTTAGCAACATTGCACGATATACTAGTTGCTTCGATAGTTCTAAAGCTAGAACCCTGGGATTTTCTCCGTTTATAATAGCCTGAGTAAGGATATTTTTTATATTTTTGGATATTTTGTATTTAATGAGATCGAATGCTTCTTTTTCTGTTCTTCCCTGAGACTCCACAAATGATCCAATAACACCACCTGCGTTTGCTAGAAAGTCAGGAATAACCCATACACCATTACTATTCAGATATTCATCTGCTTTTTTGGTAGTTGGAAGGTTTGCTGCCTCTACAACTATTTTCACTCCATGATCAAGTATTTTCGTAACAGTCTCATCTACAATGACATTTCCCATAGCAGCAGGGACAAATATATCTGAATCAATTTCAAAAATCTGATTCTTATTCAAGATGGTATATCCATCCAGATCAGACAGCATTGATTTACCCTTCATATCCATCATTAGTCGTGGTATATTTAGCCCATCTTTATTATAAACAAGCCCAGAAATATCACTTATGGCAACCACCTTAATTCCTGATGAATCAAGGAATTTTGCAGTAAAAGAACCAACGTTACCAAATCCTTGGATAGATACTTTTATGTTATCTCTGATAATACGTATGGCATTTAGTTCCAGTAGAACTTCAAGAGCAGTTTCAAGTGCCGTTGTCACACCATATCCAGTGGTTCCCAATTCATGGGGAATTCCACCAAGCTCGGATGGTTTTCCGGTACATGCGCGCATATCACCTATTTCATGTGCAAAAATAGCCATATCTAATTCAGTTGTTCCGATATCTGTTGCTGCAATATATTGTCCGGGACAATAGGGTTTAATCATTTTTGCAAAGGACTTGACCCAAGCCACCCTATCGACCTTGTTGGGATCTGCAATAATCCCACCTTTGGCCCCACCAAAAGGCAAGCCAGCAGCGGCGCATTTCCATGTCATTGTTCTAGCTAGTTTGAAAACTTCTAATGGTGTGGCACCTTCGGCAAACCGTATTCCACCTTTGCCTGGACCTGTGGAAGTGTTATCAATAACCAACACGCCTTTCATGCTTGTATCAGGATCATAAACCTGCAAAACTTTTTCTGGGCCCCATTCATCAGTTTCTTCCCACACAGATCCCATCTATCGTTCAATTAGTTTTAGTAAAATATCTTACTTAATACTTTGGAGGATTAGCCGCATGATGGTCGATCTTTGGAAGTCTTCTGGAATTCTGGAATTCTGGTTCATTGGATAGATTATCGATTCAATAGATATATCCGGCTTTAGAACACTGGTTTATAATATCTTCCTGTGAATACGAACTACTCTCGATTTTCGCGGTTTTTGGCGACCAAGATTTTATTCTCAGATATTTTCCTTAAATTGACACAATGAGAGCAAATCATTGATAAATAGTTTCGGGATTTGAACAATTGATTATTTTGAACCCTGACAATTACTAAGTAGCATGATTACGAAGATCCCTGTATGAAACAGCAATATTTCGATCAGAATCAGATAAACATTTCGTAAATTTTAGTCTCTGTGAATATCTGAATTGCATCGAACTAAAATGAAAAATCCGTGTTTGTGATATAGTAACTAAACAAAGACGATTTAGTATCAAATCATTTTTCTATTCTCATGCTTATTTCTAATGCATCTTCAACATTCTTATTAAATTCGAGAGTGGTTTCAGTGGTTTGGCTTTTGTACACACCGGCATTACGAACATATTTCAAATAATCTGCCATCTCATTTTCGTACAGCTTTACATTATCCGCTATCACAATTGCATTTTCTTTAATAATATTATTAGTCTCAAGTTGTTTAAGATATTGAAAATATTCGCTTTTAGCGGCATCTAAGAACACTAAATCAAATTTGAAGGTGAGTGACGGAATAATCTCTAAGGCATTACCACAAATAACTTCAATCTTATCTACCATTCCTGCTTTTTCTATGTTTTTTCTAGCAATGCTCGCAAAGTTCTCATTTACTTCAAGTGTGATTAGCATTCCACCATTGTGCAACAGACTTCCCATCAATATAGCAGAATATCCATGCAAAGTTCCGATCTCAAGTATCAAATTAGGTTTATATTTTCTAATTATATCAGATATAATTCGACCTTTGACAGGCCCAATCGATGGAAGATATTCCCTTTTTGATATCTGTTCAAGTTCATTTAGAACACTCAATACTGTTTCCTTCTCGTATCTGGACATAATACCCACTAGCCAAAGATAACAGATTCCATAATTAAAAGATATTTCCCAGGCATTAGTCTATTGATCTGAAAATATATACATACATATGTACCTCATACCATATAACTACATAGAGGTCTTGAATAAATGGTTAAAGTACTCAGGATCGATAAAGGCAATAAAATCATCACACTAGAAATCACTGACAGCGAGATTGGAAATACAATATCTTCATTAGAGAATATGGTTTCCACACAGAAAAGGGATCTGCTAGAAAATCTTCCCTCTAACGAAGAAGATAGACGAAAATTAGATGCATATATGTCATTAAAGGAAGATCTTCACAAGGCTGCAGCAATGTTAGAATAGTTCAATTCTTTTGGATGTAGCAAATTAGAGTTAGTGGATGCGAGATTTAAGATTATAAAAGCAATGAAGCGACAAAGCCTAGAACCTAATAATAAGATCACTGACTCGTCTGGGTTCAGGTCTGCAATTTATCTCAAAAATCAGTTTCATAAGCAGAGTCAGATTTATAAATTAAATAGTATATAAATAGTGATTGATAGTTTACCATTAATAAATAATGACTTGTACTGACTATGTTTAATTTAGCGGGTTATGCTATCTAATCAACAGGGTCAGTGATCCCTTGTTTTGACTAAAGCCTTTCGAAATAGCTATCAATCTTAACTTATTAAAATATGAAAAATTTGCCCTTGTTTATAAATATCAGTTATGGTCATACGGCCGTGTTAGCTTAGAGAAAATCCCATAGCTGAAGACATCCTATTCTTTAATATGGTTGTTAAAAGAAATAGGACACCTTCAAAGTATATTGACTACGTATTGTACTTGTACTTTCTAGGTTTGTCATATAGGAATACTTAAGGCATTATCTCGTTTCGTCAAAGAAGTCATGTATCCATCTGGAAATGGATTCAAAAGTACAGGCCTAAAAGTATCACGAGAAAGAGAAAGCAGACAACGGAATTTATCATTGATGAAATCATCATAAATATTGATTGGTTCTAATTACATGTGGATTTGGGTTGCAATAGAGTCAGAATCTAAGGAAATTCTTGGAAATAGTGTATCAAAAGAACGAAATATGCTCATTGCGGAGCACTTATTCATTGACAAAAGATGTGGTGGTGGGTAAGCATTCAATAATATCTACAGATGGCAGTACCTGGTATCCAACAGTCTATCAGTTCTTAAAACTAGATCATCATATCCATTCTTTACATGAAAAAAGTATCATCGAAAGAGTTAACAGAACCAGTCATACTCATATTTTTGAATATATCTTTTTAAACTCGCCAACGGCATTTTTATGATTGCGCCTTTTTAGAACATTATCTTGTTGTTCTGAATATATCATAGTCACATCTTCCAGACTATCATGAGAAAATGCCAAGACATATCGGAATTTCTTACCCCAATTTTGCTCATAATAGTGCGGATGATTCAATGAAATAGGAAATTCTAAGGTGGAGTCTACGTGTAACCAAGAATCATTTATTGATGACTCATTCCAACAATGATCTAGAAAATCATGTACAATTCTAGTTTTGATCGAAATAGAGCTTAGAATTGCACCAAAGAGCAGAGACCATTCACTACACCTACCAAGCCTCGTCACTGCAATCTTACGAATTTCACCATATCTAGGGAATACTTGTTCAAACCCACATTTATCGCACAAATAAATCTCTGTTGCGCGCAGTCTCCATGAATTTCCAGTTACGACCTGTACATCCATTTCATAGTGGCATTTTTCACATCTCAAAAGCTTAGGCATCCATCTCATAAAATCGTATTTAAACCAATGTAAAATTGGCTTCAAATCTTGTTCAGTATAATATAATTTCAGTACCGAGGAAGGAATCAAATCCTTAACAAGATTCATGATATCAGCATTGTTATATTGTTCACACACTCTCTTATACAGTATAAAAGTATCAATTGTATTATGCGAGAGTAGCTGATTGAAGCTACGGAATATTCTCACAGAATGCGATTATCCACAATCTAATATAAAATATGAATATAACCGACCAATTAGTTGTCATTTTAGTCATACCTGCAATGCTTTATTTTGATCAACCTAAGACGACATTGATTTCTCTTTACTTATATTGCAAAAATAAATATGATTTTGGTTATCGAGAAATAAAGCTACTAATGTTGTTGCCACATAAAGGCACCATACCTACTTTGTCTATTCGATCGCAGTTATTTTGAATGAGAAATATAAGATCAGCTAAATAGTCCGATCAATTTAATTGCATTTAATTGCAAGTACAATGTAACAACGTTAATCAAATTATAAAGGCAAAAAATGTCTAGTTTAGTTTGAGAAAAATGGCACAGATGCCAGCACTGATTCCAAAAGAGGTAGAAATAC
>Ga0126370_10000044_pt1 | contig 34660 bp, 20 predicted proteins | sample PanSoiMetaPlot_3_FD_92586 | JGI IMG/M metagenome (GOLD analysis project Ga0126370, IMG submission 92586) | Tropical forest soil microbial communities from Panama - MetaG Plot_3 | ecosystem: Environmental > Terrestrial > Soil > Tropical forest > Bulk soil | place: Panama | collected 2016-02-17 | reverse complement strand
GGCTTCGCGGGCGAAGCGCTCGAGTTCCTCGCGCGAAACCACACCGGCGAAGAACAGCTGCTGGCGGCGTCGCCATTCTGATTGCGCATTCTCCGCGACCGCCTTGGCCTCATCGACTTGCGACCAAGCTTCCGCGCGCTCTTGCCGGCGAGCACCGTTGATCACCTTGCGCAGCGCCGCTTGCTTGGCGACTACATTGGCCCCGGCTGACTCCATTTGCGCGCGGTAATCGGCATTTTCAAGTTCGGCCAGCACCTCACCACGGCAGACAACATCGCCCTCTTCCACCTTCACCAGCTTCAGCCTTCCGCTCAGCTCAGAACCGATCTTGATATCCTCCGAGTGCGGCTCGACACGGCCAGGGCCGGCAATTAACAGGGGTTGATGCTTCACCGTGGCCGCCCTTGCGACCGACGCATCGTGCGAGCGTCTGGAAGAGAGCACCAGCGACAAGGTCAGCAAAAATGCTGCGAGCCCGATCAGCAGAGGGGCGCGGGTCTTTGTGAGATTTCCGATTGCAGAATTGCCGCTCATAGCTCTCTCCCGATGTATTACTTTTCCTTACCGGACTTTGTCACTCTCGCTCTTCTCCCAATGACTATCGCTCGATATATTGCCTCAAGTTGGCGGCAGCTTGACGGAAGTTATGTACCAGCGGCACCGCCGGCGCCAGCTCAAGTTCTTGAGCTTCCGCAATTCGACCGTCTTCAATTTTCACGATGCGATCCGCGAAGTCGAGCACCCGCGAATCGTGCGTAACGATCACCACCGCTCGGCCTCGTTTGTGCGCCAGTTCGCTCAAGGTCTCCATCACATTCCGCCCCGTGTGGGAGTCCAGCGCCGCCGTGGGCTCATCGGCAAGGATGATCTGGGGATCGCCCGCTAATGCTCGGGCAATGGCCACGCGCTGCTTCTGGCCCCCGCTAAGGTCAGCGGGGAAACTGCCATACTTCGACGTCAGCCCAACCTGCTCCAGCAACTCTTGTGCACGTTTTTTCGCAGCCGGCGCGGACACACCCTTCAAATCGAGCATCAGCTCGACGTTTTCTCCGGCGGTCAACGTCGGAAATAAGTTGAATCCCTGAAACACAAAACCGATGTGCTCCAGCCGAATCCCGGGCAGGTCTTTCTCCCCCAGACTGGTGACTTCGATCCCGGCAACGCGCACGCTACCCGAAGTCGCCGTCAGAATGCATCCCATGATGGAAAGCAGCGTGGTCTTGCCGCTTCCCGAAGGTCCCATGAGCATGAGCAACTCGCCCGCATGGGCGTCGAGATCGACTCCCCGAAGCGCTTGCGTTCCCGCGCTCCCCTCGGCATAGGTTTTCGTGAGGCCACGAACGGCGATTGCGGACTGCATTTTTGAGTCTCCCGGCTAGAAGCCCTCTGAACAACTTTCACGGCCCTGAGGACCGTCTCCGCACATTACCCCCTGAACACCAGCGCCGGATCGATCCGCATAACTTTGTTGATCGAAACCAGCGCTGCTCCCACGCACATGATCAAGGTGACAAAAAACATGCCTACGGCCATCGGCGGAGGCATCAAGATTGCCGCGCCCCCGGCCTGGCTGGCATGCACAACAAAGGCGCTTACGATCATTCCCAGCACATACCCGATCACCGCGCTGATTGCCGCCTGCTTCATAATCACCTTGTAGACGTAACTGGCAGGCGCGCCCATCGCTTTCAACGTTCCGTATTCGCGAAGGTGATCCATCGTCGTCGCATAGATGGTCTGGGCTACCACCACGAATCCTACGACCAGTCCCAGGACCGCTGCAATCAACACGGCCACGCCCGCGCCCGTCGTGAACATCCAGTAGAAGGTCGTCATGTGACTGAACTCCGGTGTGGTAAAAACCTCCACATCCCTTAGGTGTGCAAGGAGTCCGCGCCGCACCGACTCCAAATCACTTCCCGGCGCCGCTCTCACCAATATGAAAAGCGTCTGGTCTTCGCGCAGCCCGGTATAGTTCTGCGCGTTCTTGAAGGAGGTGAACACGTAAGGCGAAGTCGTGAACGAGCGAATCCCGCGCGTGAAACCCACCACTCGCGCGCGATGGCCGCCGATTTCGAAGATCTCGCCCACGCGAGTGACGCCCAGCTTGGCCTTGTAGAGCTCGTCCAGAATGATCGCATCGGGAGCCTTCAAATCCTCCACACGTCCCTCGACCAGATTCCAAGGCCTTTCCAGATTGTCATCTACATTGATACCGACAATCTGCACCGATTCTTCGCCGCCGTCGTGCCGCTTCCATTGCGTCCAATGGGTAATCATCTTTTGCGCATCCGCGACACCGGCAAGGGCCCGCGCCTGGTTCAACTTGCGCTCGCTGAATGCGACCCCCTGCTCTACGTAAGGCACGTTTTTCGCTGTGATCCACAAATCCGCGCCCGAGTGATCAATGAGGTTGGAAGTGGCCGCGGTGAACCCGAAGAACAATCCCAGTTGCACCACGATCAACACTACGGAAAACACAATTCCCGTAAGCGTAACCACCAGCCGAACTTTGTCATGAAACAGATTTCGCCGGGCTAGAGGAGGCATGCTTAGCTTCCCTCTTGACTAAAACGCCGTAGTCCCCGCAGCGTCACATCAAGCATCATCTCCGCCTGATCCTTGAGTGGACGCCACTCGACCCAAGGGTCCTTGCCCTTGGCAATGTTTAGCGAAATCACGCCATGCACAGACGCCCACAGCATCTGCGATACCAGCTCCGCATCCTTTACCTCTTTACGGAAGCATCCCGCGCGGATCGCCTGCTCGACTGCCCACTTCAGCAGAGCATAGGCATCCATCTCGGGATTGCCCATAATCTCCCGATCCTCCTCATCCGGCTCATGCGTAGGATGTGGCGTCATGAACATGAACACATAGTGATTGGGAAAGCGCATGCCAAACTGGATGTAAGTCCGCCCGATCTGTCGCAGCCGCTCGATCGGATCGGAGGGCATGGGCGCACTTCGAATCATTTGCTGTAAACGCGCGAAATCCTGCCGGCACAGCTCGTGGAAGAGTTCCAACTTGTCGGCGAAGTGGACGTAGATGGCCGTCGGCGAGTATTCGATCTTCTCCGCTACACGGCGCATCGATACGCCCTCGTACCCCTCGGTGACGAACAGCTCGCGCGCCGCGTCGAGAATCTTGTCGCGTGTTTTCGACCTCTCGCGCTGGCGTCGTTCCGTGACTCCCATAACGACGGTCCTTTAGTTAACGATGTTAACTTAACAACGTTAAGTTACAATTCCGCGTTTCGGTTGTCAAGAGCAAAATTTTCGGCGAGTATCGAACTTTGACCGGAGGGCTCTATCCTATTGAAATAATTGGTAGATCTATCGATGACGGCGGCGTGGGCGTACACCGAGGACGCTTAGTCGTCGGTTCTCATCAGAACGAGGATACCGTTGCAGAATCCGCGAAATTCGCCGGTGGCGGCGCGCCCCCTTAGGTGTACGGCTGCCGAAGCTGGCTGGGCCACCGATCGAATCCTACAAGCGTCGAGCAATAACAGCTCAAATGTACATCCGTTCTTGGCGTCGTATTGCCTTGTACCGCTCGAAGGCTCTTCGGCCGTCTTCGAGTCCTAAGAGTGAACGAAGCGTACAGCCGCGAAAGGTGTGAGTTAACATCCCCGAAGCGTTTCCCAAGACGAACCAGGGATCGTGACGAAGAGCTGCAGGGAGGTGCCGAAGCTTCATCCAGCGCTCCGCTTTCCAGCGCAGGTACTCGATTTCTTCTGCCGGCAGGTGCTCGGTTCGCACCACTGCCGTGGTGCCGTCATACTCCTCCAGCCGCTCGTTGGTGATCAATCCGTGCTCGCGGAAATGCTCCGCCATGGGCGTACGCGGATAGGGCGTAGGATGCTGAATGTATGGCCAATCGACATATCGTCTCGCGAATGCCAGGTTGGCCTCGATTGACTCCCGAGTATCGTCAGGGTTGCCGACAATTAGCCCCCCCACCACGTACATCTTATTCCGGCGCAGGTAACGGATGGCTTTCAACGTAGCATTGCCGCGATCGCTGCCTTTCTGGCGTGCCGTATTCTTGGCTGCGGCGCGTAAGAATTCCAGGTCGCCCTGCAAAATATTTTCGATTCCCAGAAAAACATAACGAAATCCTGCACGGCGCATCAGCGGCGCGAGGGTCTCGCCATGGTCGGCGATAGACGAAGTCATGGCTTGCACGAAGTAGTCCAACTTATGCAGTCCAGCCTCGATGATGGCTTTGCATAACGCGATGAAGCGATGCACATTGAGGGTGATGTTGTCGTCTACCAGAAAGATGGTACGCGCTCCATGATCTCGGGCATTACGGATGTCCTGGAGCACACGGTCAAAGGAATAGGCATAAAAGTTTCGGCCCCGCATTTCTATGATCGAGCAGAAACTGCAGTCATACGTGCAGCCGCGCGAAGTCTCAACTACATCCACCTGGCGGCCCAGCAAGGTATAGCCTTGAAGGACGCGAGCGGCGCGATTGGGGAGGCGGATATCGCCATCTTCTAGTCGATGCACAGGGCGAGCGGGGTTATGGAGCCAACGGCCGGCTTCACGACGGGAAAGGCCGCAGATTTTCTCAAAGCCGCGGCCGCTTTCCAAGGCACGCAGAAGCTCGCGAAAGGTAATTTCGCCTTCACCGCGCACGATGTAGTCTGCCCCTAATCGTTCGTAGGCTTCCGGGGCAAGACTAGGGTCATAGCCACCCAACACGATTTTCACAGAGGGCTTGAGTGAGCGCGCCAGATCCATGATGCGGCCGGCAGTGCGTCGCTGAAAGGTCATCACCGAGAGCCCGAGCACCTCTGGATTGAACTCGCGCATCAGACGGGTCACCGTTTCCCGCGTACTTGTGTAGCAGAGAATCAGGTCCGCAACCGCGACTTGGTGATGAGCATCGATGTTTCCGGCCAGCGAGGTTAGCGCCCCGTTGGGCATGCGGACGGCGATTGGAGGCATGTGCTCAAAGTAATCCGGCATGGAGAGCAGAAGGACGTTCATATAGATTCCTCGCGCTCAGGGAAAGACCGGTTGCCCGCAACCGGAGGGAAGTGAATAGGGAGATCGTATGCCCACGGCGCACATGCGGGCAATGGCAAAGTCTGGACTGGTTTGTTACCCAGCATGAGCGGCGGCCGCTCTGCCTCAAGGTATTCTAGGCTCCATCTGGGGTTGTCGATTGACTGGAGAATCACGGTCGATTCCTCCATTACGGGATTTATGTAAGTGGCCGACCAAACGCCCGGAATTGATCCCCGGAAGTCACTTTAGGCTCACGTCGCCGGATTCTCTTCGCCTCCCGCGAAGATGTGAAAGCGTGGCGGCTTTTCTTCAATAGAGCAATCTCCGACAAGCAAGCCGACTACGCCTTTCCCCTCGTTCCCCACTCCCACATGCCAAACATCGCTTTCTGTGGCAGCGGACGCCCGACCTGCCGGGCCAGCATCGAGATTTGGCCCCGATGATGCGCGTCGTGCGCGATCAAATAACCCAAGAATCCAGCAACATCCGGACGGAAACCCTTCACCCGGCCATCCCTTTCGAGGGCTGCTTCGAGTACTGATCTAAGTGCTTCGCGGCTTTTTTCCAGTGCCTGAGCAGCGTGCGCCGGAGTTACGCTCGTGCGGTCCAGTTGCTCGGGCATTTTGCCCTCCTTCGCGGCCGCTTTCAGCCACATGAGGCGCACATTGTGCATGTGCGCAACAATGGCGGCAATTGTGCGTCCTTTGCCACCGGGCGGATCGGCACGCCACGCCTCGGCAGGCAGGTTCTCAATCAGATATTGATTGATCGAATCGTTGGTATCAAAAGCCGCGAGCAGAGATTGTGGCAGCGAGAAGGCTGGTGCGATTTTGGCCATCGAAACTCTTGATTGACAGGTTCAATAGCATATAACAAGCGGGGAAGCCAACTAGATCACTTTCCTTCGGAGAAGGCACCGGCACTTTCACTAGATGGAAGAACTCTTCCTTAAATATATCCGTTCGTCGTGAGGCGGCGTCGGGCAATAGCAAACTTCAACCCCGCGAGCATCATCGCTTGCCACCAGCCTCGCCTTACCCATCTTCCGGTGACGTTGCGCAGGGCGATGGAGCCTTGCCATCGCGTGCCTCACTCTAAATCTATCAAGCAACAGTCAGGAAACTCTTATAAGACTTGCACCAGTTGTCTGCTTGATTATCTCTGGATTTCGTGAGAATGTATTGCCGTTTTTTGGGGGTGCGCAATGGAAAATCACAGAGGTTTGTTGTCTACCGTTGTCCTGATTGTTCTGACCCTCTTTAGCTCCAGCGTCCTGTGGGCTGATGTAACCGGCTCAATTCTTGGCCAAGTTAAGGATCGCTCGGGGGCAGTAGTTGGCGGCGCACACGTCGTCGTCACCAATGTTCAAACCAATCTCCGGCAGGAAGCCACTTCAGCGCCCGACGGTTCCTACCGCTTCCTGGTTTTGCCCGTCGGGAGCTACAAGCTGACCGCCACATCCTCCGGATTCGCACCGTTCAACGCGACGAATATCGATTTAAGAGTGAATGACGAATTGCGCTTTGACATAACGCTTCAGGTTGGCAGCGTGCAAGAGGAAGTCAGTGTTAGCGCCAACTCTGTACAGGTTGAGGCTGAAAGCACGCAGTTGGGAGATGTTGTCGATTCGAAGAAGATGCTCTCGCTTCCGCTGAATGGCCGCAGCTACATAGACCTTTTGGGTTTGCAGGCGGGCGTTGTGCCCGTCACTTCCCAGTCCATCCAACAGGACCGTCCCGTCTCAGGGACGTTGTCGGCCGGCAACCTTTCAGTGAATGGTCAGCGCGAAACCGCAAACGCCTTCCTGGTAAATGGCGGCGACGTCAGCGAGGGACGCAATTTGGGCGCGGGATTGATCCCCAATCTCGATTCGATCGAGGAATTCCGACTGATCACCAACAGTTTTGACGCCGAGTACGGAAAATTCAGCGGATCAGTGATGAACGCAATTACCAAATCGGGCACCAACAGCATTCACGGAGATGCATTCGAGTTCATCCGCAACGACAAATTCGACTCACGCAACTATTTTGATCCCACCAAAGCAGAATTGCGCCGCAACCAGTTCGGCTACGCCATAGGTGGACCACTGTGGAAGAACCACATCTTCTGGTTCACAGACTATCAGGGCACGCGCGAAGTTCAGGGCGCGGGCACGGGCCAACTGCAACTCCCAACTGATGCTCAACGGCAAGGCGTTTTCGACACCCAGGCCTTTGTTGATCCCGCCACCGGCACGCCCATGACAGTAAAAGGGCCGTATTGGGCAGGGGTGCTGTCGCAACGGCTCGGTGGCCAACCAGTCACGAACGGGGAGCCTTACGCGGCTCTACAGGTAGGTAATACCATCCAGCCTTGCACCAGCACCGCCCAATGCGTGTTTCCGGGCGGAGTTATCCCGGCAGCGGCTTTTGCCAAACCCGCCATCGGCATCCTGCCCTTTATCCCACTGGCCAATATCGATCCGGTTACAGGTCTTTACGCTGACTCCTCTCAAAGGAACAGAGTGCGTGACGACAAAGCTGGACAACGCATTGACTTCATCAATCAGAAGACCGGGAACTGGTCGTTTTATTATCACTATGACGATTCCACGGTACTGAGTGCGCTGAACACCACAGTATCGAACCCGGTGGCGGGCTTTGCCAGCGTCACTCCGTCGCGAGCTCAGCAGTTCGTGATGAGCAACACGAAAACCTTCGGCCCCACAGCCGTCAACCAAGTGCGCCTCAGCTTCTTCCGCACCGCCACCGTCACCAACAAGCCCTCAAGCAGCTTTGCAAAACTGTCCGACCTTGGTTTTGTGACGGGTGTGGGAACCATGGGCATTAATCCGTCGGGACCGACCGGATTCCCACAAACCGTGCCACCCGTGTATTTCAATAACTTCAGCGTCGGCGTACCTACGCTTACGACTTTTCAGCCCAACAATACCTGGCATATCTCCGATGGGTTATCGAAAGTAGTGGGCTTGCATACTCTGAAGCTTGGCGGTGAGTTCCGCTATCTGCAGATCAATGAGCGCAACACGTGCGCTCCCAATGGGGACTTCACTTTTGACGGCAGCGAGACGGGTACCGATTTCGCCGACTTCCTGCTAGGGGCTCCTGTCGGCTTCAACCAGTGCAGCCAGCAGTTCCTCGACTCTCGCACGCGTTACGGTGGCGCCTACGTTCAGGACGAGTTCAAGTACAGACCGAACCTTACCTTGAACCTGGGTTTGCGTTGGGAAGTTAGCATGCCCTGGTATGACACGCAGGGCAAGATTGAAACCATTGTTCCCGGCCTGCAATCCACGCAATTTCCGACTGCACCAAGAAGTTGGGTGGTTCCTGGAGATCCGGGCATTCCCAGCACGTTGGCGCCGACTCGGTATAACAATTTTGCGCCGCGCGTTGGAATCGCCTATTCACCCGGCTTTAGCGACGGAGTCTTGGGCAAGGTGTTTGGCGGCCCTGGCAAGAGCAGTATCCGCGCAGCGTACGGCATTTACTACACGTCCATTGAGGACTTGAACCTCTTCTATGAGGTCGGCGATGCACCGTTCGGACTGTACTGGCAATCCCCGAACCCGACGATGTTTGACCAACCATATGTGACCCGTTCCGACGGGAGCTCGCAGACACAGCGCTTCCCATTTACCTTCCCCACTCCCGGCAGCCCGGCGAACAAGACGCTCGATTACTCGGTCTACCTCCCGATCTCCTATTCGCCCGGCTATGACATTCACAATCGGCTTCCCTATGCGGAACACTACGACTTATCTATTGAACGGGAGTTGACCGAGTCAACCGTGCTGACACTGGCCTATGTAGGTACCCAGGGCCATCGTTTGATCTCGCAGTATGATGCTAACCCTGGCAACCAGGCGCTCTGTCTGAGTTTGAGTCAACCCGCCGATGTAATGCCGGGAACGCCTACCTGCGGGAGAAACGGGGAGAACACGGTCTACACCAGGCCGGACGGCACGATCGTAAACGGCACCCGTGATCGGCTCGGCCCCGCCTTCAGCCAGAACAACAGCATCACGGCTAATATCGCCAATTCCAATTACAACGCAGCCCAGGTAACGGTCGAGCATAAGGCCGCGAGTATGACCTTCCTCGGGGCCTACACCTACTCGAAGGCCATTGATAACTCCTCCGGCTTCGGGCAATGGGTCAACTTCTCCAACCCCCGGCTCACTCGGTCTCTGTCGTCATTCGATGTCACCCACAACTTCGTTTTCAGTTACAACTGGGCCATTCCCTTCGACCGGGCCTTTGCCAGTTTGCCGAAGCGTGTCACCCAGGGCTGGAACCTCACTGGCATTACACGTTTTACTGGTGGCTTGCCGGTTGCACTGAGACAGAGTGGGGATTATTCGCTTACTGGCAGCCCAAACACAGACGTGCCCGACGTGGTGGGTCCTGTTCACATCCAGGACCCGCGCAAACCGGGACCCAATGGCCCCAACACTTTCTTCCTCCCGGATGCGTTCACCTCCGGTCCTTTGGGCGGTTTCGGCAATGCAAATCGTCAGTTCTTCCACGGCCCCGGAATCAACAACTTCGATATCGGTATCATGAAGAGGACCTCCATTACCGAATCCACCGCATTTGAGATGCGCGTTGAATTCTTCAATATTTTCAACCATGCTCAGTTCTACAACCCAGAGGGTAATTTCAGCAGCAGCCAGTTTGGTGTCGTGACCTCGGCGCGCGATCCGCGCATCGGGCAAATCAGCGCGAAGTTCTACTTCTAGTCGCGTGGCGTCAGGTAGGACAGGCTCCCGCCTGTCCTACTCCACCCTGCTCGGCGGTTCAATCTAGCTGTTCCCTAATGACTCTGGTACCCTGTCGATCAATGAAGTTCTTGCTGCTTGTAGCCCTTCTCACCTCATTAGCACAGTCTTTCGCCCAGACCGCCGAGAGCTACCGGCAGCGGGCTATCGAACTTTCCCGCAACAAGTTATGGGACCAAGCCATTGCCGATTACCATAAGGCGCTGGACCTTCGACCTAACGATGCCCTTACCCAGTACAACTTGGCGCTCGCGCTGAAGTACAAGGGCGATGCGAAGGAAGCCGTGGAACATTTCGAGGCTGCGGTGCGGCTTAAACCCAAGTGGGCCGAGCCGCACTATGCTCTTGGCGCCACTCGCTACGATTTACAAAATCAACCCGAGGCCATTAAAGAACTGCGCCGCGCCACAGAACTCGATCCCAACCATGCAGCAGCCCACCGCTTCCTGGCGCGTATCTACTCGGAACAGAACAATTACTCGGAGGGTAAGCGCGAGTTGCGAAAAGCCATCGAGTTGAAGTCGTCGCCCGAGATGTATTTTGAGTTGGGCTTGATGGAAGGACAGTTGGGAAATCTCGATGCTGCCGCAACGGAGTTCCGCCGGGCGATCCGCCTGAATCCCGAGTCTGTGCCGACACATGTGATGTTGGGAATCACACTGCGCCGCCAGGGTCATCGCTCCGATGCCCTATCTGAGTTCCGCACCGCCGTTCGAATGAATCCCGAAGACCCGCAGGCGCAATTCAATCTTGGAATGGAGCTCAAAGCAGCGCACGATTTGACCGGTGCGGTTGCCGCATTTCAACGCGCAATCGATCTCAAGCCGGACTTCGAGGAAGCGCACTACAACTTAGGTCTCACTTTGCGTGCTCAAGGGGAAAGGAGTACAGGCGACAAGGAGATCGACCAGCAACGGGCCCTGCACGAGTTCCGTTTCCGCTTGGTACAGGCAAAATCTTTGACCTTGCAGGGGGTGGCGGCTCTGAAGCAGCAGAAGGTCGACGCCGCCTTGGGTTTTTTTCAAAAAGCGATCGAGCAGGCTCCTGAACTGCCGACTGGCTATTACTATCTGGGCGTTAGCTTCGCTCGCAAGCAAGACGATTCACGCGCACTGGCCGCGTTCGAAAAGGCTCTCGAATTGAAACCCGACTACGCTCAAGCCCACTCGGGTCTTGCTCTTCTCTATTGGAGTCAAGACAACCGAGCGAAAGCATTGGAAGAGTTCCGACGTGCAGTGATGTGCGATCCTGATCTGGCTGAAGCGCACTATAACCTTGGCCTGGCGCTCGCACAGTCGGAACGTCTGGACGAATCCGTACATGAGCTGCATGATGCGATCAGTCTTGATCCTAATTACACCGACGCCCGTATTCAGTTGGGTTTGCTCCTCGGTCGCAAAAACGATAGTGTTGCTGCCGCCAATGTGTTCCGAGAGCTGGTGCGGCGCGATCCGAGTTTCGCAGAGGCTCACAATAATTTGGGACTGGTCTTACTGCAGGCAGGCAGTATCGGCACGGCGAAAACTGAGTTTGCCGAGGCGGTCCGCCTGAAACCCCGCTACGCCGAAGCTCACTACAATCTGGCACTAACTCTCCATCAGGAGGGAAAAGAGGCGGAATCTCGCACGGAGTTTGAGAAGGCGTACGCGATTCGACCGGAGTTGAAGAGTGCGCCCCGTCCGCAGTGAAAGCGCGAACGGCTGCAGTTCCTGATGGTGGTATGCCGATCCAGGCAATCCCCCTGGCAAGCCCGCCTGGCGCGGAGTGCAGAGAGGCATGAGATTCAATCCGTGCTCGCTCGCACAATAGGAAGAGGAGGGGTGACGGCAGCGTGCCGTGAAGATCCGCATGGTTTCCGCATTCGGACCACGTCATTCGAAGCGGCCAAGACTTTTCCCGAGCCGATGACAAAAGTTTCAATGGTTTGATGACCATCTCAAGAACGAACCCTCTCGAGACGGCGTGGAGGTCTTCGGTACGCCGCTATTCGCGGGGATGTCGCGCGGCAGGTGAAAGTGGCTTTCGTTAGCGCCAGCTTCGGAAAAGAGATTTAGGGGCTATCTTGCGGAAGAGCACTAGAGTAACAAGCTACACCCGTCTTCAGCTCGAGCCCACCTGACGATAGGAAAGAAATAGGGGGCAGACAAAGGGTGCCCCCAGCCCAATTCCGACTGCTCAAAATTCGTATCGCATAGCGAACTGCATTACGCGCGGGTTGGTCAACAGGCCCTGGAAATTTCCGAAAGACGGGCCGGCATCAATTCCGTTGACCAGGGTTTGAACATCGAAACGGGTCAAGTTTAAAACGTTAAATACTTCCCAGCGGAATTCCAACGCGTGAGATTCAGCATAGGGCATGGTGAAGCGCTTGCTGAGGCCCATGTCCAGGCCGGCGTAGCCGGGCCCGCGAAGAGTGTTCCTCATTCCGCTCTCGCCTGGAATGTCGTGGCGGAATGCTTCAATCCCGGTCGCACCCTGCGGGTCCTTGAAAAGGTTTACCGTGCCATCCGGGTTTCTGAAAACCCCTGTTTGCACTGGACCCATTTGAACAGCCGCTCCGCCAAGCTGCCAATTAGTAGGCCAGATGGCTCCATTCCCGATGTTCACCGGGAAACCACTAGTCCAGCGTGCCAGGCCCGATAGTTGCCACCCGCCAATAACAGCATCGAGCGCACCATGGGCAGTGCGACCTAGCAGTCTTCCCTTGCCGAAGGGCAGCTCGGCCATCCAGTTCAAGTTGACCTGGTGAGTGGTGTCGAAGTCGGATACCGCCCGAAGTTGATTGGGGAACCAGGAATTGATGACGCCGCCGACGCCCACTGTACCACCCGCGCTCCAAGCGTCCACCCGTTCCGCATCAGAGGCAAGGTCGATGGATTTTGAAAAGGTGTAGTTGAAGTCAAACTGTAAACCTTGCGACATGCGCTTCCGCAAGTTGACCTGCATGGCGTGATAGTTGGCATTTCCAATAGAACGCCAACCGTAAAGTGAATGGAATTGACTGTCGAAGAAAGTGTTCGGGCCGCCAATCGTCGGGTAGTAGTTGCCCGTCGGATTTCCTTTCGGATCAACGCCAGCAATCCCGGCGGTACCTGAGAAGTCTGACCCGTAAAAATCAAGAACTCCCAGTGCAGTGGTTTCGCCACCACTGGTTGAGTAACACTGGAACAGGTCATAGGCCGCCTGCAAGGCGCTGCTTGTTCCAACGGGACTCCCGCTACACGTGCTGTACTGATCCCCAGGTTTCAGCGGCGTGATGATGTCTCCCCAATAGGCGGCGGTGGGACCAACCATGGCCGGCGTGACAGAGGATGTTGGCGGGGCGTTGGGTGAAGTATAGAGCTTGGCCAAGGCCTGGACCGCCTGGAAGTAACTGACGCCAGTCTTCGGATCCACGAGGTTCAAGGGCATGGCCAAATCTTCCTGGGTTAACAACCGATGAGCGAGATGCCCAACGTAAGAAACTTCGAAGCTCATATTCTTGGGCAGCTCGCGTCCAACGGAGAAGTCGAGCATGTAGGCGTAGGGGGTCTTGATGGAATTGTCCAACCCCCAATAGATGGCGAGCCCGGTCCCGCCCGGCGGCGGAGTGTAGGGGAACCCTCCTGGAGCAGCCGCCGGAAAGACTACTACGCCATTCTGATTGGTGGTGGGGACAGTATTCAGGCCCGTGAGACGTGGTGAGGTGGCGACACTGGGTACGATGGAATTCGACAATTGAGTGGACAGACCGAAAGAACCGCGCTGATCAAACGTGTTCAGCAAGCCGGCGCCGATCCGGTCATAAACTATCCCGAACCCGCCGCGGATGACGGTCTTGTCCCCCTCGCCGAATAACGTTTTCAGCCAACCACCACTTGGCCGCGGAGAGTATGCGAAGGCGAGGCGTGGAGAGAAGTTTTTGGTGTCCCAGTTGTAGTATCCAGGTCGGTTATTTGCCGGACCGGCTAAATCAAAAGAAATAGTCGGATCTGCTTCCGACCCAATGCCCTTAAACATGTTTGATCCGCGTAGATTAAACCACTGGCCCAGACCCAAGCTCGGCGCAACCTGGGTCCCGCTTGTCTCCCAAGGAGGCGAAAATAAAGAATAGCGCAGACCATAGGTGATGGTCAGGTTCGGTTTCAGGCGGAATGAGTCCTGGGCGTAAAACTCATATTCGTCTGCTCCCCAGCGCCGCTTGACTGGCGCTCCTTCAGGCAGCACTGCGCCGGTTTTTGTGTAGTTGTAGCTCGCGTCCAACTCACTAACCATGCCCATCATAGTCATTAGAGGGTAATCGTAGGAATTGTCGAATCCCGTAGCTACCTGTGGAAAGCCGTTATTAAGAGGATCGAGCGGGCTGGCAGAATTCGCCAGTGCCGCGGTATCCAGCGCCGAGGCATTGGTCACACCGTCGGGAAACGAATTTAAGTAGCTCGATCTGGGATTGCGGATGAACCGGACGTTGGTACCGAACTGCAGTGTGTGTCTTCCTTTCGTCCAAGACACATCATCCACGAAGTTGTGGACCGGAGTCTCGTAATTGTTGCTGCGAACCACCGCTAGACTGGAAAGGTTCGACGTGCTGTTGTCGTTCAATCCGCGAAAATAAATAAAGGGCTGAGAGTCGTTGTTGCCACTGATCCCGATGCTTTGCCGGGTATATCCATAGCGGAAATTATTCAGTAGCGTGGGACGAAGAGTGGCGGTGTAGCCGATCGTGTACCCACGGCTCAAGTCGGTTGTAGTTTTTAGCGGAATGGTACCGGGCAGATATGGAACATCCTTCTGTGTATCATTGCGCAGGGCACCCCGCCAGAAAATCGTGTGTGTGCCGCTGGCATTCAGCTTGTAGTCGGCGCGTGCAATATACCAATTGTTGTTCGTAGGCGCCGGCCCCTTGAACCGGAAACCAACGTAGTTCACGCCATCTCCCGCCGAAACGTCATTCGCATGCGGGAACCCCTGGAGATAGCCCATTACGACCGAATTTGGACCTATGCCGAGCGGGTCCATGCCAGTAATTTGCCCGGAATTCAACGCCTCGAATCCAGCCGGAACAGGATGCTGACCAGTCTGACCCTGCACGCTGCCCCCCGGACACTGCGTTGGATCAGCACATTGATACATAATGATGCCGTCGCGCATGGAGTCGCTCGGAACTATGCGCAGAACGCTATGCTCTTCCCGTTGTCTGGAACCTTCGTAATTGACGAAGAAGAAAAGCCGGTCCTTGACAATGGGGCCACCCAAAGATCCACCAAAGATATTTCGAATGAGCTTCGGGGGCTGATTCGGCTGACCGCTGGCTACCTGCGCCTGCTTCACAAACCAATCATTGGCGCTGGTGAAAGTGTTGCGATGGTATTCATACAAGGAGCCGTGGTACTTGTTCGTGCCGCTTTTTGTAATCAGTGAAACCTGCGCGCCTGACGAACGCCCCTGGTCGGCGTTGTAATTGGTGGTTGTAACCCGGAATTCCTGTACTGAATCCAATGTAACCGGCAGAACCGAACTGAACGCATAACCCTTCACTTGATCGTTGACATCCACACCGTCCAGGGTGATGTTGCTCTGGTCGCTGTGGGCTCCGTTAACCGCTCCGCTCCTCGTATCGGTATCCTTGTCAATATCCGATCGATTGCCTGTGTAGGTAACACCGGCCTGCAACGTGAGCAAATCCGGGACATTGCGCCCCTCCAATGGCAGTGCCTTGATTTCCAGTTCGTTGAAGGCATTCCCCAGCGATGCGTCGGTGGTATTGACGAGCGTCGCTTCCCCGGTGACTTCCACCGTCTCGCTGGCGGCCCCTACATCGAGGGACACGTTAACCGTTGCCGGCGTGTTGACCAGGAGCTGGAGATTGCGTTCTTCGTACCGTCGGAAACCCTGTCCCTCGACTAATAGCTGATAGGTTCCTGGAGGCAGTTGCAGGAATTCATATTGTCCGGTCGAATCCGTGGTGGCCGTGTGCTGCACGGCACGCTCCGGACTTGAGAGGACGACCTTTGCGTTTGGGAGTGCAGCGCCACTTTTGTCCGTTACCGTTCCCCGTAACTGTGTTGTCGAGGTCTGTGTCCAAGCAATTGTCACGGCAAAAAGAGACGTAAGGGTGAGTAAAGCCACTGTCCTGACAGAACGCATGGGGAAGCTCCTTTTTCAGGTGGCTGACGGACATTTGACCCGAACTGCTGCCGACGAGCAGAAGTGTTGGTCCAGTATTGTGCAGCCGCCCGACCAAATTGGCAAGCCTGTTTAGGTGATTTTGTAGGCGGCGTTATGTATTTTTTGTTTTGAGAGTATTAGTTTTGCAGATACCGCCAGAGTCAGCGCCTCGGTCAAGGCAGCAGGCAATTACCCGCCGAAGTGTCGCTCCGCACTTGTCAATGTCTCCTGCGTCACGACCGCCAACCCTTGCGGAGGTTCACTCAGAACCGGTCCTGGGTTAGCGAGCCACCGGCCAAAAGCTTGGAAGGATCGCCGGAAGCTGCAGTTGGGACCAATCACGCAATCATGCGCTGCAGAGTCTAAACCCGACCGTGCGTAACATGGGGAAACCGATTCAAATTTTATGCGCTCGTGAAGATCGGCCTTCAACGCGCGAATTGGACCGCCGGACGGGTGCTTCTCGCACTTAACGCGATACTGACTCTTCTTGGCCTGCGCCACCTGTATCCAAGGAATTGGGACCTTCGGATGTGCGCCCCGTCGAAGTTGATGAGTGCGAAGTCATAAGGCTGGGTTTTGCCATAATATGACGATCAGTTGCCCGCAGTGTGGGGTGGGAAATGGGAATCCGGAGATAACAAAGTATCGTTCCCACAGCGGGTATCGGAACATATCAGACCGAGTGACCACGATCCCTTTTGAACACAGTTGATGGGATTTGCTCCTTTGCTCTTGGCCTTTATTATTTCTTATTATTCTTTTTGCAGAGCGCCACCCAATACATCCTCGGACGCCTGTTCTAGTCGAATGTGGGTCATTCCCATCCTTTTCCTCTGCCGCCCAGGAAATGGACAGGAAGACTTCCGACAGCTCGCTGACAAACTCGGCCTGCTGTCGACCCATGGCGAAACATATGGCCACCCTATCGGAGCAGTTTGGGCGCAACGACTCGCGCGCTACGCGCGAATCTATACAGGGCCCTTGGGCTGCAGTTTTTTGCAATGGTGACCAGTCGCCGACAGCATACTGGAACAGGAAGTGACGCCGGCGCCACCATTCAGTGAATGCCAACTTCGACCTGATAAAATTAGGGCTGGAAAATTCGAACGCAACGACCACGCGGAGAGATGGGTGAGCGGTTGAAACCAGACGCCTCGAAAGCGTCCGTGCCTTAACAGGCACCGGGGGTTCGAATCCCTCTCTCTCCGCCAGTTCTATTCCTTTCAGTGACTTGCACGCGTTGGACACGATGATGGATATGATTTGGAGTCACATGTCTAACAAAAAGTCCCGACAAACGCGCCCATACCTGCAAAGGGAGGCGATACTGCCCAAATTGCCGTTATCACTGATTTCGCCGCACTGGCCTCGCCTCGCAGGTCGGCCTCACCGATAAACTTCCCCCTCATCGTTAATCGCCGTGGCTAAGGCGGAACTCCGGAACATTAGTCGGAAATCGATGGATGCTCGAGAAGCGACCGGCCGCAAAGACATGTCGCTTGCCGAATGGTATTCCCAGTAGATGGAGACGCAAACCTACAAGTGATTGAAAAAAATGGTGGGAGCGCGGGGGGGAATCGAACGTTCAACTTGCTGTTTTCGAATCTACAACCAAAAACAAATGGTTCCAACGATTTCCCAAGTACTGGAGTGAGCACAAATAGGCAGATTTCCGAACCCTTGTTGCCGAGTGTGTGACCTAATTTGATGCTTTGAGTCAACCGTCTTCTCCTCGCGCGCGAAGCTGCGTCCGATCGCAAATAGTCACAAACACCAACACCGGCGTGTCGATGCAGCAGGTAGAGGTTCTACAAGAAGACAGCTCCGCCTTCCGGCGAAGGTTCCGACGACCTCGGGAGTCGTGTTCTAGGAACGGCTGGAACGCTCCTGTAAAACTCTCGGCTTCCGCATGCGATACACCAGTGTGATTGAGCAAGCCGAGAACACCCACGGCACCTGCGCTTCCGCCGGTGAAGGTCCTAGAGACCCCCAGACGATGACAAATATAGGGCCAACAACTGCCGAATGACCTTGTATTGATAAGATACGCGTCCCCGAGGAAGATGCTCTCGTCCACGGGGTAGTGCTTAACGGTGGAAGCCGCAATGTACGTGGCCTCAAATCGACAAATCTGAAAAAGGCCGAGCATTACGGTAAAGGACTTGAAATGGGAGGGAAGGACATGTCACGAATCAGCCGTCGAACGTTTCATCGTCTGGCTCTTATGAGTACAGGCAGTGGACTTCTGTTCCGGAATGCGGTGCCGCGGCTGCTGGCGAATGCTTCGACTGTGCCCTTGCAGCCCCTGGTGGCGCAGGTCAAACGGGTGATGACTGCTCTTGAATCGATTGGCGAACCGCTGCCGCAGGATGAAGTCGCTGGGTTGAGCGTCGCCTTCGCCAGCCCGACGGAGTCTGCGGGCGTTAACGAAATTCAACGAGTGTTGGATTCGCATGTGTTGTTCAACGTCGCGATCAACCCGGAGAGTCGCGTCAGCGTGAGCCGAGGCAAAGCTCAGGCAAAACTGATCGAACAGGGCTGGCGGAGCTTCCTTGTCAAAGTTACGAATCAGGCGGCTGATACGTCTTCGTTCAAGATTCGCTCTCCTCAAGCCCGTCCCATGGGCCGCAGGTCTGACGAGGCCATTACCGCGGTCCATGATTTCACTAACGGGGCCGTCGACCCTGTCGAAGCGCGCGACCGGTGGGTTGCCATTAACAGCTGGGATAACCCGCCTCTTCAGCCTACGCTCTCGGGCCTAGAGATTGAGTACCGCATCCTTCAGATCTACAGCCGGGACGCCGGTCAACGAGAGGCGTCTTTTCAGGCGGACGCTGGCGTTGGCGAACAGGATCTCGGCTTTCGAAGCACCATACCCATTCTTTTCGTTTGTCGCCCGACCAGCGACTTCACGCTTCAGATCCGCGATGTCGACGGCACTCCGGCTACGGCGTCTCTGGTGATCACCGACTCGCAAAACCGGATTTATCCGGTGCAAGAGAAACGCTCCCTTCCCGACTTGTGGTTTGAACGCCAGATCTATCGCCGCGATGGCGAAACGATTCGCCTGCCGGCGGGGGCATTTTCGATTGAATATGGGCGCGGCCCCGAATACGTGCGAAAGCAACTATCGCTTTCCGTTCAGCCCGGTACTCCGTCCTCGATCACACTACCGCTCGAGCGTTGGATTGAGCCCCATCGGCATAGCTATTACTCCGGAGATAGTCACATTCACGCTGCCGGATGCGCGCACTATGAGAGTCCGTATGAAGGCGTGTTTCAGAAGTCATGTTCAGGCAAGTCCAAGGCGAAGGACTTGACGTTGGCGATGTGTTGACCTGGGCGCCGGGTTACTACTATCAGAAGCAATTTTTCACCGGTCATGTACACCGCTTCGGTCCGCCGGCAGAGCAGAAACAGCCCGAATCTTCGGGGGCTTCTCGATCTGTCCGCGAGAATGCGACCACGCTTCGATATGACGTCGAAGTCTCTGGTTTTCCGTCGAGCCATTGTGGGCACCTGGTGCTGTTACGGCTAAGCGACCAGAACTATCCGGGGACAACAACCTTAGACGACTGGCCAAGCTGGAATATACCAATTCTCAAATGGGCGAAAGCCCAGGGAGCAGTCGTCGAATACGCGCACACGGGTGGGGGCATGGCCGTCGACAGCACCGAGTTGCCGAACGATCTCATACCGCCGTTCAACAGCTTCGGTGCCAACGAATACCTCGTGGACATTACCCACGGAGGTCTGGTCGATTTCATTTCGGGCTGCGACCTGTGGCCATTAGCAGAACTCAACATCTGGTATCACGCGCTGAATTGCGGCTTCCGGACTTCTTTCGCCGGCGAGACCGACTTCCCCTGTTTGTCGGACGAGCATGTTGGGGGCGGCCGATCGTACGTAAAGCTGGATGCGCCTCCGGTCGACGACGAAGGTTATGGCAAATGGATGTCAGGCGTTAAAGCCGGCCGCTCTTATTTCGGAGATGGAAGGAGCCACGTCTTCAATTTCACTGTTGCAAATCAAGGTGTCAAGCGTTCGAGGGAGACCAGGTTGCGCTTCAGAAGCCGGGTACGGTCGAAGTCACGGCTCAAGTTTGCGCACGATTGGAGCCTGAGATCAACCAACGCTGAAAAAAATTCGCGAGCATCGCCGTACACCCGGCCGTACTGGCACTTGGAGCGAGCGCGTGTTGGTTCATCCCTGAAGGTTCCTGTCGAAATCGTGGTGAACGGAACGCCCCTCCAGAGCGCCGAGATCGAGGCCGACGGAGCCCTGTATCCGGTGAAGTTCAACGTACTGATTCAAAAAAGCAGCTGGCTGGCATTACGCATCCTCCCCTCCTCTCATACGAATCCTGCATTCGTTGTGCTCAGCGGAAATCCTGTCCGTGCTTCGAGGAAAAGTGCCGAGTGGTGCCGCAAAGCGGTGGACGCCTCCTGGAAGCTTAGAGAATTGAGGATGCGGGCGACGGAAAGGGAAGAAGCGCAGGCAGCATTCGAGCATGCCGGATCTACTTACGATCGCATTACATCGGAATGCGATACGTGATGAAAAGATGTTACTGACGCCATTTTGCCGGCATGCTGTCTCGAACTGAGCTCAGAACAGCTCTTTTGTTGTCAGGGCCGGTTTCAATGGGCGGCTCTTTTGTCGCCGGAATTCCCCGAACCGTCGCGGTCGCCATTTTTCTTCAGCGTGCGCAGGAACGTCACAATATCCCAGCGCTGGGTTTCCTGAAGGGAAGTGAACGCAGGCATTCCATTGGCAGTGTTACCGTTGCTGATCTTCCAGAACAGTGCGCCGTCGGTCTGGCTCTGAACTTCGGCGGAACGCAGATCTGCTGCACCGTTCCCCTGGCCAGCCCCTTCCTCTCCATGACAGTTGACACAAGCACGCATAAAAGCCTTTCGCCCGGCCGCTGGAGCGGCGGTGTTCTTGGCTTCGGGGTTGAGTACGGCAGCAGCTCCGGGCGGCGCCTGCCACTTGTCGGCGGTTGCATGTAGAGGTTGAATGAAGATCGGGCATAACAAGCTGCACATGATGCCGAGCGCGATTGATCGTATGTTCGTCCTCATTCCGGATAACTCCAAAACGTCGTAATGTTTGTCGCACTTGCTATTTCCTTTCGTCGTTGAGGCCAAAGCAGTAAAGGCGTGAACTGTGATCGACCGCAAAAATCCGCCCTGCGTTGATGGCTAGCCCGCTGAAATGAGCCCAGCTCTTCATAGCGTCCCCGCTTTGATAGAGCAGCTTTCCGGTCCGTGCATCCAGGGCATAAAGGACCGCGGGTTGAGTTCCCATACCCCGCTCGTCTGTGGTTAAGAGGTTCTTTTTCCATTCTTCCTTGCTTTTGTACTGAAGCAATCCCTGGACATGCTGTTGTCGCGGGTTTTCTCCCGTAGCAAGGGCGAACAGAACGCCGTTGGCCACAACTGGCGGATCGGGCAAATTGAAATCGGGCGAAATCCATGCAGGCTCGAGAGTCAGCTGGCGCGTCTTGCTGTCACGACCCACGTTGAACGCCATGATGGAGCCATGAGGCACATCCCCGTTGGTGACAGGGAATTGAGGAGCGTCCTTCGCTACAGGACCCCAGATCGTGACATAGAGCCAGATCTGTTTCCCCGCAGGGTCAAGCCAAACGGCTGGCGCGCCCCACATCCCTTTCTGCTCCAGTTCCTTATTATCGTTGGCCAGTGGGGGGGTGGCATAGAGAGCCGTATGATGATCCTTTCCTCCCAGAGAATTCGCGTCCAGCAGATAGAGGACGGCTTCCTTTCCTCCTCCGGCAATCAACTCGCCTGATCCGTAGGGTAACGCGACCATTCCTCCAGACGGCAAGTCCAAATCGTGTTTGTTGATGTCCTGCCAATTCGGCGGAGTAAAGTAATCGACCACCTGCAGATTCTGTGGCATGATCGCAAGGAAGCTGCTTCCGTAGTCGCCAACCGTGGGTTCGAAGCCGCCGTCGCCAGTGGAAACATACAAGCGTTTGTCGTTTCCAATGACAACTCCGCCTCGGGACCAAGCGCCGCCCCCGTAGCCTCCCCGAATCAAAAGCTTCTGGACGACATTGTGCATCGGGTCGCGCACGTCCATCGAGTAGATTCCCGAGCGATCTCCGCCGCAACCCTGAGAGGTGGAGGTATAAACGACGCCGTCGTGAAGGTTCAGGCTCCACACCTTGGCAAAGGCAGGAACAAACTGGAAGGGCCCGAATTTTGTAGCTCCAGACGCCACGTCGAGACCGTACAGCTTGCCGTCGCGCGCGATCGTGTACACGATGCCTACGCTTTTGTCGAGGGTGGGCGTTGCGTTGACAGCATTCGGACAGAGGTAGAAACTTTCACCCTCGGGAAGAACCGCCGAATCAAAGGTGCGGCTCCACAAAGGCTTGCCGTCTTCGGCGTCAATGGCAAAAAAAGTATCGGAGGAGCCCGCAACGAATACCACGGTCTTGGCTCCCTGCGGGGTCGGCACATTGGTGGCGACAATCGGCGCGGTCAGAGAGTTTAAGGCAAGAGGAACATTATCCACTTGCGTCGCCCACTTAAGTTCGAGGCGGCTTGCATTTTCCGGGGAGAGCAAATCGTCCGCAACTGACCCAGAACGTTCGGAATCGTGCCCGAAAGTCGGCCAGTCGTCTCCAGCGACAGTGGCGACCGAGCTAAGCAAAAGGAGCAGGATTGCCAACCACGGCTTCAAAGTGTGTCCCCTATGCAAAATGAATTTCTTGTTCTTGTTGGCCCGATCGAAGCAAGATAGTCCGCATAGTTATGCTATCATCCTATAATTATATCACATTTTGCGTCACTCCACTGGGTTGAAAAGGAAAGGAGATTGGCGGTGAACACGACGTGGCATAGTTCTACATTTTTTTTACTGCTCGTCATGTTGTTCAGCGGCGGTCAAAGCGAGCGAAAGGTCCAACCGGGTAATGGGCCATCCGGGGTCCCGCAGAGCACTTTTATCGCGCATCGCCTGGGCACCGATTATGACGAGGCCGTCGCCGCACTCGATATGAATGGCGACGGTCGCCTTGATCTGGTCAGCGGCGCCTACTGGTATGAAAACCCAGGTCCCGACGGCGGCCTGTGGAAACAGCATCAGTACCGCACCGTCGAAATTCATAACGAGTTCGTGTCCGATTGTGGCGAGTGGATCTTTGACGTTAATCACGACGGGCTCCCGGACCTGGTGACAGCCGGTTGGATCGTCAACGGACTCTGGTGGTATGAGAATCCTGGAAAACTCGGAGCCGAGTGGAAGCGGCACCTGATCGCCGATAGCTACGACACAGAAGGCGGCGTCACCGGCGACATCAACGGCGACGGCAAACCCGATCTCGCCCTGGCACATTACAACCAGTCGGGCATCATCTGGGTGGATTTCTCCGGATCGACCCCGAAGGTACACCACCTTGGCGGAAAAGGCCAAGACGGCCACGGCATCGGCATTGCGGACATCGACGGTGACGGCAAGGCTGACCTCCTCACTCCCTTTGGGTGGTTTCAGAACATCGACGCCGATCACGACCAGTGGCAGTGGCGCCCAGACTGGCAGTTAGGGGATTCCGGGTTTCCGATTCTGGGCTACGACGTGAACGGCGACGGCAAGATGGACATTATCTACGGCCGGGGCCACAGCTACGGCCTGTACTGGCTTGAGCAGCAGGGCTCGGGCGCCGATCGAAAATGGGTTCGTCATACCATCGACGAATCATTCTCCCAGGCCCATGCACTTTTACTGGCTGATATCGATGGAGATGGGGAACCGGAGTTGATTACCGGCAAGCGCTATCGTGGGCACTCCGGGGGCGATCCAGGCACCTACGATCCGTTGGTAGTCTATTACTACAAAATCGGTCGCAAAAATGTAAGCTTCACGCGCTATCCCATTTCGGTGAACGGTACGGCGGGAGTGGGAACACAGATCCTGGCGTTAGATTTGGATGGCGATGGCGACGTCGATCTGGCGACCGCGGGGAAGACCGGCGTGCACTTCTTGGAGAACCTCGAAATCAACCGCATTCCCAGAGCTACTCGCGAGCAGGAAATTCTGCTCGACAAGCATTGGCCATTTCCTGGCGAGGGAGTTCAGGTCGAGCAAGAAGACGGGCCGAAGCCTAAACAGTAGCTTACGAATGTTGTATCGTCCGTCAGCATAAGTGAGCGCTTACAAGATCCATCGCCTTCCGGAAAATCGGGGCCTTCACGGCCAACGACTCCTTCCACAAGCAATGGCTGCCTCCGGGGACGCGGAGGAAATCGTGCTTTACTTTGAAGTGAGCTAACTTCCTTTTCATATTCACCGATTCCTGAAACGGGACGTCTGTGTCGGCAGTCCCGTGGATCAAAATCGTAGGCGGATAACTTGCGGAGACATTCCGCACTGGACAATAAGGATCGAACCACCGATTTTCAACGTCCGGATCATGGTCGGCAACCACTTTCGGCCAGATGCCTTGTTGGCGGCAATATAAATAGAACTTGCTGCGGCGGGCGTCTTCTTCAGGCGAGCCGGACGTGCAGTCAGTTCCAACCAGTCGATAAGCTTCTTCTTTGGAGACTGGTGCCTGCTGCAAATAAAATTGACTCGGGCGCGTGTACCAGGGCCGCGTAATGTCGCCGTATCCCGATAATGCCAGAAGTACCCGCGGGCGAGGGTTGACGGAAAATCCGCTCATCAGGGTCAGAAATCCGCCCGCCGATTGACCGGTGACCGCGATTCTTTCCGGATCCATGCGGAAGAGTTTCGGACCGCGATCGTGCAACCATCGACACGCATCTCGGAGATCCTCAATAATGACCTCCAGCTTCGTCTCGGGTGCCAAGCGGTAATCAATTGAGACCACGAAAAAACGTCCGTCCGGATTCAACCAGTCGGGAGGGGCTGCGCGCGAGCCAAAAATGAGGGCCCCACCATGAATCCATAGAATCACGGGTTTCCTGATGCTGGCATCGGATCCATAGACGTCGGCTTTGATCTCACATCCGCCGGCGGTTTTGTAAACGTAGGTCTGCAGGGAAGTAGGTGCGGAAGCGTGGAGACAGCGTGTGGCAACAAGCGATGCTGCCGTCGCGGTTGCCTGTTTCAAGAATTCCCGTCTGTTCATGGAATCAATCGTTCCGTTCAGGATAATTCATAAATGGAAGGCCATCTGGGATTGAAACCTTTCAAATACTAGGCGCGTATTCTGCAAGTTGTCAATGACGGTGCTTGGACAGGGCGTTTGAAACGTTTTATAATCCGGAGACTCTTGTCGGTTGTTCTCGAATTTCTTCCCAAAATCGAGGAGCGCCCTGTGAAGATCCGCTTGTCTCTCGGCTTCGTGATTTTCCAGTTATTGATCTCCCCTGCGTATGGGCAGGATTCCAGGTTCCGTCCGACCAATCAGCAGATTCCCGTTCCGGACTGCCTGGTCATGAAAGGCCTTTGGGAAGGCGGTCACAAATCGTGCACTCCCGAAGAGCAGCGCAATTGGCTGGCTGACATTACTCACTGGCGTAATGAACGACGTATTCGCATCGGCTACGAGGGCTCGCGCTACGATCTTCCGGCTTTGAAGTGGACGCAGTCCAGTTTCATGCAACCGCAGATGATGGTCCAGGATCGCTACTTTTATGATCCCATGGCACGGAAATACACCGTGGACCGCTATCTCGAAGACCTGCAAAAAAGATATGGCGGCATCGATGCAGTGTTGATCTGGCCCACCTATCCGAACATGGGAATCGATAACCGCAATCAGCAGGATATGGTCCGTTGCATGCCTAGCGGTGTCGAGGGCGTGAAGCAGATGATTGCGGACTTTCATCGGCGCGGCGTTCGAGTGTTTTTCCCCATGATGATGTGGGATCAGGGTACGCGCGATCCCGGCAAACCATGGCCCACGGCGGTGGCAGAACTAATGGCCGAGATCGGCGCTGATGGAATCAACGGTGACACCCAGGATGGCGTGCCGCTAGCATTCTCGCTGGCGGCCGACCAGACCGGACATCCGCTCGCCTTCGAGCCCGAGGGCGGGCCATCGGACGAGGCGCTTGCCTGGAATGTCATGACGTGGGGCCAGTATCAGTTTCCTTTCACGCCTCTGGTCGACAAATACAAGTGGCTCGAGCCGCGCCACATGGTGAACATTTCCGACCGCTGGAATCGCGACAAAACCAATGATCTTCAATTTGCCTTGTTCAATGGAGTCGGCTGGGAGAGCTGGGAAAATATTTGGGGCATCTGGAACGGGATTACGCCCCGGGACGCAGAGGCGACCCGCCGCGTGGCCACGATCGAGCGCGCAATTGCACGATTTCTTGTGAGTGCTGGCTGGGAGCCTATGGCTCCTATGCTGCGCTACGGCGTGTTTGCCAGCCGCTGGCCGCTGGATCACCAGACTGTTTGGACCATCGTCAACCGCAACGAATACGACGTCGATGGCCATCAGATGGAAGTCTTGGCTGAGTCAGGCGTGCGTTACTTCGATCTTTACCACGGCACGGAACTGAAGGTGGAGCACGATCCCACGGAGCGCGCCCTGCTGGGCTTCCCGCTTGAAGCCCATGGCTACGGTGCGATTCTCGCCACGGACGCCGAGCCCGATACCGCGCTGCAAAAATTGATGTCGGAAATGAGACAGCTGACCGCCAATCCTTTGTCCAGCTACTCGCATGAATGGAAAGTCTTGCATCAGGAGATCGTGCCAATTTCAAAGGCAAAAACCGCCAGCAGCACGCTCGCTGGCATGATCAAGATTCCGGAAGGCGATTTCCTTTTCAAGGTGGGGGGGATTGAGATCGAGGGTTTCGACGATATTGGTGTCGATGTGCAGTATCCGTGGGAAGACGCTCCCCGGCGATTTCACGAACACACTATGCACATTTCCTCCTTCTATATCGACAAATTTCCCGTGACCAATGCGGAATTCAAGAAGTTTCTCGATGTCACTCACTATCACCCCGCGGATGATTTGAATTTCCTGCGCGACTGGAAGGATGGGCAATATCCGACTGGCTGGGACAATCGGCCCGTAACCTGGGTTTCTCTCGAAGATGCGCGAGCCTATGCCGCTTGGGCGGGCAAACGGCTGCCTCACGAATGGGAATGGCAATACGCTGCGCAGGGTTCCGATGGCCGCCTCTACCCGTGGGGAAACGAGTGGGATACTTCTGCCGTTCCGGCGCCGGACAAGTCCCGAACCATGCGCGGTCCAGACCCTGTTGATGCTCATCCAAATGGGCGTAGTCCGTTCGGAGTCATGGATCTAGTGGGGAACGTCTGGCAGTGGACCGAAGAATTCATCGACGACCACACCCGCGCCGGTATTCTTCGTGGCGGCAGCTATTACCAACCGCAGGGCTCCATCTGGTACTTTCCGCAAGCATACAGGCTCAGCGAGCACGGAAAGTTGCTGATGATTTCTCCGAGCATGGATCGTTCGGGTGCTCTCGGCTTCCGGCTGGTGCGAGATGCGCAGTAACAAACCGGGCGTAGTGCTTGGCTCGACTCACAGATCGATGCTTGCGGCTCCCGTTTCTCATTCGGAGGCAAGTGAAGAAGAGTAGTCATGTCACGATGCAGCAGATTGCTGATCGTGCCCAGGTGTCGATCGGGACGGTTTCTCACGTCGTGAACGGAACGGCACGCGTACGTTCCAACCTGCGATATCGCGTGCGGGAAGCCATTCGCACGCTGGGGTTTCAACCCAGTGCGCTGGCACAAGGCCTGCGGCTGAATCGAACCAGGATACTGGGAATGATCATCCCCGACATAACCAACCCGTTTTTCCCCGGCGTGGTGCGCGGGGCGGAAGACCTGGCCTTCAGGAACTCATATCGCATCGTTCTTTGCAATACCGACAACGATCCTTCCAAGGAGGATTTGTACATCGCAGAGCTGAAGTCGCTTCGAGCGGCAGGGTTGCTCATTATTCCTGCTGCCGGCAGCGACCTCGCATCGGAATTGATGACTGGCCGTTCCCCCAGCCCTCCGGTGGTTTGCATTGATCGCTGCCCGACGGGTTGGACTGGTGATGCGGTGGTCGTCGCTAACGAAGAGGGGGCTTACCAGGCGACGATGCACCTGATCCGATCCGGGCACCGCCATCTCGCCGTTATCACCGGTCCGGGTCTGCTGGTCAATGCAGCCGAAAGGTTGAAGGGTTTCAAGCGTGCGTTACGGGATTCGTCTCTTCCGCTCGCTTCGGAATTCATTCAGGAGGCGGCCTTTGACACGCGGAGCGGCTTTCAGGCCGCCAGGCGCTTGCTCCGTATGTTGCCTCGGCCGACCGCGATTTTCGCATGCAATGACCTGATGGCGCTCGGCGTTCTACATGCCGTGCATGAGCTGGGTCTGCGTTGTCCGGAGGACGTTTCGCTAGTAGGCTTCGACAATCTCGAATTCTGCGAATACACCAGCCCGGCGCTGACATCGGTATACCAGCCTGGCTACCAGGTGGGAGCTGCCGCGGCGGGCCTGCTGGTCGAGCGGATCAAGGGGCTTAAGGATGCTCCCCGGCGCATTATCTTGGAAACGGAGCTTAAGAAAAGAAGTTCCGTTGTGTCGATTGAACCCATCAACCGCATGCGCTCCGCGAGGAGCCCGAGCGCCAGAAAAAAGAGACCTGCGAGCCCCGTCCTGAAGTAGTTTCCAGCATCCGCGACTACTGCGCGTCTAGAACACAACTTTGGCCGCAAGTTGGATGATGCGTCCCTCCCGTCCTCCGGTGACTTGCCCAAACTGGAAACCGGACAACGAGTCGTTGAAGGTGGTATCCACCGATGTCCACTGCGTGTGGTTGAAGGCGTTGAACATATCTGCGCGAAACTCAGCGTGAGCACGTTCGCCCATCGATATGTTCTTGCCCAATGCTATGTCCCAGTTTTCCTGCCCAGGTCCACGCACGATGCCGGGGCTGGCATTGCCTCGAACGCCCAACGCCGGCTCAATGAATGCGTTCACATTGAAGTACTCCGCAAAGGTACGCTGCGACCGGGGGAAATTTGGATTCCGCATTACATCCGGTACTCCCGGTCCTGGGCCGCCGGGTGATCCGTCGGCGAAATCCTGTGCCGGGTTGTTTTGATCCAAAACCGTCAGGGCATTCCCTGATTCGTAGGTAGCGATTGCGGAGATGTGCCAGTCGCCTAGAACGGGTCGCGCATATCTCGGCAACCGGGCGGCATATTTCGGCTCATAGTTGGTTTCAAACACGAAGCGATGCCGGTGCGACAGCGATGATTCGCCGCGCCACCTCAAAACGCTCTGTGGATAATTCCATCCGATGGTCGTCGTTTGCCCGTTGAGACCGTAGTCAGAAATAGCCTTTGCGTAGGTGTAGTGAGTCAGAAGCTGCAGTCCACTGGTCATGCGGCGTTCGAATTTCACAATACCAGCGTTGTAGCTGCTGTTCAGTCCGGGCCTCTGGACGTACATATCGCCGAACCTGCCGGAATTGAAAGGCCGGGCTGCGTTGTAAGTGGTTGAATCGGGCCATCCGGTGCGGTAGGCCGGCACATTCATGTCAGCCAAGTACCAACCGTCCCTTCCCTGCGTCCCGATGTAAGAAAAGGTGAGCACAGAATTTCGGCTGAGCTCCTGTTGGATATCGAGCATGTAGCGGTGGAAGTAAGGCGTGGCAAATGACTTCTTATCGTTGTAGTAAATCAACTGGAAAGCGCCGACTCCGAAATATCCTTGCCCTGGACCGGTGGGCACGGGATAAGTTCCCAAAGGAATCTGTGGTGATGCCGGAAAGATCTGAGACAGGCTCGTAACCGGATCCTGATCGTTTGCTCCCAGCGAAGCGGGTGTGATTTCGGACCCCAGGAAGCCTCCGGGTTGCGCTCCGCCGATAGCCTGCGCGTTCAAGGAATTCGAGACCTGGCTGGCGCCGGCATCGTAGTAAAGGCCATATCCCGCGCGGACCACGAGCTTGGGACGAACCTGCATCGCCAGGCTGAATCTAGGAGCGAAGTCACGCTTGGGCACCGGGATGAATCGCTGCGAGAGGCCAGGGGCGATTCCCGGCATGGCCGCGGTGTCGCTGGCAGGCTGATAGATGGCACAGCAGAGGTTGTTTGAGGAATAGATCGGAATTGGCAGCTCATAGCGCAGCCCGAATGAGAGCGTGAGCCGCTTGCTTACCTGCATCTTGTCATTGGCGAATGCCCCATAGTAGGGAATCACGTAGTTTGCCTGCGGAGCGAAGGCGCCACCGCTACTGTAGTTAAAGCGCTGATGGATGACTTTGGGCAGGCCCAATAGGAGGTCAGCGAACCCGTCGCCGCCAACTTGTCCTAAGTCGGTGCCGGAAGCCGTGAAGAAATCGGGGCCGTTCCCGCAGTAAATCCCCGTGCATCCGAAGTCTACGTAGCGAACGTTGTCGAAATCGAACTCCGACTTGCGAAGGTAGTTAAAGCCAAAGGTTAGGCTATGTCGCCCGTGCACCCAAATTGCGTTGTCCGAGAACTGTAAAGAGTCATTTTCTGCGCGAAAGTATTCATCGAAGCCCATGGTCGGCTGGCCATTTCCGGACTGGCCATAACCGTTGATATTCACTCCAAAGATGCCCAGGTTACCCTGGATACCAGGGTTCGCAAAGATCTGGTTCAAGGGATTCGATGAGCTGTTGAGAAAAGCGATATTGCCGGGGTCCGCCGTGACCAGCACACCGCTTCCGATCGCGAAGATGAACTCGTTGGTCAGATGCGAACTGAAAACATGTGCTTCATCAGCGGTTACGACATACGACTTGTCGTCGACGTTCGCACTGGATTGACTCAGGTTGGGAATTAACCCATTGGCGTTATGGGGGTTTCCGCTGTATTGGGACCAGGTAACAAAGATATTGTCTTTCGATGATATGCGGTAATCAAAGCGGCTATCCCAGTGATAACTGGTGACTTCCTGCAGCGCCGAGTACTGATAATTGCTGCCGCCATTTCCCAATGTCTTGGCAACGTTCGCTTGCGGGAAGATAGCCGCGATCTTCGCCGATGCCGGATCAATGGCCGGCCCGCCGCCAAGCTTGGTGATGTTGTTCAGGTTATTGAAGGGGATGGGTTGGCGCGAAAATCCGCCAGCGACGTTAGTATTCGTATAGGGGTTGTAAAGCTGCTCATTCGAATTAGAACAGATTCCGGCACTGTCGAACGAATCGGGCGGCGTGCACAGTTCTCCAAAGTTCCCTCCCAACTCCGCGCTGCTGGGTACGATGCCATAGTTGTTCGGCCCGTTCAGGGATTGGAGGAAGCGCTCGTAATTGACAAAGAAAAATGCACGGTCTTTCAAGTTGAGAAGTTTCGGGATGTACACCGGGCCGCCCAATCCGCCGCCATACATATTCCGATGGTAGGCTGACTTTATCGGCTTCGCCGGCAAAGCTTCGACAATGTCAAAGGGGTTGAGTGCATTCAGGGCGTCGTTCTCGAAGTAGTCATAGATCTCGCCGTGAAAAGAGTTGGTCCCGGATTTCGTGGTAACGTTGACATTGGTAAAGTCACGGCCATATTCGGCGGAGAAGTCCGCCACCCCGATCTTCATCTCGCCGATCGCTTCCGCCGATGGCTGGAAACTGCTGCCACTTTCATAGTTTTCGTTTGCGTTCACGCCATTCACGTAGTATCCGTTGTCGCGTGAGCCCTCGGTGATTCCTCCCGCTGCGAAGTCCACCCCGCCCGATGAATACGATGCTCCAACTTCGTAAGTTCCGCCCAGGTTGATGTTATTGCGCGGCACCGTGCTGACTCCCGGTGTCAAATCGGCCAGCGACGTGAAATTGCGGCCGTTCATGGGCAGTTCCGAAACCTGCTGCTGATCAATGGTCTCATCGAGCGCTGCGCGATCGCTTTCGAGCAGAGGAGCGGAAGTCGTTACCGATACCGTCTCGGAAACCATTCCTAACTGCAGCCGAACGTCATAGCGGAGGGCGGATTGGGGCGACACCTGCAGCGCATCGGAGACGGATTTCTTGAATCCTGCGGACTCCACCGATACCCGGTAGCTTCCCGGCAACAGCTGCGTGAACTCGTAGTGTCCGTCGGACTCCGAGGTCGTGGAGGAGGTTTGATTTCGCGTTAAGTCGAACAACTGCACGGTTGCCGTGGACACGACGGCACCGGAGGCCTCCGTCACCACTCCCCTGATGCTGCCGCGTTGAGAAAACTGAGCGAACGAGGACAGAGCAAGGAGGGGCAGAGTGGCCAGCAAGGTCGTGAACCGCGAGAAGGGGCTTCGCATGTGAAATCCTCCTGGAACGGGCGGCACGCCGTTTTGAAGCGTTTCATTCGCTGGGAACCGAGAAACGTTACGCAAACCGACTCAGAGTTGTCAAGATAAATCTCATCCTATCATTAACAGATGATAGGATGCCTACGTTGCATGGACGGCTCTTCGGAATCATCCAAGGCGCGCAGTTACAGGTGCAACTTACCTCCCCGCTGGAGGGTCCGCGGAAACAGGCGGTCTCGGCCCAAAGAATTGAGGAGAGCCGATGTCTCGAGTGCAGGTGGCGTGGGCTTGCATTGATCAACGGCCCCGCGGGCGCTTAGGACTTAGGATCGCGCACCAGATCGATATGAAACCTGCTGCGGTCACCGCGATGCTTCGCGACGAAATATTCCAGCGGCGTACCGTCTTCGAGCATGCCCACACTCTTCAGCAGCAAGGCTGGACTTTTCGACCGCAGCCCCAGCAGTTTGGCGTCAGCACGCCCGAGCGCGATCGCTTCCACCGTGCGGTATCCTCTCGTAATTACGAGTCCGTATTTGCGGGCGAGTAACTCGTATAGAGACTGGTTAGTCAGATCTTCCCTAACCAGGGTCGGACATTTGCTCTCTGGAAGATAGGTCACAACCAGGACTTCGGGCTCACCATCGAGGAAACGCAGGCGATTGAGCAAAACGACAGGATCCCATTCCTTGAGTTTGAGCGCTTCGCTCACTTCCATTTGAGCTGGTACTACTCTCAGCTCAAGGACACGCGTGGTCGGTTTTTGTCCCTTGGATACGGCGTCCTCATAGAAGCCGTGCAGGCTCTGCATAAGGCTGCCGTTGTACGTGGGATAAGAAATGGAACTGCGTTTTCCGCTCTGCTTGGTAACCAGCCCTTTTCGCTCCAGAGAGGCTAAAGCCTGGCGAACCACGGTGCGGCTGATTCCTAGCTGCTCGCACATTTCCTGCTCGCTCGGCATTAACTGACCCGGCAACAGGTGCTTGGCTTTGATTTGTTGTTCAATGTAACTGGCGAGTTGAAAGTAGTAGGGAATCGGACTGCCGTGCTGAACAACCTCGCCTTGGTCGAAGATAGAGTGCTCCATACTCAATCCTACTATCATCCTATCATGCATTGTCGCGGTGTCACTAGCAGTGCTCTGTTATGAGTCAGGAACTTGCCTGGCCCATGATGCTCGAGGACGCCGGCACCACTAACCCGAGCGATAATGAATTTAATCTCCGGTCCCGCGGACAGAACGGTTCCCGTCCTGAGTGGATTGGGCGCCACCTGCTTATGTATCCCTACCTTTTTGACTCTCGGCGAAAAAATACGCGACGCCGCCGGCACCGCGTCAGTGCATATCCGCGCGGGCGGTAACGGCAGAAGTTTGGACTCAATTGGACATCGTAACTGCAAGCCACAAAACTTGGGCAAAGTTATCAAGTGCTTCGCTGCGCCGAGAGACGCACAGCTCGCTGGTGAGAGCGTATAAGGTAAGCAGGTTCGCGATCGGGTGCGTCCGGGATTGCAGCCTCCCGGCAGCTCGATACCGGCGGCGCGCAATCTTGGCTCCGGGCGCGTCTGGCTGGCACACTGATCACGATAGAATTGACAGCTCTTTTCCGTCGGTGTTATCGTCGTCTCGTTGTAATGATAGCATGATAGAGGTATAGGGATCATGTTTCTCCTGGGGATCGATCTGGGCACTACCGCTACCCGGGCGGCCCTTTACGATTCGAATGCGCGTCTGGCCTCTGAAGGACGAGCAGAAGTCGCACTACACTGTCCGCAGCCCTCCGTCGTGGAACAAGACATGGAGGACTTCTATCAGTCCGCGGTGAGGGCGATCCGGCAGTGCATGGATTCCTGCCGAATCGATCCGGCACAAGTCGCCGCCCTGGCTTTCGACAGCCAGATGGCCGGAATTGGCGCCATCGACGAGGATTTCAAGCCCGCGATGCGCTTCGACTCATGGCTCGACTGCCGCTGCCAGCCCTTTATCGAGGACATGAATCGTCGGGTTGCGGAGCGGGTCACCGCGCTCACGGGTTGTCCTCCCACCTGCAACCACGGGCCAAAGATGCTGTGGTGGGCGAATGAGCGGCCGGCGGATTACTCGCGAATCGTGAAATTCGTTACACCCAGCGCCTTCGTGGCCGGCCGCGCCGTCAAACTGCGGGCCGACGAGGCGTTCATTGACCGTACGTTTTTGCACTTTACAGCCGTCAGTGACGCTGCGGAGGGAAAGTGGTCCGAGGATTTATGTGGCACCCTGGGAATCGATATCGAGCGGCTGCCCAGAATCGTGGAGTCGTCGACTGTAATCGGCGAACTGAGTTTGGAAGCGGCGCACGCTTTCGGACTGAGGCCCGGGATACCGGTGGCCGCCGGCTGCGGCGACACCGCCGCAGGAGCGCTGGGTGCGGGAGTGGTCACCCCCGGTATGCTTCTCGACACCGCGGGCACTGCCTCCGTTCTCGCCTGC
>Ga0126370_10000043_pt1 | contig 34867 bp, 27 predicted proteins | sample PanSoiMetaPlot_3_FD_92586 | JGI IMG/M metagenome (GOLD analysis project Ga0126370, IMG submission 92586) | Tropical forest soil microbial communities from Panama - MetaG Plot_3 | ecosystem: Environmental > Terrestrial > Soil > Tropical forest > Bulk soil | place: Panama | collected 2016-02-17 | reverse complement strand
CTCGCACCGGGCCCGCATTACACGGTCCTGCCGGCGCCTTCCGTACCTTCTCCCTGGCACGGGGACGTAGTCTCTCCAGTTCGCATAAGCCACCGGCAACCTCCGCTGGTTGATAAGTTTCCCTTATCGCCAATTGAAATTGCTGCTTGGACACTTCTCTCCACCTCGTTCGAAACTCCTGTAGATGGACAAGCGGCTCTTCTTTGTGGGGATCATTTTGGCGGCCAGCGGCCTGATCTCGCCGCCATTCGCTCTTTTGGGAGGCCTGGTCTACGGTCTCGTCCTCACGCATCCGTTTCACGCTGAGAGCAAGAGCCTGTCGAAATTTCTTTTGCAGGCCTCAGTCATCGGTCTGGGCTTCGGCATGAATCTCCACGAAGTCGTTCAGGTTGGACGCTCGGGCTTTGTTTACACCGCCATCAGCATTACCGCCGTTATGTTGATCGGGCTGGGGCTGGGCTATCTCATTCGTGTTGGAAAGAAATCTTCGTTCCTTATCGCGGCTGGCACGGCGATTTGTGGTGGAAGTGCCATTGCGGCGGTAGGTCCGATCGCCGACGCCAACGAAGAGGAGATGGCCGTCTCTTTGGGTGCGGTTTTCATCCTCAACTCCATCGCTTTGTTTCTGTTCCCTCTCGTAGGGACATCTCTGCACATGAGTCAGTCCCAGTTCGGGCTCTGGTCGGCCCTGGCCATTCATGACACAAGCTCCGTGGTGGGCGCTACGGCAAAATACGGTCCTGCTGCGCTTGCTGTAGGCACGACGGTCAAACTGGCCCGCGCTCTCTGGATTGTCCCCCTCTCGATCGTGACGGCATTTACTCTGAAGAGCAAGGCGCGTATCCAGTGGCCCTGGTTCATCCTGCTTTTTTGTGTCGCGGCGTTGCTCAACACTCTGGTGCCCGCGTTCGGCCCAGGTTTTGCTGCGCTGAATCACTTGGGGAAAATTGGCCTTACGGTGACCCTATTCTTGATCGGCACCGGCCTAAACAAAAAGACATTGAAACAAGTGGGTGTGCGCCCTCTGCTGCAGGGGGCTACGCTCTGGACGATTGTAGGTACGGGTACCTTGGCATTGATCCTCTCTAACTGGATTCATCTCTAGTCCCCAGCCGCGAAGCGTCCGCGAACATGCGGACAACGGCCTAAAACCATGGGTAATTCTGGTGCGTCTCTTCTACCAGAGGAAACTTTTCCGAGAATCAAAACATTCAGGCGCTCAGCGGCATAACCTGGGAAAACGAACGTTACTTCGGGCCATTCACTAGCAGCACAGAAATTGTCTCGAATAATAGTTAACTATGGTTTACACGCTGTTGTATACTTAGGCTAACTATTTGGGGTGTCCGTCTTCTCTGCATGCCTGAACCGAAGACATTACCGAAGCCGCGTGGAATGGTGCCTTCCGATCTTATTCCCGCGGCGTCGGAAATCGTTCTCACCCACGAAGACATCGATCGCGCTCATGACCGCGAACGCGTTTGGGAGACACGTGCCAGCGGCGGCTTGTGGTCGCGGGCGCGACTACTCTGGCTGCTGATCGGTCCCGGGATCCTGGTCATGCTGGGCGAAAACGATGGCCCCAGCATGCTCTCTTACTCGGCCACCGGCGCGAGTTTCGGAATCGGCTTCTTTCTTCCCTTCGTGGTTCTGACATTCCTAATGGCCTGCGTCGTGCAGGAAATGACCGTGCGCCTCGGAGCAGCCACCCATCGCGGCCACGCTGAACTCATCTTCGACCGCTTCGGCCCATTTTGGGGATGGTTTTCCATGGTCGACCTGATGGTCGGAAACTTCTTGACGCTGGTCACAGAATTCATCGCGATCAGAGCTGGCTTGGGATATTTCGGTATTCCGCCGTTCGTCTCCGTCTTCGCCGCGTGGATGGTTTTGTTTGCGGCGCTTATGGCGCATCGCTACTGGACCTGGGAGCGCGTCACGCTCACCGCCGCTCTTTTTAATCTCATCTTTGTACCGGTTGCTTTATTAGGACACCCGCATTGGGGCGCAATCGGCACCGCGTTGATTACCTGGAAACCCCTGCCCGGAGGGTTAACGCAAGAGACCGTGCTCATCCTGCTGGCTAACATCGGCGCAACCGTCACGCCTTGGATGCTTTTCTTCCAGCAGAGCGCTATCGCCGATAAGGGCCTTACCACACACGACATTCGCTTCGGACGTATCGACACAGTACTTGGCGCGGCCCTGGCAGCACTCACCGCTCTTGCCGCGATCGTTGCCACCGCGCCGTTGTTTGTGCACGGCATGTCCGCGGGCAACTTCGAAGCGGCTGAGTTCGCACAGGCTTTGCAGCCATTCGTTGGAAAATGGGGTTCGGCTCTTTTTGCGCTAGGTATGTTCGAAGCGGGCATGGTCGCCGCGGTGACGATCTCCACCTCGTCGGCTTACGCTTTTGGAGAAGTCGCGCACCGCCCCCACAGCCTGAATTTGCCCTTCCGGCAGGGGAAATCGTTCTATTTGGTACTGGTGCTCGAGGCGGCCGCAGCAGCGGGACTCGTTCTGATTCCCGGCATTCCTCTTGTCTATATCGTTCTTGTCGTCAACGTGATTGCGGTACTCGCCATGCCGCCGGCGTTACTGTTCCTGTACATGCTGGTCAATGACCGCGAGATTATGGGCGACCTCGTCAGTCCCTGGTGGGCCAATATTCTCGCGCTTGGAGTCGTGATTGTTTTGATTGCAGCCGGCATTCTTTTCGGCATCAGCGTCATTTCGCCGCATGCCCTTGCGTTGATTGGAGGTAAATAGCATGGAGCAGACCCAGGTCGAGCCCGTGAACCGAGAAGATATCGCCTCGATTGTTGCCGCTTTGGAGCCCGACCAACTGATCTCAGCCAAACAGCACCAGCATTGCCCCCGCCGCAACCTCACACCGATTGAAAAAACCCTTTTCTGGCTTCTTCGCATCTATCTCGTGTTCATGTTCGGGGTCGTCTTTTATCACATCTGGCACAACGTTCGTTGACGATTCATTTCCAGAACACTCCGGACCCGGGCAAAGCAGCGAACAACGTACTCTTGGCGCGTATATTAGATTCAGTTTTCCTTTGAGGATTTGCTCGTGCGGTAACCGTTCGGTTTCGGAAGGAGCGCCTGGGCCATCGTGGTTGTGGCGCTTATGTCTTCTGACAAGTCAATCCGCATTCTCGCTTCCATGCCGCAGCCAATGGCAAGCGTCATCCGCTACGCATTGGGAGCTCTCGCGGCAGTTTGCGCCTTGCTACTGCGGAATGCGCTCGATCCCTTCTTCGGCGAGCAATACCCGTACCACACGGCTTGGCTGGCAGTTGTCTTTGCAGCGTGGTACTGCGGAATCGGTCCCTCGATCGTATCGGTTGTGATTAGTTCAATCGGCATCTGGTACTGGTTCGTTGCTCCTTTCCACTCTTTCTCTGGCAAGGGGGATATCGGCCTCTCGGGGCTTCTCGGCTTTCTGGTCCTCTCGGCGGTCATCATTGCGTTCGGCGAATCTACGCGCCGCAACATCCTCAATCGTGAACGAGCTGAGGAAGAACTGCGCAAAGCGCGCGAAAAACTCGAACAACGAGTCCGTGAGCGTACCGCCGCGCTTGAACAACGAACCGCGGAGGTAATCGAAAAGGCTGCTCTTCTCGACCTCGCTAACGACGCGATTTTCATAAAGACCGCGAAGGGCGACATCGTGTATTGGAATTCCGGAGCCGAACGACTCTACGGATGGAAGTCGCACGAAGTCATGGGAAAATTCGCATCCGGCCTGCTGCAAACGAAGTCCTCGATCCCAATTGCTGAGATTCAGGAAAAGGAATCTTGGGAGGGCGAGCTTTCGCATACTACCCGAGATGGTCGCCAGATCACGGTGGTGAGCCGGTGGACCATGTTGCTTGATAAAGACAACCAGCCTGCCGGGTGGATGGAGATCAATACCGACATCACGGGCCGGAAGATCGCCGAAGAAGCGGCTCGACGTTTGAGCGGACGCATTCTCACGCTGCAGGATGACGAACGCCGCCGCATCGCGCGCGAACTGCACGACAGCCTCGGCCAATATCTGGCAGCTCTCAAGATGCACCTCGACATTCTCGCTCTCTCCGCCGACCTGCAACCTGACGTCATCGCAGAATGTACTCGCATCGTAGAACAGTGTCTGAAGGAGACGCGCACGATTTCCCATCTGTTGCATCCGCCGCTGCTGGATGAAGCAGGATTCGGCTCGGCGGCCCAATGGTATGTCGACGGATTCGCGCAGCGCAGCGGCATTGAGGTTAACCTCTTCCTGCCGCCGATCTTTGGCCGGCTGCGCCGCGATATAGAAATTGCCATGTTTCGCGTTTTGCAGGAGGCTCTGACCAATGTCCACCGTCACTCCGAAAGTACCAAGGTCGACATCCGCGTGACTCTAGATGATCAGCATGTGCAAATGAAAATCCAGGACTTCGGGCGAGGCATCGCAGCTGGAACTCTGCGCCTGTTGCTCGGTGGAGGCGCTAGGACCAGTGTCGGCGTTGCTGGCATGAGGGAACGAGCGCGGGAACTCGGTGGTTCGCTCGAGATTACATCGGATTCCAACGGTACTCTGCTCACACTGACTTTGCCGCTGGAAGACTCCGACGAAAAACCCTTGCTCTGGTCAGATCAAATGAGCGCAGATTAGCTTTATAAGTCAAGGCGGACCGTGACTAGGCAAGAAGCGAAGCGGCGAACGTAACGACTCAACACCCGACACCAACTTTCCTACCACTCCGCCAAGGCATTAAACTAATAAGTTACATCCCAGTGCAGATCTCATCCTTCCAAGGAAGGCCCAATGTCTTTAAATAGCTTCAATTCGCGCTCCTCCCTCAAAATCGGCAGCAAAGAATACGAAATCTACCGCCTTGACGCACTCGACAACGCGGGCATTTCCACAAAGCACCTGCCATTTTCACTGCGTATTTTGCTTGAAAACTTGCTGCGCACCGAGGACGGCCGCAACGTGACCAAAGAAGAAATCCGCGCCCTGGCCAAATGGAACAGTAAGTCCAAGTCGGACAAAGAGATCGCCTTCACGCCCAGCCGAGTCCTGCTGCAGGATTTCACCGGGGTCCCCTGCGTGGTCGACCTCGCCGCCATGCGCGATGCGATGAAACAGTTAGGCGGAGATCCCGGGTTGATCAATCCGCTTCAACCGGTGGAACTGGTGATCGATCACTCGGTGCAGGTCGACGAATTCGGCACAGCGAATGCCCTGGACATGAACGCCCTGCTCGAATTCCAGCGCAACAAGGAACGCTACTCGTTCCTCCGCTGGGGCCAAACCGGATTCCGCAATCTTGCCATTGTTCCTCCGGACACCGGCATCGTTCACCAGGTCAACCTCGAATACCTCGCGCGCGTTGTCTTCGTTCATGAAGGCCCCGGCAAGCGCTCTGCCTACCCCGATACGCTGGTCGGTACTGACAGCCATACGACCATGGTGAATGGTTTGGGGGTTCTGGGGTGGGGCGTGGGTGGAATTGAGGCCGAGGCGGCGATGCTTGGCCAGCCGGTGTCCATGCTCATTCCGTTGGTGGTGGGTGTGAAGCTGACTGGGAGGTTGCGCGAGGGGGCTACTGCGACCGATCTCGTTCTGACGATCACGGAGATGCTGCGCAAGCACGGCGTCGTCGGGAAATTCGTTGAGTACTTCGGGCCAGGCCTCAAGGATCTGCCGCTTGCCGATCGCGCGACGATTGCGAATATGTCTCCGGAGTACGGGGCGACTTGCGGCATCTTCCCGATCGATAAAGAGACGCTAAAGTATCTGAAGTTGACTGGACGCTCTGAGGAGTTGATTACGCTCGTTGAGGCTTATGCCCGCGAGCAGGGATTGTTCCATGACGAGAAGACTCCGGAGGCGGAATACTCGGAGTTGCTCTCGCTTGATCTCGCAACCATCGAGCCGTCGCTTGCGGGACCGAAGCGACCTCAAGATCGCGTTGTGCTCTCGCAGGCGGGAGAATCGTTTAGCAAAGCGCTGCCTTCGCTGATTAAGCCGAAAGCTGTGGCAAAGACTGCGGCACCCGTTGGTGCGGCAGCGAATAGCGCACGTTGGGAACAGGAAGGTGGAAGTCCTGCGGCTGTGGGCGTCGAAGATCCCAATGTGCATGAGCATGTTTCCGCTTCGGTGAAAGATTCGCTGAAGCATGGCAGCGTAGTCATCGCGGCAATTACGTCTTGCACGAATACGTCGAATCCGTCGGTGCTGATCGGTGCCGGACTCCTTGCCAAGAAAGCTGTTGAAAAAGGACTGACCGTTCCCGCGTGGGTGAAGACGTCGTTGGCCCCAGGGTCGAAGGTTGTCCGTGACTATCTCGAACAAGCCGGGCTTATGCCGTATCTCGAGAAGTTGAAGTTTCATCTGGTCGGATACGGGTGCACGACGTGCATCGGCAACTCCGGTCCGCTGCCAGAAGAAGTTTCGAAGGCGATCGATGTGAAGGAGTTGGTAGTTGCTTCGGTGCTCTCGGGCAATCGCAACTTCGAAGGGCGCATCAACTCCGAGGTGCGTGCGAACTATCTGATGTCCCCGCCTCTGGTGGTAGCTTTCGCGCTTGCCGGGCGCATCGACGTCGACATGCGCAAAGATCCGATCGGCAAAGGACGCGATGGGCAGCCCGTCTATCTTGCCGATATCTGGCCCTCTTCGCGCGAGGTGGAAGAAACGATTCAGCATTCGATCTCGTCGGACATGTTTTCGAAATCCTATGGTGAAGTGTTTCAGGGAGATGAGCGCTGGCGCGGTCTCTCCGTGCCGAAAGGGGAGACGTATGCCTGGGATCAGAAGTCGACATACATCCAACGCGCTCCGTATTTCGATGACATGGATGTAAAGCCGTCTCCCGTTCAAGAGATCAAGAAAGCAAGAGTGCTGGCCCTCCTCGGCGACAGCGTGACGACGGATCACATTTCTCCGGCGGGTTCGATCAAGAAAGACAGCCCCGCAGGGAAGTATCTGCAGGAGCATGGTGTAAAGCCGGCTGACTTCAATTCCTATGGATCACGGCGCGGCAATCATGAAGTGATGGTGCGCGGGACATTTGCCAACGTCCGCCTCCGCAACAAGTTGGTGCAGACCGAAGGAGGGTTCACGCGGCATCTGCCGACAAACACCGAGATGTCGATCTTCGACGCCTCCGAAAAATACCGCGCCGACGAAACGCCGCTCGTCATTCTGGCGGGCAAAGAGTATGGCTCTGGGTCATCGCGCGACTGGGCGGCCAAGGGCCCGGCACTACTGGGCGTGCGTGCAGTCATTGCCGAAAGCTACGAACGCATTCATCGATCGAACCTCGTAGGGATGGGCATCCTTCCGCTGCAATTCCCCGCGGGGCAGAACGCCGAATCTCTCAACCTGACGGGAGAAGAAGTGTTCGACATTGCCGGCATCCGCGACGTAACTGAACGCTTCTCTGCCGGACGTACGCTGAAAGTCAAAGCCAAAGCGAAGGGTCAGGATCCAATTGAGTTCGAAGCACTGGTGCGGATCGACACTCCGCAGGAAGCGCTGTACTACGCCAACGGTGGGATCCTGCAATATGTGTTAAGGCAGCTACTGGCGACGAAGGCGGAGCCGGTCGGAGCGTAGGGGTCTCAGCAGATTCGTCTGCTCCTCGTGTCGAGCTGACTGTGGTTCTCCCAAGGTAAAATCGCCACGTCTCAAAATCGAGACGTGGGGCACCCAGTCTGCATAGCCACGTCAGGGAAGAACTGGTGCGTCGGTTAAAGAGAAGTCGGTCCCTTTTGCGAGCAGAGGCTCTCCGAGGGACTTGGCCAGGGCGTAAGCGAAGCAGTCGCCGAAGTTGAGACCTGCGGGGTGGCGTCCCTTTCCGTACTTGCGCCAAGCTGAGCGGGCCACATCGATTTGGTCGGCATCCACGGACACAGTTTGCAAATTCGCTCGGACGACGAACAGATCAAACTCTCTTCCGGCGGCTTCTCCTTGCCGGCTTTCCAAGACGATTCCCGCCTCAAGCACAGTCGCTGCCGAGATGAGCCGACTTTGAGTCGACGTGATTGCGGAGAGGAACTTCTGTCGCTCAGGTTCGTCGAAGAAAATCGCCGCGATCGCCGAGGTGTCAATCACCATATGCGCGAACGACTAACGTGGCAACCCATGTTCATCGTAGCCAAGAATCTCATCCGGGGAGCGAGAGTCCAAGACTGGCAGTCGGTCTACGCGCTCGAGAATTTCCTCCAACTGTCCCTTCAGAATCTGTTGTCGGCGCCCCTGTTTCAAGCGTTCAAGCCGTTCCTCCAACGCCTTCTGGATCGCTCCGGTCAGAGATTCTCCTGTTTTAGACGAGATCTCGCGGGCTATCCTTTCAACCTCTATGCTCTTGATACTGAGTGCCATAACAGACCAAGTATACCATACTATACATAAGTATATATCAGTACCTTAAATTTCACTTTATTTTCCGAACCCGACCAGGCTGATGACAAGCTTCGGATGAAGACTAGGGTATATTCTTTCGAGACTACGAGGACCGCATGAAAGCCATCTGCACGCTCTGTTCTTTTTTGTTTCTTTTCACGATCGCTTCGCTGGCGTCCGGCGCTGCTGAGCCGCAAACGTTTCCCACTTCGGCCGGCTCGGTCAAAATCACTCCACTCAACCATGCGAGTACCTTGATCGAAGCCGGAGGCAAGGTCATTTATCTCGATCCCGCAAAGCCCGTGAACTTCTCCGGGCTACCCAAGGCGGACCTGATCGTGATCACCGACATCCACGGCGACCACATGGATCCAGATTCCATCAAGGCCATCAGCAAGGGTGACACTGAAATCTTTGCGCCGCCCGCCGTCGTGCAGACCGTAAGCGCCGCGAAGCCCATCGCCAACGGAGAAACGAAGACCTGGCAGAGCTGGACTATCGAGGCGATCCCCGCTTACAACCTCAAACGCGGCCCGGCTCCCGGCAAGCTTTTCCACGACAAAGGACGCGGCAATGGATACGTCCTCGGTTATGGCGGAAAGCGCTTCTATTTCTCTGGCGACACCGAAGGTGTGCCCGAAATGCGCGCGCTCAAGAATATCGACGTTGCATTTGTGTGTATGAATCTGCCCTATACGATGCCGCCCGAAGAAGCAGCCGACGCAGTCAAGGCGTTTCATCCGAAGATCGTGATCCCCTATCACTACCGCGGATCGGATCTTTCCGTTTTTCAGAAGGCGCTGGCAGGAACAGGCATTGAGGTGCGCTTGCTGGATTGGTATCCGAAATAGTTAGTTCGAGCTCCGCCCGAAGGACAGCCGATGGCGGGGGTTCCCACATGAAGCGCCGCTCTTCACACGGCGACGGATAGACCTAATTGATTTGATCAATTCGGAAAGTCTTGCGTGTGTACGAGCTAAGCGACCCAAAACCTGCCGATGGGTTCCAAACTGAAAGCAGATCGGGACCGGCCTTGCTTGCGGCCGATCCCGAATGACCTCCTCGACTCATGCCGAACGGCTTTTACGGCTGCCCGAACAGATCCGTCATCGCCTGCGTGCTGGCGTCGCAAGCATGATTCAGACAAGGCAGCTTGAATCCGCCCTCCAGTGTGCGCAGCAGCGAGTAGTGATCGTAAAACACATTGCTGCTCAGCTTGTGGAAGCCGTAGTTCGTGTCCACGATGGTCACGACCTGGTTGGTGATGGGCTGCACCGAGTAGTCGTTCTCGTCCCAGGTCACGACGATCGCGTTATGACCCCTGTTCCACCCGGGCCAGGAGTGAATCGCGTCCACGATTTTCTGCAGAGCCTGATCGCCGAGAATGATCAGAGCCGGGTTGAGTCCTGCCTGGGTGCCGTTATCGTTAGGATCAAAGTTGCAGAATGCCGTCCCATTGCCGCGCCCATGCTGATCGTTGCATTGGTTAGGCACGATGTACGAGAAAACCGGCATCTTGTTTGTCGCGAGGTCCCACCACAGGCCGCCCGCACCGTCGAACGCGGCCATCTGCGCGTAGCTGACCAACGGATTCGTTCCGTTCTGCACCTCCGCGAAGTACGCGAACGGATTGTGCTTCACCGCGTACAGCTGGACAATGTCACTGGTGCTCAGCGCAGGATTGCATAGCGGGCACGGCGGGAACACGGTGTTGTTCGTGAAGTTGCCGTCGCTGTAGTTCACCGTGTCGGGGCCAACCTGCGGCAGGCTTTCCTGATACGTCTTCCAGGTCTTGCCAGCGGCGGCGAGTTGATCGGCAATCGTAATGCCCAGCGTGGTCGTCGATGCGGGATACGACATCACACCATTGATGTTGATTTCACACGGCGGCCCGCTCACTTCGTTCGTGCAATCCAGCGCAGGAGTCGCAGCTTCCGTCCCGCTGCCCGCGATCGGACAAATCGGCGACGAGTCTGATTCGTAGTTAATGACGCCGCTCTGCAGATTGGGCAAGCACGACGCGTTGTGCCAGTCGGGTGCGTTGTCGTCCAGCACGCCGAAGTTCGATCCGCCGACCGACTCCAGATAGTTGGTCAAGCTCGGGTGCGCTACTGCGAAATAATTGGTGGCCAGATTTGCGGCCCGCGCGTAGAAGTTGGTGAACGGCGCATTCGGATTATTCAGGATTTCCCTGTAGCCGTGGTTCTCCATCATGATAAAGAACACGTGGTTAAGATTCGGAACGCCTTTGGGGACGGCGCCCTGCTGGGCGAACACGCTTCCCGTCAGAGCAAGAAGACACAAGACTGCAAATCTCTTCATCATCGGTGTGGTTTCTCCTCGAAACGCTTGAATGAACATCTTGGGACTGGCTCAGAATGGTCCGTCCCACCCCGCCACACATCGACTCGCATTGGCAGACAAATATCCCCTTGGAATGGCGGGTGATGGAAAGAAGGTAGTCACCGTCTGTTACGAGACCGTGACAGAACCGTTAAGCTTCCGTGAATTCGCGCCCAGTCTCTCATCCACCGAACCTGACGCGTGGTCATTGAGTGTCCAAATCTTGCGCATTGACCCAGGAAGCCCCCGGCGTTATAGTTCTCCGCCAATTCCGCGTCTCCAGATCCCTGTCGCTAGAGACTCTCAATTCCAAAAACACTACGGAGGACTGCTTTGAACAAAGCCATGACCCAGGACATGCGCATGTTGTCGAAGGTTCTTGCCTTATTGGCGTTAGTGGTTTTGATCGCCGGCGTCGCAGCGGCCCAGACCACCCTTACTCAAATCAGCAATGACACATTCACCAATGCCACCAGCCAACACGAAACCGAGGTCGAGCCTTCAAGCTTCGCGGTCGGATCGACGATCGTCTCCGCATTTCAGATCGGCCGCTTCAGCGATGGGGGCGCTTCTGATATCGGTTTTGCCACTTCGACCGACGGCGGCTCGACTTGGACGCATGGCAATCTCCCCGGAATTACCAAGGTCGAAGGCTCCGGCACCTATGATCGCGCCACCGATACAGCAGTGGCCTACAACGCAAAATTCAAAACGTGGATCATCGAAACCCTTGCCATGTCTGAGGCCGGAGGTGCACACGGCGCCGCAGTCCTCGTCAGCGGCTCCACAAATGGCATCACATGGACCAATCCGCGTACTGTTTCCGTTGTTGAATCAGGCGGCTTCTATGACAAGCCATGGATCGGCTGCGACAACACCTCTACCAGTCCGTTCTACGGCAACTGCTACGTCACGTGGGACGACTTCGCCTTAGGTGATCTCATTGAAATGAGCAGATCTACAGACGGCGGCAAAACCTGGAGTGCAAAACAGAACACAACCGGAAGCGCGTTTGGAACTGGAGGCATTCCGCTTGTGCAGCCGAACGGAACGGTGATCGTTCCCGGCGATGATCCTTTCCTGAGTAGTGTGCAGGCCTTCAAATCCACCGACGGCGGGAGGACTTGGAGTGCACCTGTTTTCGTGGCCAGCATCAATGAGCACACTGTTTCTGGTGGAATGTGAGCTCTGCCCTTGATCGGAGCGCAGATCGACGCTTCCGGCAAAGTCTACGTCGTGTGGGCCGATTGCAGCTTTCGCACGAATTGCTCGTCGAACGATATCGTGATGAGCACCTCGATCGATGGCACGACTTGGACCCAGCCCGCTCGAATCCCGGTCGACCCCGTCAAGAGCACCATCGATCACTTCACCCCGGGCTTGGGGATCGAACCCGGAACGTCGGGTAGCTCCGCACACCTCGCCCTGACATTCGACGGTCTGCTGCAGGCGAATTGCTCGACGAATTGCAATCTCGGGGTCGGCTACATTAGCTCGCCAAATGGTGGCACGAGTTGGACCGCTCCGAAAATTCTGGCGAAGGGAATCAATCCCAACTGGTTAGCCGCAACTAGTTCAGGCCAGATGTTAGGAGACTACAACGGTGCGTCATATCCGGGCACCAAAGCGCACGCGGTCTTCGCCACCGCAAAAGCCCCGGTAGGCGGCACATTCAACGAGCCCATGGACACGAATGCAGCCGGTCTGCCGCTGGATTCGTCGGACGAGCCTTTGTTCAGCTCAGCCAACGACAAACCTGTTTCTAATGCACACTCGCAAGTGCACCGTACCAAGCCTCACCGCGACGACGAGCGATAGGCCATCGTCATCGTAGTAGACCGGGCCGCCCGCAAGGGCGGCCCAAATCTTGTAGTCAAGATCTTCTCCACGCTCTTTGCGACCCCTCGGCGTACTCGGCGGTAAGTCTTTCTTGCCCCGCCCTAAAGTGTTGTCATTCCGACCCCGAAGGGGAGGAATCTGCTTCTTGCCGGCAGCTCCACAGCGTCCGCCAACAGCAGATTCCTCACGGCAAAAAGCTGCCGCTGCGGAATGACAACCGACTCTGAACTCATAGCTAACGGCTTCGTCTGCTGCATTCAGATTTTCCTCAGCGCTCTCTGCGGATGTTCTCCGCGTACTCGGCGGTCCCGTCTTTTGTTGTTAGCATCTCCCGTTTCTGCGTGGCGACGAAATACGGCAGTGGCCATGCCTTCGGCAGAACTGTTACTATCGCGCCAGTGCCCAGCGCTAAGCACAATCCTGACATCGACACTACCCGCGAGCGCTTGGTCTCGGCTGCTCCGGTCGAAGACGATTCCTCGTTCGAGTTGAAACTCCGCCCGCAGCGCCTAGCCGAGTTCATCGGGCAAAAGAAGATCAAAGAAAATCTGGCCATCGCGATTGAAGCTGCCCGCTCCCGCGGCGAGGCTATGGACCACGTCCTACTCTACGGACCTCCGGGCTTGGGCAAGACGACGCTAGCCAACATCATCGCCAACGAGCTAGGCGTCCACTTTCAGCCCACCGCCGCACCTCTACTCCAGATCAAGGGCGACCTCACCGCGATCATCACCAACCTGCAGGACAAGCAGGTACTATTCATCGACGAGATCCACCGCCTGCAGCCGGTACTCGAAGAGCTGCTTTACTCGGCCCTCGAAGACTACAAGCTTGACATCATCATCGGCCAAGGCCCTTCGGCACGAACCCACACGCTCGAAGTAAAGCCGTTCACCTTCGTGGGAGCAACCACGCGCGCCGGACTCATCTCGGCTCCGCTGCGAGCGCGCTTCGGCATCGTCCTCCGACTCGAGTTCTATACCACGGAAGATCTGCAGATTATTGTCGAGCGCTCAGCCGACATTCTCGGCGTGCAGATCGATGACGCTGGCGCAAAAGAAATTGCCAGCCGCTGCCGAGGCACACCCAGAATCGCCAATCGTCTTCTGCGGCGCGTGCGCGACTACGCGCAGGTCCGTGGCGCTGGCAAGATCGACCAGCCCACAGCTACAGCCGCTCTCGAGATGCTCGAAGTCGATCAGTACGGATTCGACGAGGTCGACCGCCGCCTTCTATTGACAATCATCGAGAAATACCAGGGCGGTCCGGTCGGCGTAAACACACTGGCAGCGGTCCTTGCGGAAGAGCCCGACGCCATCGAGGAAATCTACGAGCCTTTCCTCATGCAGATCGGATTCCTGAACCGCACGCCGCGCGGCCGGGTCGCCACCCAGATGGCCTATGACCACTTCGGGATTGCCCCGAATCGCCGCCAGGCATCGTTGTTCTAACCCCCTGTTCCACAATCCGAACAACATTCTTCTCTTGTTTTGTTAGGGGGTTCTTGGTGTATCTTGCTCCATCGCTCTCCACGCCGTTGGGAGAACCGTGAGGTTGTGTGCGTCCGGATCAGGGTCCCGGTCTTTTCCTTCGAAGATTGCCAAAGATGTGGTCTACGTTGGTCGTCCTTGGGCTGACGGCAGGTTTCTCCTATCAAGGCGCGAAGGCTCAGAATGGAGCCGCCGCCATTCAACCTCCACCCCCTGTTGAAGCCTCGGCCGGTCCACCGTCCATTTCCATTCCACGCCTCTCTCACGCACCCACGCTCGATGATTTCATCGAGATGCAGCCGCACGGCGAAGTCGCATTGCAGATGGCCAAAGTCACCGGGTTCAAACAGCGCAATCCCCATGATGGCGAAGAGGTATCCGAGAGAACAGAAGCCTATCTCGGCTACGACCAGAAGAACCTCTACGCCGTTTTCATCTGCTTCGACGACCCCGGTAAAGTGCGCGCCCGCATGTCGCGGCGCGAAGACATTTACGACGACGACCAGGTCGAGATCATGCTCGACACCTTTCACGATCGCCGCCGCGCCTATGCATTCCAGACCACGCCGCTAGGAGTCCAGTGGGATGCCATCTGGACTGAGGCTTCACGCGAAGAAGAAACGCAAGGGCACTTCGACACTTCGTTCGATACCGTCTGGGATTCGCGCGGACGAGTCACCAGCCGCGGTTTTGTCGTCTGGATCGCCATCCCGTTCAAGAGTCTCCGCTTCCCCGCGAAGAAGGTCCAGGAATGGGGAGTCATTCTCTACCGCGGCCTCACCCGCAAAACCGAAGACACGTTCTGGCCGCACATTTCCTACAAAGTCGAGGGCCGCCTTGGCCAGGCCGCAACCCTGACTGGGCTGGAAGGAATTTCGCCGGGACGCGACATCGAACTGATTCCCTACGGTGTGACGCGCGGCTTCCGTGCACTCGACACGCGCGATCCGACGAATCCTTATTTTCAGAGAGCCATGTTGCAAGGCCAGCCTGGCATGGACGGCAAGTTCGTCTTCCGCGATCGTTTCACGCTCGACGTGACCGCCAATCCTGATTTCAGCCAGGTTGAGTCCGAAGACCCGCTCATCACCGTAAATCAGCGCTATGCCGTCTACTTTCCCGAGAAGCGCCCATTCTTCCTCGAGAACGAAGATTATTTCCGTACGCCGATGGACCTGTTTTTCACGCGTAACATCGGCGATCCCTCCGCCGGAATCCGCCTCACCGGAAGAGACGGCCCTTACTCGTTAGGCGTAATGTCCTCTGACGACCGCAGTCCCGGCCTCGCTACGCCGGACTACAGCATCTTCTCTGGCGTCCGCTCATACTTCACCGTCGCACGCGTGAGCCGCGACATTTTCCGCCAGTCGAACGTGGGCCTCCTCTACACCGACTGGCAGTGTCCCACCAGCGGAGAATTCAATCGCCTCGGCGGTGCCGACACCCACCTGAAATTTAATTCCAACTGGACGCTTGATGGCCAGGCTGTCACCAGTTCGAGCAACCTGAACCTGAACTGCGAGGCAAACCTCTATCCCTTCAGCTCGGGCAATCGCGGGAATGGCGATCACTACGCGGGCCCGGCCGAACGCGCCGAGTTACGCCGCGATGGCCTGCACTTCACCTACGACGGAACCTACAGCGACATCACTCCCGGCTTCGTCAGCATCCCCGGATTTATCAATCGTGTCGACATTCGCGAAATCCAGCAGGAGGTCGACTATCGCTTTCGCCCGAAGCACGGCTGGATCGTGGATTGGGGTCCATCGTTCACCACACGCTATGACTTCGATCACACCGGCCTGCGCCTCGATACGGATTACTCTCCTTACCTGGCAATCCAGGGTCGCGGCCAGACTCTGATGTACCTGAAGCCGTACGAAGAAACCCGCGAGCGGCTGCGCCCTCAGGATTTTTGCTTCTACGGCTATTCTCTTTACTGTTCACCTACGACGCCGAGCAATCAGGACTATCACGAGCACAACAGCGGAGCCGCGTTTCAGACCGGCTACTTCAAGAAAGCAACACTTCTCGCCAGCTACTACTGGGGAGACGCCGTGAACTTCGTAGCGCTCGCTCCGCCCAACGCCGCTAGCACGACCCCTTACAACCAGCCCTTCGTCGCCCATGAAGAAACCGCGCAGGCGGGATTGACCATCCGTCCCATCAAGCCGTTGAAGATTGAGAATATGTATCTCTTCGAGCGCCTGCGGGCGACGGACCAAACTCTCGCCTTCGAACGGACCCCGTTGCCAGGAATCGGTCGCGGCATCCTGAACGATCACATCATTCGCAGCAAGTGGAACTGGCAATTCACTCCGCAACTCTCGCTCCGGCTCATCCTGCAATACAACGCGCTCCTTGCCGGCACACCGGGCGTCGGATCACCCTACACGTACCTCCCGACACAGCGCCAGTTCAACGCCGACTTCCTCGTCACTTACCTGGTGCATCCGGGCACCGCGATTTATGTCGGCTATAACAGCGACCTACAGAATCTCAACGTAGTACGCGCCACCACTGGTTTCCCCGGTTACGTGACCAACACCCGCAACGGTTTCCTCAACGACAGCCGCCAATTCTTCGTGAAAGCCAGCTACATGTTCCGCTTCTAGTCGTAGAGACCTTGGTCCCAAACTCTGAGGACAGAAATTTTGTGTAGGGGCGGACGCATTCGTCCGCCCCGCCGACGCGAAGCGAGGCGTTGACGGCCAAGGTCAAAAGGTCACGAGTGAGTGTAACGTCGCTCCCAAGCGTAAACTTGCAAAACCAGGAGGGCCCATGAAGCAGACGTTAATATTCGAACTCATCGCGTGTGCAGCCTTGGCGGGGACCGCAGCCAACGCCCAACAGCAACCAACGGCCGCCGAACTAAGCCGTACTGGAACTCCCGCCAAAGCCATCATGCGCACGTTCGGCTTTCAGGAATACGACGTTCGCTCCGCCGCCGAAGCCATGCCCGAAGACAAATGGGACTTCCGCCCCATCACCGGCGCGTTTAAGAACGAGAAGCCGGAGTATGGCCCCGCCGAGGTGCGCACCTTCCGCGAACAGGTGAAGCACGTAGCCTGTGCGAACTTCGCTTTCTCCGCCGAACTCGACGGCGCCAAGCCACCGGATGCCTGCGACAAAGGTGGCCCGAGTCCGGCCACCACGCGCAAGGAACTGCTGACCTACCTGCGTGATTCCTTTGCAGCGCTCAACAAGTCGATAAACGCGATCACCGCGAAGAATATGTTCGATCCCATCGAAGGCCCCTACGGAGGCCCGAACACCCGCCTGGGCCTCGCCGAAATCGCGGTCTGGCACGCCGCCGACCACTACGGCCAGATGACGCTGTACCTCCGCCTGAACGGAATCGTCCCGCCATCCAGCCGGAATCCTCCACCTAAGCTGCAGGAGCAGTATTAGGGTGGGCGCGTCCAAACCTTTGTCATTCCGACCCGAAGGGGAATCTGCTCCTTGCCCGCGGCGCCACAGCCGCCGGCCAACAGCAGATTCCTCGCGGCGAAACCCCGCCGCGTCGGAATGACAACGTTCCTGTACTAAATCGAAGCCCGACTTGGCTGAGAGCTGAAAGCTGAAGGCTGAAAGCTGACAGCTTGGTTTGCTGAATTCTGTGGAAATCCGATAGAATCAAATGATCTGAATCGAGGTAAAGTCCCACATGAAAGCAGCAATTCATCCGTCCTATAACGAAGTGCGTGTGCACTGCGCCTGCGGAAACACGTTCATGACCCGGTCGACCCATAAGGGCGATATCGGCGTAGAAATCTGCTCGAACTGCCATCCATTCTTCACCGGCAAGCAGAAGCTCATGGATACCGCCGGACGCGTCGAGCGCTTCCGCCGCAAATACGCCAAGGCTCAAACGGCGAAGAAGTAGGCCACCGATTAGCCAGCATTTCGCGGATCAAGGAAATCGAGCCCTCGCCCAAGCGGGGGCTTTAATTTTCGTCGGGCGGGTGGTCTTTCGCCCTCGATGATACCAGTTCTGGTTTCGGCGCTTCAGGGGCAGAAAACAGGCGAGGAACGATCGGTTCATATTCGACATCTCGCTCTGAAGGCTGTTCTTGGTTAGGTTGATCCGGTGGGAGATCTTGCACTTCATCACGAGTGCGCGGTCGATTTCGGCCATACAGCCAGCGATTCACGTAGAACACGAATACGACCGCGACGACGAACTCAAGAATCGCCCCCAGCAGCTGGATCCACGGAAGGCTGCGATGCTGTTGACTCTGGAACATGACCGATTCCGAGCGCCCGTCGAGGATATTCGAGATCGTTGGAATGATGAGATACCACACGAGGGCGCTCAGGAATCGAATGCATTCCTCGGCCAGAACCACAGCCAGTGCGATCTGCCCAACGCGTCGTCGAACGATTGCAAATTTCAGCTCATCAATGAACTGCCTGGGATTGTCGTCCATATCGGAATGGGGCGACTATTGTGCCACGTCCCGATAGACTGATAAAGGCTATAAAATCGCTTTCAATGCGTAAATTCTGGGACAATCCGACCGCTTCCGCCAAGACCGACGCAGTCGCGGGCGGGGGCGCCCGCGCCACACGAGTCGTCCCGGCCTCCCTCCAGATCGGCACCGTCACCATCTCCCCCGCCACGGTCTTGGCCCCCATGGCCGGAGTCACCGACACCGTCTTTCGCCGTTTCATTCGCAACCTCGGCGGATGCGGCCTGATCATGACTGAGTTCACCTCGGCGGACGGCGTCCTGCGAAAGAAAGATCAAAAGGCAAAGCGCTACCTCCACTTCTACGATGACGAGCACCCGATCTCCGCCCAGCTTTTCGGCAGCGATCCCAAGGTGATGGCCGAAGCCGCCCGCATGGTCGAAGACCTCGGCTTCGACCTGGTCGATCTCAACCTCGGCTGCCCCGCGAAGAAAGTCGTCAAGTGCAACGGAGGCTCCGGCCTTCTCCGCGACCTGCCAGCCATCGGACGCATCTTCGAAGCGGTCCGCGCGGCCGTGAAAATTCCCTTCACCGTCAAGTTCCGCGCCGGATGGAACGAGGACGAGATCGTCTGCGTCGAACTCGCCCGCATGGCCGAAAGCTGTGGACTGGCGGCCGTCGCGCTCCACGCCCGCACCCGCGAACAGGGTTACAGCGGCCAAGCCAACTGGGAATGGATCGCTGCCGTCAAGGACGCCGTCAAGATTCCCGTGATCGGCAACGGCGACATCCGTACTCCAGAAGACGCCTGCGCCATGGTCACCCAAACGGGCTGCGACGCCGTCATGATCGGCCGGATGGCTCCAAGTAACCCCTGGATCTTCCGCCAGATCGAACAGTACAGCGCCGCAATCACCACATCTCGTGTAGTGGCGGACGCAGTCGTCCGCCCAGTCGAGCAAAGCTCGACAGCAGCTATCGGCGGAGAATCGCAACTGAATGCGACCACTGCTCGGGAAGGGCACGACCCGGGTCGTGCCGTTAACGCCCAAATCTGGAGCGCGGCTCTAGCCGCTGAGGGTCTCGATCCAAATTCTTGTCCTCCTGAGCGAAACGAAGGACCTATGCACTTTGCTGGCAGCGCCCCGAACGCCGGCTCCGGCAAGCGCGCATTCGATTCGAACCTCTACGATCACCCCACGGAGTTCGACCGCTACCAGATGATTCGCACCTACTTCCGGATGCTGATCGAAGAAGAGCTTCCCGACGCCATCGGCAAAATGAAACAGTTCGCCTCCTGGTTCACTCACGGAGTCCCCGGAGGCGCCGCTCTCCGCAAAGAAATCTACGAATCAAAAAGCGCCCCAGAAGTCCTGGGGCGCGTAGAGAATTTCTTCGAAGCCAGGTTGTGTGTTGCTGTCACAACTCCAGATCACTCGAAGCTCGTAGCTCAAAGCTCGTAGCTCCCAGCTCATTCCACGACAAACAACTCCACCCGTACTCCCGGATACAACACATTGAACAACCAGTAGTCTCCATCGACGTAATCGACGTAGCAATCGTCAGCGTCATACACCCATCCTGCCGGCCATTCTTGTACCAGTACGAACGTGTATCCGCTGTAGAGGAAACTCGGCCTTCCTTGATACGTCTGCAAATGCCCCACGGCAAAACGATGCGACTGCCCGAAGTGCTGGTGGAAGTCCCTGTCGGGAATGCGCCTGTGTTGCCCTTGCATTGCCTGCCCATGCTCCTGATTGGGCTGCTTGCCTTGCATGTGCCGGTCGCCGTTCTGCGGTTCCTGCGGCTGGCGACCTTCGCTCTGCGGAGTCTTGTCATGCCGATCCCCGGCTTGCGGTTCCTGGTTCCGTCGGTCCTGGTTCGGCCGATCTTGGTTCGGCCGATCTTGACTTGGTCGATCTGGGTTCGGTCGATCTCCCGGCCTCGCCTGCTCCGGGGGCCTTGCTGGTTCTTGCCGCTCCTGCGGCACCGCGTTCGGATGCTCGTCCCGATGCTCGTCCTGTCCCACTGCGGCCATTGCCGCAGCCAATAGGAACGAGGCACAAATTCCTCCCACCATCGCGAATCTCTTCATACTGAACCTCGCTTCCAACCCGATTTCGCCATACGCGCTCACCTCGGTCCTCCACACGTTATGGCCGGAAACCAGATGCGCTAACCGAGCCATCTGTTGCCGGAAACGAAGCCGATCGACCCTGTCTCTGCCTATCTCGTTGAAACCAGTAGAATGCTCTCCCTCTCAGTGTTCCCACTGAATTCTGCGAAGGATTTCCCTGAGCCGCCGACCCTTTGCAGGGTTCACCATTTCGACAAATGACACTCGGCCTTCCAGGTGCGCTCGAAAATGTGGAAGCCGTTCTCGATTCTGGCTCTCCGGTCCATGGCGAACGCAGTTGGTGAGCACAGCCTTGAGCTGGCCGAAATCCCGCCGCACAACGTTCGTCTTCTGATTGGTCACCAATCCCGCGAGATGCTGGCGTACTCCGCGCCGCATCACGCGCGTCTTGCTATGATTCACACGGAACCCTTCCTCCAAAAGGACAGCGGCGATGTGCAAGGCAAATCGTTCGACGCTCTTCTCAAACTTCTTGTCGCCTGAGAACGCCAGATCGTCGGCGTAGCGTGTATAGCTCGCGCCGGCAGACTTGGCCAGCGCGCTTAGACGGCAATCGGCCCGATAGAAGCTGATATTGGCGAGGGCCGGCGAAGAAGGTGCACCCTGCGGCAGATGCGGCCGCGCATAAAGCCTCCGCGCCTCGTTCAAGAGCTCGCGATCGACGTCTGGACCAATGTGGTTCCACACATCCTGCGGCGTCGCATTAGTACAAATTCCTCCGAGCAAATCGGCCACTGCTTCGGGATATCCCAACGTCCGAAACACATTCTGGACGCGAACGCCACCAAAAGTCGGAAAGAAATCGCGCAGGTCCATCCGCAGAACGACGCGTCTGCCGACGTGCGGCGCAACGAACGTTTTGATCGACCGTCCTTTCACAAATCCATGCACGTCCGGATGGGGCGGAACTTTCTCCAGAATCCAGATCAGGATTTGCCGCTGCCGATCCTTCACCCGCGGCTTCGGAGCCTCAATCAACCGCACGCTTCCAAAGCGCTTCGCCAGCACTCGATAGTGATAGTGACGCAACGGCCGCGCCCCTTGTTTGTAGCCGAGCCCTTTCAGATCAGCGAACCATCGCAATTCACCCGGATCGAGCCCCAGCCACTTCGCTAGGTCGCCAGTTGACTCAATCGCAGGAACATCCCACGTTTCCGCTGCGGGCGCAGGACGCATGCCCTGCGGCTCCGTCAGCAATTCCTTCACCGACAGTTCTTCGGAATGTTTAAGCCAGGCGCGCAGCAGTCCCGCATCGTTTCGCAGAAACTGCATCACTTCCCGATACCGCGGACGTGTCCCCCGAAATTTCTTTAGGTATCGCTCTATCAGCGGACGAATCCAGCGCCACCGTTTGTCCAAAGTTCGGCTGCATCGTTCAACGAGGAGATCAGCGCTCGGCGGCCCGGCGAGCAGAGCATGGGCCAGCGACTCAAGAAAAGAAAAATCAGGCATGACGAACGGCGGCGAAGTGCTCCAACGAGTCTGACCTTGCGTGAGCAGTTCTGCGTGAGAGCGCAGCTGAGCTCATGCGACGAATAGCGTACGTCCTTGCCGTTCCCTGGGGTAACCCCAGAGAGGCCTAACCGGACCTGTAGGCCCGGCCCAAGCCAAGCTTGGAACACTCCGCCGTGCGCCGAACACTATAACAGCTTGCGATGAGGACCTGTGGGAGCAGCTGTGCTGAAACGTGTAGGGGCGGACGCATTCATCCGCCCGGTCGAGCAAAACTCAACTCCAGACTGCGGTAAAGCCTGCTTCGTATCAGGGCATCGCTTCAGCGATGCCGTAACTGGCGCAGAGTGAATATCGCCTTTACGCGCTAGGGCGGTCAAAGGAGTTTGTCAATCCGGCTTTCGAGCCACCATCCTCCCCGACTCTTCCCTCTCGATATACGCCCACGGCACCTTCGGATCGTGCGTAAACACCGTCAGCCATCTCTCCGGAAGCGCCCGCGCGTAATACTCCTTCTTGTTGGCAATCGTATCCAGCGGATACAGATCAAACCCCATGCCCCACGTTAGGTCCATGTGCGCGGTCGTCGGCATGAGATCGGAGATGTAGCAGGCGACTGCGCCCTCAGGGGCTAAAGCCCCATCGTCTTCCTCCTCGTCTACCGGCGCGGCTGAAAGCCGCGCCCTTTCAAGACCGGGGTGGCCATTCACAATGATCCCCTGCATACTCGCCGTATGCCCCGGAAACGTCTTCACCGAAATCCCGGGCACTATTTCCTCGCCGCCCTGGAGCAGCGTCATCTGCCCGCTCGCCACCAGCGGATCGTAATTATCCGGAATGTAACTAATCACATCGCGATCGCTCGGCTTGCGCGCATACAGCCACTCGCCTTCGGGCGCGTAGTACTTCGCCTTCGGAAACGTCGGCATGACTTTTCCATTTTTGTCGCGGACCGTATTCCACCCGCAGTGATCAAAGTGCAAATGTGAGTTGATGACAATATCGATATCTTCCGGTGCCACGCCAGCGGCCGAAAGATTCTCCAGCAGCTTCGCCGGCTGTCCATAAAACTTCCGCATGCGCTCGGAAAGTTTGTTGCCCATCCCAGTCTCGACCAGCACGTTCTCTTTACCGGTGCGAATCAGCAGCGAGTTCAGCCCCGCCGTGCAATAGTTGTTCTCGTCGGCCGCAACCTTCTTCGACCACATCACCTTCGGGATGACGCCAAAAAATGCCCCGCCATCCAGCGGATAAGTCCCATCCGAAAAAACACTGAGTTCAAAATCGCCAAGCGTGATCCGATGCATAAATTCAGTGTGCCATAAGCGATGTTCTTCGCATCCCCAGATGTCTAATGCTAAACAGGTCTTGTCATTCCGATCGCGAAGCGGAGGAATCTGCTTTCTGCTGGCATCTTCCACACTGCCGCCAAAAACAGATTCCTCACGGCAAACTGCACCGTTCGGAACGACAGACTCAGGAGGAGAAATCCACAGGCTGAGCCCCCATCTTGTGACATCTGACCTTGCGCTGATCTTGCGGATTCTGTCACCCTGCGTGACGGCGACGCCGTAACGGATGAAAATCGGCGAAGACCGAGTAGACGCTAACTTCTTGCGGCTCAAGATTTTGCCCGCAACTGATTGAGCCCCATAGATTACTTGCCGATTTCCGGCCAACCTCAACATTCCACTAGACCGAGGGGAGGGGGAGGGTAATTGCTAACTAGTAAACTTCCCTTTTCGAAACAAACCTTTGCCGCTCAACCAAGAAAAAATCCTGCTCGCCGCACCTCGGTCCTGCCTGAATCCCCATTTCATCTAATAAGTATCAGTTGATTCTTAACAACCAAGACCAGAACGGAGCAATTCATGATTACCATTCGTCCTGCCAACGAGCGTGGTGGCGGAAACCACGGTTGGCTCAACACCAAACACACCTTCAGCTTCTCGGATTACTGGGATCCAAAGTGGATGGGATTCCGCTCCCTGCGCGTCATCAACGAAGATCACGTCGCGCCCAACACCGGGTTTCCCACGCATCCGCACCGCGACATGGAAATCATCACCTATGTCCTCGAAGGCAAGCTGGAGCACAAAGACAGCCTGGGAACCGGATCGATCATCCTTCCCGGCGACGGACAGCGCATGACCGCGGGAACAGGCATTCGCCACAGCGAGTTCAATCCGTCGACCACCGAACCAGTGCATCTATTGCAGATCTGGATTCAGCCCGAGCGCGCGGCGCTAGTGCCTAGCTACGAGCAGAAGAGTTTTCCAGAAGCCGAAAAGCGAGGGAAACTGCGGCTGATCGCCTCGCGCGATGCAGCCGACGGATCAGTCAAGATCAATCAGGATGCGAAGCTGTACGTCTCGCTATTGAAGCCGGAAGAGGAAGTCGCACACGAATTCGCCAGCGGACGGAGCGGCTGGCTGCAAGTCGCCCGCGGCGCAGTCACACTCAACGGCAAGCAACTCAACCAAGGCGACGGAGCTGCAATTACCGAAGAGCAAAAGGTCGCAATCAAAGGCAGGGAAGGCGCAGAAGTGTTGTTGTTCGATTTGGCGTAAGTCATCTGAAGTAATAGGTTTCGTCAAAAGTGTTGTCATTCCGAAGCTGGTACTTTTCCGGTGAGGAATTTGCGCCTTGCTTGCCAGGAGGAAAAGCAGATTCCTCACCGTTCTCGCCGCACGAAGTGCGGCTGCGACCTACATGGAATTTGAAAAAGACGTATGAATCGAATTCCCTTTGTGTTCCTTAATGTCCTTTGTGGTTGAGTGTTTGTTACACGCCCCACAAAATTGACGCCAATCAACACTCGCCCCTAGAATCGAATGGAGATCCACAGAGCCCAACCGTCTCACATCCATGCCTCTTTACGAATATCAATGCAAGAAGTGCGGTCATCGTTTTGAGAAAATCCAGAAGTTCTCTGACAAGCCGGTGAAGAAGTGTCCCGAATGCGGAGGCGCAGTCGAGCAGACCATTTCCGCTCCGGCCGTCCAATTCAAAGGCTCAGGCTGGTACGTAACCGACTACGCCAAGAAGTCGCACACGTCGTCGTCCGATTCCGGCAGCAAGGATTCGAAGGAAACCAAGAAGGACGAGAAGAAACCCGAGAGCACGACGAAGGAAAGCTCTAAGAAAGCCGAGAAGCACAAATAATCAGCCTGAGGCCATTCAAGAAGTCTTGTCATCCTGAGGCGACGCGCTTTTGTCGCGGAAGGACCTATCCTATGCAACTTGCCGAGAGCGCCTCGCTGCCGAGGAGTACATAGCTCCTTCCCTTCGCTCAGGATGACAAAAACCCTGCACCTGTTACTGGCTACTGCTTTACTTCAACTCTCTCTCAAAGTGGTCCACAATCATCGTGAAAAGATGCACCCGGGCATCTTTACCGGCGATGCTGTGCGTCTTGTTCGGGTAGATCATCAACCGAAACTGCTTGCCGGCATTGATTAGCGCGTTGATCATCTGAATGCTGTTCTGAAAGTGCACATTGTCGTCGCTCGTGCCGTGCACGAGCAGCAGCGCGCCATGCAGTTTGTCGGCGGACTTGGTAACGTCCGACATTTCGTAGCCCGCCTTGTCATCCTTCAGAAGGCCCATGTATCGCTCGGTGTAGATTGAGTCGTAGTTCACCTGATTGGTTACTGGAGCTACGGCCACTCCCGCCTTAAAGCGATCAGAGTGCGTCATGGCGTAGAGCGTCATCGATCCGCCATTCGACCATCCCCAGATGCCGATGCGGTCTTTGTCGAGCTGGGGATATTGCGCTAGTAGTTGGTCCAGCGCAGTCAGTTGATCTTTCAGTTCCACTGCCCCGAACTCGTGGCGAATCGCGGTCTGAAATTTCTTGTCACGCCCAGGTGTGCCACGATTATCGACTGAGAAAATTGCAAAGCCCTTGCGCGAAAGAATTTCGTCGAAGGCATCCGGCACGCCCTTGCGTACGGTCTGCGCCGCCGGGCCGCCATAGATGTTCACAATCACCGGGATCTTTCCGCTCGCTACGCTCTCTGGAGGAAGCAGCAACCGCCCATACAAAGTCGTCCCGTCGTCTGCCTTGAACTCCAGGAACTTCGGCGACCGCAGCCCGTATTCCGCAATCTCATCGTTTGCTTTCCATACCGGATTGCAAGCTCCACCCACCGCGCAGAGCGTGAGGGTGGGCGCGGTCTGCGGACCAAAATACATGTGCGTATAGTGCTTGCCATCGTCGCTGAAGTTGGCGAAGTGCTGTCCTTCCTGCGTCGTCAGTGCTTTGACTCCTGTCCCATCGAGCTGCACCGAAAAGATGTGCGTCTGCCGCGCATCATCCTTGTTCGCTTCGAAGAAAACCGAACCCGCAGCCTCGTCGACGCCATCAATGCCGAGCACCTCGTAATCGCCCTTCTCCAGTTGACGCTCCAGCTTTGCATCGGCTTCCATCGGATTCTGTTTGTCAAAACTGTAGAGATACAGGTGCATGTTCCCGTCTCGCCAGCTCGGCCACAGGAACTGGGGGGTGGATTTGAGGAACTTTACTTCCACGTGCTCAAAATCGATCCAGGCGCCTGGAGTCTCTTCGGTCAACACAAGTCGCGCCTTTCCCGATTTCGCGTCGACGAAATACAGGTCCAGCTTGTCTTCGGTCCGGTTAAGCACCTCGGCCCAGACCACGCCCTCTTTCACCCAGCCAAACCGGGGAATGTAGGTATCGGTATCTCTCGGGAGACTGATCCATCGCGTTTTGCCCTTATCGATGTCAACCACCGCGAGCTTTACCACGGGGTTCGAATCTCCGACCTTCGGATACTTCTCCTGATCCACCGTCGGATGCGTCGGGATCCAGTCAGTGATTGGATACGTCGGCACGTTCGTCTCATCCATGTGCAGAAAGACAATTTCCTTACTGTCCGGCGACCAGAAGTAATTGCTGCGCACGCCCAGTTCCTCTGCGTAAACCCAGTCGATATCGCCGTTGAGTAGGTTATCGCCAGTGTCTTTGGTCAGCTGCTTCTCATCTTTTCCACTCGTCGGACGTACATACAAGTTGTGCTTGCGCACGTATGCAACGTGATTGCCGTCTGGCGAAAACTTCGGATCGCCGCTCGGATCGGGCGCCGAGGTGAACTGCACCGCCGTCTCATTGCCGAGATCGTAAAGCCACAACTGCCCCTGCGAGTCGAACATCAGGTGCTTCGAATCCGGTGCCCACAAGTAGGCCGCGACGTGATACCGCGTCAGGCGCTCCTTCTCGCGCTCGTTGTTTACCTTGTTCACATCCGGATCGAGTGAAGCCAGCTTTGCCGCGCTGACCAGCACTTTCTTCTCTCCGGTCGCGGCGTCCACATACCACAGTTCGCCTTTCTCTCCTTTTTCATCGCGCTGCACGTACGACACTCGCGCCCCGTCCGGACTCCACGTCGTCGTCTCGGGGCCGCGTCCAGCAAGGCCTCCGGGCTGAAAGAGATTTTCAATGGTAAGAGGCTTAGTCGGAGGGTTCTGGGCTTTCGCAATTTCCGGGATACAACAACCAAAGAGCAGTGCTATCAGGGCAAGGCTGGGCAAAAAACAGTTTTTTCTTCTTTTCACGAAGTGACCTCGCAGGAAGTAATAACGTCCCCACAGGCGAACGTTCGAGTGTAACACCGCGTAAAATGCCCGTATTGCGGAATAGCAACCTAAGGCTGGATCGTCAGAATTGCGACAACGGAAGGCGTCTGAGCACTACTCCGAGCACTTTGCGACCTTTCTCCGCGACCTCGGCGGTAAAGAAACACAGCGGAAGGCAATCAACGCCTAGCCGATCGAGCAAGGAAACGATCAAAGCGAAGCGCAAGCCTGGGCCGGCCAAGCGTTTCCTTCGCCTAAAACCGTGCTTCCGCGTGTTAAAATCAAAGCAGTCGGATGCTCCCAGACATAGAAAACCTTCTTAAACTGCAGGACACAGACAAGGAAATCCGTCGCCTGCAGGACGAAGTCGCCGAACTCCCCAAACGCGTCGCGGTCATCGAACAGAAACTCGCCGGTACCAAAGCCCAGCTCGAAAAGGCCCAGACCGCAGTCAAAGCCGACGAAGCCTCCCGTCGCAAATACGAAACCAATATTAGCGACCTTCGCGGCAAGATCTCCAAGTATCGCGACCAGTCCCTCGACGTAAAGACCAACGACCAGTACAAGGCCCTCCTGCACGAAATTCAGTTCGCGGAAAAGGAAATCACTGGGAACGAGGACAAAATTCTCGAACTGATGGTCAACGCCGACGCCCGCGACAAAGAAGTCAAGGCTGCACAAGCAGAGCTTAAGGCGGAAACCGCCGAGATCGAGCAGGAAAAAGAGCAAGCCCGCCAGCGCACCGCCGAAGACGAGAAGCTACTCGCTGAGGCCAAGGCGAAACGCGACCAACTCCGCACCGGCGTCCGCGAAGACCTGCTCCGCCATTACGAGCGCGTCTCGAAGTTCCGGGGCAGCGGCATCGCGGAAGTCCGCGATCACAAGTGCATGGGATGCCAGGTAATGCTGCGCCCGCAGACTTACAACGAAGTTCGATCCGGCAAAGAAACGGTGGTCTGCGACTCCTGCCAGCGCATCCTGTATTTCAACCCCAAGGAAGAGTTGGTCGAGAAGAAGGAGACGGTCCACCGCCCCAAGCGCCATCATCCCAAGATCGATGCGCCGCAGGCCTGGTATTACCGCCCCGAATTCGCGGCAGAGGGGGAAGTCTTCCTGTGCCTGACCAATACCAGCGGACAAGCCAGTCGCCGCGTCTACGACATTCATACCGGACGTCTCCTCGGTGACATCCTCATCCGAGAAGGCGACTACCGACATGCCTTTCCCGAGGACATCACGGGCTCCACGCGCCTGAATGGCAACTGGAGCGAAGAAGAGCTCGACGACTTCGGTGCCGAGCTGCCCATGGTGATCCTGGATTCATTGAACGCGGATTTGGACGCCGCCCGCCACGAAGCGGCCAGCGGATCCCACGCGAAGCACGCCGTTCCTGCCACGCCCACAGAACAAGCGGCCAGCTAGAAGAGGACGTGTGGGGACCGCCGCCTTCGGATGTCCGAGTGAAGCGCGGACTCCTAATCGATCATCACCCGAAGGTCGTGGCAACAATCCCCTCATACCTTAGGATTGCTCGAATCGGTCTCCGGACCATGAGATTGAAAAGGAGCGTAACCTTAGCAGTTGGTTTGGAGTTCACTAATCACAATGTCGGCGTCGATCGATTCTTATCTCATAGGGGCTAGGTACTACGACGGTGCGTACGGCACCCTGGACGTGGCCGACGCACGCTTCTACGTAGACCTCGCCAAAAAAACCGGCGGCCCCGTGCTCGAGGTCGGCTGTGGCACGGGCCGTGTGCTGTTGCCAACCGCGCGCGCAGGCATCGAAATTCACGGTCTAGACAATTCCCGGCCAATGCTCGACGTGCTGCGGGAAAACGCTGCCAGAGAAAGCGCTGACGTTCAGAAGCGTATCGCGCTCCACACGGGCGATATGCGCGGTTTCAACCTCGACCGCCGCTTTTCCCTTGTGACCATTCCGTTTCGTCCCATGCAGCACATGTATACGGTGGCAGACCAGGTGTCTGCTTTAAAGTCGGCCGCAGCTCACGTCACCGATGGAGGAATTCTGGCGTTCGACGTCTTCTATCCAAAGTTCGAGCGTCTGCCGCTGAAAATCGGGGAAGAACAACTCGAAACGGAATGGTCGCCGGCTGCGGACAGCATTATTCGCCGTTATTACCGCAAGGACGCGCTCGATAAGATCCACCAATCGCTCTCGCTCACGTTCATCTTCCGAACCTATCGGGACGGAAAACTGATTTTTGAGGAAAGCGAAGCCATCAAGATGTCGTATTACACGTACCCGCACCTGCGAGCCCTGTTCTTGATGGCCGACCTTGAGCCTATCGCAGAATACGGATCCTTTGCGAAAACGCCACTCGACAACACAGCAGAGGAGATGATCTTTCTGCTTCGGCCGAAGCGCTCTGCTCAATAACTCGTGGCGTTCAAGAGCTCTTGAAGTTTTGAGAAGAATGGATGTTTGGCGGCTTGAACCTGATCCTTCGCCGGGGCTTCGTGGCTCCAACGATCGATTAAAGCTCAGTCTTCCTTCCCCGAGCTAGCTAGTGTGACCGCCGAGTTGTTGCTCTTTTTGGGCCCGTGCAGCGCTCAGTTGTTCTATTGCGGAAGCGATGCTGTTATGAGCATCCTTCGCATGGCCTTTCAAGAGATCATCTGTCTCGAGTGGCAAAACCTCGCCGAGACACTCTTCCAGTCGTGCCACCAGCAAGTCAATCAGCTGGATCGTGCGGTCACCGCGCTGGACCGTGGGATCATCGTTAGGAAACACCATTCCTCAATTTCCTCCGTTGCAACGATAGCACCAAGTCAGGGGTCACCACCCGCTGCCGTAAGGAAGATTCGCTTGAAGCGGCATTACCATGGGCACATACCCCCAACGCCGTAACCTACGACCCGGCTATTCCGACGTCCGATGGATCTTCGCGGTCCGCTCTTCCAACTTCGCTGCCTCATCGACGCGCCCCAACTTGCGTAGGGCCTTGGCTTCGCTGGTCAGCGACTCTGTGAGATTCGGGCTATTCTCGCCAAACTGCGCAGCCATCAAGTCCGTTGCCCGATGCCAGCAGGCTTGCCCTTTATCCGGCTTGTCCCAACGATCGTACAAGTCGCACAGGCCCCAGAGCGGAATCATCACCATCCCGTTCCCCGCTCCTTCGGCGCCTTTCACCGCGCGCAGCAAATAGACTTCAGCCTTTGGCCAATCGCTCTGCTCTTCGTAGAGATGTGCCATTCCCCGCAAGCTCTCGACCGCCAGCAGATTGTTGTCCCCAACCGATCTCGTGTTGATGGCAAGGGCGCGCTGCAGATAGCTCTCCGCTTCTTTATAGTGTTTCTGAACAACCTCCAGTTGCCCTAAATATCTCAGAGGATTGGACGCTTTTTCCGACTCCGGTCCGAAGTTCTTCTGGACAATCTCAAGCTGCCGGTGGAATGTCGCCACGGCATCGCTATAATCCTGACGCATTGCATATGCGTTTCCCAATCGTCCCAGCGCCGCGATCAGGTTCTCATCGCCCGGTGGCAAACTTCCCGCGAGTTCGACCGCCCGCTTGTACGATTTCTCCGCCTCCTCGATTTTCTTCACTTGGAATGCTTCGTCGCCGGTCTTTAACGCCAGCTGCACTTTTTGCTCGGTGCCCGCGGAGTTTTCAAGTTCCGCAACCTTCTTTTGCAATTCCGCAGCCTCCGTTCCCTTGCCCTCGGTCTTCAGCTTGACCAGGTAGTCCGCAAATCTTCCCTGCGCGGCCGCATAGGCATCGCCGCATTCCTGGCCACATACATAGATAGGCTGTCCGGGCTGCGCCTTCAGTCTTGTGGTGGTATCGGCCAGTGCTGCATCCCGGTATTGCGTGAACGCTGCTGCCCAATCACCTTTCTTTTCCAGTGCTGTCCCAAGTTCCATTTTCACTTTGGCTTGCGTGGCATCCAGCGCAATCGCTTCTTTGAATTCTCCAATTGCCAGATCCGTCTCGCCCGCTCCCAGGAGTGCCTGGGCATATAGTTCGTGAACCTTCCAGGAGGACTCATTTTCGGCTTCCGCTTGCTTCAACTCCTCCATCGCTCGCGTGTAGTCCTTCTTGCCGATCAGCAAGCTTGCAATGTCTTGTCGAGTCTCGCTATCTTCGGGCGCAATCTGCTCGGCGATCCGGTATTCCGCAAGCGCGCCGTCAACATTCTTCTGCTTCTCTTGAATGCTCGCAAGTCCGCGGTGCCCGTTCGGGTCCGAGGGGTCCAGTTCGTTTGCTTTACGGAACTCCGCCTCTGCGGCTTTCAAGTCACCTTTCCAAACCAGCGCCCGGCCCAGGCAGATGTGACACACTTCAAAGCTTGGAAAGAGCCGCTCAAGTTCCTGCAACTCCTTGATCGCTTCGCCCGGAGATTCTTCCATCAGCGCCGACGCCAGGTTCTGACGGGCGTACGGATCGTTCGGGTCTACCCGCTTGGCCTCGCGGTTTTCTGCGATCGCCGAGCGAATATCTCCCTTTGCCTTGTATGCCAAGGCCAGGTTGTAGTGATAGAACGCGACGTTCGGATCGAGCGTGATGGCTTTCTTGTATTCTGCGATCGCATCGTCGTAGGAGTGCCGGTTGTAATAAAGCAATCCCAAGTCATAGCGGACCATCGAATAGTCCGGCTTGATTCTGAGCGCTTCTTTGTACTCCGCGAGTGCAGCGTCGTATCTTCCCTCAAAGCTCAGGGCCAGGCCCTCAGCTTTGTGCGCTTCCGCGTCGTTCGGATTCTGCTGAATCGCCAGCTTGGCTTCGTGCAGGGCCCTTTCTCCGTCGCCCATCTGATAGAGCGCAATGCTCAGCTTCCCGTGCACTTCTGGAAAGTCGGGTTCCTTCTCCAGAATCTCCTCCTACACGCTCACTGCAACGCTGGGCTTTTCCTGCACTTGCACCAATGCCGCCATTACATAGCCCGTCTCGATGCGGGCGAAGCTGGTGTCCAAAGCGTCACTCAATTTCGCGCCAGCCTCACCGTATTTCTTCTCATTGAGCAGGACGGCGGCATCGCTGAGCTGCTGCAATAACTGTTTGTCCGGCTTTACTTCTCCCGCGGAATCCACTTTCGCTGCCTTCAATGCAGACAATACATTCGCGTCCGCTCCGGCACGAACCATCAACTGCAGGAACTCCTCGTCGGGAGTAAAGCTCAACCCACGCTCACGAATGTCGTGCACGAGATTCGACGACAAAGCTTTACCTGCCTCGAGCGCCATGACCTGGCTAGCGCGCAATGGCCGCGGAGTTGCATCAGCCAACACCAAAGCCTGCAAGATCGTGAGGACGAATAGGAAGGAGAGAGACCGCCACGACCAAATTCTCGACATTAATGCCTCCCGGCATACGTCCGATCCTATGGTTTCGTGCGCCGGATTTCCTGTTACGTTCGTTCAAGCACGCGTTATCACCCACGCAGCACAAAAGAGCTGCTGACTTCAGCGAATCGAATGTCGAGGAATTACTCCACGAGTGGAGACGAATCTTCGGCGAACTCACGTTAGTCGTTCCACTTAGGCATTACCATGTCCCCATGTCCCCGACTGCGAAGCATGTGGATCTTCCTAGCCTTAAAGTCTCTGCCCGCGGTGCTACCCGACTAAAGCAGGGTCACGTCTGGGTATATCGCTCCGATGTCCTCGAGACTGACGGCGTCCCACCCGGCTCTCTTGTCAGCGTCACTGACCAGCGTGGCAAGCCATTTGGTACCGCGCTCTATTCCAGTTCTTCGCAGATTGCGATCCGTATGGTGTCACATGAGACTGTGATCGACTTTGCAGCTCTCATTCGCGAACGCATCTTGAAAGCCATCGACTACCGCAAATCGTTCGTTCGTGACACCGACGCCTACCGCTTGATCTTCAGCGAGGCTGATTTCCTCCCCGGTCTGATCGTCGATCGTTACAACGACGTTCTTTCGCTCCAAGTCCTGACGCAGGCAATCGATGCCAACCCCGTCCGCAAAATCGTCATCTCTGAACTGACTCAGCAAATCAATCCCGCCGCGATCGTCGAGCGCGTCGAGCCACGTGTCCGGGAACTCGAAACTCTTCCACCTCGCTCTTCGGGTCTATTGCAGGGCACGAAGGCCTCAACAACTTTCACCATGAACGGCGTGCATTTTCAGTACGACGCCCTCGAAGGCCAGAAGACCGGAGCCTTCCTCGACCAGCGGGAGAATTACGATGCCGCTTCGCAATATGCGCACGGCCAAGCTCTTGACGTCTTCTGCTATCAAGGTGGCTTTGCACTTCACCTCGCGGGTAAGTGTGAACAGGTGACTGGGGTCGACAGTTCGCGTCCGGCTTTAGAGGTCGCCGACCAGAACACCTCGCTCAACCAGCAGATCTTGCGCGGAAGAGAAATCGAATGGATCGAGGCCAATGCTTTCGATCTGCTCAAAGACTATTCCGTCTCCCACCGCCTCTACGACACCATCGTTCTGGACCCGCCTGCATTCGCCAAAACGAAGCGGGACCTCGACTCTGCCTTACGCGGGTACAAGGAACTCAACCTCCGTGCCCTCAAAATGCTTCGCCCAGAAGGAGTCCTCGTCACCTGCTCCTGCTCGTACCACGTGAGCGAAGCCGACTTCCTCGGAATGCTATCCTCGGCCGCCCTCGATGCTCATCGCACCCTCCGACTGATCGAGGTCCGGGGCCAAGCGAAAGACCACCCGGTTTTGCTGAACGTTCCCGAAACCTCCTACCTGAAATGCCTTGTAGCGCAGGTAAGTTAATGCAAATTAAGTATATTAAGTACTTGACAATAATACGCTCAACTTTTATGATTCTTTTACGCTAACTATGTGTCTAATGGAAGTGACCGCAACCTGAGACAAATTGCAGTTCTCAAACGCCGGTCTCGAAATTTAAAAATCTCTAAACCAAGCGACATCTTGAAGGAGGATCTAGCCATGACCGTATTAACCCGTTGGGAGCCGTTCCGTGAATTTTCCACCCTCCAGGACCGCATGAACCGCCTGTTCCGCGAGTCCTACAGCGAGGGCCGGGACGAGTCCCTGACTACCACGAGCTTTGCCCCCGCCGTTGACGTCTACGAGGACGAGCACAAGGTTACGTTGAAGATCGAAGTGCCCGGAATCGAAGAGAAAGACATCGACGTCCGCGTCGAGAACAGCACGTTGACCGTGCACGGCGAGCGCAAGATCGAGAAGGAAGAGAAAGAAGAGAACTACCGCCGTGTGGAGCG
>Ga0126370_10000042_pt1 | contig 35435 bp, 28 predicted proteins | sample PanSoiMetaPlot_3_FD_92586 | JGI IMG/M metagenome (GOLD analysis project Ga0126370, IMG submission 92586) | Tropical forest soil microbial communities from Panama - MetaG Plot_3 | ecosystem: Environmental > Terrestrial > Soil > Tropical forest > Bulk soil | place: Panama | collected 2016-02-17 | reverse complement strand
GGAGGTATTCTTGGCCATCTAATGGGGCATACAATCAGGGAGGTATTCTTGGCCATCTAATGGGGCATACAATCAGGGAGGTATTCTTGGCCATCTAATGGGGCATACAATCAGGGAGGTATTTAATAAATATCAAATGAGTATTCCTCGATCTATTCAAATAAGACAAATTTCGGCTCGGTAAAGTTAAGGAAAAATCTAGAATGGACAGTACAATATATCATAGATAGGACGGAAGGTTTCGATGACTATTTTCCTTGAAGAAAAAGTAAATGTAAATTACAACATATACAAATAGGGTTTAATTCATCTGTCTGTCATTGTAACAGTAATTTGTGGTCTTAACTTTAGAGCCTTCAATTAGCAGATACTTCCGGCACAGAACTGTAACTCAATTGGGGATGATCATTTATCAGTCAATTAACTTCACTTCAATTTACTTCCATAATCTTACTAAATGTCTTGTCATCGATATCATTAGATAGAGTAATATGATGCAAAAATCATTCGCCATAAACAAAGAAAGTAGGGGTAGCTTCTTGCATGGGTGGTCTCTGTATGTTATTTTGTAAATAATTGCAAAGCGGGTAAATTAATAAAAGAAGACATTGACTTATGCACTGTTCTTGTCCACGAACGATAGTATATTGAAGAGATATAGTAATAACCCCATTGTGACTCCTAACCAAAATAATTGGTGGGAATCTAAGGCGGTCTTTAACTGTGGAATACTGTACGACGGGATTAAAATCCATATGTTATATCGAGCAGTAGGAGAATATGAAAATTATATTTCAAGGGTTGGATATGCTTCGAGCACCGATGGCATTAATTTTGTTAGACAAAGTGACGTAGCTCTTTCTCCTGATGTCGAATATGAGATGTTCGGAATAGAAGATCCTAGACTGATAAATATCGATTCCAAGAATTACCTTATTTATGTAGTTCCTTCAAAGTACGTACGCGAAGGCCCTCAAACTTCGTCAGCTTTGGCTACTACGATTGACTTCCGTAGTTTCACTAGGTTGGGTATCATAACAAAACAAGCCGACGACGATAAAGATGTAGTTTTTTTCCCTCACAACTTTATGTCTTCTTTAACCGAAAGAGGGCCTAATCCATACTATTCGTTGCACAGGCCAAGTCGTTGGGTCGGCAATGAGTATGAAGTTGATCGGCCAAGCATTTGGCTTGGGGAAGCAGATTCCTTAACTGCCAATCGCAAATATGCCCTTCTTCTGAGTCCCAGGTCCGACTGGGAAGCATTAAAGGTCGGCGCTGGGCCGCCACCTATCAGAACCAAATATGGTTGGTTGCTTATCTATCATGGAGTAAGTGATGATAGAGTATATCGGGCTGGTGCAGCGCTTCTGGATTTGAATCGACCAGGAAAGATTTTAGCTAGAGCAAAAAGTCCTATACTGCAACCTGAGGAATCTTATGAAATATACGGAGATGTAAATAATGTGGTATTTCCCACCGGTGCTTGCGTAATTGGCCAAAGGTTATTTGTCTATTATGGTGCCGGAGACAAGGTGTGTTGCCTAGCTACGGCAGATCTTGAATCCTTAATCCATCATATTATACAGGATAGCTACGAAACCTGAATTATGGCACCGTTCCTTACGCCGTATGACATTTCCAACCCAAGTACGCAACGTTGTGTTTAGTCGGCTCGAAATTCCTAACATAGTACAATAATTTATTACATCGTCTAGATCAATGCAAATCTATAATGACATAACTACCGCCAGTCTATTATTAATTAATAAATGTCGATGGAAATGAAATAGAATTATCTTTGAGGCAAGCTTTGATAAAAGCATATTTAGGAATAAACCTATTGTAAGATGTACTACTGGGATTTGCATGGAGACTTCGACTAAAGGAACAAGATTAGAATCTATTCGCGATGCCAATAATATGAAAAAGGAAAATCGAACAGACCGAATGGAAGATTATTTAGAAGTTATTTACGAGCTGATTTGCCAGAAGGGATATGCTACGACTGTCGAGATCTCCAAGTATCTCAATGTAAGTTCACCAAGTGTTACTAAAATGGTACAAAGACTAGATGAAAGTGGATATCTGAAATATGAAAAATATAGAGGCATAAGTCTGACTAACGAGGGTATAAGAGTGGCAGAAAGCATTAGGGAGCGACATGGTCTTCTTGCAGAATTTTTCAAAATGATTGGCGTAACAGTAGATATTGCTAATCGTGATGCAGAGGGTATTGAACACCATTTGCATCCAGAGAGTTTAAAGAAATTGGAAGAGTTTATCAGGACTATAAAGAGAGATTATAAATCTGAAAGAAGCAAAGCTAATGTGCTCTAGACTAGTTGATTGTATTTTGCTAACGGGACTAATCATGCAATTTTGTATTTGCAGTACATGATTGCTTCACTTATAGGAAGGACCTCAAGGCTACCAAATAACTGACGGTTTTATTTGGTAAACAATGGTATTGACTACCAATATTTATATAGGACAGAGATGGTATATGTGTTATGGTAGAGTATAAACCGGGAGTAGATAACACTAATGCAGGTCCTAACGTATACGATTCAGTCAAGGAAAACCTATTGAGGACAGTCGATGAAATGGCAAAGGCCCAACCACAATACTATCAATCAATCTCTAATCTTCAGCTTGATTATATCCAGACTGCGAAGAATATTATTCAAACTACAGTATCTGCACAGAAACAATTGCTTGGAAATAATTGGACGATCCCATCCTCTGGTCCATATACTGAACAATTATTACATCAATCTAATCAAATTACTAATAGTACCATTAGAGCAGTCGACGTTAATAATGAATTCCTAATAAATAGTCTTGATACTCTTAGAGAGAACCTGAAAGTCTGCAATAGGACAATAGATACTTTCGCAGAATTTAATAACAATGCTATGAGAGCTTGGAATTCGATTTTTTCAACTGCTCAGCAGCAACAAAGACAGTTCTTGTCAAAAATATAGACCTCCCTAGGAGTCTATCCCAAAATTATCCTCCTGTAAGTAATAATGCAACAACCCAAACAAACTAATGCAAAATAGTTTTCCATCTTCTCATATCTAATTTGCCTCTGTCCGTAGGGTTAAATCCTGTCATTTCCCCCTAAAGATGCCTTTACAGATATACTGTCAAGAGATTGCCAGTTCCATTGAATGCTTACTACATGATCATATTCTTTTAGCAGTCTAGTCCATAATATTTGAAATATCTTAAATGACGACCATTGTTGGAATCGTCTATGACAAGTGGTCTCCTGACACGGATTAATTAGAGGAAAACTTAATTGAATAAAGATTTCATAATCATTTTTTGATGTTGAAACTGCTTTTATATATGAATTTTGGAGACTATGATTAGAGTGCTCACAGATTGCTATTTTCTTGTTGCTATAATTATCATATCCTAATTTATTCACATGCCGAATGCTGTTACAATCTTTCGTCAATGGTATTTAGTGCATAAAAAAGTTCATGTCACTTTTATGGGAAAGTCTGCAGATTCAGGTTTGATCGGATTAAAAAGTATGCCATAGACTTTTACAGTAAGTGTATAGCCACCTGGTGTTTTAAATTCATAAGGTATAGTTACTATACCTTCTGCAGTATGCAGAGGCGTTCCAGTTTGACCCGTGGAGGAAGATGCTGAAAATACATTCTTGCCATTATTGGCTATAAGAAAATCATAATCAACATGAGGTTGAACACTCCCTGGTGTTTTATCGAAGGTAATCTTAAATTTTGTTGGCGTATTTGCTTTGAGAACTTTTGGAGTAGGCTCTATCTGAACTTTCAAGCTGCCTCCGGAAGTGGCCTTGGTCAAAGTCGAATTCTGTCCTAATGCTATCAGTGGATAGGAAATGAATACAATTGACAGCATCGATGCTATACAAAGACCCAATATTGGCTTTAGCTGGAGAGATTTGTACAATACAAATAAAATAGTTCGGTATTGATTATAAGCATTATTCCATCCTCTAATTTTATATTCTCATTATATTATATCGCGTATTTTACCATGTTACTATACGGTATCTCTGATCCTGTTACCGTGTATAATTCTGTCACACGACAATCCAACGTATATCTCAGTAATCAAATGGGTCAAGTCCGAAGCTAAATTATGCATAATCAGAATTTTTAGGTGAGACCGAATGAGTCACAATGTGTCTGATCCAGCTCAATTGACCTAATCTAACGCCATGATTTATTTCTTATAGTAACTGCGGCAATTGGAAGCAACCAGGTGTATACAAATGTAGTGAGGAACGTGAATACTGGTCTATATAGCCAAAGTTTGTCGCCAGGATTACGCAATCTAAAGTCTACAGCATAAATCATACCCGTATACATAATGCCCATTACCCAAAGAATGGTAGATCTCAAATCCCCTTCTAGTGGTAAGATGACTAATGCATGAAGTACCAGATATGGACGAAGAAATTTCATAGCTGTTTGGATGTAATACAGCATTGCGACATAGGAAGGGCGACACCAATAGGATCCTCCGGTAGAAGACAAACTTCGAATAAAGCTCTTTTTCCATCTGATTTGTTGCTGTATTAGTGCTGAGATTGTGTTAGGTACCCCTACATTTACCTTTATACTATAACTATACTTGACATTCCAGCGAGGTGGCGTAGCGCGTTTGTCATACTCGCGATCAGGGTCAGTAGTTTTTTGCAACAATTCCACCTCGTCATTTCCAGTTGCTAGAATAGGGATATCCCCATCAGTATTACGGCTAAGAAGTGCATCGCTGTTCTTACTCTTCGATGATGACTTGTTCATGCTACTCTCATGCATGCCTGGTCTAGTTGCGAGAACGTATGCAGTCATACGCCGGTCTGTACAGAATTTGAAATCCATACCTAGAAACGTATCATGTGCCCATTCGTGAATAAAGTGTTGTACGGCTGCTCTCTTATAGAAGCTTAAGGACCCGGAGCAACATGTAACCGAAGAGAACGAACTTTCTTCAGCCTTTATCGCCCTGCATGAACCATCAATATAAACATCTTGAAATTTTTCCAAAATATTGCCTGAGTGTGCACCCCTAACTCTGCCATGTGAAGTGAGTGCACCCAGTTGTGGATCGGACATAAAGATCTTGGCAGCCCTCTCCACAGCATCGTACGCCATATCGCAGTCACTGTCCATAAAGGCATAAATTTCACCTTTAGATATTTGACTGGCAAATTCTATAGCTTTTTTCTTTCCAACGCTCCTAGACAAGTGAAGAATGCGTAATTGCTGCTTATCATTAGTCTTTGCTTTCTCTTCTCGTCTCATTTCGTCAAGTATCTCTGCAGTTCTGTCCGTGCTACCATCATTTACAATGATAATTTCTTTGTTTGGATATGACTGGTTGATGCAAGACTGTACGCAATTTCTGATATTTTCTTCCTCATTTTTCACTGGAACTACAATTGAAAACATGGGGATGTCAGCCATATTTTTAGAGCTTATAGGGATGTTTGCTGCATCGAAATATGGATCCTTATATTTGGTGTAGGCAAAGAATAAGATATTAAACAGTACAAAGCTCGTAAAGAAGCCATAAAGACCTAACGTAAAGTCCATAACAAACAATAACAGGTATACTTTTAGGGCGAGTACAACCGCAACTGAAGCCAGCAGCAGATACCTTACGAACCATCGCTTTCGATCTAGTTCTGGCTGTTTTGTGGATTGATGTTCTAAGGTGATAATCTAACACCTAAATTCCTAAGTTCTTTCATTATTAAATAAATATATATCATGAATTATAATGTATACTTTCCTAGACGAAACGTATAAAACATTCTTTCATATGCAAGTTCCAATTAGCTAAACTAATACTTTACCCTGTGGCTAAGAACTACGATATTTGATCGTGAAAAAGTACAGAATCGTCGTCGAGAAATCTAACAGGAATATGAAAGTATAGAACGGTAAGGTCTATCTGTATATCGCCGTGGCGTCAATAACTACATGGTCAAACCTCTGATACTTATTGCTTATTACGATGTGCTAGAACGACAACCTGTGTGAAAAATGTACTCTGAACGGGCTCATTCAGAACTCCTCTAACATCCATAGTAAATATTCAGTCCTACAACTGCCATAAAAATACCCTACTTGTATGCTAACTAGTCAAACTTCGGTTCTCTATCTACAAAATAGTTGCGAATTGGTTCAACTATTTTATTTATATATATAGCTACTGCATTTTTCAGGTCTAGCGGATGAATTTCCTTACTCCGGAAGTCTGTTATAAGATCTTTGCTGCTATAGTAAGTAATATTCCCACCATGTGATTTTGAACGTTCGATCGTAAACTGTGAAAATTCGTGGAATATGATATACCTGACCAATTCGAGGACTGGATTGCCTTCAATAGTGTCCATAGGGCAATATGCCTTAAGCACTTTATCTTGGATTATCTTTTCGTTATCATGAATAGAAATCGCGCTAGCAGGTTTGCTCTTGCTCATTTTACCAACAACATGCTTTTGTTCCGAGTTAATGCTTTCGAGTGTAGTCGGCTCAGACAATCCTGGTAACAAATGATGGTGAACCATAATGGGAACTTTCCATTTAAGTTTAGGGAAAACTTCTCTCACGATCATATGGATTTTTCTCTGGTCCATTCCGGCATGAGCAATATCAACTCCTAGCGCTTTGATATCTACTGATTGCATTGGGGGATAAAATAGCTGAGATAGGTCGAGCGCATCTTTCTCGGTTCTTCCCATGATGGTGAGGGCTCGTGAAACTCGGGCTAAGCTCAAATGTTTACTAAATCTAATCAAGTCCTCACAATATTCTACGCCGGATCTTGTATAGAGCTCACTGCCGGTTACAATCTTGACTCCTGGACAAAAGAATTTAAATGCATCACTATAATACTTGCTCATTAAGCCAATTTTTTCCCAACTACTACCGAGCTTATTATTTATGTAGCTATGCCAGTCGGCAAGAAAGACTGTCGTATTGACATTGGCTTTAATAAAATCGTTAATCTTAAAACCAGTTATTAATAGACTTCCAAGGTGCAATTTGCCAGAGATTTCTAGTCCAATATAATGTTTGGGAGAAGAATTAACTTTAAACAATTCAGTTAGTTCCTCGATCTTAACAATTTCTTCAGTTGGACACATGGTGACTAGATCAACGCGCCCTTGAACATCCATCTATATAAACGGCAGGAATAGTGCCTATTAATTTCTATCTGGTCTGTCCTTCCGCCTTTGAAGACGGTCGTTTTTGAGGTCTTTATCTAGGCAAAGCCATTGTATTAACTCGATATGATGTAGTTCCTGATAGCATAGTATTCGTGTGACATTAGCAACAGACAAACGGAGTGTGATACGTCATAGATTAAAGACGTGGTGAATATTGACAGTACTTATTTGTAAAGTGGTTTAGATTATGATATGTCAGTCAGGTAAATGTAGATTAACAAGATTTTTAGTCCATCCGTAGTACATCTTCATAATGTCCTACAGTCCGCACGCGTTGAAGGAAGCAATGAATTCCTTGAAAAGCTATAGATTGAACTCGATATCAAAGCATCATGAACGTTATATTTTCCCGTTGCTGAGCGGTACATATTTCTCATATAGAAAAATTGATGTCCAACGACTGGTTTCCATAGCTTATTCAATTTCGAGTAATCCCTCATATTTAGATGTGGGGTGTGGTTATGGGGATTTTCTAAAAAGGATTAGACATTATATTCCAAATGCGATAGGTATGGAAAAAAATTCTGATATTTTCTATGAATGTGGAATTGCAAAACCTGACTTTATTAAGATAGCTGATGCCCGATGGGGGATCAAACAAAACTATGATATCATATTTGTTGGTTGGATGGACCCCGGTGTAGATTTTAGAGATGCTGTTAAGACTAAGACTGAGGTGGTCATAACTACTCTAGATCAGGGTCTCAGTATTGCAGCAGAGTATGATGCACATGGATACAAGAGGATTGCGTACTGGCGAACGCCATCGTGGGAAGACGTGAATCATGAGATCATGAATTATTATTACACAAAAGTACCACGGAAAACTTACCATAAGCTCATAAAAATGCGAAGGGCACATAATCTATGGTATATATATTGCAGCAACGAGACAAAGTCAGAGGTTATAGTGAAGACGCTTATACGGAATGTGCAAAAGGAGAGAGAAGCATCTAGCAATCGCTACGACTTTGAAGACGTGCTAGACGAGTGTGGTTTTAAATATCTAGAAAGTGCAGGGGATCCTACATCTTGTGAACGTCTTTGGGAGATTTATTTTGACAATTGATAATTTGGATATTGTGAGCGATTATTTGGACTACATATCGCAACAATTTTCGTCATAGTCGATTTACTAATCGACTGTCTATAATCAGTGTAAAAATAATGAAAGTGACTGTATTAGGCGCAGCAAGGGAAGTTGGTCGTTCTGCCTTTTTGGTCTCAACTGACAAGACGAATGTTCTGTTAGATTACGGTGTACTCTTAAAGAGAGAGCCCATTTTTCCCGTTCATGTTAGGCCAAGGGACACAGACGCAGTTGTAGTAACTCATGCCCACCTAGATCATTCAGGATTTGTGCCTTCTTTGTTCTTGTCGAAAGATACGAAGATGCAAGTGATAGGAACTCATCCAACATTTGATCTATCCCGACTTTTATTGGAAGACATGATAAAAATTTCCGGATTCTATCTTCCATTCGAATACATTGACATAATTACAATGATGAATCATTCAAAAATTTTACAGTATCGTGAACCTATTTCCATTAAAAATGATATTAATATAACTCTCCATGAGTCTGGTCATATACTTGGAGGAGCAACCGTGCTCGCGGAAAGTAATTCTAAGCGCATATTTTATACCGGAGATGTTAACACAAGGGGTTCAAATTTACTTAGGCCAGCAGATTTGGATATAGGTAAAATTGATCTGTTAATAATAGAAAGCACTTACTCTCAATCAGAACAGACTCCTAGAGATCAGTCCGAACGAAACCTGGTTGAATTTGCAAACGAAGTAGTTGAGAGACACGGAACGCTCTTTATCCCAGCATTTTCAGTGGAGCGTGCACAGGAGATTTCATATGTATTAAAAAGTAAGAACTTCAAGCATAATATTGTAATGGATGGGATGGCCCTTAAGGCTAACGAAATCATGCTGAAACATCCATCATTTCTAAGGAACCCCGATATGTTCAGGCAAGCTATCGGGAATGTGGAGTGGGTAAGAGGATGGAACAGAAGGAAGAAACTCATAAGGGAGCCCGGCGTTATTATATCTCCAGCAGGGATGTTAGTAGGAGGTTCTGCGATATTTTATCTGCAAGAAGTGGCAAAGGACGAACGTAACGGGATTGCCTTAGTTTCCTATCAAGCTAACAATACTCCTGGCAGAATTCTATTAGAAAAAAGAGTGACTCTAGTTAATGGTAAAGAGAAACGCTGCTTGGCAGACGTAAAGCAGTTCGAATTTTCTGCTCATAATAGCAGAACCGAGTTATTTGAAATACTAGATCGTATCGAAGGTTCTCCAAAGGTGCTGACCGTACATGGGGATGGCATTTCATGTATCCGATTTGCTGAAGAAATAAATGAAAAATACGGTTTTGATGCAACTGCGCCAGAAACAGGCGACGTTATTGAAATATGATTGAAAGCTCTAAATTTCGTACTGCAATATAAGAAATTCTAAAGAATAACAGTCTGACTAACCAAAAGATCGCACAAGTGAAATCAGACGTCAATGTTTGTACGCGAACCTTATTAGCTATAAAAAGAATCTAACGTTTCCTCACTAATCTGGTTTCAAAATATTAGATCCAATATTAAGTCAGAGGGTATTAGGCGTTCTTGGCAGCTGACCTTTTCATAAAGTCTTCTAACTTATCCATTGCTTTTTCAAGTACGGCTTCAGGCGGCAAATATACTGCTCTGAAATGACTAGATCCATATTTTGTACCGAATCCTGATCCATTCACTGTAAGAACTCCTGTGCTATCAAAAAAATCCAATACAAATTCTTTATCATCTTTCCATTTGCGATCTAGATCTAGTTCTGGAAATACATAAAACGCTCCACGAGGACATTTGCACCTAATTCCACCTATTGAATTTAGACGCTTGACAGTATAATCGCGTCTTCGCTTGAGCTTTTCAACCATGATTTTAATATGGTCTTGTGGTCCACGTAGAGCCTGTACCGCAGCTATTTGAACAGGTAGATTTGATGCTATTCGAACTCTTGCCAATTTGGGGATATTTGTACGCAGTGGTTCAAGGCGTTTTGATTCACTATTCAAACATATATATCCGCAGCGCCACCCTGTCATCAAGTAAGACTTTGAAAACCCGTTCAATAAGATCACTGGAGCCTCCTTAGAGACCTTTCCTATTCCTACAAATTGTTCATCAAAAACGATTTTGTCGTATATCTCATCGGATATCAAATAAAGATCATGTTCAGTCGCGAGATCGATTACTTTTTGTAAATTCTTTTTGTCAAATACCTCACCTGTAGGATTATTTGGATTGATAATGCATATCGCCCTTGATCTAGGGGTAATTTTCGAAATTATATCGTCAACGTCAATGCCACCATTTTGATGCAACTGGAATTCAACGGGCTTTCCTCCATAAAATTTCACATATGACGCGTAGGGAGGGTAATATGGTCCTGGCATTAGAACTTCACTGTTAGGGTCTATGACAGAAGCTAGTACCATGTCTAGGCCCTCAGAAACCCCATTTGAAATAATCACGTCTTCTTCAGCTACTGCTAATCCCTTTTCATTCTCTTTTTCGACGATTGCCTTTTTGAGTTCAGGAATACCTTCTGATTCCGCATAATAATTTTCTTCTTTATTTACAGCATCTATTAACGCCCTTTTGATATGGTCTGGAGTCTTGAAGTCAAACCTAACGGGATCCCCTATATTGAGATATATCATTTCCTTTCCCGACTTCTCATATTGCTTTGCATGTAGGATAATATCACGGATTGCATATTCCACACCACTTGTTCTTTCTGAAACTTTCAATTGGGTAGTAGATACAAGCAATTGAACCGAGATAAATGGTTATGTTCAATAAGAATGACAATTCTCACATTATCCCTCATGATAATATAAGATGAAATCTGTCGAGAATTTAGGGTATAAATTTGTGGAAATAGCAATTAAAGCCCACTATGAAATGTGCAAAAAGATAATGCTTTGGTAAACTTGAGACGTTCATATTTAACAGCATATAGCTGATCCTGAGAGCATTACTCGAAGAATAGATTTAAGACTACCATCTGATCAATCATAATTGGGCTCGTAGCGTAGTCAGGACATCGTGGCGGTCTTCGGAACCGCAGGGCGAGGGATCGAAGCCCTCCGGGCCCGCATAGATCAATTATATCAAGGCGATATGCTTTAAGCTGTAGTATAGATTAGCACAATTGACTTGATTCTATTGATGGTCGCAGAAATATGATTACATATATAATAATGGCAGTCTACCAAGGCTTGTCAGTCTGCATATTCATATACGCTGTTGAATTGAACGGAATTTTGAACAGATGATACGTTTGCAGATGGTAATATCAGTTGGACATTAAACCAATTGGCATTTTGAATTTGGTGTACTGCACATAAGCCGATTTAGCTAGCGTAGTGATCACCATTTGGCCATCTTTTAACACGGTTCGCGTAAGTACTTTGCAACCCATTAGACTACTGCCGTTTCTCCTTTTTTCTTTGTTCCGATGTCGATAGCATCATTTACAGCCGATATAAAGATCTTGCCATCCCCAGTCGATCCCGTGCTGACTGTACTCAGTATTGTATTGATAACTTTATCGACTTCTGAGTCGCCAACAATTATGACAAAATTAGATCTTACTGAGAATTCTGATACAAATCTTGCTGTTCCCCTACCCGATTCAACAACTGCTTTTTCACCTTTTCCGCGACCTTTTGCTTCCAAGATAGTACAACCTCCTACCCCAGCTTCTTTCAAAGCCTCATTCAACTCCGTTGTCTTCTCATGTGGAATAATTGCCTCAATACGTTTCATGGTGTGCTATAAAAAGAGATTATGATATAAGGTTTTCAATATTTAACAAGCGTGTAGCAGATTATCAACAGAGTATAATAATGGAATTAAAGTGCCTTCTGTGGCTAGATTCCTTTTGTTACTCCGTGTTCTTAATCAATAAAATATTGTGACTTTTCCATTAGAAGGCCGATTGTAAAAGTCTAGTTTAGGTTAACTCAATTTTGTCGTCAGGCTTCATAAATCTAGCATCTGAAACTCTAAGATGAATATTGCTTGAGACAGCGAGACAATCATTTAATGCCATCTAACCCCTAGTGTTGCCTTCAGTGTATACTTGTTATCTATCTATGCATTGTTGCATGATTCAGAAAAATCGTTATAAGGTGGCGACTTTAGCAATTCTCAAGAATAGACCATAATGAATCCCTCTCTTTTGACCAATGGCTTCAAATTTGGCTGACTAATATCAGATTCATGCAACAAAGCATCTACCTAAATATATTGTAATAAAAAAGATCTACAATCTGACCTTACATAATAATCAAAGCATTGGACTCTTCTTGCTAAAGAGAACTGTGGTATATCTATCTAACCCCATTTGTACTCGCTCCTGTTTAGTTAAGCCGATAGAGGTTTAGCTCTGAATGTCTCTTCTATTGTATAAATTAATCTTCCAACGAAAGAAAACATCCACAGGACTAGTTATGTATACACTGTACTTGTACTTTCTAGAACTGAGTTTCAGAAGTACAGCAAAGGCATTGAATCCATCTGTAAAAAGGAGGAGTCATGTTGCTGTATGGAATTGGGCATTTTTATTTTATCAAAATAAATTCTACCTGAAACGAATCAGGGTTACTGCCCATAATATTGATGAAACCATGTTGCAGGTTGGTGCAGAGTAGTCATGGTTATGGGTAGTCATCGCACCTATACATAAGCAAGTTCTTGGAGTATCCGTCTCAAGACATAGGTATCTGCTATTGCTGAGCCATTCCTGAGACAATTGATCAAAATCTATGATAAGCATACCGTATTCGGATGGTGTAACATGGTATACTTAAGTATGCACTTGGTCTAAAACACCTAATTCATACATCTTTTAAAAAAAGTATCATAGAAAGAACAAATGAGTATTTCAAAGAAAGAGCTGAAACTTTTGAGGATTGCTATCCATGTAAACACAAAATTGAATACAAATTGTCACACGTACACAATTGGCTCAGTATGTTTGTGTTCATGCATAATGCAGACATTTTACATATCAGATTTGTGAATCTAATGCGAATAATGAGAGATGAATAAGCTTAACTTAACAGGGCATTTGTACGTCCGATTAACCTTTATCATGATGGTTATGAATACTAATATTTTTCATCAACAAACGGAATTGTTTGAGTATTGATGCTGATTCTAATAAATATTTATTGTTGGTCAGATGCCTGTAATGCCAGCTGTGCCAAAAATGCAGTTATCTGAAGATCAGGATGTGCTCCAGTCGCCAGTCGAAAGTCATACTCCGCCATCAAAACGGCAATTTTGTTTGGATTGGGCAACTTCAAAGAATAGATTTCCTGATAAGCATACTTTAAAAAGTCACCATGCGACATCCCGTAAACTGTAGTTAATTCCATTAACTTAACTCTAGATTCATTAAATTTGCCTGAAATGGCCAGTCTGATAATTTCCGATACTTTGGCCTTGCCTGACATTCCCATTGCTGAATGTATGGTCGAGATTGAGACGTGTCTTGTTGCGGCGGAGGCCTGGAGTATGTTGATTGACAATCGAAGATCACCTGAGGTAATTTCATATATTTTTGCTAGGGCTCTCTCCTCGAAACTTATCTCTTCCTTCTTGCATATGATCTTCATATGATCAACAACATGCTTTTCTGTCAATCTCGTAAATCTAAAAATCACACACCTGCTCTGAAGTGGATCTATAATCTGAGATAAATAATTACATATAATTATAAATCTCGTTGTTTTCGAACTGTCCTCAATAATTCTTCTCAAAGCTGTCTGAGCCTCAGGAGTCATCTCATCTGCCTCGTCTAGAATAATTAACCGATACATCTTATGCTCATTGGATGCACTTGTGACTAATTTGATAACTGCTGCGAATGATTTGACCCTTTCTCTGACCATTTTAATTCCTCTTTCATCTGATGCGTTAAGTTCCAGAGTGTCTTTTCGCCAATCTTCACCTAGCAATCGCCTTGCGATGCACAAGGCAGCAGTAGTCTTGCCAACTCCTGGCGGTCCAGCAAACAATAGGTGAGGAATAGCTTCAGGATTCTTCAGTAAATTAGAAATTCCATCAACTATTTCATTCTGATTAACAATTTGTTCCAAATCTTGAGGACGATATTTCTCGACCCACATAGTATTTCGAAGAGAATTGTTTAAAGTCGACATAAGTGTCTGATTCCCTGAATTGAAATCTTACGGCTTATTAGGATTGCGTGTTGTTGCTTAGTAGATACTATACCAATGCATCTTTTCTTTATTTAATGATGCATAAAGATATCGGGTCAGAAATGTATCTAGCAAACACCATCGAAAAACCGCATCAATGTTCAATCTTGAACAGTTGAGACAATTCACTGAAAAATAATCTCAAAGTTATCAATAAAAGCTGTTAACTTATAAGTCAACGAAAAAAACAATAAAGGATATAACGAAAGCAGTCGATATCAGAGAATTGTTGATTGACTGTCATCGTCTTCCTGCTAAAAATGTCATTTCTAGTCAACTTATATATTTTGTTCAGTTTATGTTGGAAGAGACTAGAGTCACATTTAAACATGATCTAAAGTTAGATGTGGTTGGGTTTCATATTGATGCAAAGGATGGTGATATTTCAATGATACCTAGATGGCTCGCCAAGTTGTTGAATAAAAAAGAAGTTGTTGATATTCAAGATATTGATTCATCTTCTTATGTATCCAGGTCATTAAATCGCGAACGTATAGCAAGACCTCATGATTTATCAGGTATTGATCCTGACTTCTATATACGAATGAAGGATTACCTTGAGGATTCTAAAGAATTTGATCGAGAAAGATTTGGTGTTTCACTTAACTCCTTCATAGCCTCCAGACTCGAAAAAATTGCGAAACTTGCAGCAGCTTCACCACTATCCACAGATCTAAAAGATAAGTTATCTGTAGAAGAATATGAGCTTTATCTTATGATTCACCAAGCATCAGATTTATTCAAGGAATTGGTGTTGGATAGGTATGGCTGAGCAGCAGACGACTTCAGCACTTGCCAATGATCTAGAAAAATTTTTACGTTCTTTCAAAGATAGAGAGGGAAATTACAAGTATTTTGATAGAATAAATCATATGATGTCATTAAATTCGTCTTCGATTATCGTAGATTACATAGATTTTGATATATACAGTCCCGATTTTGCAAAGCAGATCACACACAATCCAGATGAAATACTCTTGGGATTTAATCAGGCTGTTCTATCGATCTTGAGTGAAATCCATACTGATTACGCAGCCGAGATCCGCGACAAGCTCAGAGTAAGAATTGGCAACTATACTGTTCAGAAGGGATTAAGGGACATAAGTGCAGATGTAATTGACAAACTAATAGGTGTCTCTGGCATGGTGGTCAGGTCCTCAGAAGTCAAACCCCTTGCGAGAAAAATTGGCTATCGCTGTACTAATTGCAGTACTATCGTCGAAGCTATATTGAAAGGTCTCCTTTTGAAGAAACCAGTAAAGTGTGTCAACTGTAGTGAAAGAGAATTGGAAATGGATCCCGAAAATAGTGTTTTTACTGATTTTCAAATGGTTCGCCTTCAAGAACTTCCAGAAGATTTGCCTGCTGGCCAACTACCACACTACATTGAGGTAACTGTGATGGGCGATTTGGTAGATCAATGCCGACCGGGAGATAGAATCATGCTCACGGGCATAGTAAGGATAGAACAAGACCAGGTATCTCAGCAACTGAAGACCAATTTGTTTAGGCTAAGGATGGAGGGTAACAATATTGAATATCTTGGGGGGAGAGCTGGCAACAAAGAAACTAGAAGCATTGAACGTATCGCCATTAGTAGCTCCGATGAGAAGCAAATACTCTCCATTGCTAGTAAACCAGACGCCTACGACAAGCTAATCGCGTCATTTGCTCCTCATGTATATGGTCATGAGGTGATAAAAGAAGCAATACTGCTGCTGATCGTAGGATCCGTGACAAAGAAGCTTGCCGATGGATCATCTAGAAGGGGTGATATCAATGTATTTTTGGTTGGCGACCCTGGTACAGCAAAGTCCGAAATGCTGAAGTTTGCTGCAAAAATTGGACCCAGAGGTCTTTATACTTCCGGAAGAGGCTCAACTGCTGCCGGCTTAACTGCTGCAGTCATTCGAGACAAATCTGGCATCATGATGCTCGAGGCAGGTGCCGTAGTTTTGGCAGATCAAGGGTTAGTATGCATTGATGAGTTCGACAAGATACGACCAGAAGACCGTTCAGCATTACATGAGGTCATGGAACAGCAAACATGTTCTGTTGCCAAAGGCGGTATCGTTGCTACACTTAATGCTCGGACTTCGATTCTATCTGCAGCTAATCCTATGTATGGTAAATATGATCCTTTCAAAAATATAACTGAAAATGTTAACTTGCCAATACCACTGTTGACAAGATTTGATCTTATATATGTAGTTAGAGACTCGCCAGAACAAGAGAAGGATAGTCGGATTGCGAGTCACATACTAGAGATACATCGAGATTCTCAGCGTGCGGCCCAATCAGCGATTGATATCGATCTCTTCAGTAAATATCTTTCCTATTCCAAACAGGTAGAGCCTACCTTGACTAGTGAGGCGATCGATATTATTCGGAATTACTACATGAAAATGCGAAACGTAGAATCTGAAGGTATGATAACTGTAACGCCTCGTCAGCTAGAAGGGTTAGTAAGGCTTTCTACAGCACGTGCCAGATTGCTATTAAGGGAGAGAGTAGAAGTTGAGGATGCGGAGCGGGCAATATATCTTGTTCAGCGAATGTTAGAAACGGCAGGAATTGATGTTAACACTGGCAGAGTAGATTTAGGTGTACTTCATGGTAAACCACATAGCGAGGTGTCCAAATTGAAGATATTTATAGAAGTATTTAATGCACTTTCTGGACAAGATCGAAATGAAGTTAGTGAACGGAATTTTATTGATGAATTGATTCGAACGACCAAATTTACTGAAGACGAGGCAAAGACATACATAAAAAAGGCAATGCAGAATGGTCAAATTTATGAACGCAAATCAGGTTTCTATGCTAAAGCGTAAACAATATGGTTTTTTTGTTCTTTTACAATTGGATAGATAGGACGCCAATTAATACATGTTCAGTAAGAAACTGGTCACTCTATCTCTAGTGTGACATCCGACTACTTGTTTTTTTGAATAACCGAAACAATATGTCTGACTAAAATTAGTGGAGTGGGACAAGGCTTTTTCAATTCGAATCAATCTAGTCACATTCATGTTCAAATATGAGAGAATTTCATTGCTTGAGCAACATAATAAATTCGTATACTATATGTTGGTTTTATGCATAGAAAGGTAATGGCCTTTTATCTTGAGTATGTGGATATACCTATGCAATTAGTTGAGTTTAATATTGTAGAGCGATGGGTTGTAGAATGATATGGGATTGAATATTGTAAATCTGTAGATCTAAAGTTTGGATCTTGATGTAATTTACGACCATTCATAACTTCCTACAATGATACCAGTCCGAAATTCTCGTAAATCTTAACGATGCAGCAAAATTAAAAGATCCACTTTTCAACTATGTATTGGTCGACCTAATACTTCGATCAGATATTACAATGATGTGTAATCAATCCACATTGTTATTGTGGCTGATTTTCAGTTTTTACTGGAAGTGATCAAACTCTCAATTCTATCTATGTGTACCATGTAGCCAATTCTGTTTCCCATACAATGACGAGGAAATCCAAGATCCACTTAATTTCTCTCTCGGGAAATTAGCCAGAAGGGATTTCGTTAAATCGTATCTGTGATAAGGTTTTGTTAAATGCCTGTGACTTTTTGGAGATGGAATGTAAAGTCCCACTTTTAGTTCTCTTTCTTCAGCAATACGAATTTTCTGACCTGTTCTATTCCTAGATCCACATGATTCACATTGGAAGCCTTTATTTTTACCTTCTGATTTCATTTTCCTGTTGCAATCCTCGCATACAGGATTCGATAAACTAAAAGTCTGTTCGAGTCGAAGTACGGAAAGATATTCTATATTCAGGACAATCTGGTGTTTAGATGTTGCTTCTCTTACTCCAAATCCTATTTCTACAATATCCCCAATTCTGAGCATCGAAGCTATATTTGTGATCCCTGTAGGCTCATAGACTGCTGCAGCAATACTTTCCCCACAATCATCTTCGACTTCAAATATTACATGTCCACCATGTATAATAATTGGACTTTTGCTTATTCTGCAAACTGAGAAACCGGACACGTGAGGCTTAATTTCTCCAAAATCTAATTCATTTAGAAGATGCATATTTGTTCCTTGATTCGATCTGAAGACCATGTATCCATCCAATTCTTCTTCAGGCTTTATCATGTTTAATGCAGATACGACAATTTCAGCGTTTTCTCCTCTTATGCCACAAAATACAGGATCTGGTCCATGAGGAGCTATAAGCACCCGGTTATGGATAAAGTCATAATTGTTAAAAGTATTGGGAAAGGTCTCATTGCTTGAGCGTATGACATTTGATGGATCTAACTTTCGAGTTGCATTACAATTTTCTCTCAGTCTATAAGCAATTGCTTCAAATGTGTAGTCTCCCCATAGTTGAGTACCAATTGCTGCCAATGCACCTATCAGCCCTTGACCATTTCCGTAGAGAATATATTTCATGTTGACGAATTTTCGTGCTATCTTTTTTGCCTTTTCTAAACTAAGGATATCGTACATGGCCCTTCTTCCGAATTCTTGGATCATTTCAGGGACGATCTTACCAGCTAAAATTGCCACACCAGGATTTGCCCCTGAATCCAATGCAGAATTGTTCTCCACGTACTTCGCGACATAGTCAACTATTCTAGCATAATTGTCAGATCTCAAGCGTAGACAAACAGCACCATTTCCCCTAGTTTTCCAAGGTACATTAGGATTAAGTCTAATTAGCAGGGGATAATCCACAAACTCGCCTAATCTGTTCTGTAATATGTAATTGACAATTTTGAATGCAACATGCGTGGTACACCTCCCATTTAGTGAATCTGTATCGTCTATACCAACATGAATTAACTCAGAGCTCATTGAGATGTACCATTATTTAGTAACTATGTCTAAATATTAACTATTCTTAGTCTGAAACCAGAGGGAATGAAGCTGGTCTGCTTACAATAAATTTCAAAATTGAAACAAAATCAAAGCCGCATGAAGGAAATACTATACGCCCATTTCATTTACCCTTCTTTCCCTACCAAATATACATTCTGATAAAGAAATCAAGACCGGAACACATCTATTTGATTTCGCCCCATTGGCACTTCAAAATGTTAAGACAATTAATCATAATCCCAATCTTCCTATTATATATTCGAGATTATTTCTGAAGAACCTTTTCATAGGGTTCGAGTCAGTCTGACTTGCAATCTAGTATATAAAGAATATTATTAAATCTCCACTTGTACTGAATTGCTAGATTAGATCATGTCCTACAAAAGGTTTTGTAATTAGCCCAAACGCATCTGTCTGGGCTAATTACAAAAATAGCTCATGAATTTCCAGCCATGTTTTCTGACTTATCCGTCAATTTGCTCTTTTGAACATAACGGTAGCTTCGCACAGTCCCTACTCGTCTCAGACTTCCCTCCCGGACTATATCTGTCAAAGAATGGGACACGGCAGTTCTGTCATAATTGTAGCCACGTCTAGATAACTCTTCATGAACTTGGCCCAAGGTTTTTTCCAGCTCAAAATATTCTTCATAGCATAATTGCCAGATTAGTCCTCTACATGTTGCACCTAGCTGCTTACCTTCGGTTGGACGCCCTAAATAAATCTCTGAACCCAGGTTTTCAGAACCTATCGTCAACCTTGACTTTAGATTTGCAATTTCAGAGAAAGCTTCTTCTATTTTAGCTATAATCTCATTCGAACCAATTGATGTGTCAATTCCAAAAAGCACGTCTCGTACCACGTCTTTAACCTTATCCTTGCCACAGGTAATTTCTATCTCCCATTCTCCTCGCCTTAAGCGAATTTGCACATTTCCATTTTGTGATTGAAGAGTATGATCTTCACTAGTCATTTCATAACGTGACCTTAATATTTTTCATTTCCGCAGTGCGAATTCCTCGCTTTTCAATCATGTTGTTCATGTTGCGCAATATTAATTAGGTACCTCTACACCATAATCTTGACCATCATGAGCAATATTGTATGCAACGACTCTTGCTGTGGATTTGAAATAGGCGTCTTATCTAAAGGTGCTACTGAACATTGCTTTTCGTCTGGGCTAAAACAGCTTCGCAAAGGCCAGGGTATAATATTTGGAGAAGAGAAAACCAACATTCGATCGCTAGTTAACCAAACCAACAGATATAATCCTTATTGTGCACCATCAATAACAATACTCGAACCAATACGAATAAAGAAAAATATTTACGCTATCGATTCGAGCAGTGTGAAGCTTGGCGAGACAGATGATGGAGGGATATATGCAGCAAAATGTGGCATTGTCGTTTTGTCGAATAATACTTCTTTACATCATTATAAAGTGGGGCCAACAATTTTTTATTTTACTAGAAATACTGTCAGAGAGGCCAACTTAGATACCTATCTCTCCAATATTATCTTATCCGACCATGAATCTGCCAAAAGGCTAATTAGAGTTAGAACTGAGCGGTCGATTCAGTATGAGCTAGCCAAGGCAAATCACGATTCTATAATTCTTCTCGACGGTTCGCTTAATGCCTCGGTCCTAGAAAGTAGTCCACATGATATAAAGAATATAGTAGAATGGTGCGGAGTCAACAAAAATTTACTGATGGCCATAGCTAAAGAGACAAATGTTGGCTTTGATGAACGCATCATTTATTGTCTAAAGGAATGTAGATCTCCAGCTTACGTGGACTTGGAGGGTTACATAAATAAAATAATTGGAAATCCATTCGGTAGGACGACGCTCGTCAAATTTGGAGACTATTATAGTCCGATACTCCGTGCAGATATAGTCGATCCGGATGAAGAAATAAATCTTGCCTTAGGTAGTATGCTCGACAACGATTGTTCAGGCCTTGGTTATCCAGAATCATTGAGACTAGCTCACCACATTTCAAAATTCACTTCGACAGAAATTGAATGTCTTAGGGGTCATCTCCTATGCAAGTACAAACTTCAGAATATCCAAAAGGATGACAATCGGACGAAATTGCTGGGATCTATGTGAAAATGAGAATATTATCAAAGAGTAACAATGGATTTTTAATGTTGGCAATGAAAACGGAGTCTGTATCCAAAGGCGAATACCTCCTAATCAAAGATGAGAGTTCAGGGATAAAACTGATCGTCCAAGTATATGATGAAGAATACCTTCCCTTCCAATCACTCATCGATGATATGATAAGAGAAGAAATAGCCGCGGCATCAAGCTCTGAGTGTATTCATGATCCTCTAAATATAGGTTTAATTTCCAATTTACTAAGAGACGCACGAATCTATCACACAAAGATAAGAGGATGTATCGATGGCAGCGGAGTCCTTACCACGGAGAGCGGAGGTCTACCTTCACGGGTAAATTCTATAATAAGTCTTCTGAAAATATCTGAACTATATGCTCTCGTAGATAAAGCACGAAATCATCCTATTACATTAGGAACAGGAGGTATGGAGAACGAAACAATAGTTATATCTGCAGAAGATCTCGATGGAAAACTGAACATTATCACTGGAAGAAAGGAATGCGGTAAATCACATCTATCAAAACTACTTGTGAAGACACTATTGGAACATGGAGGCTATGTAATTGTATTTGACTTAAATGATGAATATCATGGGTTGGCCTATAATACAGACAGATCCTCGTCGAATATCTCTCATCAAATTTTGCGAGTTGAAGTGGGACAAGCTCTGAGATTCTCTTTAGAGTATTGTGGAAAGGTTACTATCTTTAACCTGTTGAAAAATGCGCTCGATATGCCTTCAGCTTCGTTAAGGGAGTTTATGCGCATATGGGATCACCTTGAGCATAAGAAGTCATTAAATTTGACTAGTATTGAGAACGCGATTAACACTTGGAACATTAATGAATTTGTGCGAGAGGCGTTAATTTCCAGATTTCACACGATTCAGACATCGAGATTGTTTTCTGACGATAAGGCTAGCAATCTCAAATTTGAGGAAATACTATCCAGAATGAAATCCGGAGCTGCAATAATAATCAACATGGCAGAAGTTCCACCAATTGTAAGGAGAATGATAGTGGAATTAACTCTGGGCAAACTTGTAGAACTGTTAGAAAAAACGCAAATACCGCCAGTCTTTCTATTTGCAGAAGAGGCACATCTGTACATTCAGGATACTTATTGGGAAGATATAATTACAAGAATGAGGCATTTTGGAATTTATACAACTTTTATCACAAACCAGCCAGATGCGATTGATGACGGAATCTATAGACAGGTCGATAATATCTTTCTCTTTAATTTTACTAATGATAACGATTTAGACAAAATTTCGAGGGTGTCACTTGCAGACAATGACACCATTAGATCTATAGTAAAAACATTACCTCAGAGGAGCTGCTTGGCAATTGGTAAAGCCATGTACAATTTGCCAGTAGTAGTAAGAGTATCTCCAGTAGAAGTGATGACTCTTGGAGAGACAAGGAAATTCTTCTCAGTACAGCAGAATCAAAGCCCTAAATAGCACTATCCAACTCATTGAACAGTGAACATTTCATTTACCAATGTAAGCGTAAAATTACGTAGATTACCAATGTCTTGCAGCGTAGATTTAATGACTTAATTAACGCCGGTCGAACTGTCGATTGAAGTACGGCAATTATTTGGAATATTCCAACTTACAATATGCTACAATAGGAACATTCTTAACTTAGGCGTGTTAACACTGCAATTAGTGGTCGTGTAAGGAAATAATGAGTGAAGGAACTCGATCTGACTTGCTATTCACAAAGGTGGGTACAGTAATTTTATTAGTTTCAGACATCGAAAGGTCTGTCAAATTCTACAAAGATGTTCTTGGACTACCGGTTAAGACAAAATCAGCTGATTGGGTAGAATTTTTCAACAGAGAAACGACATTGGCTCTCCATCCGATAAAAAAAGGCAAGGATAAGTCCGTTCATAAAGAAATCAAGACTGGAATGGCGACTTTGGTAGGCTTTATGGTTAGTGATCTAGATTCGACTGCAAAAATATTAAAAGAAAATCACGTTGAGTTTTTCAAGGAGCCTAAAAATGAATCATTTGGCAAACACGCGATAGTCAAAGACCCTGACGGACATTTGATATCTATTGCCGAAATAAAATCAAAACCCTCTGAAGAATTCGATCTCTTGGGGTTACTGGGTGCAGAATGAAAGTCTCCAGGGATTCTGAATGCTTCGCGTTTTAATTGATACTTTATGATTCTATGCAGAACAATTAAATTTTCTTATTATTCTGGGACGTGGAAAGCAAGGAGGAAATAGTGGGTAACTATGAGGTCTCTTCCAATAGATTTTCGAGTTAAATCAATATGTAGGCTCGCGTATAACATATGACTGGATTTATGACATATTTCTTTAGGAAGATCACCTGCTTTTGATTATTTTTTATGATTTGAATTATTTAACATTCTTGATTATAGGGCAAAGAAGCAGCGCTAAAGTTATTGAATACAATAAAACCTAAACACGCTTTATGCTTTGATGACAATTTCTCGCGTTAAAACTGGAAACTCCTCTTGGATCAGTTACTGAGTTTTTAAGATTTTTCCATCGATATTTTCTACAAATATTAATAAATGGAATACATGATGGTATGATTATTCATTACCATGTTCCATGGAGGAGAGCTAATCTCAAAGTTCAAAGAAATTGATTTTTCAATCATTATTCCTACTTATAACGAATCCGAAAACATTTTGAACCTCATTGACGCAGTTAAATGCAATCTTCCAGTCAATATCAATGTCGAAGTCATAATTGTTGATGACAATTCGCCTGATGGTACTGGTACTATAGTTGACGATTATATTCGAGATTGTGAGAGTTCTAGGTTCTCTGGTAGTTCGCATTTGGGTTCTTCAAGCACTAAGATATGTGCCACAGGAGATCTTGAAAGTAGAATTTTTCGATTGAGGGTAGTACATAGAAAGATCAAATTCGGTTTAATCCCTGCTATACTCAACGGGATATCCGCATCGACCGGAAGATATATTCTGGTAATGGATGCTGATTTTTCTCATCCACCAGAAACTATCCCTATATTGATAAGGGAACTAATCCGAGATCCAGATTCAATTGTAGTAGCTTCGCGTTACATGCTTGGAAGTTCAATTAAAGGGTGGCCATACAAAAGGCGCCTTCTTAGTACTAGCGCTGTAAGAATTGCCAAACACAGCCTGAGAATAGGTAATATTAGTGACCCTATTTCCGGCTTCTTTGCAATATCTCGGAATGTTGTGGAAAATGTGAATATTGATAGCATGGGCTACAAAATTTTGTTAGAAATATTGGTAAAGGTAAAGGGGGTCAAGGTCAAAGAGATTCCTTACACATTTGTCGATAGAAGATCAGGAACAAGTAAACTCGATATTTCAGTCGTCCTAGATTATGTACGATCTGTTTGGCGATTGTACCGCTATGGCCAGCAATCTCGAGTTAAACAAAAATCAGAAGCTGAGAAGCGTAGTTCAGTTCGCTTCCTTTCAAAAGTCGGCAGATTTTATACCGTGGGAGCTAGTGGTCTTGCAATAAACTTCTTCATATCTTATGTTCTTTCAAATTCTATAACAAATATGTGGTATATCCATGCGACGACTGTAGGAATAGTAATTTCCGTAACAACTAACTTTGTTTTAAATAAAATTTGGACCTTCGAAGATAAAAAATTTAGAATTGGATCAACTTTGCGTCAATATGCCCTCTTTGCTTCAATTAGCGCATTGGGTGCTGCTCTTCAGCTTGGTTTACTTTACATTTTCGTACAATCTGGCATTCAATTCGGACTTTCCTTAATTTTTGCAGTCGCCCTCGCCTCGGCCAATAATTTCTTATTAAACAAGAAATTCACCTTTCATGAGAAAATATTGGATTAGTTCTATTGCCTTCCAAATTACATTCCATAAACTGATAATTGCTCTATTGATATTCGATATGCAAAGTAACTGAGTCATAGTTACGCCTACTTAAGATTCTATCACAGAACCTTGATTGAGTGATCATCTGAAAGTTCTTAGGCCTGAGATATTCTACGATCTTAAAGCACAACCATCATTACAAATTGATACAGATAATATTAAATCAAATCAATAAGCGGAGAAATTAGGTTGTGTTGTTTAAATTTGGTTGGACATCACTGATTTATATTCCATCTCTTCTTCGTAATTTGAATTAAAATTCAATGATATAGATAAGTACTTTATCTACAATAAAACATTTCAATTTTTATTTTTCATGAACATTATAACTGAGCCCCAAAATGCCCGCTTACGTATTCCGTCACATGAATCACATATTTCTAATTTATTGCTTTCTGATCTATTTATAACAGTCCCACAATCAAGACATTTTCTCAATTTTATCACATTGTGTAGTCATGTCAACAGAAACTGTAGCACAAGCTTCAATGGATTCATAAATAAATTGAATTAGAGTGATTCCTATAAAAGTGTTTACGAGCATGTAGAGTTAGTATTCAGGGCTTGAATAGATTAGTTAATGATTCGTTGCAATGCGTCTCGTGCCTCAAAAAATGCTTCTACAATCTTGTAATTTGCTCACCTGTGAGAAATAGCACACTGCATTAAGGAAATTGGATTTGTCATTAATGGGATAACACTAAATATTTAGTAGTCATCAATTTAATTATGCAATTATTTTAACTTTTGCCACCAATATAAGAATACAAAACTTTAATAGATTACAGCTAACTTGTGTAGATGTACTATTGGCTTTCCGTCGTTATACCGGCGATGACGATAGCTCCTCTACATCTGGAAATCCACAACAACATCATTTAGTCCGCACATTGGGATTGGTGGATGTCGTAATGATAGGTATAGCTGGAATGATTGGTGGAGCAATATTTGTACTCGTTGGGCCTGCCATCGGGCTTGCAGGAAGTGCTGTAATATTAGCATTTGTTATCAATGGAATTATCACCCTCTTTACGGCAATGGGTTATGCAGAATTGGGCTCGGCTATGCCTGAAGCAGGAGGTGGATACTTGTGGGTAAGAGAGGGCCTACCAAGGCCAAATGCCTTCATAAGTGGATGGATGGCTTGGTTTGCTCACATAGTAGCTGGTAGCTTATACGCAGTAGGATACGGCACATTTCAGTACAGTTTATTGAAGATGTTAGGTTTAGTTGGGAATGAACCACTTTTCGGTTTTATACCTATCGACAAACTTATAGCTGTTTTATCAATTGCTGTGTTCACATACATTAATGTCAAAGGTGTTTCTGAAGCGGGAAAAGCTGGTATAATTATTACAATTATACAACTCGGAACAATTTTTGCGCTTATAGGAGCTGGAATATTGACTATGCATGGAAATCCTAACTGGTATACAAATTTCACTTCTAACTTTGCGCCAAATGGGATAGGAGGGATAGTTGCTGCGATGGGTCTAACATTTATCGCATTTGAAGGATATGAAATTATAGTCCAAACTGGTGAAGAAGTGAAAAACCCGAAAAGGAACATTCCAAGGGCCATATTCATTTCCCTAACACTCGTGGTATTGCTTTACTGTTTAGTTGCATTTGTCTCAGTCGGGGCTATATTTGACAAGAACATTCAAGGTAAAACTCCATGGCAGTTCATAGGCGAAAACGGAGATCTTGGAATAATGAAGGCTGCACAACTGTTCCTACCTTATGGCTCTTTCATTATATTAGCTGGTGGTATAGTTTCCAGTCTGGCTGCTTTGAACGCAACTACATACTCTTCATCTAGAGTAGCATTTGCAATGGGTAGACACTATAATCTTCCACATCAGCTAAGCACCATTCATAGTAAATTCAAAACGCCCTATATCGCAACAATAATTTCAGGAGTAATAATGGTTATAATGGCTTATTCACTTCCACTTACTCAAATTGCAGTTGCTTCTGGCGTGATTTTCTTGTTGCTCTTTACCCAGGTAAATATTTCAGTAATCACAATTAGAAAAATGTACGGGGATAAGTTAGATTATGGGTTCAAGACTCCATTCTTTCCCGTTATACCAATTATAGGTGTATTTCTTAAACTGGGCCTAGCAATTTATCTGCTAATTACACAACCGATGAGTTGGGTAATAAGTTTACTGTGGATAGGTGTAGGTTTTTTCTTGTACAGAATTTACACTTTTAGACGGGAGATAGATCACTATGCACCTCTGATTACAAGCGAGGGTGATCTTACTCGGAGAGACTTTCGGATTCTGATCCCTTATACTCCAGAGAACCCGGATAGGCTGATAAAATATGCCATAAGAGTAGCTAAAGAGAACTCCGGCGAAATTAATATCTTGCGTACTATTACAGTCCCACATCAAACACCCCTTTCGGCAGGAGTAGCATTCACGGAATCTGCTAGACGCGCTTTCGAACCGCTGGAAGATATGATAGAGAAAGAAAACATACTAAACCATTATCTAGTAAGGATATCTCATGATGCAACGGAGGCGATATTGGCGACGATTGAGGAACAGAGAATCGATTTGATGATAACAGACTTTGAAACTTATCGCAACAATAAAGCTCTACAAACGCTAGTAACGTGCAATGTTCTGGCCATTCTTACAGGTGGGACCAGCGATGAAGACCTTGTCATGGAGGATCCTCGGAACCTAGAGCTGCAAACAGAGGGACATCTGCCTAGATCTCTTGAGAATGGACATGCACTTGAACAAGGTGCGATATCTTTCCCCGTAACGAAACGAAATTTGGTTGTCTTATACGATGGCGAGAACCACTCAGATATAGTACTTAAAACCGCTAGTTGGTTGGAGCACTCTGGTAAGTTCAAAGTGAGTGTGTTATCAATGGAAAAACGAGAGGAAAGGCAGAACCATTCCAATGCCAAGAATACTAAAGAAAATATTAACGGTTTTGACGAGGAACAATTTAGCACCACAATTGGAAAAACACCCGATTTCAAACATGACGGGATTAAGGACCTTTTGACAGATCGAGACCAACATAGACAATATCTAGAGCAGATTGGGGTAGAATTCAACGAAATCTATTTATCGAAAACAACCGAAACTAATAGCCAGCAGCTTACAAAGTTACTCCTTTCAGCAATCAACGCCTCTCAACCAGATCTATTGGTCACGGGAGCAAATATTGGTAAATATGATGTTTTCAACAACCAACATTTTATTTCAATGTTGGATAAGATTAACTGCCCAACTATTATTGCAAAAAGCTTTTCAATACCTGGAGTAAGCAGAATAAGATCTCTCATAGCGAAAATATTTCAAAGACAAACCTAACTCTAAAAAGAGACAAAGGTTTTAGCAGTAGATGAAAGCCAGCCCTTATTCGATATTACATATGTACTATCTGGAGCTATTAAATACAATGATGTCATGTTATAATCGAAGCTCTGTATTCTTTGTACCATAAACAAGAATTTTTTGGCTTAAATTTGCTATCATGCCACAGCTAGCAATTCCTTGTACTAAATTCCGAATATCCTATCTCATCATCAATACATGTTCTTCTTTCCAGTGTCGCACAAACAAACCAACATTTTTTTCTAATCCTGATTGTGAATGAAACATAAAACAGTTCATAAATTTCACGCATATCTTATTGCATTGTTTACATGAATCCAAGTAGGATGAAGAGAACCCATATGCTTCACCCACTATGCATTTCGATGAATTTCTAATCTCAGCATACCACTTGAACCACTCAATGGAGAATGGAAATGGCAAGGATTTTGTTTCTTTCAAACGTCTGTGCCATCTTGGGGACAAGTCCTGTAGGGTCAGATCTTTATCATTGTGACAATGAAGCTTTACAACTCCTAATTGTGTCCGATCTACACGTCTATTCAACATTTTAAATACAGATCAATGTATAGACACTAAAAGTTAAGAAGATATCTCTGACATGTTGAGTTATTTGCTTTGGCAATTTGTATAATTATGTGGCGCACTAACAAGTTATCGTTATGTTTCCACTTTAAACCTTCATCATAGCTTAGTCAACTCAATATTATTCAATTATATATTATATTGAGTTTTCATCCCTTTGTTTATTTCTGTAACTGGGAACATATGGGCCAAATCCTATATCAAGCATAAGACTTAACTACAAAAAGTATCAAATCCAATTGAATCATATCGATATTCCTGATTTAGTGATGAGAATCTATTGCTAACATAAGAAAACGAGCTTGTTAAAATGATCTTTGAATAATTATTAATTAGCATTAAATTCCTGATTCAAATACAACTTGGAGATAGGATGTTCTAAGAACCCATCATACCTGGTATTTTTAAAGGGCTTCTATATGTTTTGGTAACATTCAATCCGTGATCTGCGATAACAGTCACTGACTTTAACGACGAATTAGTCGGTGGTGAAAGCATTATCTTTTCACCAGGAGATAGTGAATTGATATTTTCTGTAGACTTATCATCATATATTACCTTAACATGATTCAAAGTTGATTTACCAGTATTTGTAACTGTAACCCTCGCAGTATTAAAGAGATTTTGGCTATCTTTGATTGGATCTATATCAACGGCAAAATTTTTAGTTGCGACGGAAAATATGGACATTAAGAGCATAACTGAAATCACAACAATCGCTGCGCCTATGGAGACAAAGACGATTGTCTTTTTGTTCAAGCTTGTTCAACTGAGATTTACAGGAAAAAGCTATATAGGTTTACCCATAATCCGAGACTGAAAATCATCAAATCCTACTAAATTGCTGATTAATAAGGCTAGACAACTATTTGATACGTAAGAAGATTTGCTGAATCTCTCTAGGAAACTTATTCAATTTATGGTTTTAGATGTCTGAGTTGTGATCATGAGGTTTTGTAGTCCACTCTTCAAAATGCATTGATGAATAGATAAATATAATCAAGCGTTAAACATTTTTATCGAACATTCATTAGACAGCGTAAGACAAATCAGAATACGTTGTATGTCTGTATTACAAAATATAACTATACCTTGCGTAAGAGATGAATGTAACGGAACCTTGTCATTCAATACCAATGAGTCGAGATTAATCCCAAAATGTGTATTGTGGTTTTGCCCTACGTGCCATGAAAAGAACATAGATGAATTGATTCTATTGTCTTAGCTCAGTCAAATGACCTCATGAGCTAATTACAACTAATCATCTAGATTCAACAGCAAATTTAAATAATGAATTGAGACCCCGATATATCTATATATCGTAATTAATCTAATAATGAGGGGATGACGTAATATTCGCTGCTCCAATCTGAGTGCAAAACTATGAGGACCTCGCGACGAACTGACCTAATATGCTAAGCAATTCTTTGTATTAAATCATTAATTCCTTCAGTATCATGTTCATATCTGATCTCCACCGAGTGGGTGAAGCTAGAACCTCAAACACATTTTAATAACCATAAGTATGATTATCCGGTATATGCAAATCGTTTATGATTATCCACTGTACAGGCCACCGTCTGAAGCCAATTCGGTGATATTTCAAGTTACGATTGGATGTTCTTACAACAAGTGCTCATTTTGTGATATGTATAGAACAAAAAGGTACTTTGAACGATCACTCGATGAATTAAAATCAGAGATAGACCTCGTCTCTGCGGATCAACCTTTGACTAGGCGCATATTTTTGGCGGATGGAGATGCTCTTAATCTTCAAACGACTGTTTTATTCCAAATTTTGGAATATCTATACCTGAAATTCAAAAATCTTGAAAGGGTATCATGCTACGCAATGCCTAGAAATATCCTACAGAAAAAAGATACCGAATTACAAAAATTACGAGAGGCTGGGTTGTCTATGCTCTATGTTGGTATAGAAAGTGGAAATGACATTGTGTTAAGAAAGATCACAAAAGGAGCTTCCCAAAGGCAAATAATCCATAGCTGCAGGAAAGCGAAGGATAATGGATTTACTCTATCATGTATGATCATTCTAGGGATTGGTGGTAAGATGTATTCTATGCAACACATTGTCGATACGGCAAAAACAGTAAATGAAATTTCTCCGGACTATTTAGCGGCGCTAACCTTGAATTTGGAGCAAGGCATTCATGATGAATTCATGTACAAGTATTCTAGACAATTTGAACCGTTAGATGATATAGAAATATTGAACGAATTAAGTGTTCTAATAGACGGTGTCAATTCCAAGTATCCAATAACGTTTAGAGCAAATCATGCATCTAATGTCTATTCAATTGGTGGGACACTTCCAGACGATAAAGAAAAGCTGATATCGTTGATTAATGAATTGAAACTTGATCCAGGGCGCTTAAGAGACAAAAGGTTAAGAAGATTTTAAAGTTGCGAAATAGTCGTGTCTGCTATTTGGTAAATACTACCACTATTTAGTTTCCCACCCGTATTTTAGCCCGATTACATTAAAACAACCAGACTATGCACCAGATTGCATCGATGTTCGATGTGGTTTCCAAAGTCGTACAAAGTCGTACCCAGCTTGTATGACTGAGGCTACAAAATGCTACCCATGCTGCGACTTTCGGCTTAACTGTCATAAATACCTGAACTAAACTATACTCATGCTGCATTACTTGAAAAGTGGTAGAGAAAAAGAAATTTAGGCGAAGGTTATGTTCTATTATATTACCAATGGTGCTTCTCGTCAGGGATTAGGCCAATCTGTTCACGTTCGAAGTATCTTTCGAGTTCCTGAGTCCATTTTTCCTTAGCTGCACCACCACCGAGACCCTTTCTCCTCAACCAAAATGCAATAACACTCAGCAAAAATACTGCGAACAGCATTGTTCCAAAGATGTAGACCATTACATCGTAGAACAGTGGGTCATAAGCAGGTCCAATCTGCTTCATCAAGTTTTCGAATCCGTAACTTACCATTGCCACAATGCCTAGGATAGCGCTCATTATCATATACAGCAAATAAGGTCTTCGATATATACATTTTGGTTATGCTTTGGAACGTGTTATAGTTCGTATAGTACGATTTCCTAAGTTATTATCTACTCACTTCCAAAGTTATTTATCTCTTGATTACCTCATGCTGTATGATCTTATTAAAAGAAATTACAAATCAAGTCGGGTTCTATCAACTTATGGTAATCTAAATAGCTTGGCATGTCGTAGTTTAGCTTATGAATAGAACCAGAAATCACTCAGAGTAGTTAGTTATGGTTTCTACTTTTATCATGGTTCCAGAAGAATCATGTCAGCAGCCACAGGTTTGTCATCATGGCTCCTCGCGAAAGGAAGTCTATAATTATGTGGGAATGAGTTGAGGTGTATCTTCTTGGTTGATGGATTCCGAATAGATAGACATAAAATTAACAGAATTTGTTGACGAGACTCTAGTCAAAATAGGAAGTCTAGAATATTGGATATGGTTTGCTTACGAGCCTAAAACAAGTGTCTGTTCGATTATGATTCATTTGATTAAGGAAAAGGATAATTTTCGTAAGTTATCAATTCTTCAAGCAGTTAAGACAAGGGCTAGGGTAAGAAGTCTTTTTTTACATATGAATATTCATTCGTACACTGCAGCCTGCAGATGGTAAAACTGTCTAATCATCAAATATGTGGCACCAAATTAAGAACATGATGAAAAACGTTCATTCGGCAGAGTGCTTCGATGACCGTTTCTCATGTAGAAAGCTAGATTGCAGCAGACATCATATCTGGAGTTGGTTAAAATATTTAATGTACGTTCATATGAATATGGACAAAATAAGGATTATGAAAATCTAGCGTAAGGTTAAGTTAAGAGTCCAAGGCAAAAGACAAAATATAAAAAAGATTATTCCGATTACCTCGCTACTTCTCTTTTTTTGCTCCTGCCCATAATGAAGAATGCTGCTGCTACTCCACCAAATATCACTGCAATAATAATGATGAATATTACGGTTTCGTTAACGTTAGTTCCTAGCATAGGTGTACCTGATCCATATGCTCCTGCTTGTTTCGCATTGTTTATTTTTTCTCGCGCTAGCTTTAATTGTTCTTCAATATTACCCCCTGTTGCGGAACCATATTGAGCTTTTGCTATCTCGACAGATGGCAGCACAAACACGGAAGTTATCAGTACTGCCGTGACTGCAACGGCTACCAACGTAGGCTTGTTCATAGCATTACGACATGATTCAATTATTTAACTTTTATGCAGACAGAAGCAATGTTCGGGATTACTTCAGACTCACAGAAATTGTTGTTAGATTCTATTACCTTATTGTTCATCAAAACGAATTAAATATGCAGCCGCTTCATGTTATTCAATGTGCAGCTGTATGGACAATAATCAATGTCTCCTTGTTAGATGTTCACAGCTATGTCTTAATAAAAGCTAACAGGTCATGGAAAGACAGATAAATTTAAGTAACCTTTAAAAGATAACTCTCGCTCTGAACTAATAATGTCGAGAATGCATTCACACACTCACGGAAAGTCGCATAGTGTTCGCCCCGTTTCCATAAATGTTCCTAGCTGGCTGACACATGATTATGCTCAGGTATCCTCTCTAATTCTTCAGCTATCAAAAGAAGGACTATTGCCTAGCGAAATTGGAATTCGCTTACGTGATCAACATGGCATACCCTTGGCTAAACCTATCATAGGCAAATCTGTTACAAAGGTGCTAGGTGATAATGGGATTGTGCGCGAAATGCCCGAAGACTTGGATCAGCTTGTGAAAAAAGCATTGGGCCTGCAAAAGCATCTACGATCTCATAATACTGATCATAGGAATGTTCGCTCACTCGAATTGATAGAGTCGAAAATACACAGACTCTCAAGATATTACAAGGAAAAAGGAAAACTTCAAAAGAATTGGAAGTATGCAACTGTTATCGCACAGCTAGAATAACAAATTGGTATGGGTAAGAAGAATCTTTATGATCGACTAGCACAATTTAACGAAAGAATAGAATCTGCCGTTGAAAATGAGAATAGTATTGCTCTTGTTAGTTCTTTGAATGCTGATGGAATGTGTGCCTGTGGGATTGCCTCCTTGTACATATTTAGGCTTGGCGGCAAATGCTCTGTACGCACTGTTAGCGAATTAACTCCAGAGATTTTAGCCGATCTTGAATCCTCTGGTTACGATTTATCCATAATTATGGACTTTGATAACATTACGGCTAATAAATTACGCAATTCGCTTGGGAATAAATGGCTACTCGTAGATCATAAAAGTATCATAGATGGTGGTGAGGAAAATACTCTCGCGGACCAAAATGATAGTTTGACAAGTTATGGAATTAACTCCGAGAGGGAAATTTCATCAGGTGGACTTGTTTATCTCCTTGCTCTGGAATCTAGCAATAAGAATAAAGACCTCTCTACTCTTGCGGTTGTTTCCGCTTTGGCAGAAAAACAGGATGTCGGTGAAAAAAAATCGCTCGTAGGACTAAATTCCGAAATAGTCAAATCCTCTATATCAATAGGTGCTCTATCAGTTAAGTCGGGTTTGCTGCTAGCTGGAGAAGCAATGCCGATTCATGAAGCAATAGCTACTAATCTGAGCCCTTACATAGATGGCTTAACTTGGAATTATGAAAATTCATATTCACTGGTAAAAAATACCGGCCTTCAAATGAGAAATTTCAATGGACAGTGGCGTCGACTCACCGATCTAGATCATGAAGAACAAGGGATCTTGGCTGAAGCGATTATAAAGTTCATAGTAACTAACGCTAGCACCACACTGCCAGTTGCAGATGATCTAACAGGATCTTTATACAAACTGAGGGAGGATCCACAAACTTCAATTCGAGACGCCAGACAATATGTTGAATTGCTCAATGCATGTGGATCTTCCAACAAGGGCGGATTAGGCGTAGGAATTTGCATGGGTGATAGAAACACAATATTGGAAGAAGGCGAGAGAATATTCTCAGCCTACAAGACATCATTGCAAAAGATAATAACTAGAATTTTTTCAGAAAAATGG
>Ga0126370_10000041_pt1 | contig 35483 bp, 33 predicted proteins | sample PanSoiMetaPlot_3_FD_92586 | JGI IMG/M metagenome (GOLD analysis project Ga0126370, IMG submission 92586) | Tropical forest soil microbial communities from Panama - MetaG Plot_3 | ecosystem: Environmental > Terrestrial > Soil > Tropical forest > Bulk soil | place: Panama | collected 2016-02-17 | reverse complement strand
CCACCGCTATAACGATCTTAGACTTGAATTTCATTTTATTATTTTAGCGCTTTATCTTATTACATTCCTTATTTGTAAATTCTCTACATTTACTATCATGTATCCATCGACCATTGAAAAAAACCTCAAGGTGCTTGATATTATCCCTGTCTTCTACAATTCTTTGATGTCCATTCTTTGGGTTCCCTTGGTCAATTACTCCAGAGCGGCCTGCATATCGACTTATCATGCTAATTATGCAGACATTGCTTAAGAGACTGCTTATATTCCTTTCAGATCATAAAATAAGTTCCCTTCTTGGAGAAATGCCGTTGAATGCATAAAAAGGAGTACTGAGAAGTATATGATATCAATTTAAAATTGCATCGGTTATACTACGCTTTGCCAGTCTTTACAAAAACAGCTTGAGAAACGGAAGAGAAATTCTCAAGTGGCTCTTAATAGAGTATACGTGGACTTAATGCGATCATTACTCGAAAAGTATTAGCAAGAGTTATTATCGCATAGATGGTATCTTTTACAAACCTATTTGGAGGTTTGATCTCTAGCGTTGGCATTATAAGGAGTATCAGACGATCCCATTACTATAATATCAGGTGATAACTATATGTTGTTAGCATATCAAGCAATACTCCATTCTGGAGCAGTAAAGTTGAGAGAAATGCTACGTTTATGTCTTCTACACCCAAGATCTAAACGGCTACTTATTCCAGTACCGGATGGTAGTAACAATTTCCAAACCTACTAAAAATGAGGTAAAGAATATTTAGAGATTACTAGGTAATAATGGTATTTAATTTCCATTATATGGTGAGTCAGTGAAGTATTTCTAGGAAATGTAAAATACCTTATGATTTTTGCACGTTGGGACCTATTTAACCTGCCGCTGCTGCTAAGAGAGTATAAGTCACTGGCACACTACAACTAGCATCTTTGAGGCCATGCAGATTTGCCAATTGCAGTGGAGTGGACTGTTTGCCAGTTACAAATGGCTTTGCAAAAAGGGGTGACATAGTGTAGTATTTTATCGAAACTTAACAAGGTTCGCTAAGGTATAACAAGTACCGCGTTATTCATAATTCCAGACAGATATATTCCAAACAAGTGTATCACGACCATGTAGAATCCAGTAAATCCAGGTTAGGTCTTCACTCTGGATTCTACATGTATTCGTTATTGTGTTATCAATTTTATTTTAATCAAATCGGTTGCTGGATTAGGTAAGGCCTGTCAAATAGGGATATACATTGACCGACCTAACCTAGTTGAACTATCCAGCAACCGCAATTACGTTTGACGCCGGATCTATCTAATGGCTAGAATAGATAGACTATCTTTTTACGATCTCATTTTATTTAGTGTTAAATAGAGTATATTCGGAATAATTTTACCTTCATTTTGTCTGACTATCTCAGGCTTGTTTCAATGATTGAAGAAGCATATACAATAACGCTTGATAAGCCCTTCTGTTATATTCATAAAAGATAATGTTGTTTCTGCCAGACTACTTGTGAGCCGCGCAAATGTAATAATGATAATAATTCTTTAGAGCGCGCCTCCATCACATTGGGCTTTTAACTATATACACTGATATGCATGACTCGAATATCAAAATAGACAAGAATCAGATTTCTCATTGATCCTGTATGACCATATCTGAAATAGCGTCTTCTAATAATGGTATGAAAATTTCAAATTAAAAAGGTTTTCTGGATTGAGAGATCAAATGTATAGAATGATACTTAGGTATAATGATCAGAAGTTGTAAGCATATCTATCATGAGGAACGCACATCATAAATATCTGCATTTCTTTGCTATGGAAAGTCGTCGAATTTAGAATCCGATATGTGTAATTAATAATAGTCATCCTTGATGGCTGTGGCTGCTCTATAGACAACGCCAACGATATTAATGATACTAATTCCATAGAAGTACAACAAATTAACAAGAAATAATCTCTAATCCCCTTGACAAAGTATGGAGCAATACTTTATAAGCCGTCACGTCTGCAAAGTCTGGAAATCACGACAAGATGGATAATAATCTGAAAAATTAAGAATTAGAGTAGTAATTGACCGCTTATCCTTGTTGTCCTATCACGTTAACTGCATTACCGCTTCCTTGAATCTGAGACCCTAGATTCTGACAATTGACATGTGAGGCTCCAGGTCCATTTCCACAGTTGTTCGCTTGTGCTAGTGATTGCGAGTTGTTGTTGCTTCCATGACCATGATGGTGATGATGGTTGTGGTGATGACTATGATGGTGATGGCTACTATGAGCAAATACACCCTGCGTCATACCTGTAGCTGTAAGCAGCAAGATTGTCGCGGCCGTAACAGCAATTATACCAAACGATTTATTCATTTTGTCGTGATTATCGATTAATTTATTTAGACTTTAGTCATATAGAGAAGGTATTTTCATCCTATAGTTATTACCAATAACATTCTTCTTTCTTCCGTTAGAGTAATGTAAAATATTCAATCAGGTCTTAACCAGTTCATCTATACCACGAGTACTACAATCGATCTACAAGCGTTACTAATAGCGCAAAAATTATCTGTGGTCGCTTTTTACCATTCCAATGTCATCAACACAATCAACGATAATAACAAATCACTTTAGAAGAAATCTACTGTATTTGTATCTATCTACGATAGTAGATTCTTATCATATTCTTGTTATAGTAAATAATATTGTGATATATTACATTGAATTCTATGTGTATTTTTTCCCAAATGTGCTTAGTTGTGCAAAGCGTACCTAAAGTTATGCATTTAGGCATATAAATTCATATGAGAACAAACCATATGATATAATATAAGAAGAGGCTATTACTGTAGTACTATAAATTGAATATAGTAGGACTTTTAACAGCCGGTCGATTGAATATTGCAGGCCTAACATTTAGGCAATCTTTATCTGAAAAATTAAAGGAGTATAACCTTGAAATTACATATGTTGATGTCGATAAGCCTTTGACACCACAACTAGCATCTGCACAAATTGTTGTAAATGGTTTCCATATAATAAACAGATCATTGATCGAAAGTTGTCCTGACTTAAAACTTGTGCAGCAATCAGGAATTGGAGTAGATAATATTGATATAAAATATTGCTCTTCAAGAGGGATCTATGTAGCAAATGTTCCTCTTGCTAATGCAATCTCTGTAGCAGAACATACTCTTTTTCTTATCTTCATTTTATCAAAAAACGTATCCGTCAAGACCAGAAACTCATCTTCTGCATTGAGTTTGTTGCATACGAGGTCGAAAACTACTGTCGGCATGGAACTGCATGGAAAGACTTTGGCAATTATTGGTTTAGGTGTTACTGGCATAGAGGTTGCAAAAATCGCACGAGGATTAGGCATGAGAGTTGAAGCTGTGACTAAACACCCTTATACAGATGCTCAGCGTAACAACAAGAGATACTTTGTTGATGACTTGGCCGGTGTAGATCGTCTTTCAGAAGTATTGGCCAGAGCAGATTTTGTTTCAATCCATACCCCATTGACAGAAGAAACCAGAGATATGATTGGAGAAAAGGAATTTAATATAATGAAAAAATCGGCCTATTTGATAAATGTTGCAAGGGCAAATATAGTAAACAAGGATGCACTCTTCACTGCATTGAGTTATCAAAGAATTGCAGGAGCCGCATTCGATGTTTTCTGGAAAGAACCTCCTGATCCAGAAGACCAGATCCTTTCGCTTGAAAATTTCATTCTTACGCCACACATTGCGGGCTGGACTGCCGAAGCAATCGAGACCATTACCAGGATAATTTCAATAAATATCCAAAGGATGTCACGTGGCGAAGTACCACTTACAGTCGTCAACAAGGAATTATTGTTATGAACAGGTAATCCTAATATTTTTTGATTTTCGCAGCAAGAATGTCCGAACTCTTTTTCTTGAGTTTTAATTATCCCATTTTCCGATATCCGAATATCTTTATTCTTTTTAGTGCCGGGCATATAGCAATAGACAAAAGTGCTGGTACGCTTGCTGCAACCGGCACGCGATAACCATCGGTTCTTAATTGCATACCAAATAGATAATAAATTTCTTATTTACAATATAAATCCTCACTTTGCGGATATTATTTACAAATTAAGTACGACTCATTATAGAAATAAACAATAATTATCTCTGTAAGCTAAGGTGTTAATCTATACATTTGATCTCTCAATCCAGAAAACCTTTTTAATTTGAAATTTTCATACCATTATTAGATGATGCTATATTCGATAAGATTTCCAAGAATCCACTGTTATCTGACATTAAATAGATTCTAACTTAGCATTTAGAAATATAGATGAAGCCGTATGTGACGCGCTTTATAAAGAATTATTGTCTTTATTACATTTGCTTGATTCAGTAGTCCAGCAAACAACTTTTTGCTTTTGTCTCAAAATAAGTTGTTAATCTATAATGTTGAAATGTCAAGCCTAATCTGAAACAAAAGCAATTCAAGGGTTATTTGTTCGATAGGTCTCCAATTTCAGCCTAACAAACAAACAACATTATCTAACCATAAAATAATCATTCGAAACATTATATGTTTAGTACAACTTGACAAAAATGTCAATGCCTTATCGCCAACTACAACTGAGAAATACCTCTTGACACAGTCTATTATACCCAAAAGGGCTCAATTGACTTAACCGAACTTCGAAAGACCTTCATTATAGACTGTCTGCCAGCCAGGAACACTGGCAGCGGTCTTTTGAATTTTATGACAGTTATGAATATGCTACTACTTCTAAATAGAATGGTGATTCTTCACTATAGAAGAACTGGCAACTATGAACCCTGAATATTGTAATTGGAACATGTTTCAAAAAGCCGTCAACTCTCAAAATTTCCGGTATTATAGACCTGAGGACGATAGTTATAATGGAGTGAAAGAGCCCTGTTGGTATATCTATGCTTGGGGTTATCAAGGTGCTATTGCCAGCTTGGAGCCCTTTCGATACTGTCCCTGGTGTGCCAAGAAGTTAGCAAAGCCAAGCCCTGAAAGCGTTGGCTAACTATCTAGTCTAACTATCTGTTAAAATTGTTCACTTGCCCATGGCCCATTTTATCCGGGCTGCTACTCTTGCCAATCATTTGATTACTAGACCTCTTAACAAGGTAACTAGGGTGCCGCTACGAAAGTACATGTTAGGTGTTGCCCGGCCTTAATTGATCCATAATTATCTTCTATAAGATGGACTCTGAAATAAACAACCCGAGGCCTATACCGTGTTCTGATTAGTAGTAAATTTCGTAAATAACCTCTGCAGAACCTGTGTCATGCAAGTTTGTCTATCCTTCAAGAATTGCAAATTATTAGGTATTTCAATTCAAAATAGAACAGGAATTAAGTAGTGGAATGACTAACCAGCTACATGAATAATGCCTTTCATAGTAAATGGATGATATGCACAATGATAAGTGAATGTGCCAGTCATATTTGGGCTAAAAACTAGTTGAACTGAACCGTTTGGAACAATGTCATCGCTTGATGGTAGTGTATCAGCTCCAGTATCTATAATTAATTCATGTTTTGTATCAGTAGGATTCTGGATCTTTATGATATTCTTTGTATTTACCAAGACATCTAATGTTGGGTTTGATGCTCCATTACTTCCATTTATCCAATTATAAACACCATCTTTTACCTCTTTTGCCGATAATAATTGAATTCTATTAGTAGTGCTGATAACGTCCTGTCCTTTTGCTGCAGACACTTGATGCAAGTAGTAACCATTTTGACCAACACTATACAACAAACTAAATACCAATACTGCGGTGGCAACTGACATCGAAATAACATATGTAACTCTAATCATTATTTTGATTGGACTTTTAAGTTATATTTTAAATGTATATACAAATACCCCTACTGGGTCCCACAAATGGCACTCAGGATGTGATGAACCACGGATAGTTTCATTTTTGAATGAGCAAGTCTGATTCCTTAGACAGCCACTTTATCGGTAATAAGAAAAGAAAGGAAAAGAAAGCAGATAAAAAAATGGTCAAGATATAATATTATTCGTTTGTTTACTGTATGTCAAATTGATTTTTAGATTTTTAATACAATCAATACCATAGTGTCACTTCTTTTGTCCTTCAGTATAGATCTTTGCAAGTTTCTCACGAAATTCTGACAAATATCTATTTTTACTAGATAATTAGTATCGTAGACATTAACTGTTTATCATTAAAACCACAATGTCTGTTCTCCAAACATTATATCTATATAAGATTACTAATTCAATATAGCGAGCACGACGTGATACTGAAAGGTTTTTTATTTGCTGCAAACAATACCATTTATTGAACACGTTACACGAATATCAATCTAAAGAATATTTCTTTATTAATTCAATTATCGTTATCACTGTATTTTTATTTTTAATATTGTTATTGTTAACCTTGAGTCCTTTTTATACATTTTATAAAGAGGCTATTGCTTTATCACCTCCTTTTGGTCTTCAAGAATTAATTAATGAAAATCGTCATTGGATTCAGACTTATGGTAACAGTGATCCACATCTCAGATCTAATTATACAGATATGCTAGCAGTTAATTACATAAGCGATGGAAAAATTCTAAATGCAACAATATGGTTAGCTTCTGGTTTTGAGAATTCTACTGCTAATCCCTTTTATCAACCATTCAGAAAGATTAGTTATGGCATGCTCATTGATGCTGATTCCAATACGAAGACGGGATACAACGGAGCTGATTATGATGTTTATATACAAGGTGCCTCAGGTAAATTAAATGCATATCTTTATCAGCTATCATCAACTGGTGTTTATGAAGAATTAAAATCAATAAATCTAACAAAATCTTCTGCTGCTACTGATGGCCCTAACGCTTTGAGAGGTGCTGTTAATTTAATGTTAGCCCTGGGCCTTATAGGTTATCCTAGCAACTACAATCTACTATTCTATACCGCAGAATCATACAAGTCCAATGAAGTTAGACAATTTACTAACTGGGTAAGTATTCCTCCACCAAGTCTAGAAATAACCACATCTCCAAGCAATATAATGATAAGACAGGGACAAGAAGAGATAATTCCAGCTAGGATAAAATCAACTACGGGCTTTTCTAATGACGTTATTAATATAACTCTAGCCAGTGACAAAAATAACAATAGCTACAATTCTGATACAGCATCAGGCTTTAATTCAAGTGATTTGCATGTAGATATTCAAAGAAACCAACCACCTTTATTTAAGATATCAGTGCCTAAACAAACACCTTTAGGTATTTACACAATACCTTTGATTGCAACCATACGTGAGCCATCTATAGCTACAGTAACAAAGCCAATATCTGTTAACGCAACACGTGGAGCAGTAGACCCTAAGTTTGAACTTTCTAAAAAATTTCCAACAGTTGGTTATCTAACAAAGCCTGTAAGCTTTACAATAGCAGTAATAGCACCTAAGACTATTGGTGAAGAGTTCAAAGATTTTTGGGGAACCTATGGACAGTTCATTGGTTTATTTGCAGGAGGCTTTGTAGGAGCATATGCTAAAGTGCTTTTTGACAAAAGAAAAAAGAAACAAGAAACATGAGAAGGAATAATTATGCCGACAATGCAGGATTTTCTGATGTAGATCGTGTTGTCACTAGACATCGATCTAACACCATAAGCCATTGATCATTGAGATAGCGCCACTTGTTCGAGCTATGATTTTGCCTAGATCTTCACGGTTAACAATTTGCCTAGGCATCTTTAGTAATTGGCGCGCATCACCATAGACATGTGAGTGAATCTTTAGGAAAATACTTATCTCATCATTTCTATACATCTGATCTGCAATATTGGAAAAGATTATTAACATATTTTTTTCATACCATTATTAGAAGATGCTATTTCCGATATGGTTTCCAACAATGCAGCGTTGCCGGACATGAATTAGATACCAACTTAAGATTATCTTTTGTATATAGATGAAAGCTGAATGTAACGTGGCCCGCCTCATGATAGAAAACATGCATAATTATGTCACAATGGTGGGACGTTCAGTCTATATCTAAGGCGCAGTATTTTTGATGAACCTTATAATCTGGTATCTCGCATTCGGGTTATAACGTCATTTCCAATATTTTAAAACCCTTAGATTCTTTATCTCATACTATATATCCAGATTGCGCAAGTTTTGTAATAAATTATATATGTTTTCAGAAATCTAAGTCCCATAATGCCTTGGCGATATCTTAGAATAGATTACTTTCAATAAAATCGATAGAAATTGAGAAATGCAGAAAGTGTTGGTGATTGTACCTATGACTATCCAGTTTAATCTATATCAATTCTAAGAAAAATGTTAGAATGAGTTTTCCTAACCTGTAATACGTTTGATGCTCATTCGCGAAAGTCCCATTTCTGAAAGTTTGTTCGTAATGTCCACCTTGCCGCTTTCGCTAACCTGTAGTGGAATCTGCTTTAGCCTTTCCAAGTTGTCTAGATATTCACCTCTGGAGTTTTCGCTGCGGAATAGATAAAAGATCGCTGTAGTTAGTTCTTCGATAATTGATTCTACTGATAGACCGGAAAAGTCATACCAAAGATTTCTGTCTAATTCGAGTCCTGCACTACTTAATACCTCTTTAACCCATTTCTCATATTCGTTTTGCATTTCTAAGAAGAAAGATTTCCACGGTTCCTTCAATTGTTCTGTGGATTCGTATGGCATTTGGGATACTATTCTAAAGTAATTAATAATTGGATTTACAAATGCCAATTTGACTAGCTCTTTGGTCGGCTCGTCTTTCATCATCATTTCAACGATATTAGGAGCAAATGCACTATATTTTTCAAAGAATTTCTCAAAAAGCAATTCGCCTGAACGAGTTTTCTTTAGAGTTCTATCTCTCAGAAGGCGTAGGAACTGAACGTTAGGTGCAAGGGGAGTCTCATAAGCTGCGGTAGCAACAAAACATGTAGATAATGGTTTTTCATTTGTTGTCGTTGTTCCACCATCATCATCTGGAGTTGTTGTTACAATCAAATCTTCGAGAATAATCTGCAATGCTTCAAAATAATCGCTGTTGGGATCATATGGGTATTGAGAGGGAAAACCGCCAACATCTTGCTGGTTACATTGATAACCCGTTGCACAGGTTTGTAGTGTTAAATTATCTTGCATTGGTAGAATATACAGGCCATCTCCTAGTATAGTACCAGATATTAGAGTCCATGAACCATCTACCTTATTTTTGTACACTAAGAGCGACTCCAAAATTTATTGCATCTCCTTGTATGTTACTAACATAAACAGCAATCGATGTACTTGACGACATTTCAGTCCTCTCCCTTAGCTTGAATAAGTTTGTACTTTCTAAGAATCCTTAAAGCCATCATTTTTTTAGCGTTAATTCTTTCCCCTTTTTTAATTTTAACTGGTGTTCCATTAAACGCCAAGATTTCAGATTTGATGAACTTGTTGTATACCTTTACAAATTTTATTGCTAGATCTTGTTCATTAGTTATAGGAAAATTATCTGTAGAGGCAAGAGACTTTAGAGTGTTATTCTTCAGAATATTTTCAATTCTTAATTTTTCTCCAAAAATACTAATTTCTTCTTTTGCAGTCTGGCTGGCAAGTGATCAAGATTTTCCACAGGATATTGCAGTCGTTGGGCGATCCTTGCTAATTGAAGGAAGCCACTTTGTCCTTACATAGAATTCGTGTCCGTGTAGGATGCACATATTATTCATAAGAGTTTCGATGTCTGTTCTTAGAACTGTTCAATTTAGATGATCTCTATTGTAAGTACACATTGACAAGATGATATCTATATGCTGAACTGTATATCAACTAAAGTAAAGCATGGCTCTATAGATCTACTCTCAAGTCGTCTTGTGTATTTATTGTGCAGATTGTAGGAGATCTAGAGGACAATTTGATGGCGCGCGATTCGTATTACTCTGCATCTATGATCAAAGTGAATTGTGTTTATCATATTATGTATCTTCTATTAACAGCTCAGATTTAGAATTGGACGAACCTATTTCATTTTGATATGCTGAGATACAAAACTCTGTCATTGCTGACGAGATTTCCTTTATAATTTTCTGCATTTCAGAGATTGGTGGAATAAAACCCAATTCGTCACTGGGAAACTCAATTGTAAACCCATAAATCTTTTGAGCGTTTTTGATTGCAATATGACGACTATATGCGTAATCATCTGAAGTGCCCGAAGTTGTATAAAGCCCCGCAGATTGTTGTACTTTATAGCTGCTACCAAATACTTTTTTTAGTGCGTCATTCATACTGATTGCCAGCTGTTTTGCAACATTTAAATCATCTTTCTTTATGAATTCTTTATAATCATCGGCATATTTCCCTCGCGTTTTACCACGTACCTTTTTGTATTCGTCATTGAGGAAGTTCTTAGATGAATCGTCACTCTGATTAGTATCATCTCCCCAGTTGTAGAGAATCATTTCACCACAGCTATGAATATCTACAAAATATCTGATATTCTTATATTCATCAAATAGATATTTTACGTTACTCGATTCAGGTTCAGAGAAGGCCACTACACCAGGATAATTCAGACTATGGGTTCTACCACTATGATCTTCACTTAAAGTTCCGATTCCGCTCCCCCATAAGAAATTGAAATTATGATTCACATCTACGCCTGTACTATGGTTTGGGTCATCACCATTAATGACCTCAACAGGATTGCGATTTTTTCTCCACCACATTTTGTCTTGGTCGTCAAGGGATAATGGCGTGGTATCGTCATGAGCCTGTGAATATACCTTACCATCTGGATTAACGTCAGGAAATACAAATAGATCGACATTTTCAAGCAAGGTCCTTATCTGTTCTGAACTGAAGGAATTTTCACCGTAGATAAGCGACGTATTGTTTATGTAAGAACTTAGCAATTTAACAAGAAAATTAATACAAATATCCGATCCTCCCCATTCTCTTGCATGCATGCTTCCTATGAACATTACTCCAACACGATCTAACTTGCATTTTGATAGTGGTAGACCGGCACGTACTCGTATAGCATTTGATAGCCTGCCTTCATACGTCGGATTTGGAAGTTGAATTAATTCAGTGATATTAGGAAAAAGCCCCTTTAGTTTAATCAAGACAGTTTCTATTTCTGCTGTGTTCAAGTATGTTGGTAAGTCAACCTTCTCCTTGATTTCATCAAATTGATTCGTATTTTCAAACCTATTGACTTTTGAAACCTCTTGTAGCCGTTTCGTGGATTCTTTAGTCAGATCAGAATGAATTTGTACTACGTAGTTTGATGATCTTAACTCTTTGATTTGTTCATCAGACAGTATCCCAGAAACACTAAACCCAGAACCGTCAGATTTCTTTTTGGCGGTACTCCGCTTTAAATCTAAACCATATTGACCTAATTTTTCAACAGCTCTTATTGTTTTGGCAGTTATCCCCACCCTGTACCTTCTCTCCATAGACTTGGTCTTATTCACATTACAGATATTTTCCTACTGAAAACTAAAAGATTACTTAACAGTATCTATTAAATTTCAAAGGCTACTAGATGATTTGAAGATTTTGATGAATGATTAGAAACGTTCATTATTTCTAAGCTTAGTCTATTACCAGTTATCAGATATTGTTATTTCCCTAAAATTCACTCAACAACTTGTGATTTGGATTAGATAGATTAGGCATAAGATTGATTCTTCCTTTTATGCCTATGCACAGAATCAGAATTATGGAACGATAGAATCTACTTTCGATAATTAAGTACGAATCGCACAGGCGAAACAAAGCAGCTTTGATACTACTTTGGAACTTTAACGCTATAAACCACGAAGTTTCGCGCCCAAGAGTCAAACATGTTAGGTTTCATAAAAGATATGGCGGGGCTTAGATATCACATACATAAATAAGATCCCCATATCAGATAACAATCATTAAACTTTATCTCATAACGGAATTTGATTTATTATTATTCAAATATTAAAGTTGTACTACGAAAGCCCAAGTTTGATTTCTCGTGTTGTAGTTATTACAAAAGAAATTTGATATTAATCGTAGATGGTTTCATCCATATTTTCTGCTAATCATATTGATAATCATCCTGTAAATTGGTTTATCTTTTCCGTTTCTGCTATACTCCGATCTCTCAGTATCCAGATGATTGTGGATAGAGTATATGTAGGGATCAAATCTCCTATGAGTGGGATCAATTCAAGCATATTTATGACTGTGGAAACTTTACTCCTTGTGATTCTAAAGAGAAGACTGGTCAGTAGTACATCAAACATATCTAGGCAATAGGCATATCAAAAATCGGAGCAGCAATATAGTCTAAAAGATCACCAATAATTGATATTACTAATGCAGATACGGCCCTCGATTTAAATGACCTGTGTTGATATTTGATATTATCATATTTGTTAACTAGATTAATATTCGCATGTCCTTTAATCGTGCCTCATAGAATATATAACTATCACTAGAGATATGTTATTGGTGATTATGGCAAGTTTTTTACTTTGTAGACTGAATTATTAAAGATTCGACTGAAGATTATTGTAATAGCTTGAAAAAATATATTGTTGCTAAGAACCACGACTTATCCTATAAATAGCTCCATTATCAAATGAGAGAACATATAGCCAACCATCAGGCCCTGTCTCAATATCCGTTATACTGCCAAATCCTGTTCCAAATTTTACAGCATTTAATTCATTCTTGTTATCTACAACCAAGTCTGATATCCTGCAGATTTTTGATCTGCATCAAGTTCTATTCCGGTTCTATCTTTATTAACTTTAAAGAAGTACAAGTTGCCATTATTATAGTCCCCGACAAAAATGTTATTGTTATAACTGAGACCTAACTTGGAAGATTTCAAAAATTCTATTCCTGTGACTGCAACAGGATCAAGCCAGCTAAAAACGGGATCGGTATAACGAGATCCAGGAAAGTTAACCAAATCATTTGTAGTTATGCCATTATTTCTTGACATAGGGCCCATAACTATTTTCCAGCCGCTATTAAATCCAGGCTTCACCAAATTAATTTCGTCATAAGTGTTTTCACCATTTTCAGTCTCCCAAAGATTACCTGTGACGGGATCAATAGCTATTCCAAAGCTATTTCGAATACCGTATGCATAATACTTATGCATAGCCGCAATCTCATTAGTTGCAAATGGATTGTTTTTTGCTGGGGAGCCATCTAGTGGACTGATTCTAAATATGACGCCTGTATCGTCAGGATCGGGCCCATCCTTGATGTTTTGAAGCTTGCCATTGTGTCTCAATTCTCCAATTATGACATATAGATAACCATCCTTACTTAAGGTAAGTTTGCCAGCGTCATGATTAGGTCCAGGTAATGCAGGAAGATCGAGGAGTAGCTTAGGATTAACGAGTGTTTGACCGTTCCAATCATAGCGGTAAACTCTATTACTAATATCTTCTCCTTTAGATTCTGTATAATAAAGGAACACCTTTTTATTATTGCCGGTTGTATTCATTACTGCAATTCCAAGCAAACCTCGTTCGCTCTTTATATCCACAGGCACCTGTAAGACTGGCTGCTGTTGTAGTTGACCATTTGATGCTAGCCTGACATTTCCATCTTTTTCCAAAACTAAAATATTGTTGTCATTTAAAAATGTCATGCTAGTAGGAGAAGACAATCCACTAACTACAGATTCCACCTTTAGGGCAGGATCTTTTTCAATAGTAGGTTGTGCTGATACATATTGAACCATAGCAAAATGCCCGAAAATATATCCATGAGTAACAGCATTACTCGCGATAAGAACAGTTATTATTAGAGTTGTTACAGTCATTAAATATATCATACCATTTCTTTTCATGACTAATGTATAGTATGTTTTTATACTCTATAAAGTCTATTATCGACCATGTTGTCTATCATCATGCTGTTACTATTGATATCGCCTGTGATTGATATATTCTGAATCGACAAATTATCACTTTATGTTTAAACAAATTCAGTTGAAGTCTGCTTCTGGAGACACCAATGTCTTGTTTGAAAAGTAATTACGATTATTTCATCAATTAACATCGATGTCAATACAAATTGTTACTTTAGATTATCTTTCTTGCGCAGTTGGCCTTATAAGTATCTCATTGACATTGACATGACTTGGAGTTTGTATTGCATATAATACTGCGTTTACTATGTCCTCTGACTGTAATGTTTCCATTTTCTTTGTAGCTTGTATAAATCCTGACATTGATTCATCAGTTATTGATTGCAATAATTCTGTTTCAACAGCACCTGGCTCAATGCATGTTACTCGTATGTTGTACTGCGGACTTAATTCTTTTCTCAAACCCTCACTAAACGCAGCAATTGCGTGTTTAGTTGCACAGTAAACGCTTCCGCCTGCAAATACTATTCTGCCTGCAACCGACGATATATTGACTACATGTCCTGATTTTTCATTTAACATATAAGGGATTACAGCGGATGTACAGTAAAGGACTCCTTTGATATTCACGTCTATCATCCGATCCCATTCATCTACTTTGCCGTTTTTGAAATAACTTAGAGGCATTAGTCCCGCGTTATTAACTAGGATATCTACTTTCCCCCATTCCTTGATGACAGCGTCAACGAATGAGTTACAATCTGATTTATTTGAAACGTCTAGTCTTTGAATAAAGACTTCGCTGTCACTATTTCTGTCTATAATTTGACTTTCTAGTTCTTTTAGCCTGTCTATGCGTCTAGCCCCAACTGCTACTCTTAATCCAGCTCTTGATAATGCTAATGCTGTCGAGTAACCTATACCGCTGCTTGCTCCGGTCACAATTGCAACATTATTCTTCAATGACTTGTTCATATACATAATATCTTAAGAGTCTTCTTTTTCTCATATGTATTACTGTTATCTGTTAACTTGTACAAAAGCTCAAAATATTGGTATGTTGACAATCTGATTCCTAAAATTAGTACGAATTAGTAGATCAATGTAGCGATTGTGTATAATTTCAAGAATCACAAAATTGTATATTTTATCATGACCTAGTAAATTAGGACATTGAATTGTTATACAATTTTCATCAAAAATTCGAATCTTGAAATAAGCTATATATAAAAGGTCAAGAATCTACCAAGAATTCAAGACTTTGAAAATATCGATTTACGTATTATTCTATTCTCATAATAATCTTAGTTCTTGCAAAGATCTTGAAGGGTTAATACTTGAAGATGATCTAATCATTAAATTGTTATCTGAAGTTGAGAGTGTTTGTAGGATATAAAAAGTTGAATCTAGATGGTACTGATAATGACAAAGTTGAGGGTCAGATGTGTCAGTTGATTCTAGCGCTACATGCATTATCTCATTCATTCATTCCTAATTGTTCATAAGTTATGTATTCTGCTGTAGTATCCGCTATCCTATTTTTATAATATTTTGATATAGACTTCAATTTTGGAACTTGCTGAAGATATATCAAAGGATTAGTATTTTTGATACATGTTTGACTTTACGAACGAAAAGTGAAATCTGATCTAATGAAACTGATATCAGTAACACTTACAGATCCTTTTCTTCTGCATCTCTTTAATAAAATTCATCTCCTCCCTTATCATTTTATGCATTTCGTTAATCATTTTATGCTGTGTATGGATAATTTCGTGAATATTACCATCTTGTCTTTTGTCTACTAATAATATCAATAGACCAATACCTAAAGAGATAATGATACTCATCTCCCTATTCTCTATACGTTGCGGTACCAGATCTGTGAGATAGAAAAATATCATTGAGAGAGTCATCGCTATTAATCCTATCAGAATCAATTGAATTTCTTTCATGTTAAATTCTTCTACTTGGTTGCATTTTTATGTCTTATGAAAATATTCTTTTGTATATGTTTTTCCTAGAAAATAGGGTTATTTTTTTATTTTAACATATATACGGATTCTGCTTGTACTGTATTGAGTATGTTTAAAGTCAACCAGAAAAGAATCACCAATCCTCAAAATCAAAATTTCGTTGACATCATATCTCGAACATAAAACTCTCTTGTCCCGGGACCGTTTCGAAACATGATATGATTTTTGATAAATGGAAAGTGAAAGATGTATTACAAAATTCAATGAAAGCTCTGAATATTCTAGTGTCGCCGCGTTAAGTTAATGGAGGGAGTGTCCATAATCTGTCACAGTGAAAGGGCTACTATTGCTACTGCAAGATTTGTCATTGATAATCCAATAACTATAATTAAGGGAATTTCATCCAAACATGATGAAATATATCCAATCTGGTAACTATTTTAAATGAAATATATGTGTATTATTCTTCATCTTCGTGTCTGTGTTCATGCGAAGCTCCCCTACCTGTGAGAGTACCAGTATAGTCTCCTGTGACTTCTATTACGTATTCGGAATTACTAATTTCTTTGAGGGCCTCTAAGGTTAGTCTCTGATTTGTTACATAATGAGTCCCTTTGTCATAAATTGCAGGAACCATGCCTGTTCTTTCAAATATTTTGTCCTTCATGACCTCGGAATCGGTCTCAGGTTTAGTGAATATCTCAACCATATAAAATGGTGCACGTTCGGATTTCTCATGTTCCCGTACTAATAAATCATGAATAAGAATAGGATCGACTTTAGGGAGGTAAGTTTGATAAAGGGTCTGGAGTCCCCTAAAAACCAATCTCATTTCTTGAAGTTCTGAAGTTCTATTTTCACTATTAGTAGATGATGACATTTATGTGGATTTATTAAGATTTAGTATATAAGATTTCTACAATCTGGTGCGTCAATACATGAATAGACTGATTATGATCCATCGATTAGTCCGAGTAGTTTGAATTGCATGTCTTATTCAAATTAAAAATATGATGATGTACAGATCAATTTTATCAAATATCATAAAACTGATTAACTAGACATGATTTCTATCGGAAATTCAAACTGCCAAATAGTCTTGATATTTGATATCAATGGCCAAAAGTTGCTAAGCGTCAGAGCATTATAAAATCCGCTTTAAACTCGTATGCTAGAGTTTCGAATAATAGCAGAATTGATAAATAAATTGAAGATAAAGAACAGAAATAAAAAGATAAAGTTCTTACAAATTTAACCTGTTTTGGATTGCAAGAAACCCAACTTTACTGCAGTTCTATGTAATATTGTATCGTATTTGCCTGATTTCTGTATATATACATATAGATCTATATCATTTCCTTGATTAGTGCCAGTCTGCTTTATGATATTGCTATCAGCTGCATGATATCCAAGTGTGCTGAAATGTTTATCAAAATATGCCTTATCTCCTGCTGGAACTACAAACAATCCTGCTGTTGGCATTGTTGAATTAGTAGATCCATTGTCTGGAGCATTTTGTGGACTCACAACATTAATTGTTCCTGTAGTCGAAGCTGGAGACGTGGGATCTGAAAACGTGTATTTTCCTATTGTGTCAAAAGTAAATTGAGTCCCATTTTTGTATGGAATTGTCTGATTTGAAAACACTGATTGGCCACTATTGCCCTTAACTACAACTCCATGATTTGCTGCTGGATCGCCGTTAACCCAGATAACATTTGTGCCTTGAACTACGGTTGCTTCAAGAGGAAGAAATGCCTGATCCACAAGCTTCTTATTCGGAACTAAAATAACCAAATTTTTAACATCAGCATCAGTTTGTATGCTATTCTGTTCGGAAATGGTCTTTGCATTAAATCCGGGTGCTCCTGTTCCACCAGTCGGTCCGCTTGAAGGTCCGCTTGAAGGTCCGCCTGCAGTTCCACCACTTGGTCCAGTGGACGGCTGTTCTGGTTGCGTACCCGGGAATACTGAAACTTGTGCATTAGCAGATTGGAAAATAAGCGATTCTGACTTTGCACCTATTCCCACTATAACTAACAAAATAGCTAACGAAAATGTAGTTACAGCTATTGTGGTTGCTATCATCTTCATAACAACGTGTCTTATTTTCTTGATATTTAAATTAAATTGTGTTTGTAGTTTTTGACCCATGAATCATATTGATATAATGCATCTCTCACTTGAATCGCTATAACTTATCTAAATACAAGATAATATGCTTGTTAATACTGATTATGTATTTTTAATCGAATTCTCCCAATACTCTGTAATTATTGCATTATGAAAATATGGTCAAAATCTGGAGGGACTTTATTGTATATAAGTTCAAAGTCTATTTTTACTTAATCATCCAATCTTTGGTATTTTGAATTGAGAATTAATTAATAACATTGGTTTGTGTCACAAGGGATTTCTTTAGGTATGAAGAGTCACTCACTTAAATTTCATCCCAATAATTGTCTGATCTTAAGAGAATTCAGATCAATCAACATTGTGGAATACCCAAGATATATTTCTTAATACGGAAATTCTGTACATCGGGTTTGATCATTCGAAATTGTATTACTGATAGCTTTGTTTTTGAGTATAGTTAAAAACCAAATCAGAATTACCTGATTAAGCAGTAAGAATTCAAATTATTAGACACAAGTGGACAGAACTTTGCATAGAACTGATGTGAGGACAATTCGACTTGTGTTGAGCTGTTAGATCAACTTGCTGTATATAATTTTTATAAATATGTGCATTATGTAAGCTATCATACAAATAATGAAATATATAGCAATCGTGATTTTTATGATTGAAATTAGCGTTGTTATGTCATCACTTTCCTATATTTATCTACCGGCATTTGCGAATAGCCCCCAGACATCACCATCTAATCCCATTTCAAGCAGAAATGATGCGTCTCTTTATCCTTTATTTAACCAACTGAGCAAATCTGTAGTTCAGGTTGTGAGTATAAATCCTTCCATCACTGCTACTCTCCAGTCACAAAACACAACAACTGAAGTAGCAGCAGGATTTGTTTATGATAGGTTTGGTCATATAATTACTGCTAATCACGTTTTAGGAGGGGCTACGGAGGTAGCTGTTATTTTTAAGAATGGAGATACACACAATGCCACTGTTATAGGCAGGGATCCCTATACCGATATAGCTTTACTCCGTGTTGTTGATTTATTCGTAAATAACGGTAGTGAAAGTGCTAATCAGTACCTTGTGCCAGTAACACTAGCAAACTCTTCGAGGATTAAGATAGGCGACTACGTTACAACCATCGGCTACCCTTTTGCATCGAAAATAGCTATGACGTCAGGTATCGTGAGTCAAACCGCTTTTCTACTATCTTTTTCTTCGCTCGGCTATTTAGTTCCAGATACGATTGAAACAGATGTTGCTGTTAATCCTGGTAATTCCGGAAGTCCTTTAATTGATATGACTGGCGAAGTAATTGGATTAATTTACGGCAGACTAAATCCTACCACAGCTCCTTTAGGAGAGTTTTCTGGTCTAAGTGTAGCCATACCATCTAATGCAATCACACAGATAGTGCCATCGCTTATTCAAAATGGGACATATATTCATCCAGATGTCGGAATCACTGGGTCAACACTTACCGTGGATTTAGCAAAACACTTTCAAAATATTCCTGACAATCTGAAAGGAGTAGTAGTAAATTCGTTATTGAGAGGAGGAACTGCTGATAAAGCAGGTATAAATTCTGCAATTACAGATAAATATGGTCAAAGACAGCTAGGTGATATTATAACTTCATTGGATGGTCATAAACTTCCTGATATTGAAAGTTTTCTTTCATACATCCAGGAACATAAAAGAGTAGGGGAAAGTATTTCTTTTGTTGTCTACAGAGATGGAAACTACGTGAGTTTAAATTCTACTCTACAACCTGTAAGTCCTATATACTGAGTCTCATTTTCTTATCAAATATCGAATTTCAAGAATAATTTATTACTTATTGACTATTCGTGCTACCTCAAGGATTCTCGCAGAAGAGAAAAGGACATTGTTTATTATCCATGCGATGCTATTATCGTTTAAAGAATATGGAATCTATAGATATTATGCCTCCTGAAAAAGTCGCTTTTATAGCATATAATATTGGAGTATATGAATCTGTTCAGAAGTTTGGAGGGTTAATTACCAGTGGAAAAATAACTAATAGTATGGATGTTGGAGAAATTGCGGAACTACTATCACAGTCTAGTACTTTTTATGATTCAGAAATGATATCTTCACTTATTAATGCAATGTTGTCCTATTCAAAAAATTCAACAATCTGTAGAATAACACCTAATCAGGTCAACTATGTCATGAACCAACTAAAGGCTTCCGGAGTTTCTTTGCCATAATTACTACTGTTTTTCATGTCAATTAACAAGAATTACTACGGTCTTAATTAGATTTATTATTAAACATCAGACATATAGTGAATAGACTGTTACTGCAATACACATTCCAATTTGAAATCTAGTCTGTTCGTGAAATATAAAAGAGTCATACTCTTCAATAAAAACTTACTGATATCAGGAATGATGTCCTTTCTAGGTGGAGCAGTGACTACCCAAATATACAAAACAATAGATAACAATAACGTATCAAATTCGGTTATCACACTAATTGTAGGATATTGTGTTTATATTCCTATCTTTTCATTTCTTTTTTACAGGGATAATAAATCAAGATATATTGACCCAGTAACAAAAATGAGGAATTATAAGAATATAAAGAATGATATAATAAAACTATTTGGTACATTTAGTATTTCTGAATTAGTTTTTATAGTAACAAAACTCTACATTGATTATTCGTTACTAAGCCTAAATTATCAACCATATGTAGCTATAACAATAGCAGAATTGACTGCCTGGGTAGTATTTCTTGTGTTAATTAATGTAAGTATCAAACTAGTGAAGCTCTTAAAATAACTGTCATCGTGGAAAAGTCTTCAAGTCGTAAGAAACATGCATATTGATAAATTAGATGATATGCGATTTTATTTTGATGGCTGTTATGGATACGAAATATGCTTTAAAATATGCGATATTATAATAACTCCCACTGCTTATTGTTAATGGGTCTTGGAATTGAGCGAGTATTTGCAGAATTATAAAGATGAAATGCAAAATAAAAGACTGGCTTCCTTTCTGCCTAGTTCAACTGAAATCTTATATGAGCTTGAATTGGCAGACCAAATAGTAGGTGTAACACATGAATGTAATTATCCTGAAGATGCTAAAACAAAACCTAGACTAATCCATTCATCTTTTGATGCTGCGACGCTACAAAGCATTGATATTGACAATAAAATAGCAGAAATGATGAAAACTGGTCAAGATATTTATGTAATAGATGATGAAAATCTACGAAAAGCAAGACCTGATATTATTATTGCCCAAGGTATTTGTGATGTCTGTGCGCCATCTGCTAAAGAAATAGACCATGCCGTAACTATTTTAGGGTATACGCCAGACATTCTAGTTCTCGATCCACACGACCTTGACGACATTTTATATAGCATAATGCGCATCTCAGAAAAGGTAAACAAGGTAAAGGAAGGACACAAGATGGTAGCATCTTTGCAAAAAAGAATTGATTATATAGCTAAAGTCTCTAATGATGAGAATAATATCAGAAAAAATCATCGTAAGACTAGGGTGACCTGCATTGAGTGGATCAATCCGTTTTATACTGCAGGTCATTGGATCCCACAAATGGTGACTATTGCAGGAGGAATAAATGGGATAAGCTCTCGAGGCAAGCCATCACGTCGCATGTCTATGAATGAAATCGAACAATTTGATCCTGATAAAATTGTTCTTATGCCATGTGGATTTGATTTGAATAGAACCTTGAGCGAAGTAAAAATACTAGACAATATTGATAGCTGGAAATCACTACAAGCTGTACAGAACAATGAAGTCTATGTAGTTAACGCCAATGCCTATTTTAGCAAACCAGGGCCAAGGACGATCATTGGGTTAGAGATATTAGCCAAAATTATTAATCCACGTCTTTTTGAAGATCTTTATGTACCTTCAAATTCTTTTATAAAATTAATGTCCTAAGATCATACAGCTAGTATACCTTTCATTTGATCAGATTTATCGATCAGCTTGATTGATCAATATATAAGATAGGAGCAGAGGCGAGGCCAGAATCTGGCTTATCTAGACAATATAAGTCAGTTATTGGATTTCCTTTAATATGGAATCTAGATCGGATTTGTTAAGACCTACTCCACGTTTAGCATCTCTTCTTGATATGATTTCGCCCCTGTCGTCGAATGCTATCATGGTAGGAACAGCATCTATTGAAAATCTGTCCCAAAGTGGATTATCATCATCATTCACTTTAGAGCCGTACATTATGTATCCATTCAGAGTAGATTTTTTATCCTCTTGCTTTACAACTGATTCAAACATTGGTTTGAATTTTTGACAGTAAGGACACCAATCAGCGTAGAACATCACGAGCGCCTTTTTGTGTGAGGACAATAAGCTATCAAATTGGGATGGTTCAAGATGTTTCATATACCAATGTATAAATTAATCATAATATGTAAAAATTACTGATATTGAACCAAATAAAAAATTGGATATTATAATATTGACGATTATTTCATGTTGGATAGTTCCATCACATTTAAAGAAAATCTTTATTTCTTTCACCATGTTGGATTCCTGTCCAGAGCTCAACTCTTACTGTTGACAGCCCAATCTAATATGTGTTCAATAACTGCTGGATTTTAGATAAATTAGGTTAGAATAGATTAGTCAATAAAATTTGGACAATTCTAATGTTAGATCTATATCCTAATAGGGTAACTTTCTTTACTATTTACACCCATTTGCTTAAATAATTTTGAAGTGTAAGCTAGAAAGTGATAAAGGAGAACGACACCATCTCTCTTGTACTTCTATTTGTTACATTAACTTCATCTACTATGATATCCTCATTTAATATCATAGAAAATATGACTGGTAACCTGTATGCGTATGCAATTGCAAGCGTGTCAAAAGTTTCCACTATTGAAAATCCAGACGATGTATGGGTACATATTGGTATTAATTATAAAAACGCAGTTGTTGTGAATGACAATATTGGTGGTATTGGTATTCAGAATATCTTTGTAGATAGAGTCGATAACAATAGAACAACACACAACCTATCTTTGTCACTATCATCAAACTCTTGCGACAGCAATCTGGCTGATCAAGCATGTCAAGATCAACAGCAATTTCAAGTAAATCAAGATCCAACCCCTGATGATAGTTGCTTATTTCATCCAGAACAAGAAAAATGCATACCAGACCAAATAACTGGTAAATGTCCATCGGGATTCTCTATGAATGAAAATCAACATTGCTTTCCAGACAAGCCATGTCCGCCAAAATATGAAAAGCACAATAATGACGAAACTGGTGCTTGTTATTCTATTGTTCAATAAGCATAAGCAGAATCATTCTTATCAGAGATAGGTAATAATTTTTCGATGGAACAGTTGTTAGTTTGATATAGGACAACTAATGCAATGCAATCTAAGTATAAATTTCTTAGATGTTAGGAAGCAGATCTAAAAATAAAAAACAATCTGAAAATTAAAAGAAAAATTGAAATCATCTGTTGAATTGTTAGTGGACAATGGTGTTCTGGATTGTGTTAACTGTTGCTACCTGCTTTAACTACTATACTAATGTATAATTAATGTTCTATGTGTCTGACCTAGACTACGATATTTCTAAATAGAATTTTATTTAATTCCATAACTGACTTGACCAATAGGATTGACTAAATTCATCCAACATGTTTAAGACTGTTTGTTGAACTGGTTCATTCAACAATAAACGAACAAATTGTTTATTTCTCCCTGTATTTATCTCCATTATCATTGACATTATCATAGTCCAATTTCTGGTCTATTTCTCTCTGTAATTCCTTATAGTGCTTATACCTTTTAGTCCATTTTGAAAGCACAAACCACTGTCTTATTCCAATCCCTAACCATACCAGCGAGATCAGAAACGGAAGAAATCGAACTATGCCAAAATAGTGACCAAATTGCGGCTGTGGACCAAATCTTTCATGTAGTAATCTATCACTATGCTCAAATGGAAATGGTAGTCCAAATAATGCAAATGTAACAGCAAAAGCTACTGGTGGAATAATCATAATAGTGATTATCATTATAATGAATATCTTTTTTGTAACGTTGAGTTGATCTATGATTTCATCCATTATTTGAAATAGATTTTCTTTGGATTCTTTGTCTTGATCATTATTTTTGTAATCATCATTTTTCTTTGGGTATGCCATGATGAGATTAAATATGGTATTATCGACTCAATGTATTATAAACAGTACAGTAACCTTGTTACATATATCCTGAATAAATATGAATATGTCGCGATTAGTTTCATTTGGTCTTCTCAGTCTCAGTCCTTGGAAACAGTGATTCGTGTGGTTATAGAATCTGTTTTAAGAAATTGTAGCCTTTCTTTGAAAGCTTGTATTCGATTGTCGTTTTATTGCCCCAGGGTTCTTCAGTTCTAATCATCATTTCCTTAGTAGACAGATTGTCAATGATGTCTTTGTGCTTTACAATATTTAAACCACAATAGGTCCAATAGGTCAAGAGTTTAGTTTGATTATTCCCGTTATATTCATAAGATTCAAGAGAATATCTTTCCTATGTGAAATTCTCGCGATATTCACGAACCAATTTAATTCAGTTGATACATGCATAGTTAGAATCTTGAAATCGAATTGTTACGAGCATATATTTGCAAGATGAATTAAGTCCATGATAACGATGATAGTAATAAATGATACTACTGGAAGGTAGAATAATCATTGACAATATTTGATCTTAATTACAATATTTACAATACTACGATATCATCTAAATATGAATGCATATTGTAACATTGTGCAAATAGAAGAATCAAGACTTCAGGTAGCTATGTTACGTATCATAGGTAGACAATAGGTATTATGGTCTGAGTTTTATATAACTGATGAATATAAAAGGAATCTCAAGTAAAAAAGGCTTGACAATTTCTGCTATATTGGGAGCTGGAACTTTATTGTCAGCTATATTTATAGCCTAGCCTGTAGCGTCTACCTGGGCCCAACAACTGGCAGGAAGCAATTGTAGTAGTAATAATAACAATGCATACTTGAATCAGTTAAGCACAATTCCTAAAATCAATGGTTAGGCAAACGTAGTAGAAAATATAAAGAATATGTTCAAAGAGAACACAAAAGTATCATTCACAGCAGCTTCTGAAACTGCACAAATGCAGATATCCAATGACACAATATTAGGTGGTCATCTTGGAGTAACACAAGGATATTTGACATATACATATTTTGTAGTAGATCCTAACAAGCAAACTGGATACAGGGTAATTATAGATGGTGGAAACGGTAAAGTGCTATACCTCACAAGGTCTTTCACTAGATCCTTTCAATCACCAACAAGGACCGCTAATGTTCTGACCATTTGGAGCTGGAGGATTTGAACAGTGGAATAATCTGCATGGACAATTTGGAGCTGGAGCAAGAGCAGGCGGTTTTTCGCTCTGAGATAGTTAGTCACCTCGGACCAATCACATCGTAGGTAGATAGATCGATAGATAGAGAAAATAGCAGATATGGTTGGCATTAATTCAAGTCATGAAGTCCATGCATACTTGCATTGATCGAGTGTGGTTCATTCTTGCAGATATTGATAAAGATCCCTATGTCTGGCCTAGTTTGAATACAATCACTAACATTAGTAAGAATGGCAACACTGTAAAAAGGGAAGTTAAGATTGGCTTCAGAAATTCAAAGAGCTGCCAGACTGCGATGCTTAATCCCAGAAACTAAATAGAAGTATCGATGATTAGTGGTCCTATAATAGGTATCTGGAATATTTTATTGAATACATCTCCATGGATGATAAAAAACTAGAATCAATATTTTGTGAGACGTATATCTTTATAACATAGCAACTATAATAAAGAATATCAAGAAAGAAATAGATGAGGCATTAAACAGAATTTCCCAGGTAGTAGAATAATAAAAAATATCGCGTATCATCAACTAATCCCTCCCATCGCCAAGATAAGGATAATGATTTCTAAGATACTTGCAGTTGCTGCAATTAGGCTACTATTAGTAGCTACTCTACATACGTTTGGTGCACTAGGTAGAGATAGATATGGATTTTTACCACTAATGATAAACAGCTTGGAATGTTGCTTGGCATATCCTCAATAGTGTTATTCTTTCCATGATTTGGGATTGATTCAGAACTCGAAATTAACGACATCACTACTCATATTAGGCGGAATTCTTCTTGCAGGATCGAACTTAGTAGACCAAGTACAATCGGCTCGATAGTTAAACCCAGTAGATGGACAATCCATTGGTGAAAAAGATATGAAATCAATACTAACTGAGAATAACTCTAATGCAGTAAAAATTCATGTTCTCAAAACTCCATCATCATCAAAATAAAATCATAACTGCAATAGTGGATGGGGAACTATGCTTAACTGTAGAAGAGATATTAAAGATCATGAAGATGAAAATGATTACTTTATTGAAGTGCTAGGACTTAACCTATTCCAACAACTAGTCAACAATATTATCATATGTTTCGGTATTTGTTGCACTATGGATACAAGCAGAATTGAGAGATAGGAGAAGACAATTGTATGATTAGTAGGATCGTTGTTCGTAGTAAAAGTGAACAACAAACTTGTAGTCAATTATCTATATATGATCTTATCATTTAATAGAATACAACGTGAACTATTTGTTTGATATGTACACCCTTCTAAATGTTAGGACACATATTGTACACCAATGGAAGTAACCTACCAATTAGGCCATAACTAATTCAAACCCAAGTGATAGGAGTGACATTATCCAGGAATAGCTTAGCGGAGGTAGAAGCAATGACACAAATATTAGGCATGGTTATAGACGAAGAGCGATTAAGAGAGCGACAAAAAGAACAACAAATGAAGTTAGGATAGAAATAAAAGGTTACATTAGGAGGGCTGTATGATAACGCATTCTGAATTTGAAAATAACAGGATAAATCAAATAATCTTGGCAAGTGTAGGTCTTCAAATAGCTATTCGTGAGACAATCCGTGACTGACTACAATATGAGATAACTAACACTTGACAAGAAAAACAGAAAATATTATTTTGGATTAACAATGTTAATCGAGAGTTAATTATGGCGATCTTAAAATAATATATATGACAGTAAATCCTGTTCTTTCCCCTTGCTGTATTAGCAAAAGACATTATCTTAATCATACATATATCATTACAAAAGAAGGAAAGATATACGATTAAGTCATCCATCATATATTCAAGATTATTGTCGATGATGACAACGAACCTAGTTATATTTGATAACAAGAAATCGAGAAATGTATATACATCTTAGAAGCTGGCTCTTTCATTTGTATTACAGGATTAACTAATAGGTTAGTATGTATGAGAAATCCTTTCAAAAAATCAAGTAATAAGACGCCAGAAGGAGAGCCTCTTGAACGTGTAGGGTCAGGCTACTCTACTTGGACTAATAAGATAGTAATTATTGCAGCATTGGTTACATTTTTGGTTGTCATTTTAGTATTAACCGAATCCGTAGTTATAGTACAGGCAGGACATCGAGGGGTTGTTCTATACTTGGGCGCAGTTGAGAATAGAGTACTTGGAGAAGGTGCGCATTTGATAGTACCATTTGCGGAACAAGTAGTACCAATGGAGGTTCGTACGTTGAAATACCAAGCTAATGCATCTGCTGCATCTAACGATTTACAACAAGTAGAAACTGTGATAGCATTGAATTACCATCTGAATCCAGCTGATGTAAATAAGATTTACCAGCAGTTGGGCCCAGACTATGCAGATAGAGTAATTGCACCTACAATACAAGAATCAGTTAAAGCAAGTGTGGCAAAATACAATGCTGAAGAGTTAATCACAAAAAGAGCCATTGTTAAGGATGTTATAGCAAATACAATAAGAAACTCTTTGTCTGCAAAAGACATAGTAGTAGAGACTATATTTATTACTGATTTTAAATTCTCAGATGCATTTTCCAATCAAGTTGAAGATAAAGTGGTAGCCTTTCAAAAGTACTTGACAGAATTGAATAATTTGAGAGGAATTCAAGTGGTTGCTAATCAAACAGTTGTACAGGCTCAAGCACAGGCAAAAGCTAACATAGCAAGGGCTGATGGAGAATCACAAGCAATCAGAATCATTACATCCCAGTTAAGACAGGACCCACAATACCTTCAGTGGCAGGCAATCAATAAATGGAATGGACAGATGCCCTATTCTTTAGGTGGACAAGGAGCAATCCCATTCTTCCAATTACCACAATCCCAACCATCTCGAGCATCAGTATCTGGTTCACAACAACCACAAAATCAGACCAAATAAATGTGAATGACTGGATGCAATACTGAAATCAGTCACAACTTCGATATTGGAAAATATTGTTTCATGTAATGGCGTTTGTTAATCTGACTCTGCATCCCATCACCACAAGCTGCTGTAGCTAATGACATTTCAGGTAGTCTTAACCATAACTAGTAGCATCCCGACAAAGGTAGCAAGTCTATGTTGGCAAGCTCACGTGCGCTTATGTGTAATAATTCTAGAGACGTGCCGACTAGATAACATGATTTGAGCTTCAATTGGGAAGAGATCCTGTTTTCTAACAACTTTTATGATTCCGTTGTCACAAAGGATCTCGAGCAAAACAAAAACACTTGTCTTCAGTCCTATTTTTAAATTTCTTATCTACTGCATATACACAATGCAGATTTAGAATCTAGAAGTAATACGACAAGTTGGAGTGGGCAGGAATATTGTGAAATGGATGATTATATAAGATTGCTAACATATAGCCACAAAAGACTAATACTATTCCAGTATGAGACAAAAATAATACATTATAATAAATTATTGCTATAGATTATCTAATTTGTTTCTTTTGCATTATATTTGAAATCTTTGACTAGTGTAGTGTTTATTTTTGTTGTATCACAGCGTAAACCCTGTCCTTATATGCCCGTTATGAGTACTAATAATGTATGAATACAATGACGAAAGCATGGCAAAAGCGAGATAAAGGTCTCACTGCTAGGATGATATTGTGTTTCTTTATTTTGGCATTGCTTTATGCTGTGTTCATAGGTGTTTTAGCGTATGTTGGAGTTGGTTTTATACCAATTATTATAGTAGCATCTGCTATGATTATAGCTCAATGGTACTTCTCAGATAAGATAGTACTTTGGAGTTCTGGAGCAAAGGTGGTGAGCCAAGATCAATTTCCAAAACTTCACGAACTAATTGAAAGAATAGTTGCTAGAACCAATTTGCCTAAACCGAAGATAGCTGTAATTAACACTAATCTGCCTAATGCCTTCGCAACCGGTAAAGGACAAAAAAGCTCGATAGTGGCAGTAACTACTGGTCTTTTAGATCTATTGGACACCGAAGAACTCGAGGGCGTATTAGCCCATGAACTTACTCACATACGAAATAGAGACGTTCTTATTCTAACTCTAGCTAGCATCTTCTCGACTGTCGCGGCCTATCTAATGCAATTTGGTTTCTATGGCGGATTATATGGTGGAGGAATGGGTAGTGGTTATGGCAGTAGAGATGATCGAAACAATGGCAGTGCATTTATAATCATGCTGCTAGTGGCAGCGCTCACTTGGATAATCAGCTTTCTTATTATCAGAGCGATTTCCAGATACAGAGAATATTCTGCAGATAGGGGTTCCGCACAGATGACTGGAAAGCCTTCAAAATTGGCAAATGCATTAGTTAAAATTAGTGGCGAGATGTCCAGGGCCCCCAAGAAAGACTTACGACAAGTAGAAGGATTGAACGCCTTTTTTATCGTTCCAGCTATTTCGGGCAGTTCTATAACAAATCTTTTCTCTACTCATCCACCGGTAAACAAGAGAATCCAAAAATTGCTGGAAATGGAAGCTGCGATGAGCTAATTAATTAGTTCTGCCATTATCGGATGTAATTCAGACTCTAAATCAATCTTTTACTATGCCTTCGCCTCTAAATAGACTCTTTGCGTCATGAATGGATATGTCGTTATTGGGCATTAATATATCTGATTTGATTATCTCGGTATCCTCCAATTCCTTACCATCCTTTGAAACTAACGAATGCATTTCTTTAAGTTTCTTTTTAAATGCCTTCTCCTGTACTATAATTCCCTTTACAATATCGACTATAGAATTGTCAAGAGCATTTATTCGCTTAGCAGTTCTTCGATTAATTCTAAACTGACCCTTTCCCATTATTCTTACGATTATCTGATTTTGATTTCGAGATTTGCTATTCCTGATGGATAATTCCAAATTATTATTGCTCTTTCTATTTTGACTTAATCTAGACGAGCCATGCGCTTTACCTAATTTTCCGCGTGTTTTTGAAATCTTCTTGACACGAACATTGTTGCGTGCTATTTTATTTTTAGCCAACAAAAATAACCCCCAATCTGTTCTTCTTTTTTCCATTTATTTCCTGATGTGCTTTATATATAGTCGTTGTTCCGGGCAGAATCCCGTGAATTTTATTTGATACACTTTCTACAAAGTTCAGTATATTTTGTTGTTGGATCTGCATCTTTGCTATTGTTGAGATCTTATATTCGCATGTTTATAATCTTATGTAGTAGTAATAATACTGAGAACATGGTATTATTAGAAGACATGCCATACTTTACTCATATAAAATCAAGTCAACATTTTGAATACTTAAGTGACATCGAAGCTCACTTAGTAAATGAAAGTTTCAGACGCAAATATGTTCCTAATGCATTTATGATCAATTCAAAGGTCTTATTAGATTTGCATCTTACTGTATGTTTATATGAATATGGCTGGAATAAGGTTTATGAGATTCTTCGGAGCAGTGGCAGATTAGTCGCTTATGGAGACACATAGATTACAGAGCTTCGAGACTGGCTGATGATGTTTACCATGGATCCGATTCACGACAAGAGAATACTTATTTATGTTGTATAGCATATACAAAACGCTAAAAAAGACTAAAGCAAGATTGGTTTCACGAAGATTTGAGTTTGTTGTTAAATTTATTAAAACAAGAAAAGATCAAACCTATCATTACGTCTAAAACGCCTCTGAATGAGACTGCTCGGGGTCAATCACTGGCAGGAAGTTCAGTCGAAGGTAGGCCTGTCTTGATTTGTTACGATTGATAAGCTAGCAAAATTGGTGTATTGTTAAGCGTGTTAGTTCTTAATAATGCATAGCAGAAAATTGGCAAATTATATTTGTATGCAAATAAGGGCATCATAAAGTAACTATTCATACATTTTCCGAGCCGTTATTCGAGCTTTCTCTCTCCACATTTCCTCAGTACAAATATCGGCTATGTGGTCTTGGTATGAACTCCCAATATCGGGACTAGAAGCTGGTACATAAAGTCCTGATTGCCTTCCTGTTAGATAGTCAATATATTTAACCATGGTAGATTGGCCCATATGCAAATTGTGTATATGACGTTTGACACTGCTTTTCCTAGATGACCACATACCGCAAGTCGTACACACCCAATTAGGCTTCAAAACCCTTTCTCCATGCTGTGCAACACTGTGCATACTAGCATTGTTAGTCCATGTTTCTTATTTAAGCTTTGCAGTATAATTTGATTCGTTATTGAGTATTTGAATAGTGTTTTTTCATATTAATTCAACAATTTGTTTAGAAAGCTTAAACCGATGATGATTTGCATATGCATTTGAATATTATTTCAAGCAGGATTGCATAAGCTAATAATTATGCATTCTACACAGATGTAGGTAATTTAGATCCAAATATGTCAATAATGACACTCAAATTACTCTACATAAAACAAAACCAAAGATATCATCTGTAAGACCAGACCTATTGACAAAGATAGGTGTAGGCATACTTCTAAATCCCAGGAAAGCCCAGCATTAAATGAACGTACAAAATAAAATTTCATGTAGAATGAGCGTACTTTATATAGAAATGACAGATTATCTTCTCTATCGAACTTCGAAACCGGAAATTGCTTTAGTAAGAGCTTCTATAACTGATGAGAAAGGTAATTTGTCATTGCAGGACGAAGAAACACTAGGTACTATTTTTAGTATCCGCACGAATCTGTCAAGCCAAGGCCATGTCCGGGTACGGTAATTGTTCAGATTAGATGGATAACAAAACCCGGCACTTTGAATCCAAGCGATATAGATGTTGTTCTCTATAAACATACCAAACTCGTCTTCTCCTCCTTTTGTTTTAGCTAATAATGGTGCTGATGATGTTCTTTTATCGGCTTGAGTATGAGCTGGTCATATGTCTGGCATATCCTACTGAGTCTTGATCTCGTCTCGCGTCTTTGTTTCTAGTAGGAATGATCTTTGCCATTTTACCGACCTCTCGTCTCTCATTCTCCTCGATACTATAATACTGTATGAAACCGCATAATGACTTGGTCTACACTGTAATGCTGAGATCGTCTGTTTGTCTGTTGTTTGGTACGACTCGTGGACTAGTAGGAATTATATAGTTTCATATATTTATTTAAGGAAATATATTGATATTTGTTTCTCTCACGTAATTTTTTCATACCATTCATAACTTCATTAATGAGGAGTTTGATGTTTAGGACAAATTTTATAAGCCTATATGGTGAGATTGATTAGGAACTTAACTAAAGTATGGTGTCGACTATATTCATTCAATTGATTCATGCCAATGATCAGTGAGATAAATAAATTTGGGATATTGACAAGGTCTTCTACACTATCTTCTATCACGACTAATTGCTACATCTATTAGATTTGATTTATTAACGTCTATTGTAAATAATGTGAAGATTCTGCTACTTATGTATCAGTAGGATGAGAAAGTATCATCACTTCTACCATTGCTACTATTAAGTTTGTTACTACTACTATTAAAGTACTGCTTATTGAATGATAAAGACGAGGGTATGTCTGGAATTCTATTTGTACTATTCTCTCCAACTATTGCAGAAGCTTCTTCTAATATCTTATCTATTTCCTCACTACTATCTGAATAAGACGCAGCACTTTCTAGTACATTAGTGGGTGTTGCTATAGTACCATTCAATAATTCACCTAATGTATTTGAGATTTCATTTAGGGATTGATCCGCGTTTGGAATTACTTCAGATAAACCTCCCTTTAATGTCTTAATGGTAGATGTTGCTGGACCTAAAGTGAACATTACATCGCCTAATTCAGTTACTGTTTCTAGTCTAATCTTTACCTGTTCAGTTGTCATTCTAGTAGAATCGACAACTTTATTTATTCTTCGAATTTGAGATAGCTCACTAGATAGAGATCTGGCTTGTTGCATGTTATGATTTTGTAGCGCCTCTGTGACATTGTTAAATACACGATTATCCTTTTCTTTAAGCTTGTTTGATGTGTTATCCATTTTTGATATCTGCATCTCTAATTTTCTCTGTGTTTTTTCAAGACGAGTTCTCAGAGGTTCAGAGGTTCTTATGTTATCCAATAACTTCTCCTTGATTCCTTCTCCTTCTCTATGTAGTGTGTTCTTGCTCTTTTTGTCCGACCAATTTGAATAGAACGATGGCAAGGTAATACTACATTAACTAATTCAGAATTATTAATCTCATAGTATATTAAGAAAATTTGTTTACAAGCTTAACATATACTATCTTGGAAATTTCTTACAAGAACAGGAGTCTCAAGTTATATGACAATTTACATATAAAGAGCCATTTTGATTTTATTCACTATATTTTTGCTTTTGTTATAGTCAAGTTGAATATCATATTTTTGGACCTCAAATGTGAAGTCGATGATGGGAACTGACTTGTCAAGGCTAATTATTTCTGCAATTATAAGTTTGTTGTGCGAATAATAATTTCAAATCAAGTGCTACATTCTATATCCTATAGTCTAATATGTAACCTATATGGTCAAGACTATTTATAATATTTTTTAACCTATGTGTGTTAAATGTGTCAATGGACTACAAAAAAATAGATTACAAAAAACTATATGAAGATATTATTGATATTGATCCAAAGATCCGACTAGTAACTGTATGTGATTCAAATGGGAGAGTGATGTATTCTGAACATAGTCAAGGAGTAAAAAATTTATTAACTACAGAAGAAAGTAAACAATCCCTTGAACTAGCAGTAAATTCCTGGAAGTTACGTAGTGACCTTGAACCAAAAATTGGAAAGGGAAAATATGTTCTAGCGGAATATGAAAAGATTAAGCGTATAACTATGCCAGTACCTGGAGATTCTGACAACCATCTTCTGTATATTACCACAGAGGTAGAGGCTGATCATTCGAGAATTATTCGTATGATAGGTCATGTATCATTACGAAAATTGCTGTTATAATAATACTAACAGCAATTGCAACAACAACAATAATAGCGGATATGATTGATATAATCACAGATTTTTTCAAATTTATAGGTCGTTTAACATAAGAATCGGTCCACTTATTTTTATCACGTATTTAGTAAACAAATTGGCTATCTTCTTAACAGCAGCAAGGTATAGAGAGATTTTTAATCCTGTACCTCAGATTGTAGTAGTTATTCGGTTATCCACTATGCACTCGCATAATTTCAAGCTCGATTTTATACCGAGACTCGGACAGATCTAAATAATGTCACTGTAGTAATTGCTATGATACTTGAAAGTAAAAGTGAAGTATGGACTAGCCAGGTCAAATTGTAATATGTTCCTCACAATTCAAAATGTCACGATAATCAATTCTCCTGGATTTAGACTTTGGACTGCCTCACGAATAGATGACCTTATCACATTTCATACTATGAATATTAAGAAGTGACAGTACAAGAATTTACAATGAGAAGACCCTCTCTGAATTCCAATTTAGAATTAGTAGTCAACGCCCATGTAAATACGTCTGAATCTCCAATTAAGGTAATTAATGCAGTTGCTAATATCATTTCTCGTTGTTCGCCTGAAATAAAGTACGGTAATCAAGTTGTTGGCAAATCTGTTAACATTATATCCTTAGATATAATATATGAACAAATTCGATCCAGATCAGCTCAGAATGTTTTAAGACGAATACTCCTTGGAAACCGTAAGAAAAATACCACTTGGTTTTTTCTAAATAAGCAAGCAGCTAGTGTGGGTGTGGTGGCAATTATTGAAAACGAACAGGAATCTCCACTAGGGCCAATACGAATAACTCTGAATTGTGAAGATCTAGACACTCTTATTAGTTGGTTGGTTGGATGATTGACAAGTACATTAATGTCCTCCACTTCATAATATTTGTGGATATTGCTGCAACTAGAGCATCATATATGATATTTACTTCTGATAATTTATGACATCCTGGAATATATATTAACATACTATAATTGCTTTATGCCGCATTTGATTTTTCCGATGTCCTTATTCTTTAACATACATTTTCAGAATATTGTTACCATCAATAATAATACTTATTATGTAATATTATGCTCTTAAATTTCAATTTTTCGAATTAATTAATT
>Ga0126370_10000040_pt1 | contig 35706 bp, 28 predicted proteins | sample PanSoiMetaPlot_3_FD_92586 | JGI IMG/M metagenome (GOLD analysis project Ga0126370, IMG submission 92586) | Tropical forest soil microbial communities from Panama - MetaG Plot_3 | ecosystem: Environmental > Terrestrial > Soil > Tropical forest > Bulk soil | place: Panama | collected 2016-02-17 | reverse complement strand
TTCCTACGCCGCTCAACTATCCGGCGGGCACCGGCGCGATTGGCAGCAAGATCTATGTCGTAGGCGGAGGAACGGCGAGCGGAAACATCGCTACGAACCAGGTCTACAACGCTACGAGCAATACCTGGACGAGCGCAGCGCCACTACCCAGTCCGACGGCGGGTGGATCGGCGGCAGTGGTGAAAGGCATTTTGTACATCTTTGGCGGATACAGCGGAAGCTCGAGCGGAACCGCAGTCAATGCGGTGTGGGCCTATAACCCGACAACGAATACTTGGACTGGGAAATCCGCGATGCCGACGGCGCGGGGGAGTACGACTGCCGTCGTGTCAGGAACCAAGGTCTATTTGATCGGTGGGAATGCGAGCACACTGCGACTCACCACTGTCGAAGCATACGACACGGTCGCCAACTCCTGGACGACAGAAGCTCCGCTACTGGTAGGAAAATCGGAACCGGCGGGAGGTTTGCTGGGAACCAAAGTTGTCTCCGCCGATGGAACCACTACTTCTGGCCCTTCCGGCGACAATGAGGCCTACACCATTTCGACCAACACGTGGAGCGCCCTCGTCGCAGACGCGACCGCGCGAAATGCCGCCTGCTATGGCGCTGTTTCTGGACAACTGTATGTGTCAGGCGGCCACACCACTGCTGGCGCGGTGAGTGTGTCGGAATCGTTCAACCTGACCACGAATAAATGGACGGCGCACGCTCCGCTTACGCAAGCGACGATTGCGCCGGGCTCGGCTGTTGTGGGAGGGCAACTGTACTGCATCAGCGGCAGTTCCAGCGATCTGATCGGGCAGGGCACCCTTCTGACGAACGTGCAGATTTATCAGCCGTAGGCCGCGCGGGTCCTGCGAGGCTGTCCGGGTGCTGGAATCAGAGCGAATCGAAATTCAATGTAAGGGTCTTAGCAAAACATCGGCTCTTTCAGAATTCGTAACGGACAGGCGCTTCGAGAATCCGCGCTACGATATACTCCCGCGCATGTCGGCTCGCCGCCACGGATGTCTCGCTACCTTGCTCAAGTTCCTACTGCTGTGCGTGATTGTCTTTTATGGCGCGGTCGGCGTGACGAACCCTTGGGCCTTTCGCATCGGAGGGCGTTGGACGCCGCTCCTTTACTGGTCCGGATACGGCAAGCTGGTCACCAAGACCGGAACGTATCCTCTGTACGTCATGTTCTACCCATCGGCGCATTTCTCCAGGCTTCACCTCGACGGACTCCGCCCCACAGGCGGCCTACAGGGCACCGGCTCGCTATGTACCTCCCCAGGTGTAGTCGAAGCACTGAAGCTCGGCGGCACGATCTATGGCGGCTGGAGCAGCGCCGACGATGCCCTGATGCAGTTCCGCCTCCTCGAAATTCGAGTCTTCAACGTCGGTCAGCAACAGGGTTACTTCGATCTCTACGGGCGATGGCGTGGGTCCGAACTGGTGATGGACGATCGCGGCCGAGCCAACAGCAAATTCCGCTCCGGCCTGAAAATCGAACACGCCTCAATTACTCTCGACTCGGGAAGCTACTCAGACTTCAAGGCTGCGTGCTCGAACGCGACTGCCCCACCGCGGTTGCCCGGCAGTTGAGCAATGGAAGCGACGTTGCTGATTAGCCCGAAGCGCTTGCGGCTTGATTAGTGATGTGGCGATTTTCAGCAAGCTAGTCAAGGGAAATGGCGTTGTTTGGCGCTTGCTGGATATGGCCAAACGCCATCATCATCTTGATGCCGGGGTGCCTATTGACGAGGAGCCGTGGTTACCAGACGTGGTATGCCTGTTGCTCTCGAAGACCCCAGCCTTCATGTGCCGTCCCTGTCGCCATACCTTCGAGTCCTTCTGACCTCCATCTGATATCCGATTTCAGTGAGCGGAATCGCGATTCTTCACACAATTGACAAAGCACTTCGTATTTTCCGGTTGGCCCACCAACGGGATATTTCGCGACTATGGTCTTCTTGTCTGGTCATACACTTCACGGATCGCGCTAATAACGGTGTCTGGATCGTCGAACTGGATGTATTCCGAGCTGTGGTGCGCAAAGATCTGTTTTGCATTCGAAGACTGTGTGAGGAAACGCGCCTGGGCCGCCGTTATCTCCTTTTCATATTTCAGGTGCTTCGGCGTGTCCGGAGGCTTATCTTCCAGGTGGCCGACGCCGTGGTTGCCGCTGGTGAGCACGCGAATGGGGCGCGCGCCATACGAGGGTCGATGCTGCTGCAAGTAAATCTCGTCCTGCGTCATCTGCTCCATCTCTGAGGCGTACGCCTCATACAGTGCGACTTTGCTTTGCGCGATCTCCAACAGCTTGGCGTTCAACTCCGGCGACCATTCCCGCTCCGGCAAGCCGCGAAAAAATTGTTGGGCGCAAGTCTTTCCCCGATCGCTTGGGCTTGATCCTAAATGTGGCAACGGCTTGTGTTCGGCAACCGCTTTACCACATTCACGCAACCGAGAAGCGAATTGTTCGCGCCCGTCACGGTCGCTGTCCTGCATCTCCTTCGGTTCGAGGTCGGTGAAGTCGGCATCATCCATGACCATACCCGCAACCTCATCCATGTACAGGACCGCAAAAGTGCGCACATTGTCGCCACCAAAGGCGTTGCCCACCAAAATGTAAGGCCCAGTGATGCCGGCGTGATGTAAGGCGGTGTGCAACTCCTGGGCGATGCGCATGCTCGTGCGCGGAATTGGACCCAGATCGCTAAACCCTGCCCCGGCACGATCATAGCTGCAGGCGCGCGTCCACTTTGCGATCTGTGGCTGCACCGTTGACCATGAGGGCGACCAGTCTTCATATCCGGAATCGAAGACCACCGTGGGAGCGCCACTCCCCTTACAGTAGAGATTCAGTCGAAATCCGCCCACGTCAACGAGTTGGCCAGGTTGCGCATAAACGATATCCGCCGGAGAGCGTGTGGCGCTCGTTGCTTGCTGACCCGAGGCCGCGGTTGCAAAGATCAGCACTACCGATAGAAAACCCCTCCGCAATTGCCTCACAGTTGGCTCCTGGCTGCCAGCGCTGGCGCCGCCTTCACCCTGCGCTTGCATAACGTCGCCTTAACGGGGTGGACACTAGGCCAAACGGTTGTGCCCCGCGTCATTTCGCGAGCTGCCGCCCTTTCTAAGACGCGCAGTTCTGAAAAACGTTACAACAGGTTCGTTCAGGCCAGCGGGACGTATAACGACAATCCGGGAGTCAATTGATATAACCAGGGATCTCACTCACGTTTCGGGGCGACTTGGGGATTTGGTTGCTGTCTACGAACCCAATCTATTTCGCCAATCCTTACTGCATTGACTTATGATTCAATGCGATGACTAACCGCAGGGTTTCGGCTGCGCTAGTGTCGGAATTAATGTCGTTCTAACCCACTTTTTTGGCATCGCGCATGACAAGGAACTTGCGCCTTCCCTTCGCTCCACAACCGCATGCAGGGGCCAAACTCCTATCCCACGCACATGACCGGGAGTTGAATAGGCTGATTGAATTGAGTCTCAGCAGACGAGTTACACGATGCGAAACAACGTGACTGTCGCGGAGCAACCTTTGGAACATCTCTTTCCCTCCTCGCGTTTGACCCTCTGTGCGTGGGACCTTTACACTTAGTAAGGTTCTCCGCCTATCTCAATTTGTGGATTTTCGGGGATTAGTGGCCCGCGGGTGGCCATTTGCGGGAGGGTTTCCTGAGTCGTTTCCTGGGATTTAAACTTCGAATACTTGCAGTGGGTGCCCTTCTGGGGCTAGTGGCGCCGTGGTGCGCTGCCGATAACAACGGTCCTATCACACTGGACACAAATGAGACGCTGTTTGCGGTGCTGACGGCGATGAATTCGTGTGGGTATGACGTGGACTTAACCGGTTCGGATGCGCAGAGATTGAACATCCGGGCCGAGGTACAGAAAAATCTTCGGGAGTCGGAAGAGGCGCAGGCAGCGCTGACCACGATGTGCGACTGGTACGTGGCGCACCGGGGCAAAGATCCGCAACACGATCTTTCTCAGTTCGTATCGCTGGCCCTGTATCTTCAGGGACCGCCGCATTTCATGCCACGCGTGAAGGAAGACGACATGCCTCCGGATGCGGGGCCCATCGCGGGTTTTGGCGCGTTGCTGGAGAAGTTCTACGAAAAAGCATCGTTACACGCCGTTTGGGAAGCACACCGCGCCAGCTACGCGGCGCTGGTCGCGCGCTACCACGAACCGCTGGCGAAGATGGTGTTCGACACCGATATTTATCTGAAACTGCAATCAGGCGCATATCTGGGCCGGACGTTCACGATTTTTCTGGATTTCATGGGCGATCCCATTGAGGCGAACGCCCGAAATTATGGGGCCGACTACTATGTCGTGGTCTTCCCTTCTCCGGACCCAAATGCCAGCCAACCGTTGAAGATGGAACAGATCCGGCACACTTATCTTCACTATTTGCTGGATCCGATGGCTGAGAAGCATTTCACATCGATCAAGCGGCTGGAACCATTGCTGCAATCGGTGAAACGTGCTCCGGTGGAAGAGACGTTCAAGACCGACATTTCCCTGCTGGTGACGGAGTGCCTGGTGCGGGCCATTGAGATTCGTACGACGGGCAACAAGCAGACCGCGGAAGCCATGCGACTGCAGGCCGTCGACGATGCGGTGAAGCAGGGTTACATTCTGACGAAGTACTTCTACACGTCACTGGTGGCATTCGAGAAGGATCCAGCGGGACTGCGAACTGCGTATTCGGAGATTCTGGACGCGATCGATTTGAAGCAACAGGAAAAAGCCGCCAACGAGATCCAGTACGTCCGGGTTACAGCCCCTGAGTTGGTCCAGTTGTCGCGTTTGGAAGACCGGCGGATGCTGGTAACCGCGGAAAAGCGGCTGGCGGCGGGCGATCCGAAGGGTGCGCAGGAACTCGCGCAACAGGCGCTCGACAAAAAGATTGGGGATGAAGGGCGGGCGCTGTTCATCCTGGCGCAAGTGGCCGTGGCCAACAAAAACCGGGATGGGGCTGCCGAAAATTTCCAGAAGGCGATTCAGGCGACGAAAGACCCCAAAGTGGTGGCGTGGTCGCACGTGTACCTGGGACGGATTCTGGATATGAAAGAAGACCGCGAAGCCGCGATGAGCGAGTATCGGGCGGCGCTGACCTCGGGGGCCGAGCTGCCGGAGGTGAAGGCGGCAGCGGAGCGTGGGCTACAGCAGGCTTATGAACCCCCAGCGAAGCCTCAGCAGTAAGCTTGGAAGAGGCGAGGTTGCCACCCATCGAAAAGCGCGAAGGGTGGGGCAGCCTTGGAAGGATGGTCCCAGAGTTCCACACCGTGGCGGTTCGTGCTGGGCAATCCCACGCCGTGCGGTAGAATGCTTCGGTTACAGAAATCAAAACTTAAGGGAATGACGTCGGTTGGTCGAGGAGAACGCATGAAGCGCATAGCAATCGTTATGGCAATGCTGGGTGTGTGCGTTTTGTGTTACGGGCAAGAGAAGCCCGCAGCGCAGAGCACCGCTCCGGCGGGACAGGCGGCTACGCCTCCGGGTAAGCGCCCACCGCAGGCCAAGACGCAGCCAGAGTTCGATGCCTATAAGGCGGCGATCGCTCTGACCGATGCGGCCGCGCAGGAAAAGGCCGCCGACGATTTCGCGCTCAAGTTCCCCGAGAGCGAATTGCGTGTGGTTCTCTACAAAATGGTCATGCAGAAATACCAGATGGCCAATAACGCCGACAAGATGCTGGAGATGGGTCAGAAGGCGCTCAGCTTCGATGGTGACGATCCCGAGGCTCTGGTCAGCGTGGCGCAGGTTTTAACCGAGCGGACGCGCGATGGCGATCTCGATAAAGATCAGAAGCTGGCAGAAGCGAAGAAAGATGCCGAGCGTGCGCTGGTCACCGTCGATACTGACGTGCCGACGGCCGGGTATCCTCCGGAGAAGATTGACATGTACAAGCGCTATACGCGATCGGAAGCGTACGCGATTCTCGGAACTTTGGCCACCAACAGCGAGAAGTATGCGGATGCGGAGGCAAACCTTCGCAAATCGATCGAGGTCTTTCCTGAGCAAGTCGATCCAGTAGCGGTGTTACGGCTAGCTATAGCTCTGGACAAGCAGAACAAGACAGCAGAAGCTTTGAAATATGCCAACCAGGCGGTCGATCTGACCAAAGATCACCCGGAGACGGCGGCCGGCAAAGCTGCGCGTGCGGAGCAGGATCGCCTCACAAAGTTGAACAGCGGTACGGCGCCTGGAAGTGCAGCAGCCACTCCGAAATAGCTCTTTTTCCAGAGGGTGCGTTCTGGTCATGGAGCGCGGCCAATTGCGCCGCGACGCGTCCCTGTCTTTTCTCAAAGCTCCGCTATGAAGGAACGGGAAATCACGGCGCTCGAAGAAGGACTGGGATATCACTTCCGGCGGCGGGCGGTGATCGAGCAAGCCGTGACCCACAGCTCGCAGGCACGGGAGATGGAAGCACAGCACTCTGGGGAGAATAAGTTTAAGGTCAGCGATAACGAGCAGCTTGAGTTCCTGGGGGATGCGGTTCTGGCACTGGTCACTAGCGAGGAACTTTTTCAGCGATTCCCTCAATTCCGTGAAGGCGAACTTTCAAAACTCCGGGCGCATCTGGTCAGCGAACGGCATCTAATTCAAGTGGCTCATCAGCTTGAACTTGGCCATTACCTGCGGCTGGGACGTGGCGAAGAAAAGAGCGGTGGGCGCGGAAAAACTGCGCTGCTGGTTGACGCGCTAGAGGCGATTCTGGCTGCGATTTACCTCGACGGTGGCCTGGAAGTGGCACGGGAGTTTGTACTGCGGAATGTGATCGCCCCGGAACTTGAGCGTATGGAGCGGGGCGGAGGCACGCTGCCGATAACCGACTTTAAGTCCGCATTGCAGGAAGCCGTACAAAGTCTGGGCCTGCCGCAGCCATCGTATGTACTAGTGGAAGAATCGGGTCCAGAGCACAGCAAGACATTCACAGTGGAAGCTCGACTCAACGCGAGAGACAAGCAGCCGGAGTTTGTAGGGCGTGCGCAGGGTTCGACCAAGAAGACGGCGGAACAAGACGCGGCCAGACAACTGCTGACGTATCTAGCATCGCGTCCCAAGGCTGAGGAAACTAGGGTGGGACGCTCCCCGCAGGCGGTAGACAAGTAGGCGCAATGAGTTCTCCAGATCAACCCACCTTATCGACGCCCGAGGCCGCGCCACCGCCGAGCCTGCCCGAGTTATCTACCCCCGCACCTGCCGGTCCGGAAGATCAACCGGTGGCTCCCAGTTCACAGCCTGCTCCTTTACAACATAGGAAGATTGTTACCGGGTTCGGGGACGATTTGCTTAGTTCGCTCCAATCGCTGGCTGGAACGATCGTGATCGCAATCTTCGTGATTACATTTATTGTGCAGGCGTTCCAGATCCCGTCTGAATCGATGGAGAATACGCTGTTGGTAGGTGACTATCTGCTGGTGAACAAGCTGTGCTATGGCGGGCCAGGATTCGGCGATCATCTGATGCCCTATCAGAAGATCGCAAGACAGGACATCATCGTGTTCCATTACCCGGTAGATCCGAGGCAGCACTTCGTCAAGCGCGTAATCGGATTGCCCGGCGACCGGCTCAAGATGTTGAACAAGAAAGTATTCATCAATGGCAAGCCGATCGACGAGTCGTACGTCCGATTCATTGAGCCGCCGAACAATCTGTTCCGCGACGACTTCCCGCGAGTCGATATTCCTGCCTACGGGTTAGACGGCAAGTGGTGGCTGCAGATGAGAAAGTTGGTGGAAGACGGCGAGCTTATCGTCCCTCAGGGATATTATTTTGTGATGGGCGATAACCGTGACGACAGCCAGGACAGCCGGTATTGGGGCTTTGTGCCGCAGGAGAATGTCATCGGGCGTCCGTTGATCATCTACTGGTCGGTACAGGATTGGGATCATGAGGCTGAATCGACCTTCGGTGGCCGTCTGCAACATCTGGCGTATGCGTTTACCCATCTGTTCCAGATCACGCGATGGAATCGGACACTCCGGCTGATACACTGATTGAGCGCCCGTTCGCGACATGCTCCGCTCGTGGTGAGACGGGGGTTTCCGCAGCAACTAAGCTATAGAACATCGAAGGCACTGGAAAGTGGCGAAGAAAGAACTCGTTGTCGAAAAAGAAGAAGTCGCAGAGAAGCCGAAGGAGACAACCGTCGAGTTTCTCTCGTCGCTGGCCGCGGTCCTGGTGACCGGGCTTTTCATCATCACCTTCGTGGTGCAGGCGTTTGAGATCCCGTCGAGTTCGATGGAGAACACGCTGCTGATCGGGGACCACGTGTTCGTCAACCGGATTCAGTTTGCTCCGAAGAGCAACTGGATCGGGCCGCTGCTTCCCTACCGCGGCGTTCACTTCCGCGACATCGTCGTGTTCCTGTCACCATCCACACCGGGGCTATACGTGGTCAAGCGGATTATTGGGGTTCCCGGAGACCGGATCCATCTGCGCAATGGGGTGGTTTATCGCAACGGCGTGGCGCTCGATGAGCCCTACGTGTTGCATGACCGGGATACGTTCGATCCTTATCGCAACAACTTTCCGGCGGTTCCTCCTCCACCGGATGATCCCAATATCTGGACGAACTGGGCGGTCGATTTGCCGAGTTACATTCAAGGGGATGACATCGTGGTGCCTCCGGGCCACTACTTCGCGATGGGCGACCACCGGGGCGTAAGTTTGGACAGCCGCTACTGGGGATTCATCCCGCAGGAGAACATCATCGGCCGGCCGATGTTTATTTATTGGTCGTTCGAGACGCCCGACGATCAGTACACTAAGACCGCATGGAGCGACCGGCTATTATTCCTGGGCCGAGTGGTCGTGCACTTCTTTGATCAAACTCGCTGGAGACGAACGCTCCAGTTCGTGCGATGAAGCCCCTCGGACGTCGAGTGAGGGCAAGTTGAAACTCTTCTCTTCCAGGCGACGCGTGGCCGCAGTCGCAGCATTGATTGTCCTGATGCTGTTTCTGCTTCGTCCCGGTGCGTCGCGACTAAAGTCGCGCATCATTTCTTCGATCAGCGCGAGCCTGGGCAGATCCGTGGATTTGAGCTCGGTTCACATCCGGCTGCTGCCGCGCCCGGGATTCGATCTGGAAAATCTGGTGGTGTATGACGATCCGGCATTCGGCGCTGAACCAATGCTGCGAGCCAGTGAAGTGACCGCGGATCTCCGTTTGATGTCGCTGTTGCGTGGACGGATCGAGATTGCGCGACTCGATCTGACAGAACCGAGTTTGAACCTGGTGCATGCCAGTACCGGACGCTGGAATCTGGAAACGCTGCTCGAACGATCGGCGCACATGCCGATGGCGCCGACGGGAAAAGCAAAGTCTGCACCTCAACCGCGTTTCCCATATATCGAAGGCTCTTCAGGAAGGATCAATTTCAAGAGCGGTCCAGAGAAGAAGCCTTACGCTCTCATCAGCGCGGACTTTTCTTTGTGGCAGGAATCCGAGAACGAGTGGGGAGTACGGCTGAAAGCGCAACCATTTCGAACCGATCTTAATTTGAACGATATCGGTCAGTTGCAGTTGAACGGCATCTGGCAACGGGCGGCGAACGTCAAAGAGACGCCTCTGAAGTTCGATGTTGAGTGGACCCGGGCACAATTAGGTCAAGTCACGAAATTTCTCACCGGCAGTGACCAAGGATGGCGGGGAGACATCCAGGTAGACACTACGCTGAGCGGGACCCTGGCCGAATTGAAGATTGCGGGCACAACCTCAGTGGATGATTTCCGGCGATACGACATTACGAGCGGGAAGGCGCTACGACTCACTGTTCACTGCGACGGGGAGTACAGCTCGCTGAGCCACGAGTTCCACCAGGTCTTGTGCGGCGCTCCAACGGGAAACGGGCTGGTCACTTTGGCGGGAGATGTAGGGTTGCCCGGCAGCCGGCGTTACTCAATCACCGTGAAGGCGGAAAATGTTCCGGCAGCGTCGCTGGTGATGCTGGTGCAGCGAGCGAAGAGAAATCTACCCGACGATGTAGCGGCTGACGGGACGTTAGAAGGCACACTGACGATGCAACAGGACGCCCGGGCCGGAGGGAAGCCGCGATTCGATGGACATGGTGAAATTACCGATTTTCATCTGAGTTCCGCGAGAATGAAGGCGGAGCTTGGCCCCACGACTGTTCCTTTCGTGTTGATCAGAGGTTCAGGGAAGCATGATCAAGGCGCGACAAATCGACGAGGATTTACCGTTCCTGCGGGCGCACACCTTGAGATTGGGCCGGTAGCGCTAAGTTCCGGCCATGGGGCAGCCAGCACGCGCGGGTGGATGAATCGAAGCTCGTACGACTTTACGATTGTGGGCGAGAGCGAGATCACGAAGATGCTCCGCCTGGGGCGCGTGTTGGGCGTTCCCACCATATCAGCAATTGCGGAAGGCACGGCACAATTGAACTTGCAGATCGCAGGATCGTGGTCAGGAGCGGCTGCTGTGAGTAAGGATGCATTTCCTCCTTCGCAAGTGACAGGAACAGCGAAGCTAAAGAACGTTCGAATCACAGCCGTGAACCTCAGTGATCCGTTGGAGATTTCGTCCGCGGAAATGCAGCTTGGTGAGGACGCCGTTCGCGTCAGCAGGCTGAGCGCGACAGCTGCAGGGACCACCTGGAAGGGGTCGCTGGAGATGCCGCGAGGCTGTGGTACTCCTGCTCAGTGTCCGGTGAAGTTCGCCTTGAATGCTAATGAGATCGCACTGAGCCGTGTGAATGAGTGGGCAACTGGTAACGGCAAGCAGCGCCCGTGGTACAGGGTCCTTCAGTCGGATAAGGCGGGATCGTCTCTATTGGCCCGCCTGCACGCTTCAGGGCACGTGACCGCAAACCGATTCGTAATCCACGGAGTCACGGCGAGCGTAGTTTCGGCGGACATCGATTTAGACGCCGGGAAGATGCGGGTTTCCAATCTGGAAGGGGATCTCTTCGGTGGGAAACATCGAGGCAAGTGGCAGGCGGACTTCACCGCGAGTCCGTGGATCTGCAAAGGAGTCGGGACACTCAGCGGGGTTTCCCTCGACGAAATCGCGACGCAGATGGGCGATGACTGGATCGCGGGTACGGCCAGCGGAAGTTACAACATCACCGGGCCGTGCACACCCAAATTTTGGCAATCGGCTGAAGGAGTGCTTCAGGCCGACGTGCGGAACGGGGCGTTGCCGCACGTGCTCCTCGATCAGGATTCCGAGTTACAAATTATGCGACTGACTGGCGAGGCTCGTCTGGCGGATGGAAAGCTCGTCCTACGGTCCGCAACGCTGGACTCGCCGATTGGTAATTATGCGATCAGCGGAACGGCTTCGCTTCAGCGTGATCTGGATTTGAAAATGACGCGCACACAGGCCGAAGCTGCGCGATCTGGCTACGAAATCACAGGAACGATCGCCAAGCCGCAGGTTTCGCCGCTTTCAAAGACAGAGCAGGCACGATTAAAAACGTCTGCAGCCCAGTAGTTCGAGCGCGGTTTAGGAATTGCGCGTGGTCCAAGACTCACGGCTTTTTGCGCAATATAGTTCCGAAGGGACCGAGGAATCCCCACGGCAATTGTCCGGGGGGAGGGATGCTTCGACTCCGCCGGGATGACATTGCTCTGAGTCCAACGAAGAAAATACTTTAGGGCTGATAGCCGGGGCCGCGTAGGACCTTGCCGGGCAAATTCCCTGTCATCTTGCCCTGATCGATCACAGGCACGCCGTTCACCAGAACGTATTCCATTCCCTCCGACAACTGATTGGGATTATCGAAGGTGGCGCGATCGCGAATCGTCGCGGGATCGAAGATGACCACGTCGGCCCACATGCCCGCTTTCAGAACGCCGCGATCGGTCAGACGCAGACGTTGCGCGGGAAGCGCAGAGAATTTGCGGATCGCGTCTTCGAGGGTGAGTGCCTTTTCTTCTCGGACGTATTTGCTCAGAATGCGAGGGAATGTTCCGTAAGCGCGCGGATGCGGGTGCGCCTGTCCGAGAATTCCTTCGGGCGAGGTTCCCTCAGAATCGTTGTCGACGGAAACCCAAGGCTGCTGCAGCGCGAGCGTTACGTCCGGTTGCGACATGCCGAAGACGGCGACTCCCGTGGAAGGATCCTGAATGAGAAAGTCGAAGATCGTGTCGATTGGATCTTTGTTCCAAAGTTTTGCGATCTCGGAGACACGCTTTCCCTGGAGCGGGAGCAGTTTGGGGTTCTGAACAGCACCGATCATGATTGCATCGGGGCCAGGGATTTCCTGCCATTCGTTGTCCCATGTTTTGGATGCCGTGAGCATGTCTTTGCGAATCCGCGCACGCGTGGCGGGATCTTTCAGCCGCTCGACAAGTTTCGCGGTGCCGCCATCGTGCGCCCACGGCGGAATGAATGCGGAGAAATCGTTGAACCAGGCGGTATAGGCATACGTGTCGGCTGTGACATCGGCGCCGGAAGCGCGGGCCGCGTTGATCTTGGCGACGACTTCGGGCATGCGTCCCCAGTTGGATTTACCGGCGACTTTGATGTGCCAGATTTCGACTGGGATATGGGCCTCGCGGCCGATGCGTAGGGTTTCCTCAATTGATTCGATGATTGCGTCACTCTCGCTACGCATGTGAGTCGCATAGATGCCTCCCAACTTCGAGGCCTCGGTAGCGAGGGCGATCAATTCGTCGGTCTTGGCGTACGGTGCGGGCGCATATTCGAGTGAGGTGGAGACTCCGACGGTACCATCTTTCATCGCGTCACGCACCAGGGCTCTCATCTGCTCGAGTTGTGGCGGAGTCGGTTGAACGTCGTTGTCGCCCAGAACCATGCGGCGGACCTGAGTGGCGCCGACATAGCTGGCGAGGTTTATTCCCATTCCCTGCTTCTCAAGGCGCGCGAAGTATTGGCGGAAGGTGCGCCAGTCGGGATTGATCTTGTAGTGATCGTAAGCGTCGCGGTCGGACGCGATGATGGCGTCGTTCAGTGGAGCGATGGAACTGCCCTCGCCGGTAATTTCGGAAGTGATGCCTTGATAGATTTTTGACGGAAGACGAGGATCGACGAGGATCGTCATCTCGGATTGTCCGAGCATGTCGATGAAGCCCGGGGCAACGACCTTGCCGCCAGCGTCGATCGTGCGCTTGTGCGGGTCGGCAGAAAGATTGCCGATGGCGGCAATTTTGCCGTCGCGAATACCGACATCGCCGGAGTACCAGGGAGAGCCGGTGCCATCGATGATGTGCCCGTTGGTGATGACGATGTCGAACTCGGGCGTTTGCGCAAGCAGGTGTCCCGACAATAGCAATAATGTGCAAAAGGTCAGAATGCAGATTGCGTGACGCACCTTGTGGTCGGTTTTCATTTGGCCTCTGAGTCTTTCAAGTGTTTTTCTATCATCCCTGGGATACCGCTTCCGGCGCGTTTTTGCGGGCCTTGCTGCTTGCAGCGATTGCGCCGATCACGATCCAAACTGCCAGGGCGATCCATTCATACAAAGTGAAGTGGCCGGGGATCGCCGGGACTACTTTCATCATCGCCATGACGACCGCGACGAGCAGTCCGAAGAGCGCGATAGCCTGCTCTGTTGTCGTCAAGCGGATCAGATCAGGCTTCGAGCGGGCGAGAGCCAGGCATGCAGCGCAGGCGGCAGCCCAACCGATGGCGCAGGCGACGGAGCCTACCTCAGTCACGGGAACCAGGATGGCGTCGCCGAGTAGCATGCAGGCCGTTGTGGTCAACCCAACACAGAGGACGGCCGCGGATGGCGTTTGAAATCGCTGGTGCACCGTTCCAACCGTTGGGGCAACCATGCCGCGGCGTCCGAGTGCAAAGAGCAAGCGGCTCGCTGCAACGAAGTTTCCGTTAAAGCACTTCACGAGCGAGAGCAGGGCTGCGGCAAGGATGATGTTGACGATCCAGCGTGCACCGAGAGCTTGCTTAAAAGCAACTGCGGTCATGAACTTTTCGCCGGTCAGATGATGCCACGGAGCTACGAAGGCGACCGCCGCTACGATGCTCGTATAAAACAGGATCCCGATGACGATGGCCATCCAAATGGCTCGGAAGAATCCTGAAGCGCGGAATTCGGGGCCCGCTTCTTCCGCAGCTTTGCCGACGGATTCGAAGCCTGTCATGAAATACGGGACGATCTGGAGGACCAGCACAATCGAGACGAAACTGGTCTGCGTGAACAGCGGCGGGAAGTTCGCTGGCGAGCCGCGACTGACACCGAGACCAACGAAGACAACGAATAAGATGAGCGTGCCGAAGGTGGTGCAGTTCTGAAAGGTCGCGCTGAGACGTACGCCGCGATAGTTGAGGATGGTCAGTAGCGCGGTCAGAGCGAGGCCGACGATAAGGTGCGGGAGATACACAGGGCGTCCGGCGATGCGATACAGTTCGATTGTGTCGAGGCTCGGCACGATGTAGGCAGCAACGCGGCCGACGGCGACGGCTTCCCATGGGCAGACGATGAAGTAAGCGAGGGTCATCATCCATCCGGTGGCAAAGCTGATGGAGCGGGGGAAAACCGCGGAGGTGTAAGCGATTTCGCCGGCCGCATCGGGCATCGCGACGACAAGTTTGCCGTAGACCCAGCCTATCGGGAGCAGAAGCGCGCCACCTAGGGCGAATCCGAGAACGGCGCCGAGTGCTCCGCCGCGGAGCAGCCAGTCGTCCATGACGACGAGCCAGCCGACGCCGACCATGGTGCCCCATCCCAGAGTGAAGTAGTCGATGGCGCGCAGTTTGCGGGCGAGAGTGGTCACTGGTGGTGATCTTTGGGGTGCCGGAATTATAAAGCATTGCCCCTTCCGACCTCGGACCTTAGACCTCTGACCTCAGGCTTCCGGCTTCCGGCTTCGGGCTTCGGGCTTTCGCGTGTTAGTATCAAATTCAGTCCTGCATGAGATTTCCACATTCGATTGGAGCGGACGCGCAGACTGCTTGTGTCCGTGCTGGCGGGGCTTCCTGAAACAATGAACGCTTCGTTAAAAAACCGCAAACGCGTGCTCAGCGGTATGCGCTCGACCGGCAAGCTGCACCTGGGAAACTATGTCGGCGCGCTGCAGAACTGGGTTCGCATGCAGGATGAGTACGAGTGCTTTTTCATGGTGGCCGACTGGCATGCGCTGACGACCGACTATGCCGACACCTCGAAGGTAAAAGAAAATTCGCTGGAGGTTGTACTCGACTGGCTGGCGGCAGGGATCGATCCGGAAAGGTCGGTTGTGTTCATCCAGTCGCATGTCCCGGCCCACGCGGAACTGCATCTGCTGTTTTCGATGATCACGCCGCTGGGGTGGCTGGAACGGGTGCCGACGTACAAAGAGCAGCGGGACAACATTAAAGATAAAGACCTGGGCATGTACGGATTTTTGGGATATCCCGTGCTTCAGGCGGCGGACATTCTTATCTACAAGGGCAACGCTGTGCCAGTCGGCGAAGACCAGGTTGCGCACGTGGAGCTGACGCGTGAGATTGCGCGGCGCTTCAACGGATTCTATGGTGAGGTCTTTCCCGAGCCCCAAGCGTTGCTGACTCTCGCAGCGAAGCTGCCTGGCACCGATGGCCGCAAAATGTCGAAATCGTACGCGAATACCGTGCTGCTGACGGATCCGGAGCCGGTGGTGCGACAGAAGTTGAAGACGATGGTGACTGATCCGGCGCGAGTGCGGCGGTCGGATCCCGGAAATCCGGATGTTTGTCCGGTAGGTGATCTGCACAAGATTTTCAGCAGCAAGGAAACGATGACCAAAGTGAATGAAGGCTGCCGGTCCGCGGGCATTGGATGTATCGAGTGCAAGGGCTGGGCGGCGGATGCGTTGGTGCAACTGCTGAATCCGATGCAGGAACGGCGTCGGAAATTTGAGGAAAATCCGCGGCTGACCTGGGATATTCTGGAGGCAGGCACACAGCGGGCCAAGCACGCGGCGGGTGAGACGATGGAGGATGTGCGGGCAGCGATGGGAATGTCATTGAAGTTTGAGGGTAGTAAAACCCCCATTTGAGTACGGCTTGAGAAATGATGGAAGAATCCAAAATCGGTCAGGGCACTAACGCTGTGGGAGTACCGACAGCGGTCGTGGCGAGTCCGTCTGCTGCCAAGAAAGACGCCCCGAAGAAAGAAGAGAGCGACTTTCCATTTGCTGTGGCGGTTGGCAGCGTTTATGAAGGTCCGTTGGACCTGCTGCTTGATCTGATTCGCAAGCAGGACATCGACATTTACGACATTCCGATCGCGAAGATTACAGCGCAGTATCTGGTGTACGTCGAGAAGATTCGTGAGCTCGATGTGAATGTCGCAGCCGAGTTCATATACATGGCTGCGGTGCTGATTCACATCAAGTCGAAGATGCTGTTGCCCCGCGATCCGCTGGCGACCGCGGATGAACAGGAAGATCCGCGGACCGAGCTGGTCAATCGGCTTCTCGAGCACGAGAAGTTCAAGTCGGCAGCGCAGATGCTTTTGCAGAAGCAGCAGATTGAAGAGGCTGTGCTCACGAATCCTTCGCTGAAAGAATTTATGGATGCGGAGGGAACGGAACCGGAACTGGCGGCCGATGTCATCGATCTGGTGAAGACGTTCCAGCAGATTCTTGAGCGGGTGCGCACACGCCCGGTGCTGAATGTCGATGAAGAGACAGTCACCGTGGGCCAGATGATCGACTATCTGCGGCGGCGGCTGTCATTGGAAGACCGGCCGATCCGTCTGAAACAGGTTTTGATGCGCGTACAATCGCGGCAGGCGCTGGTTTGCATGTTTCTTGCGCTGCTCGAACTGGTGCGTTTGCAGGCGATCCAGGTGCGGCAGGAAAAGATGTTTGGAGAAATTGCGGTCCGCAAGCATACCCACTTTGAAGAAGTGATGAATGAGCGGGCAGCGGTGAGGGATGACTGGCGGTAAAGGTTTCAAAGTTTCAAGGTTTCAGAGTTTCAAAGACCTTGAAACTTTGAAACATTCGAAGCTTTGAAACTTGACCTTATGTCTTTAAAAGCTCAACTCGAAGCAATTATTTATGCGGCGGAGACGCCGATTACGCTGGAGCAGATCACGGCGCTGGTAAAGGATTCGGTCGTTGCCGAAGGAGTATCGGACGACGCGGAGATCAAGTCGCACGTGCGGTCGGCCCTGGCCGAATTAGTAGGATCGTACGATTCCGCCGATCACGGCATTGAGATTCGCGAAGTCGCCGGCGGCTATCGGATGTCGACCAAGCCCGAGCAGCATGAAGTGGTGCGGTCGTTTGCGAAGAGCCTGAAACCGCCGATCCGGCTGTCGCTGCCGGCGCTGGAAACATTGGCCGTCATCGCTTACAAGCAGCCGGTCACCGTTCCTGAAATTAACGACATTCGCGGCGTCGATTCGGGCGGAGTGATCGGAACCCTGCTTGATCGCAAACTGATCACGACCGGGGGGCGGAAGCAAGTCATCGGGCGTCCGATTCTTTATAAGACGACAAAGGAATTCCTGATGCGGTTTGGGCTGAAGGACGTAAACGAATTGCCCAGCATGGAGGAGTTCGAAAAGTTGGTGGCCGAGTCGTTCCAGGCGGAACTGATTCCGGCGGAGAATGCGGCGACCGAAGCGCCGTCTGCCCCAACGCCGGCAGAAAGTATCGTGTCAGAAACGATTCAATCGGAATCGTCGGACGATCCGGTGCAGGAAGAGCAAAAGGCGGGCTGAGTGCCCGTTTTGCGATAGCAAAGACTTGGTCGAAATTTCTTAATGGCGGCCCTTAGCGGGCCGCTCTTCTCTGGTAAGAAGATGGCTCTCGAACGCCTGCAAAAAATCATCGCGGCAGCCGGTATCGCCTCCCGGCGGAAGGCTGAGGAGTTGATCACTTCCGGACGCGTGCAAGTCAACGGAACTGTGATCACGGAACTCGGCAGCAAGGCCGATCCCGAGGTTGACCATGTACGCGTGAATGGCAAGTTGCTGCAGGGCGAGCAGCGGCACACGTATTTACTTCTTAATAAGCCGAAGGGATATGTCACGACCGTAAGCGATCCGGAGAAGCGGCCGACTGTCATGGACCTGATTCACGGCGTGAAGGGCCGCGTCTATCCGGTGGGAAGACTCGATTACGCCAGCGAAGGCCTGCTGCTGATGACTAATGACGGCGATCTGGCACATCGGCTGATGAAGGCGGCATCGCATGTTCCAAAGACTTATCTTGTGAAAGTGGCCGGAATGCCGAAAGAAGAGGCGATCGCGAAATTGCGCGCGGGCGTGTCGATCGCAACCGATGATGGAAAGCGAGTAAGGACCGGCGCTGCTGCGGTTCGCGTGATCAAAGAGGCGGCGAATCCGTGGTATGAGATCACCTTGATCGAGGGCAGGAATCGCCAGATTCGGCGAATGTTCGAAGCTGTCGGTCATCATGTCGAGAAGATCAAGCGCGTGAAATATGGTCCGCTAACGCTCGACGTTCCTCCCGGGGAGTTTCGTCCGCTCACCTTGAGAGAAATCGAGCGGCTGAAATCGGCGACCCGAGGCGGCGAGAAGAAAGCAGTCTGAACTGCGGCAGGCATGAGCCGATTCTTTGATCTAGTCTCGAGGCAGGTGCGTGAGATCGGCGGATACGCTCCGGCTCCAGCCGCGAAGCCTGCCAATGGCCAGCGACAACTCATACGGCTGGACTCCAACGAAAATCCGTTTGGTCCATCGCCCAAGGCTGTGGAGGCGATGCGCGCCGCGTTGGCTTCCACGGCTGCCTATCCAGAAGACGATTGCACGCTGTTGCGGCAGAAATTGGCGGAGCTTCACGAACTGCCCGCGGATCATGTTCTGGTAACGCCGGGCTCGACCGGGATGCTCACACTGCTTTGCCAGACGCTACTAGGCCCCGGGTTGAACGCGGTCACCAGCGAACGCTCGTTCATCGTTTATGCCATGGCAACGCACGCAGCAGGAGCGCAATTGGTTACCGTTCCGATGCGCGAGGATGCGCCTGATCTCGATGCGATCATGCAGGCGATCAACGAGGACACGCGCGTTGTTTTCGTGGCGAATCCGAATAATCCGACTGGGACCCTGCTCGATGCACTGGCCATCGAGCGATTTCTCAGCGAAGTACCCGGCCATGTGGTCCTCGTATTGGACGAGGCCTACCATGAGTTTGCGGTGGACTTCGCGGTGCGACGCAAGGTCGAGTATTCGCGCTCACTGCAGTATGTGAAGCAGGGAGCGAGCGTCGTCGTATTGAGGACGTTTTCCAAAGTGCATGGCCTGGCTGGGTTGCGCGTCGGCTACGGGTTGGGACCTGCGGAATTGCTCGGATACTGCACGCGAATGCGGAGTACTTTTTCGGTTTCGTCCATTGCGCAAGCGGCGGCGGTTGCTGCGATTGAGGATCGTGCCCACATTGCGCATACGGTGGCGAACAATTCAGAACAGGCGCAGATTCTTGGGGTGGGTCTGTCGGAGATGGGATTCAGGGTGGTGCCTACGTGGGCCAATTTTCTTTACTTTGATCTGGGAAGAGATGCGGTAGAAGTTGCAGAGAGGTTAAGGAGCGAGGGGATCAGCGTTCGTCCGTTGGGAGCGTGGGGCGCTCCGAATTGTCTGCGGGTGACGATCGGTACCGCGGTTCAGAATCGGGCGTTTCTGGGGGCTATGCAGGAGATTTCGCGGTCGGCTTCTGTCAGCGGCTGAAGCCCGACCTTTTACCCTCCTTCGACGGCATGGCTGAAGCCATGCCCCGACGAACCCTCCTTCTGGTAAACGGCAGGAGGCGCGTCGGACAGCGATTCTCACTGCGCAACTGGGACGCGGGCTGCCCCGTAGAGTCCGGCGTCGCTTCCTAGCAGCGCTTGCGTGATGATGGTTTTCTTGCGCGTGTAGTTGGCGATTTGAGCAGACGCTCCTTTTTTCTTGGCGGTCGGATCGTCCGGCGCCGATGCCGCATACACCAGAGATCTTTCCCGCAGTTCCGCGAACATTTTCGGAGCGAATGCGTCCCATGCGCTGACTACGCCGCCGCCGATCACGAACATATCCAGGTCTAGAACGTTGACGAGGTCGGCGAGCAGAATGCCGAGGACTTCGCCGAAGCGTTGAAAGATGCGTTGTGCGTCGGGGTCTCCCTGAATCGCGAGATTGTAGACGGACCGGGCGCTGAACTCCGGATCGGCATCGAAAGCTTTGGCAAGCCCTGGTGCCAGGCCGCTTTCCACCGCTTCGCGGGCCATGCGAACGATTGCGGTGGCTGAGGCGTAGCGCTCGGCGCACCCGTGATTGCCGCAGCCGCAGGGCACGCCGTTCGGCTCAACCGTGACATGGCCGAATTCGCCCGCCATACCGCTCATGCCGTAAAAGATCTTGCCGTTAAGAATGATGGCTCCGCCGATGCCGGTGCCCAAGGTCAGCATGGCCATGTTGTCGGCGTCGCGAGCCGCGCCCATCCATTTCTCGCCGAGGGCGGCGACGTTGGCGTCGTTGTCGAGATAGATGCGAGTACCGAGGCGGCGTTCAATCACGTCGCGCACAGGATAGTCCTGCCACCCGGGGAGGTTGGCGGATTTCCGCATCATGCCGGCGGGCACATCGATGATGCCTGGGACGCCTATTCCCGCGCCCAGAAATTTTCCGCTGCTGCGATATTTCTCTGTGAGTCCCTGGATCGCGTCACACATTTCGCCGATGACATAGTCCCGGCCCATCGCGACTTTTACGCCCAGGGTTACTTTCTCGAGAAGCTGGCCGTCGGTAGTAATAGCCGCCACACGCAGGTTGGTACCGCCCATATCAACGCCAATGGAGTAGTCAGGCATAACGGAAGAGAGTACCAGAATTGCGGCGGGCAGGATGGAAACAACCCTTGGCTTGCGGAGTGCTAACATAACGGGTACTGCCCATCTCACGCCAGAAGGTGTCTTTATGCCTGAAACGACTCTGCAAGCCCAGGCTCCCGCGCCACTCACTACTCTTACAGAGGACGAGATTCTGTTTCGCGACAACATCCGGCAGTTTGCCGAGGACAAGGTTCGTCCGCTGGTCAAGGAGATGGACGAGAAGGGCGTCTTCGAAAAAGACCTGCTTCACGATTTCTTTCAGCTGGGTCTGATGGGGATCGAAGTTCCTGAAGAATATGGTGGCAGCGGAGCGAAGTTTTTCGAATCGATACTGGCTGTCGAGGAGATGTCGCGCGTGGACGCGTCGTCGGGCGTGATTGTCGACGTGCAGAACACGCTGGTCAACAATGCCCTGTTGCGCTGGGGTAATGTGGAGCAGAAGAAGCGTTTTCTGCCGAGGATGGCCACCGAAATCGTAGGCGCATATGCCCTGAGCGAAGCAGGATCTGGTTCGGACGCATTCGCTCTGCAAACCCGCGCAGCGCTGAAAGGCAGCGAGTACGTGCTCAATGGGCGGAAGTTATGGATCACTAACGGGAAGGAAGCTGGGCTATTTATCCTCTTTGCGACGCTCGACCCTGCAGCCGGATACAAGGGGATCACAGCATTCCTGATTGAGAAGGATTTTCCGGGCTTCACGGTCGGGAAGAAGGAAGACAAGCTGGGAATCCGAGCGTCGTCGACCTGTGAGTTGATCCTGGAAGATTGCCGCGTTCCCAAAGAGAACGTGCTGGGCGAGGCTGGCAAAGGCTACAAGATCGCGATTGAAACATTGAATGAGGGGCGCATCGGCATCGGCGCGCAGATGATTGGGCTGGCGCGCGGGGCCTGGGAATTTGCCTGCAAGTACGCGCTTGAGCGGAAGCAGTTCGGCAAGGCCATTGCAGACTTCCAGGGAATCCAGTTCCAGATCGCGCAAATGGCCACGGAGATCGAGGCGGCGCGGTTGATGGTTTATAACTGCGCGCGCATGAAAGATGCAGGCGTCAATTTCGTGAAGGAAGCGGCAATGACGAAGCTATTTGCGTCGCAGGTTGCCGAGCGCGTGACGTCGCTCGCCATCGAAATCTACGGCGGTTACGGATTTACGAAGGACTATCCCGTCGAGAAATACTGGCGCGACGCCAAGATTGGCAAAATCTACGAAGGCACGTCGAACATGCAGCTGGCGACCATCGCCAAGCTAGTGCTCGGTAGATAAGTCAACTCAGCGGTCGATTAGGGGCGTAAAGTGCAACTCCACCGTCTCGGAGGATTCGCCGCCGGGCGCAAACCTCCATTGCGAGACGGCAGATACTGCCGCTTGAATCAGCAGCGGGCTGCCACCAACCGCTTCGACCTTTTTGACATTCCCGTCCGGGGCAATCGATGCCACGACCCGGACCGTGCCACACAGGTTCATTTTCTTGGCAGTAGCCGGGTATTGGGGCTCGACCTTCCTCAGAACTTTGCGGCTAGTTTCATTGGACTGCTGACCACGAACCGTTGCCGACGGACCCATCAAAAAAGAAAGGGCTAAGAACAGAAATAAAGCGTACTTCGTGCGCATGCTAAAGAGTCCTTTAAGAAGTTGAATGAATCGAAGTTCACTGCCTGTATTTTGTATGCAGTTCGATTCTAAGAAAACAGCGGTTTAATCGAAAGTAACCACGGTACCGTAACCAGAGTGAGGACATGCCAGCTCCCATCACCTTCGGGCACCGTGCTGCATTCGTTTCCGTTCGTGGCGCGGTTGAAGAAAGTCACGCAGCTGATGGAGATAGGCTGACTTGAGAAGCTTCGGATTACAAATCTTGCATGCTCATAATGTGCAGTGAGTTGCACTTCTGCATGGTCGAGAGCGTCTCTTTGACACCTGTAACTTTTTTGGTATCAACGCATTACAGTCTCTACGGTCAATGGCTTATGGTGTGCATTTACGTCAAGTGCCTGCAAGCCGAGGCAACCGGGGTGCGATTTGACGACGTTATTCGGAACTCTCGAATCGGTAGAGATCAAGGCGATTCCTATCACTCCCACAACTCCTGCGAAGAAGCGCGGGTGGCTGCCGTTACTGACGATCCTGTTCCTCATTTCGTATGGACTGATGACCATGCTGATTGTGGAGCAAGGCAGGACGATCGAATCGCAGCGAGCGCTGATCCGCGATTTGTTCCGCGATAGCACGGAACTCTCGGCTGTAAGGGCGAAATTGATGGAAGAGCATGCGCAGTCGCAAGACCCGTCATCCCAGACTCTGTCGACTCAGGTTCCGTCTGCGCCAGCACCATCGATTCATGCTCCAATGAAGCATACCCCGTCTTCCCAGGCGGAAAGTCAGCAGCACCCACAGATTCAGGTAAAGCCGAGGTCCCAGTTCCAGATGCCCTCCAGACCGGCAGCGGATCTACAGGACAGCCGCCGGGCGCTGAGAACGATCTGACGCAAGCCGTGGTAAGACCAGTTCTGTGGCTTAAGAAGCAATAAAGGCAGTAAAGACGGTAAAAAACAATGAAGGTTCTGACCCTAGCCTTGTTGTTGAGTCTGCCTGTGGGGACCCTAACCCCACAGAAACCATTGCGCCAACCAACATCACAAGCGACCAAGCGAGCCAAAGGCGGGCGCTGGTACTTTGCCGCTACCGGTCACGCTGTGTACTGCTACGGCCCAGTAATGACCGTACCGCGCGCGAATGGCGACCTGCAGCGCGTGGCAACCTTCTGCCGTGATGGTAGCGCCGTGGTGCCGCTGAAAGAGTAGAGCCGTTTCTGTCGGACTCTGCAGTTCATCCGGGACTTCCTCGACCAGTTCAGTCCAGAGAACGCCATGCCGAACGCTCAGGCCATTGGCGCATTGCGTCCTTCGCCCAGGCGGTCGACTTGTTTTTGTGGCAAGTCGTGCAAGGATTGGGAATGGCGTATTTGTCCGTCATCTCCGGCGAGATGAAGCGGAAGGTGTGGGCGTGCACGAACGTCCCAGGAACGCCTTCCGTCTCGATTGCAGGCATGTGACACGCAATGCACTGGCTCCCGGCGCTGCCCTCCTTGTGGTGCGTATGCTCTGCGATGGTCGCCGTGCGGGGACCGTTGGCGCTTGAAGGACCATGGCAGTCGAGACAGATCCGGTCGGCGGGCTTGCGCAATTGAGCGTAGTTGGCTGTGCCGTGGACGTCGTGGCACGAGGCGCAGGTGATACCGCGGCGGTACATGACACTCTGGGCAAAGTCGTTCCCCTGCATGCGGTTCTTGTGGGCCGTGCAGTCGGGGAAGTAGTAGAAGTTCGTTTGACCGAGTGTGCAGTCTTCGAGCTTCCAGAAATCCGCTAGCTTCAGACCAACGGCATAACCGACGGGCCAATCGTAGTATTTCCCATCGATTGGATTGGCGAGCGGCTGTCCCTGCGAATGGCACTGAACACAGGTATCGGTAGCGGCAATGGAATCAAGTTGCGCAGGGTTGAGGATATTCGTCCGCGAGGGATGAGCCACGTGGTCGCTGCCAGGGCCGTGACAGCGTTCACAGCCTACGTTCCATTCCGCGACCTGTTTGGTGCGGATGTCGTAGCCTACGGAATGGCAGCCATCGCAGGTTGGGCCCGTGGGGCGCTGCAGGTTGTCGTCCGGGTAGAGCGCCGCCCACCAGTCAGTACCCTTCGCCACTTTGTATGGGCGCCAGGTTTTGTTCGCGACATCCCACTGCGCGGATAGCGGGAAATAGTCGTCTCCAACCTTGGTGAAATACCTCTGCTTCCACAGACTGCCGTAGACGAAGGCTATCTGGTCCTTCGTGAACTTTGCGACCGTGTTGGTGGCTAGGTTGGGAATAATGGCACCGGGATGTTCATGCGGATCGCGCACGACGTTGGCCATCGGCGTCTTCTTCCAGCGCGAGTAAATCTCCCGGTGACATTTTTCGCAGCTCTGCGAACCTGTGTAGTGAGCCGAGGCGAGGACCTTGTTGACTTGCGCCTGCCCGTTCCGATCGAGCGAGCGGAGACTGCGCACGAAGAGGACCAGACTCCAAGGATCGGCGGACGAACCCGTGCTGCTAAACGCAGGCATGCCGGTGAGCTGGACTCCGTTTTCGATGATGTAGTGGAGCTGCCCGTCGGTGAGGCTTTGGGTGGAATCGGAGCGCAGATCGGGCACTCTCGGATACGTATTGGTACCGATGGGAGTGCGGCCGTCGCCATCGACTCCGTGGCAACCAGCGCAGCGGGCCAGAAAAAGATCGCGTCCGCGCACCATGGAATCCGGTGTAGAAGCGACGGGGTTGGACTGGTTGCGCTGGTTCGAAGGAATGGCAAAGTCGCGAATGCGTCTTGCACTGGCCGCTTCCCAAGTTGATGGATTGGTGCTGGCGCGGAATCCGCGACGAACAATGAAAATGCTGAAAAGAATGCTGAGGAGAACGACGACCAACAATGTGAGAAGAAATCCCTTCCACACTTTCATAGTCTGGGGGCAGATCTACCGTTTCCAAGCCGGACAGGAACCAGGCCTGCTGGCAGGCCTTGAGTGAACTGAGTGTACACTTCCTCGGTAGCTACTGATTGTCAAATATCCTTCAGGTTCTCATTCACTCTGGAAGCTCGGCTCAGCATGCGTCCAACGGCAATGTTGCAGCATCAAAGGTGAGGCAACACAACGAGGCTATTATGTCGATCCGACCGGTGAAGCGCTTGATTAAGTCGAAGCCAGCGCTCGAAGGCGCTGGGGTGCATTTGCGCCGTGCGTTTGGCTTTGGAAACACTCACGAGTTCGATCCGTTCCTGCTGCTCGATGATTTCCGCAATGATGTCCCGGAAGATTATCTGGCGGGTTTTCCGTGGCATCCGCATCGTGGGATTGAGACAATCACGTACGTTCTGGCGGGGACCGTCGAGCACGGCGACAGCATGGGGAATCACGGGGCGATCGCCGCCGGCGATGTGCAATGGATGACTGCGGGCAGCGGCATTATTCATCAGGAGATGCCGAAGGGCGATCCGACAGGGCGCATGCATGGGTTTCAGCTGTGGGCGAACCTGCCGTCAGGACTGAAGATGACCCCTCCTCGATATCAAGAGGTAAAGACCGGCGACATTCCTGCAGTCACGGATAACGATGGGACGCACGTGCGGATCGTCTGCGGTAGTTTCTGGGGAAAGAAAGGTCCCGTTGATGGCATCGCCGCCGATCCGATTTACCTCGATGTGTCGGTGCCTCCCGGCAAGCGTAAGACGCTTCCGGTCGAGACGACGCGGCATGCTTTTGCGTACGTGTTTGCCGGAGATGGGAAGTTTTGCAATGCTTCTGGACCGCTGGCTGTTCCGACGGAGAGTGTCGGGTGGGCGGATACGCAGCCGCCGTCAGACGCGGAAAATCGCTCGTTGGTGGTGTTTGATCGCGGGGATGAAGTTTCCGTACAGGCGGGCGAGGATGGGATTCGATTTTTGCTGGTTTCCGGCAAGCCATTGGAAGAGCCTGTGGCCTGGTATGGGCCGATTGTGATGAACACGCAGGAGGAGTTGCAGCAGGCGTTCCGGGAGTTGCAGCAGGGGACGTTCCTGAAGAAGTAGTCGCGGTGGCGGGAGAGAGCAGGTTCCTCCCCTTCGACTTTCGCTCAAGGTCGGAATGACGAAGTTGGTTTGTGGCTTGGAAAATAATGCCTGAATTACCCGAAGTTGAAACCATTGCTCGCGGGCTTGCGAAACGGGTCACGGGCGACGTGATTGAGTCCGTGTGGCTGGGTCAGAAGAAGGAACCCTTGAAGTCGCTAGCTTCGGAGATTGCTAGTGTTTTAGAGCATAGTCAGATTTCGTCCGTACGGCGGATGGGGAAGCATATTGTTTTCGACTTGGCGCGAGCCTCCAACGGAAACGCCCGAAGGCGTCCGCGTCGGAAACCTACGACAGCTTCTGACAAGGTTTCGGCAGTAGCGGACAGGAGTGTCCGCTCCACACAACACACTAACTCTCAGTGGATCGTTCATCTTGGGATGACGGGGAGGTTGCAGGTTTGCGAGCCCGAGGCAGAGATTGCCAAGCATACCCATGCCATTTTGAAGCTGACTTCCGGGCGTGAGCTTCGCTTTGTTGATCCGCGGCGATTTGGGCGGCTCAGCGTTGCGGCCGATGGAGATTTCGACCCGGTCGGCGTCGAACCTCTGGACGTTGATCTTGAACGATTCGTAGCGCTCTTTCGCGGACGCAAGACGCCGATCAAGAGCGCGCTGCTCAATCAGAAGCTTCTGCGGGGCGTGGGGAACATTTATGCCGATGAGTCTCTGTTCCGCAGCGGCATTCGTCCGCGCAGGAAAGCCGCATCGATCACGCGGGAGCAATTGGGAAAGCTCTTTGTCTCCGTGAAGGAAGTCTTGAAAGAGGCAATCAAGCTGGGCGGCTCCTCCATCTCCGATTATGTGGACGCCGACGGCGAAGAGGGTTTCTTCCAGTTGAAACACCGCGTCTACGGGCGCGAGGGCGAGCCTTGCCTCACTTGTAAAAGGCCTATCAAGCGTGTGGTCATCGCGGGACGCAGTAGTCACTTCTGTCCCAAATGTCAACAATAGTTGTTCGGGATTAGCTGCTGCGCTTGTAGACGAGTTTCAATCCGTCGGCCTGCAGGATGCGCTTGATCTGGCTGCGGGCATGCACCGACCATGGCCCAGAGGTGTCAAGCTTGATGTATGACTGCCAGTGCTTGAGAGCCTTCCGTGGCTCGCGAAGTTTCTCGTAAGCCAGGGCAAGATTGTAGTGCGCGTCGGCGTAAGTGGGAGCCAACTGCAGCGCCGTCTTGTACGTCTGAACAGCTTCCTGCACGCGGCCGGTCTCATCCAGGACATTGCCAAGGTCGAAGTAGGCCAGCGCGTAACGAGGGTCGGCCTCGATCGCGTGCCGGTAATGACGCTCCGCAAGTCCGAATTCCTGCCGGTTGTAGAAGAGTGTGCCGAGGTTGATGTGAGCCGCAGCGTGCGTGGGCGCAAGCTCGAGCACTTTCTGATAGGCGGCGATCGCCTCGCTTTGCGTATTTGGATCCTCTTCGAGAGCGATGCCCCGCGCGAACCACGCGGTTACTTCATGATCTTTGGGGGTCGGCTCACTACGGGGAACCGGCGTACTGGTCACAACTTTCTCTCGCTCCGAAAAATCCATGAGGAATTGGCCGGCAATCGGTTCGAGCAACTTGCCTTCGTGACGGAACGCCACGCGATGCTTTGACGTCGACGTGCCCGCTTCGAGGAGCGGCTTTTCGACTCCGGCGGCCTGTTTGCGCATCGCGTCAAGCGATTGGCGAATCACGTTCGGGCGAACACTCATCGCACAAAGGTCGCGAATTTTCTTGATTTCGAGGAGATCGGAGAAGGAATAGTTCGGTGCAGACGCCACCAGACCTGCCCGCTCCCAGTTTGCTAACTGGCGCGGTGTTATGTGCAGAATCCTGATTAGATCAGATCGGCTATACACGGAACAAACACCACAACCGCCCTGGCCCTCGCCGCAGGAAGGTTCCGGCTCATTATCTTCAACTTACGCGTTTAAAGCAACTAGGATCGATGTGCACGGCTGTGGAGAACCTGGATAATCCACATGCAACAAAAATGGTGCAAGACCAAGCAATTAGCACTTAGCAATTGGCATTTGGCCCATTGCGTTAGCGCTGGTTTTGGCTAACGGCTAATTGCTAACTGCCAATTGCTCGCTAAACCGCGACGACGGCCGCCTGATACTCCTCGTACGTTCCCTTGAAATCTGTGATTTTGTGATCGCTCTCGAAGTGCCAGATGCGGGTTGCCACCTCATCGATCAGATCGTGATCGTGGGTGACTAGCAACACCGTTCCCTGGTATCGCTGCAGGGCGATATTCAGGGCGTTAATCGATTCGAGGTCGAGGTGGTTCGTCGGCTCGTCGAGTACGAGCACGTTAGGCTTTTGGAGCATCAGCTTGCAGAAGAGCATGCGGGCGGCCTCGCCCCCGGAAAGAACGCTGGTGGACTTGGTGGCTTCCTCGCGCGCAAAGAGCATCTGCCCGAGAATTCCGCGCAGTTCTTCTGTGACCGCGGCCGGATCCCACTGATGCAACCACTCGATAGCGGTTGTCCCGTCTTCGATCAGGCTGCGATGATCTTGCGCGAAGTAGCCGATGGAAGCTTCGTGTCCCCAGATGACTTTGCCGGAGTCGACGAGCGGACCATCGTAGCCACTGGTCTTGCGTAGCTCAGACTCCGGCGTGGTCGGGGAATTCGCGAGTAGTGCGTTGAGCAGCGTCGTCTTCCCTGCACCGTTGCGCCCCATGAGCGCGATCTTCTCGCCGCGGCCGATGCTGGCGGCGAAATTGCGGATGATGTGGTTGTCGTCATACGACTTCCCGAGATGTTCGATCTCGAGGATGTGTTTGCCCGAAGGGCGCTTCTGCTCGAACTTGATGAACGGCCGCTGGATGTTGGACTTCGCAAGCTCGGTAACCTGCAGACGCTCGACTTCTTTACGGCGAGATTGCACCTGGCTCGAGCGGGTACCGGCCGCGAAACGAGCGATGAATTCATTCAACTGAGCAATCTTTTTCTCGCGCTGGGCGTTCTGCGATTCGATCTGCGAACGCACCTGTGTCTTAGCGATGACCATGTCGTCGTAAGTGCCGGTGTAGGTGATGATCGTTTCGTAGTCGATATCGGCAATGTGGGTGCAAATGCTGTTAAGGAAGTGGCGGTCGTGAGAGATGGTGATCACGATGCCGTCGTAGATGTTCAGAAATCCCTGCAGCCAGTGAATCGAGTCGAGGTCGAGGTGGTTCGTAGGCTCGTCGAGCAGGAGAGCTTGCGGGTGTCCGAACAGAGCTTGGGCGAGCAATATACGGACTTTTTGTCCGCCCTGCAGCTCGCTCATCCTGCGGCTGTGCAGTTCTTCGGGGATGTCGAGACCTTGCAGCAGAATCGCGGCGTCACTTTCGGCGGAGTAACCGTCTTCTTCTCCGACGATGCCTTCTAGCTCGCCGAGTTTCATGCCGTCTTCGTCGGTCATGTCGCTTTTGGCGTAGATCGCGTCGCGCTCCTGCATCGCTGCCCACAGGCGCTTGTTGCCCATGATGACGGTATCGATGACTGAATAGGCGTCGAAGGCGAACTGATCCTGGCTAAGGACGCCGACCTTACGCGGGCGGACAACCGTGCCTTTTTGCGGATCCATTTCGCCGCTGAGCAGCTTCATGAACGTCGATTTACCCGCCCCGTTTGGACCCGTCAGGCCGTAGCGTTTTCCGGGGGTAAAGGCCGTGGAGACTTCATCGAACAGGATTTTGGCGCCGTAGCGCATCGACACATTACTGACTGAAAGCATGGTTCGGGGTTCTCTCTTGCTTGCTTCTGAATTTCACAGGAACTGCGGGGAATTCCGCCAAGGACGGTGCGCAGCTGGAATTAATAGGATATCACGTGCGACAGGCGGATCAGGCCGTCCAAGGGTTGACTACGGTTGCAGCGATGTCCGCGAAATGTGTCACATTCCGAGTCGCGAGGCTGGCGTGACGGGCTAACACGATGCCGGCGATCATGGTATCGCGCAGATCTCCGCTGCGGCCTTTGTTCTGGCGAAAAACGGCCAGATTCGCCGCCAGTTCGGCTGCTTCCTCGTCAAAGGTAGCAATGCGGTGATCGAGACTATCGAGGATCTGCCGGAAGATTTGGCCCAGGGCAGCCTGCCGTTTGCCGCCAGGCATCGTAGCTAGGCCTATTTCTATTTCAAAAATTGTGATTGACGTAGTCCAGATCGAACTCTGCGCCTGTGTATCCATCCATCCAATTACCCTCGCGTGGGGAGGATCTGTCATGAGGGCAGAGATCACGTTCGTATCGAGAATGATCATCGGTGAGGGCTATTCGTCAAACTTGGCGGGCTTTACTGGATATCCTTTGAGCTCCTTCGCCTCAAACTTCAAGCCTGTTCCTCTAACCAGTGCAGCAATTTGGGTACCCAATCCTGCCGCGGGGCGATCCTCCTGATTGGCCGCACTGCGCAGAATTTCGCGCACCTCTTCCTCAGTGCTGCGACCGTTGCGCTTGGCACGGCGCTGCAATCGGGCCTTGACGCTGTCTTCGATGTTTCGGACCACCAATTGTGCCATGCTCCCTCCTCACTGATATCATGATATCAACCTGTCTTTACGGCGTCAAGAGATGCGATCGGGCGCTTTCAGTGCTACAGTATTAGCCCGCTACCGGTGACGTAGCCTGTCTTCGAGTCAACTACCTGTGGAGGACCGTATGGAGAGCAGGCGAATTCTCGTCGTTTGCGCGGCAATTGCGCTTCTGGGGACCGCGGCATGGGCCGCAAATACAACAAAACTGATCTATAGCTTTGCCGGCGATGCTGACGGTGAATACACCGATACGGAGCTTGTGATGGACAGCGCTGGCAACTTGTACGGCACATCCGTGCAGGGTGGAACGTACGCTAGCGGCACAGTGTTCCAGGTTACGCCGGAGGGCGTGCATGCCGTGCTCTACAACTTCACCGGCGGAGCGGATGGCGGAGAGCCTTACAAGGGCGTGACGCTCGATGCGCAGGGGAATCTCTACGGCACTGCGGTCACGGGAGGGGGAGGATCGTGTGAAGGTGGTTGCGGCGTGGTTTTCAAGCTGACGAATTCCGGCGGCGTCTGGACGCAATCTGTCATTCATGCATTCACAGGCGCGGACGGATCTGGACCAGGAAGTCCAGTTTCCATCGACAAACACGGCAATGTCTTTGGCACAACACCCACCGGCGGGAAGTACAGCATGGGAGTGATCTATGTGCTGCAGCCGATGGGAAGCAGCTGGAAGTTTCGCGTAGTGCATGCTTTCACGGGAGGCACCGACGGCGCAGGGGGATCGGCCAGCCGGTTGCTCATCGATGGCCTTGGAAATCTGTACGGAGTGTGCACTGTGGGCGGAGTGAATGGATTGGGGACTGTGTACGAGGTCTCGCTCGTCAACGGGCAAGTGAAGTTCTCGACTCTGTACGCCTTCAAGCTCCCACCGGATGGTGCCTTGCCCTACAGCGGTCTTATCTTCGACAGGCTCGGAAATCTCTACGGGACGACCTACTACGCCGGTGCTAATGGAATGGGGACGGTTTACAAGTTGACCCGTGGCAACGGGACCTGGACAGAGTCCGTCCTCTACAGTTTTCAAGGTGGTACGGACGGAGCCAATCCGATCAGCAGCCTTGTCGCTGATGTATCGGGTAGTCTCTACGGGACGACAAGTGCCGACGGAGCCTCCTGTGGATGCGGCACCATCTTCAAGATGACGCGAGGATCATCAGGCAATTGGACGGAGCGCCCAGTCTATCGTTTCCCGGGGACTCCGAATGCAGGCACTGCCTACAACGGGTTAGTAGGCGATGGCGCTGGGCACTTCTACGGCGCCACCGTGAACGGTGGCACCGCTGACGACGGCACCATCTACGAGTTCATACCCTAGTCGGTTTCAATGTGAAGGTTGACCCGAGCTTGCTTCAACCAACTGCTGGACTGGAGCGGTCACCATCAGCAAGAGTCCGGCATCTGGCTTCTTTGCTTGGTCGATCACTGCCATCTGTTGCGTTTTCCATAGATCGGGCTCGGTTTGGCCGCGATCAAGGTAATCCAAGGCCTGCAATCCTGCCGCGCCCAGCATGGCGAGATTTTGCGAGATCGGAGCGATTTCCTGCAGCAGGGACGATTGCTGGAGTAGCGGCCGCAGTCTCGCGTCATTATCGCGCCATAGAGTGAGTTGGGCTCGAATTTGGGCCGCAGCAGCCTGATCTTTAGCTCCCGATTGAATGAATTGCAGCACGAGATTCGAAAACTTCCGCGCAGTCTGGCTTTCGGGATACGCGGCATCGATCAGATGCGTAAGCGGAGCGTTAAAATCGATGGGGCCCTTCGCTTCACTCCAACGGTTGTAGTCCTTCACTGGTTCGACGACATCGGCAAGCACCTGCAAGTTAGTTGTGTCGGCATCGCCGGCCATGCGATGCAACATCTGGCCACGCGCTGAATTATGAGTGAGGCCCAGCGTTGCAAGTTCGAGGCTGACGGCGTGCATGCGGGCGTACATCGAGTTCACATCGGTTACGTCTTGCGGAGACCACAAACGCTCGGCGATCGCTGCATTGCGGGGCCAGATGTGTGAGTCGATGTTTTCCGGCGTCACCCACTCCGCCCACTGGCAGGACTCGCCGCCAAGGATCAGTGCCTTCTGCTCGGGAGTCAGATTCGCGGCCGCATCGCTCATGGGGTCGACGGCATAGTGCCGCGCAGTTGGCCACATGAGATCGAGGTAGTAACCGTAAGACAGGAGACCTCGATAGCCTTGCTGCGCAGCGGTGGCCAACGACTGCTGTCCACGCCAGGATTGGACAACAATGTTCTTTGGCAGATCGGGGTGGAGGATTTCGTCCCAACCCACCATGATCTTGTGATTCTTGGTCAGGATCTTTTCCAAGCGCTGATTGAAATACGCCTGCAGGTCCTGATTATTCTTCATACCGTGGGAATGAATGTATTCCTGAATTTTCGGATTCGCGTCCCACTGCTTGCCGTCCACTTCGTCGCCACCGATGTGGAAGTAGGCATCAGGAAACAGCTTGGACATCTCAGCGATGAATTTCTCGAGGAACTTATAGGTCTCTTCGCGGGTCGGATCGAGGATCGGATCGCCTTGTTCCAGCGTAAAGGGACCTAGGCCGCTGGCCAGTTCGGGATACCCAATGACCCATGAGCGGCTGTGACCGGGCATGTCAAACTCAGGGACCACGCGGATGCCGCGTTCGTGCGCGTATGCAATCAAATCGCGAATCTCGGCCTGCGTGTAGAACTGATTGTCAGAGCCCATGCCGGTCAGCTTGGGGAAAACTTTGCTCTCGGCGCGGAATCCTTGATCGTCGGAAAGGTGCCAGTGGAGGACGTTCATCTTTACCGCGGCCATGCCGTCGAGGTTGCGCTTGAGGACGTCGATGGGAATGAAGTGCCGGCTGACGTCAATCAGCAAACCGCGCCAAGGGAAACGCGGCTGGTCCTTGATCGTCACCGCGGGCGCAGCGAAGCCACCGGGGGTAATCGTGACGAGTTGCAGAAACGTTTCCAGACCGCGCAGTGCCCCGAGGGTTGTGGGCGCCGTCAGCTGTGCGCTCGAGTCGGTCACGCTGAGTTGGTACGACTCATCTTCGCCAAGCTTCTGGATGGGCTCGAGGCCATGATTGGCATGAACTGTGAGCGTTGGCGTCGAACCAGATTGTGGACGAAATAGGACGCCCGTCTGCGCCGACAAGTGCTTGGTGAAACGCTGCACTGCCAAATCGAGTGCGGCATCGTGTGTTCCGGTAACGGCAACCGAGAACGATCGCGTAATCGGCAATTGGCCGCTCCCCGGTTGCACACCAGTAGGCATGGGCATGAGGTTCAGTTGAGGTTGGGATTGTGAGATCGCTAAACCAGTAAAGGCAAAAAAGACACCCGCCAATATGAGAGAACGCATATTCCACCTGAAGTTAGAGCTGAGTGTAACCAACAATATTATTGAAACGTTTTACTTCTACCGCAAGACTCCAGCTGTATTTTCCCCCGGCGCTTGCGAGTTAGTGTCCGCCGAGTTCTTTAACGATCGAGCCCACGAATTGCTTTGCATCGCCGAACAGCATCAGCGTCTGATCGAGGTAATAAAGCGGGTTGTCGATGCCGGCGAAACCAGGATTCATGCTGCGCTTGATGACCATCACGGTGTGGGCTTTGTCCACGTCAAGGATGGGCATACCGAAGATTGGACTTGACTGATCAGTGCGAGCGGCAGGATTCGTGACGTCATTGGCGCCAATGATCAAAGCAACATCCGTTTGCGGGAAGTCACCGTTAATTTCGTCCATCTCGACGAGGCGGTCGTAGGGAATGTCGGCTTCGGCAAGCAACACGTTCATGTGGCCGGGCATGCGCCCTGCAACGGGATGGATCGCGAAGCGAACATCGACTCCCTTCTTCGTGAGTAGATCATAAAGTTCGCGTACTTTATGTTGCGCTTGCGCAACTGCCATGCCGTATCCCGGAACCACGACCACCTTGTTGGCCGCAGCCAGAATCGACGCGGCTTCTTCGGGAGTAGCGCTGCGCACGACTCGTTCTTCTTTCACGCCCGCCGCGGAGGTCTGCACCTGGCCAAACGCTCCGAACATCACATTGGTGAAGGAGCGGTTCATGGCCTTGCACATGATCACGGAGAGGATGAAGCCCGAAGATCCATCGAGTGCGCCCGCCACAACCAGCACTTTGCTATTCAGGACGAATCCCAGCAGCGCCGCCGAAAATCCTGCGTACGAATTCAGCAGTGAGATGACCGTCGGCATGTCGGCGCCGCCGATGGGAGTCACCAGCATCACGCCAAAGATCAACGCCACGAGCACCATAATCGGGAACAGAATGGTGTTCGTGGGATTCACTACCAGAGCGACTGCCAGTCCGAGTGCTCCGGCAAGAATAGAGAGACTGACGATATTCTGCCCCCGATAGACGATGGGCCGCTGCGGCAGTACTTCCTGGAGCTTTCCGGCGGCGATCAAACTGCCGGTAAACGTGAGCGACCCGATGATAACTTCCAAGGAGATTTCGCCCATCTCAAAGCGGGTGACCTGCCTTGTACCCACGTAGTACTCGGAAATGCCGATGATGGCGGCCGACATGGCACCGAAAGCGTGGCTCAATGCGGTTCGCTGCGGCACGGCCGTCATGTGCACCATGCCAAGAGGGACGCCGACTCCAGCACCGATAACCAGACTGATGATGATCCACTTGTACTGCACCAATTCGGGGTTGAAGAGCGTCGCGATGACGGCCAACGCCGCGCCAATCTCTCCTGCCAAGATGCCCCAACGCGCACTCACCGGCGAACTCAGCAATTTG